>Ga0209182_10000207_pt1 | contig 15164 bp, 13 predicted proteins | sample LakBais05cmmetaG_FD_185474 | JGI IMG/M metagenome (GOLD analysis project Ga0209182, IMG submission 185474) | Lake sediment microbial communities from Lake Baikal, Russia to study Microbial Dark Matter (Phase II) - Lake Baikal sediment 0-5 cm... | ecosystem: Environmental > Aquatic > Freshwater...
GCCAAGTATTTGCTTAACAACTTCGGCCTGGCCATCATTGCCCTGACCATCGTTATCCGGCTGGCGACCCTGCCGCTGAACGTCAAGCAGGCCAGTGCCACCAAAGCGATGCAAGAGCTCCAGCCCAAGCTGGCGGAGCTCCAGAAAAAATACGGCCGCGCCGACCGCGCCAAGCTGGCACAGGAGCAGATGAAGCTCTACAAGGAATCGGGCGTCAACCCGGCCGGCTGTATGGTGCCGATGTTGATTCAGATGCCCATCTGGATTGCCCTGTTCCAATCGATTGTCCGCGTTCTGGCCGTTGTCCCCGAGGACTTCCTGAGCCTGTCCAAGCACCTCTACTCCTCCTGGTCGATGGTCTTCTCGGCGGTACCCCTGGGCAGCAGCTTCCTGTGGCTCGACCTGGCGGTGCCGGACCGGTTCCTGGTACTGCCTCTCCTGGTCGGCGGGACGATGTGGGTCCAGCAAAAGATGGTCACTCCCGCCACTGTCGACCCCCGCCAGCAGGCACAGAGCCAGATGATGCTCTGGATGATGCCCTTGATGTTCGCCTTCCTCACCCTGCAGTTTCCCAGCGGCCTAGCGCTCTACTGGGTGGTCTCCAATGTCATTAGCGTGGTTATCCAGTACTACGTGAGCGGATGGGGCGGCCTGAAATCGACGCCCAAGACCAGCAGTAAGAAGAACTTCCATCTGGCGTCGAGGGCTGAGGAAAAACCGGCGGAAGAGACCAAACCCGAGTCCGCCGCTGACGTGTCTACCTCGGTAACGGAATTACCGAAGAAGCGCGGGCTCTTCGATTTCCAGCCGTGGCGCGACCGGGGGCAGAAAAAGAAGAAATAGACTGAGGTTTTGGAATGGCAACTGAGAAGAGGAAGGAAACCGAGATAGCCAGGAGTGTCCTGGAGAAACTGCTGGACTTGATGGAGATAAAGGCGGACGTCGTGCCGGTGGAAGAAGCGCCGCCGGATGAATCCCCGGATGAAGAAGCGCCACTGGGGAATGCGGCGGACACGACCCGCGTCATCTCCTTTGACGTCCAGGGGGACGACCTTGGTATCCTCATCGGGCGGCGGGGACAGACGCTGGCTTCACTGCAATATATCGTCCGGCTCATCGTCGGACATCAGGCACAAGTCTGGTTGCCCATAGTCATCGATATCGAAGGCTACAAAAAACGTCACAACGAGTCGCTGCAGGCACTCGCCTGGCGGATGGCCGAGCAGGTCAAGGCACAGCGAATGCCCTTCGCCCTCGAGCCGATGCCGGCTTTCGATAGACGAATCGTCCACCTGACCCTGGCCAACCACCCTGATGTGACCACTCAGAGCAGTGGGGAGGGCGAGTCGCGGCGGGTGGTGATTATCCCTAAGGAGCAGTTCCGCTAACCGCGGTTACTTCTTGGCCGCTTTCGCTTTGGGCTTCTTCACTTTCATTGGCTTGCTACAGCAAATGATGTCGCAGACCTCGGCGCAGCCGCAGGCCTCATCCACCGTGACCACCAGCCCGCAGACCTCGCAGTTGTAGGCATCACCTTTGGCCGTCTTCTTCGCCGCGGCTCTCTTTGCCGCCAGGGCTTTCTTCGTCACCGTGGCTTTCTTTGTCGCCGGGGCTTTCTTCGTCACCGTGGCTTTCTTTGTCGCCGGGGCTTTCTTCGTGGTGGCCGGTTTCTTTACTGCCATATTCTCCACCTCCTACTATTCAGGATAGCACGCCGTTGCGAACTGTCAATAGCGCCATTAGGCCCGTAATCCGTGGAGTTTCTTGGACAATCCTAAGCACGCCGCCGAAACCACGATTGCCTCATTTCGGTTCACGCGCTCACCTTAGTGAGGGTCTCCCCGTTTGACTTCACCTTCCGTCTGTGCTAACCTTTTACCCGTAAAGGCGTTGACGGAGACGAGTACGGGAAAGCGAGCGCCCAGCGAGTCTGGTGAGGTGCAAGCAGACGCGACCAGCTCCCGGAAAATCCCTCCTGAGCCGCCAGCCGAAAGTCCCGATGTCCCGATTAGCATACGGGACTCCGATGAAATCGGAGCCATCGGGACGAGTAGACCTGGTCCGGTAGCGTCAGCCGTTATCTCAGACGATAGCAGATTACGAGCGCCCTGATTCTAATCGGGGAAAGAGGGTGGTACCACGGGCAAGTTATCCCGTCCCTTTGATGAGGGCGGGATTTTTGTTTAGAAGAGGTAAATATGTTCCGTCCGGTCAGTGAAAAATTCAACCTGCCGCAGATTGAGGAGAGAATTCTGAAGTGGTGGCAGGAAAACAAGACCTTCGAGCAGAGCGTGGAAAGGCGCAAAGGCCGGCCGCGCTTCACTTTCTATGAAGGTCCCCCCACCGCCAACGGCAAACCGGGCATTCACCACGTCCTGTCGCGTATCTTCAAGGACATCATCCCTCGCTACAAGGCGATGAAGGGCTACTATACGCCTCGCATCGGCGGGTGGGACACCCACGGCCTGCCCGTCGAGCTGGAGATTGAAAAACTACTTGGCTTCACCAGCAAACAGCAAATCGAAGACTACGGCGTCGAACGCTTTAACGCCAGGTGCCGCGAGAGCGTCTTCGCCTATCTCAAGGAATGGGACGCCCTGACCGAACGCATCGGCTTCTGGGTCGACCTGCCGAATGCCTACGTCACGATGCAAAGTCCGTACATCGAGACGGTGTGGTGGGCAATCAAGCAGATGTGGGACAAGGGGCTGATTTACCAGGGCTATAAGACGGCGGCCCACTGCCCCCGCTGCGGTACCTCCCTTAGCTCCCACGAGGTCGCCCTGGGCTACGAGGACAACGTGGAAGACCCGTCCGTTTACATCAAGTTCAAAGTCGCCAAAGCGCTCTATGCCAAGCGCGGCTTCCTGACTAAAGTCCGCAAGCTATATGGCGATAGAGCCGCGGACTTCGCCAAGCGCCTGCTCGATTTGACGGGCGAAAAACCGGCCTACTTCCTCGCCTGGACTACCACCCCCTGGACTCTACCCGGCAACACCGCCCTGGCCGTATCCGCGGACGCGGAGTACTCGATTGTGGAGTACGAAGACGGCTACCCCATTATGGCGACGGCGCGGCTGGGGGCAGTCGGTCTGGGGCAGGCCAAAGTCCTTGCCACGGTCAAGGGCGCTGACCTGGTCGACCTGCGCTACGAGCCGCTCTACAACCCCAACGACTACGGCGTCAAGGTCGTGATTATGGATGGCGATAAGGCCGGTGAGCCAACAACCAACGCCCGGTGGCGGCAGACGGGCAATTTCAACTACCCCGTCATCGCCACGGACTTCGTCTCGCTGGAAGACGGCACGGGCATCGTCCACATGGCGCCGGCCTTCGGCGAGGTGGACTTCGAGGCGGGTAAGCGGCTGGGACTCGATTTCGTCCAGCCGGTCGACCTGCAGGGCAAAGTAACCGGCAAGTACTCCTTCGCCGGCAAGTTCGTCAAAGACGCCGACCCGCTGGTCATCACCGACCTGAAAGAGAAGGGCTTGCTCTACAAGGCGGAGACCATCCGCCATACCTATCCGTTCTGCTGGCGGTGCGCCACTCCCCTGCTCTACTACGTCAAGAAAAGCTGGTACATCAAGACCACAGCGGTCAAAGACCGCCTCATCGCCGGGAACGACCAGATTAACTGGTACCCGGAGCACATCAAGCACGGGCGGTTCGGCAACTGGCTGGAAAACAACGTCGACTGGGCATTCTCCCGCGAGCGCTACTGGGGCACGCCCATTCCCATCTGGTCCTGCGAGTCCTGCGGCGCCTTCGAGTGCATCGGCGGCGTCGACGAGCTGGCGGCAAAGCCGGACATCGAGCCGGCGGTAGTGAAGGAAGGCGTGGGCAAGCTCGACCTGCACCGCCCGTTTGTCGATAGCATCACCTATACCTGCGCCAAATGCGGCGGCAAGATGAAACGCCTGCCCGAGGTCATCGATTGCTGGTTTGACTCCGGCGCGATGCCCATCGCCCAGAACCACTACCCCTTCGAGAACGCGACCATGTTCGAGAATGGGCGCTTCCCCGCCGACTACATCTCGGAAGCGGTCGACCAGACCCGCGGCTGGTTCTACAGCCTGCACGCCATCTCTACCCTGCTCTTCGACCGCCCGTGCTACCGGAACTGCATCTGCCTGGGGCTTATTCTGGATGCCAAGGGCGAGAAGATGAGCAAGGCAAAGGGCAATGTGGTTGACCCGTGGAAGATTATCAACAAGCACGGCGCTGATGCCCTGCGCTGGTACTTCTTTACCGCCTCGGCGCCGGGGAATGTGCGCCGCTTCGACGAGGGGCAGATTACCGAGGCCACGCGCCGCTTCCTGCTGACCCTGTGGAATGTCTACTCCTTCTTCGTCAACTACGCCAATATCGATAAGTTCGTCCCGGGGAAAGAGAAAGTGTCCGATTACGCCGAGCTTGACCGCTGGGTCCTCGCCGAGCTGAACCAGCTGGTCGCTGGCGTGGATAGTGACCTGGAACACTATGCCCCGACCGATGCCGGCCGGAAGATTGAGAGCTTCGTCGATGACCTGTCCAACTGGTACGTCCGGCGCAGTCGCCGCCGCTTCTGGAAGAGCGAAAACGACGTCGATAAGCTCTCCGCCTATACCACCCTCTACCAATGCCTGGTAACGCTGTCCAAACTCATCGCGCCGTTTATGCCCTTCCTGGCGGAGGAGCTTTACCAGAGCCTCGTCGGGCCGGTTTCCCCGGATGCGCCGGCGAGCGTCCACCTGAGCGACTTCCCGGTTGCCGACCCGGCCCTCATTGATAAGAAGCTGATGGAAGATGTCAGACTGGCGATGCGTGTCTCCAGCATGGGCCGCGCGGCGCGCAGTCAGGCGGGCATCAAAGTGCGCCAGCCGCTAATCAAACTGCTGGTCAAAGTGAACACGAAAGAGCAGAAGGAAGCCCTCAGCCGTCTCGCCCCGCAGGTGCTGGAAGAGGTCAACGTCAAAGCGCTGGAAATGGTCAGCGAGCTACCGTTCAAAGAGGAGTGGTCTACCGTCTCCGAGTGCGACTTATCCGCGATGCTGGTGACGGACATCCCGGAGGAGCTTGCCGCAGAGGGTATGGCCCGGGAAATCGTGCGGCGGTTGCAGACGATGCGCCGCGCCGCCGGCTTTGAAATCGCCGACCATATCACCACCTGCTTCCAGGGCGACGACTACCTGCGCAAGGTGATGGCAGACTTCGCCGATTACATCAAACAGGAGACGCTGTCCGAGCAACTGGTTGAGGGAGCGGCACCGGAAGGCGCCCACACCGAGAGCTACAAGCTCGATGGCCACGAAGTGACGCTGGCGGTAAAACGGCTTACCTAGACGTCGCTTCGATTAAACTCTCCGGGGCACAATTGTCCCCCAAAAGAGAAACAACTCAGGCTCAGTTAGCTTTGAGTTGTTTTTTGAGTTATGTAAAGTCTGGCTCGTAGAAAAATTCCGTTAAGCCTTGAAATCCAGATAAGTCCCTATTTTGGTGGTAATGTCCAGTTAGCAAATGCAGGGTGCATCCTCTTGTCTATGCCATATTTACCAAACCAGATTTTCAGCAAGCCTTTAACCTCATTGAATTCTTGGCTCCCCTTATAAAAAACAGATTGGTCATACTTCCCCCAGAAGAGCAACATAGCTTCAACTTCAATATGGTTCTTTCTCCATGTAGTCCTATCAACCATTCCTCTTCGTTGGGCAGCCTTAGTCTCAGCTGGTATCTTGTAGAGCTCTTCCCATGCCTGCTCACAGTCTTTGTAAAAAAGTACCAATTTTGAAAACCCTTCGGTTTCGTTAATAACCAAATCAGGAAGAGGTTCAGTTAATTTGACTATGTCATAACTAAATTCCCGTACTGTGTAGAACTCACCTATCTTATTCATTTCACCCAGTCTAGCCTCTAATAAGGCTAATTGTGTCTGAGTTACTTCAACCGTGCTCGGCTTGGCATAAATCGCTCCAAACATACTACCCATTATCAGAGCCACTAACAGAATTGGGATTAAGTATCTCTTTCTGCCTTCGCTTCTTTTCCCGAAAATACAATAATGTAGATAGAATAATCCGCCCCAAAAAAAGCTTTGGTAAATAAGGTGGAGACGATAGGAAGCAACAAGAAAGACGTCCCTAAATACAGTGGTGGATTAACAAAGGCATCAATCAAGTCTATGGAATTTTCTATCAAGGCATCAAAGAAACTAAAGCAAATGAAAAGACCAATAATGATTTTAATGATAGAAGAAACTCGTTTAGGTAAAAACCACCATGCCAGTAGGGTTCTCATTTTAGCCTCCCTTCAGGTGGCTTATGGAATCCAGGTGTGGTGGTGCGACTGGATTCCGGCTTTCGCCGGAATGGTTAAAGGGTTAGGTAATTCTGTGACGAACTTCTAAAACAGGACAATAGTACCTTCTCTCCCTCATTACTTATCTTGAGGGCGGCGGGTTTTCCACCAGAACTGCCTGACTGGTGGCCTGCGCCTTGCCGCGCCAGTAGATTATCTCCACCGGAGTCCCGATGGGCGTAACGCGTATGGCGCGCACCACATCGTCAGCGCTGGTAACCTCTTTGCCGCTGAAGGTGACGATAACATCGCCCACCTTGAGGCCCGCTTTAGCCGCGGGACTGCCCGGCGCAATCTCGGTCACCAGGGCGCCCTTGTCCACACCCAGTCGATATCTCAGCACGGCAAACTGGTCGACGGTGTAGAGCGAGACACCCAGCCAGGGCCGCGTGACGTAGCCGTTCTTGACCAGAGCTTCAATGATGGGCAGAGCGGTCTCGGTGCTGATAGCATAACCCATTCCCTCAACCCCGGAAGCAGCCACCTTGGCGCTGGTAATGCCGATGACCTCGCCCGCCAGGTTTACCAGGGGACCACCGGAGTTGCCCGGGTTGATGGCGGCGCTGGTCTCGATGAGGTCATAGAGAGTCTGTCCCGTATCGACGGGCAGTGACGCCTTGACGCGGCTGACAATACCCTCCGTGGCCCGGATGCCCTGCCCCAGGGCGTTGCCGATGGCGACCACCCAGTCGCCCACTCTCATTTTAGCCGAATCACCCACTTTCAATGCCGGCAGGTTCTGGGCCTTGATTTTAAGGATAGCCAGGTCATTGAGACTGTCCGTGAAAACGGTGTTGGGGTCAACATCAAAGGCACGCCCGTCATCGAGTGTCACCGTAATGCTGGTGGCGTCTTCGACAACGTGATTGTTCGTCACGATGATGCCAGCCTTATCGATTATCCAGCCGGAGCCAGCTCCCTCCTGGGTGAAAGGGCGACTGAAAAAATCGATAGTGACCATTTGGGTGCTGATGGTAACCACCGACGGCTTGACCAGCGCCACCACATCCGCAATGCTGGGTAAGGCAATGGTCTGGTTCGACGTCGGCGGCGTCCAGGCGGGATTGATGGGTGGTGACGCTTGCGCCGGCGGGGCGCTGGGCGCGGGAGCCGCGGCGGGACTGGGCGGCGCCGGCTGAGGTATCAGGATGTCAGGAAGAGCGCAGCCTGCCGCCAGAGATAAGGATATGACCAAGGCAATTGAGACTACCAATCGCGCAATACTAATTCTCTTCACAGTAGCTAAATTCTAACACGGCGATACCCACCAGCGCAATAAACCCCCTCTGGCACAACCCCACCAGAGACTGTCATTGCGAGCGAAGCGAAGCAATATCAGGGTCATTGATTCATTGAGATTGCCACCCCGATTACCATCGGGGCTCCTCGCAATGACAGCGGGTATTGAGGTTGCCATCCTTCCAAGGAAGGACAATGACACTAGGGTGGGCTTGCCATATTTCTCTGCGGAAGGACTCGCAATGACCATAGATGAGCACGACCAGGGGAAAAAGAACCCCCTCCCCCACAGGTGAGGGAGGGGGTGGTGGTGCAACGTGTGCTTTTACTAAGCCGATGGAACTTTGGGCAAATAGTTCAGGGCCTCCTTGACTTTCGCTTCCGGATACTCGTAATCCTGGAGTTTACCGGCATGATACTCGTCGTAAGCGGCGAGGTCGAAGTGCCCGTGACCGCTGAGGTTAAAGAGGATGGTCTTGGCTTTGCCCTCTTCCTTGCACTTCAGCGCCTCATCGATGGCGGCCTTGATGGCATGTGCCGCTTCCGGCGCCGGAATAATGCCTTCAGCACGGGAGAACTCTACCGCCGCCTTGAAGACAGGCACCTGGTATTCGGCGCGCGCTTCAACCAGCCCCAGCTTGTACAGATGAGAGAGGATGGGTGCCTTGCCGTGATAGCGCAGACCGCCGGCGTGAACGGGCGGCGGGACGAACTTATGCCCCAGGGTATACATCTTGATGAGCGGCGTCATTCCAGCGACATCGCCGAAGTCGTAGGCGTAGATGCCCTTGGTGAGACTGGGCGCCGCCTGCGGCTCGACAGCAATGATGCGCAGGTCCTTCTTCTTGCCCTTGATTTTGTCGCACATAAACGGCAGGGCAATGCCAGCGAAGTTGGAGCCGCCGCCGATACAGCCGATGACGATATCGGGGTAGCAGCCCGCCATTTCCATCTGCTTCATCGCTTCTTGCCCGACGATGGTCTGGTGGAGCAGGACGTGATTCAGCACACTGCCCAGCGAGTAGTGCGTGCCCTCGTGGGTGACGGCATCCTCGACGGCTTCACTGATAGCGATGCCCAGACTCCCCGTGCATTCCGGGTCGCCGGCGAGGACGTCCCGACCAGCCTTGGTGTCTTTGCTGGGGCTGGGGACAACTTCCGCCCCCCACGTCTCCATCAGGACACGGCGGTACGGCTTCTGGTAGTAGCTGGCTTTGACCATATAGACCTTGAGCTTCATCCCGAAGAACATACAGCCCATTGCCAGGGCGCTGCCCCACTGCCCGGCCCCGGTCTCCGTGGCCATCCGGGCGATGCCTTCTTTCTTGTTGTAGAACGCCTGCGGAATGGCAGTATTGGGCTTGTGGCTCCCCGCCGCGCTGGTGCCCTCGTATTTGTAGTAGATTCGCGCTGGTGTATCCAGGGCTTTCTCCAGCCTCAGCGCCCGGTGCAAGTTAGTCGGCCGGTAAGTCCGGTAGATTGCCTGCACTTCCTCCGGTATCTCGATATTACGCTGGGGGCTGAACTCCTGCATAATCAGCGCCATCGGGAACAGCCTCTTGAGGTCATCAGGGGTTACCGGTTTGCCGGTGCCCGGGTGGAGGACGGGGGGCAGTGGTTCCGGCAGGTCCGGCAGAATGTTGTACCAAGACGTGGGCATCTGCTTTTCCGTGAGCATAAATTTAGTCGTTTCCATTGTTATCTCCTTCATTTCAATAGTCTGGTTTCCGGATGGCCCTCAGTTTAGCGTCAAATTCTCGGTCCCCGGCGGGACCAGTCCCATCGGTTTAACATTGTCTTCCTCCGTTCCCTATTTTACCAAATAAAAAACCCCCTGACCCCTCAAAGGGGCAGGAGGCTCAGGCTTCTGCGGTGCCACCCTTTTTGTCCCGACTTGTCGGGATATCTCTTTCCGGTACAGCCCCCGATACAATCGGGGACGATACCCCGGGGTGCGATAACGCTTCCCTCTGCGTCAAGACCTACTCATCCCGATTGCATCGGGATATTCGGCTTGCGGCTCCCAAGTCCATTCTGCCTCAGCGCTGGCGCCGGCTTCCACCTGACCCGGCTCTCTGTGCCTCGCTTGGAGACCTACTAGTCTTGTTCCCAGCCTTTAACGTATGGTTGTTTAGCTTAACATCACAATTGCCATTTTGTCAAGTGGTGTGCTATACTGTTAGACGGCTAATCGCCAGTATCTAGAAAAGGGGTGCTCAATTTGCCAGAGACAACTACGGGAACGGGGACAGCAACACCACCACCGCCACTGACACCAACGTCAGGACCGACGACAATGAAACAGCTATTAGAGGCTGGGGCCCACTTCGGGCACCAGACCGGCCGCTGGCATCCGCGGATGAAGAACTACATCTTTACCAAGCGCAACGGCATTCATATAATCGACCTTGAGAAAACGGTCAGTCTGCTAGAGAAAGCCACCAACTTCATCAAGCAGGTGGTGGCGCAGGGCGGCACTATCCTTTTCGTCGGCACCAAGAAGCAGGCACAAGAGTCCATCGCCGAAGAAGCCAAACGCTGCGGGATGTTTTATGTCAATCAGCGCTGGCTGGGCGGCATGCTGACCAACTTCGCCACCATCCAGACACGTATCGACCACCTTGTCAGGATGGAAGACCAGCAGTCCAAAGGCGAGTTCGGCCGCATGGTCAAGAAAGAAATAATGAAGATAGCCGAGGAAATCGAGAAGCTGAACCGGCAGATGGGCGGCTTCAAAGAGATGACCAGCCTGCCCAGTGCCCTCTTCATCGTCGACCCCATTAAAGAAAACATCGCTCTCGCCGAAGCTAGGCGGATGAGCGTTCCGGTCATCGCCATGGTTGATACCAACTGCAACCCGGACGAGGTGGACTATCCCATCCCATCGAACGATGATGCCATCCGCGCCATCAAACTGGCTTGCACCAAGATTGCCGATGCGGTTCTGGAAGGCAAAGCCAGCCTGGCGGCAATGGCCAAGCACGCTGAAGATGCCGCCACTACGGCGGCGGCGGCCCAGACCCCGGCGCCCACCGCCGAGCCGCTCATTTTTACGCCTGACCAGACCGCCTAATCACAGAGGAGAGACTTTGGACATCACGACCGAAATGATAAAAGAGTTCCGCAACAAGTGCGGCGCGGGCGTCATGGAATGCCGCAGTATCCTAATTGAGACCAGCGGCGATATCGATAAGGCGATGAAGCTCCTGAAGGAAAGAGGCCTACTGCAGGCGGAAAAGAAAGCTGACCGAGTGACCCAGCAGGGACTGGTGGAAGCCTACGTCCACACCGGCGGGCGTATCGGCGCGATGATTGAAGTCAACTGCGAGACCGACTTCGTTGCCCGCACCGATGAGTTCAAAGAGCTTGCCCATAACCTGGCAATGCAGGTGGCGGCGCAGTCGCCCCGCTTCATCACCAAAGAAGACCTTCCCGAATCCGCCGATGCTGACCCCCAGGTAGTCTGTCTGCTTTCACAACCCTTCATCAAAGACCCCACGAAGACCATCCGCGACGTCGTTACTGAAGTTATCGCCAAGACGGGCGAGAACATCCGGGTAAGCCGGTTCGCTCGCTTCGAGCTGGGTGTCAAGGAAAGTGGTTGTAAAATATAAGCGTGTCCTGTTGAAGCTCAGCGGCGAGTCGCTCGGCGGTGACAGCGGCTCCGGTATTGATTTCCCCGCTCTCACCAAAATCGCCAAGCAAGTCAAGCGCATCCGGAAGCTGGGCGTGAGCGTCGGCATCGTGGTGGGGGGCGGCAACATCTGGCGGGGCGCCAAAGCGGAGACCAACGGCATGGACCGTGCCACCGCCGACTACGCCGGCATGCTGGCCACCGTCATTAACGCTCTCGCCCTGCAGGACGTGCTGGAAAAAGAGGGCGTGAATACTCGCACCCAGTCCGCCATCGTCATCGCCCAGGTCGCCGAGCCTTACATCCGGCGCCGCGCCATCCGCCACATGGAGAAGGGGAGGGTGGTCATCTTCGCCGCCGGCACCGGCAATCCCTATATGACCACGGACACCGCCGCCGCGCTCCGGGCCATCGAAATCGGCGCGGACGTCCTCCTGATGTCCAAGAACAACGTCGATGGTGTCTATACCGCCGACCCGCGCAAAGACCCCAGAGCCAGAAAAATCGATAAGATTACCCACCTGAAAGCGCTCAATCGCCGCCTGGAAGTGATGGATGCCACCGCCCTGACCCTGTGCATGGAAAACCGTCTGCCCATCATCGTCTTCGACCTTATGGCTCCCCAGGGAATTGAAAAAGCGGTTAGCGGAAAGCCAGTTGGAACGTTAATATATAGCGGGTGAAGAAGATGGTTACGAACACATTGCTCAGCGCCGAAGAAAGAATGAAAGCCACCGTCGCCGGCCTGAAGAAGGAGCTAGCCACACTCCGGACGGGCCGCGCCACCCCGGCGCTCGTCGAACATATCAAGGTGGACTACAACGGCGTGCCCACCCCACTCAACCAGCTCGCCAGCATCTCCGTGCCGGAAGCCAGACTGCTCGTCATCCACCCCTGGGACAAAAGCTCCATCACTGAAATCAGCAAAGCGATTCAGAAGTCCGAGCTAGGATTGAATCCGGCCAGCGATGGCAATGTCATCCGCATCGCCGTCCCCCCGCTATCCGAAGAGCGCCGCCAGGAGATGACCAGGCTGGTCCGCAAGCGAGCCGAGGAAAGAAGAGTGTCCATACGCAACCTGCGCCACGAAGCGATGAACCGGCTCAAGGACCTGGAGAAGAATAAGGAAATCTCCCAGGACGACCAGAAGCGCGCCGAGACTCAGCTCCAGAAGCTCACCGATAGCTACATCGCCACCGTCGACCAGGTGGCTAAGGACAAAGAAACCGAGCTGATGGAAGTCTAGCTCCGGGCGCCAGAGAATAGGACGAGGTCTCACCGTGAAAGATATCAAGCATCTGCCGGTACATGTTGCCATCGTGCCTGACGGCAACGGGCGGTGGGCGGAGCGGCGGGGTCTGCCTCGACTCATGGGCCACCGCGCCGGCGTCAGGAAGATGCGCGCCATTTGCGAATACCTGGATGATTACGGGGTCAAGTGCGTCACCCTGTATGGCTTCTCCAGCGAGAACTGGGGCCGGCCCAAAGAAGAGATTGCCGGCCTGTTCAAGATTTTGAAGGAAAGAATCGAGAAAGACGTCCCCAAGCTCCACGAGCGCGGCGTCAAGGTGCGCCATATCGGCCGTCTCCACCAGCTGCCGGACTGGCTCCAGCAATCGGTCACCAACGCGATGGAGCTGACGAAGGACAACTCCGGGATGGTGCTCAACCTTGCCTTCAACTACGGGGGTAAGGTGGAAATAGTGGACGCTGTCCGCCGCATTGTCGCCGACCGTGTTCCGCCGGAGAAAATCGATGAGAAGCTGTTTAGCAACTACCTATACACGGCGGGACTTCCCGATGTTGACCTGCTTATCCGCACCGGTGACGAGCTCCGGCTGAGCAACTTCTTAATCTGGCAGACGGCCTACAGCGAGTACTACTTTACGGAAGTCCTCTGGCCCGATTTCGGTAAGAAGGACATTGACAAAGCCCTGATTGTCTACAGCCAGCGAGAGCGGCGCTTCGGCGCGCTGTAACCGGCATGCTCAAGAAACGGCTCTTAACCGCACTGGTTGGCATACCCCTGGTAACCATCGCGGTGTGGTTCGATGAGCCACTCTTGTTCACCGTTCTGGCCGTGGTCTGGGGTATTCTCGCCATCCTGGAGTTTTACCGGCTGGTCGCCACGTTCAAAGTGCCCCTCCTCACCCTCTTCGGCGTTATCTGGACCGCCCTTTTTATTCTCAGCCCCCACGTCAAATACGAGTTCACCGCCCCGATTCTGTTTACTTCCGGCGTGGTTGTCTCCCTTATCTGGTTGGTGCTGCGCTCCCAGCGCGACGGCGCTTTTGCCGGCTGGGTGTGGACGATGGGCGGCGTCCTCTACCTGGGGTGGCTGCTGAGCTACATGGTGGCGCTGAGGCTGGAGGGCGGGCCGGGCTGGGTGCTCTTCGCCATCTTCACCACGTTTGGCTCAGACACGACGGCGTATTTCATCGGACGGGCTTTGGGCAAACATCCCCTCGCCCCCCGCATCAGCCCCCACAAGACCTGGGAAGGGGCGGCGGCAGGAGCCGCCGGCGCCGTTCTGGTCAGCCTGCTGTTCATTCTGCCCACACCCGTCCAACTGCCCCTGGTCTACTGGCAGGCAATGGTCATCGGCTTGCTGGTCAGCGTGCTGGGGCAATTCGGCGACCTGTCCAAGTCCATCCTGAAGCGCAATGTGGGGGTGAAAGAGTCGGGAGACCTGCTGCCGGGGCACGGCGGCGTCCTCGACCGGACGGACAGCCTTGTCTTTGCCGGGGTGGTGGTCTATTACGCGTTTTTGATACTGGAAAGTTTCTAATTGGTGGGTTACGCTTTGCTTCACCCATCCTACTGGATTATTATAAGGGTATAATCTTCTGGAATCGCTTGTGAGGAGACTATTATGTTGTGGATAATCTGGCTGGTTTTTGCTATATTATTTCTTTTGTTGGCATGGTATCATTGGCAGTTATCAAAGAAAACCTTCCCTACATTTCAACTACCTGAAATACCTTACTGGAAGCCCACTAACGGAATACCCATAAATACTGGAATTCTTGATGCAGATATCAAAAAGGCATTTGATAATTTTGGAGATGGTTTCAATTCTTATATTGACGACTATAACAAATCATCCGGCAGGCAAAATAAATTACAGGCTGGTGGATATCTGCTAGCCTCTTTTACTGCTATTCTTTCAATTTTTCTTACAATATAGCCCGTACCCTACCAACCTAAACCAAGTAGAACCAATGTGGAGCAATCTGGGCGCGCTGGATTCCCGCCTTCGCGGGAATGACAAGAGTGGAATAATCTGTTGAGATTGCTTCGCCTCCCGACTCACGCCGGGATGGTCTCGCAATGACAGGGTAGGTTGACGCTCCGCTAGCCTTATGCTACCATTAGCACGTCAGCCCGTAGAGAGCTGAATTTTTATTATCTTGATGTTCTCGCGCTTCCGCCCGCCAGGTACAGCATGTCAGTAGAGCAAGAGTTAGCCCGTTTTTCCCCCGATAAAGACACATTGCTTACCGTCGGTGTCTTCGATGGTGTGCACCGGGGGCATAAATACCTGATTTCACGGCTGGTGGAACAGGCCCAGAAGCGCAACCTGCTTCCCGGCGTCGTCACCTTCCGCCAGCATCCCCAGGAAGTCCTGGCGAAGACCAGCCTCTCCTTTCTCACCGACCTCGATGACAGAATCAGATTGATTAAGGCAGAAGGCGTGGCTATCATCGTCCCGCTTTCCTTCACGCCGGAACTATCCCACCTCACTCCCCGCCAGTTCGTCAGTCTGCTCCAGAAACACCTGCGGATGAAGGGGCTGGTCATCGGGCCGGACTTTGCTCTTGGCTACGGGCGCGAAGGCAATATCGAGAACCTCAAAACGCTGGGCAAAGAGATGGACTTCGCCATCGAGACCGTGCCGCCGGTGAAAATCAACGGCGAGGTCGTCAGCAGCACCGCCATCCGTCAAGCGCTGGCCAAG
>Ga0209182_10000209_pt1 | contig 15143 bp, 15 predicted proteins | sample LakBais05cmmetaG_FD_185474 | JGI IMG/M metagenome (GOLD analysis project Ga0209182, IMG submission 185474) | Lake sediment microbial communities from Lake Baikal, Russia to study Microbial Dark Matter (Phase II) - Lake Baikal sediment 0-5 cm... | ecosystem: Environmental > Aquatic > Freshwater...
GCGGAGAGGGTGGGATTTGAACCCACGAACGAGGGAACCCCGTCACCTGCTTTCGAGGCAGGCGCTTTCAACCGCTCAGCCACCTCTCCGTTTGGACCTGATACGTGCAAAGAACTGCTGCAGGACAGCCTCGGCATCAGCGCGCAACAAACCAGAAACCACCTCCGGAGCATATCCAAAGATAGGCCGCGTAAGCATATTGCCATTGCTGCCCACTGCTCCATTGTCGAAATCGTATGCGGAGAACACCACCCGCTGTATCCTCGCAAGAGCTATTGCGGCAGCACACATTGGACACGGCTCAAGAGTAACATACAGGACGCATCCGTCCAGCCGCCAATCTTGGAGACGCTCGGCGCTGGAGCGCAACGCAAGCATCTCGGCATGTGCCGTTGGGTCTTTGGCGCTTTCTCGCGTGTTGTGTGCGGAAGCAAGCAACTCACCAGCCCTTGTAACAACACATCCCACAGGGATCTCTCCTTCATCAAGGGCACGCCTGGCCTCATCAAGTGCAAGGAGCATGCAATCAACATCAGTGAGAGCCATGTCAGGACTGGTGCGCCCGACAGGAATCGAACCTGTAACCTACGGTTCCGTAGACCGTCACTCTATCCAGTTGAGCTACGGGCGCGCAACGATGATTGTATTCCATTTCCCCCGGTTGGCAAGAAGAACAGTGAGGATTGCTGAGCAACGTGGCAGTAGTGACGCACACAAATCTGTTATAATCTACCTGCCGATGGAAACAAGAGCTGAGATCTGTGTCATAGGTGGTGGTGCTGCCGGTATGCTGGCGGCATTGTCTGCTGCAAAGTACCTCACAGCCTCTGGCCACGATGGCTCAGTCCTCATCCTCGAACGGAATCGGGTTCTCGGCAGGAAGCTGGCCATCACGGGCCAGGGCAGGGCAAACGTGACAAATGCGCGTTCAGTCGACGAGTTTGTCCAGGCTTTCGGCCCTTCCGGCCGATTCCTCTACCCAGCTTTCGAGTCCTTTTTCTCGGATGATCTTGTCGCTCTTTTTGCCGAGGCTGGCCTGCAACTCAAGACGGAGCGGGGTGGCCGAGTGTTCCCCGTGACGGACAAGGCGCAGGACGTCGTCCAGGCTCTCGGGCTGCTTCTCGTGCGGCACGGCGTCGATGTTCTCTACTCGGCTCGTGTCCGGAGCATCGATGCTGGGTCCGGCGACTGGACGATCGGCCTGGAGTCCGGCGGGTCTTTGCGCTGCCGGGCCGTGGTCGTGGCCACAGGTGGAAAATCCTATCCTGGTACCGGGTCGACAGGAGACGGCTATGGGCTTCTTGAGCACCTGGGCCATCATCCCGGTCGTCTGCTGCCTGGCCTGGTTTCCCTGCACTGTCCCGAGAAGTGGTTGAGAGAACTTGCAGGGATCTCGCTCGAAGGCGTCGCTGTCGAGGCATGGGTTGGTCCTCAGCTGCTGGCTCGAAAGCATGGAGAAGTCATGATAACGGACCAAGGGATTGGAGGACCGGCTGTCCTGTCGCTGAGTCTCGCCGTCACACCGGCCCTGGCCGAGAGCCACGCTGTCGTTCTGTACATAGACCTGCGGCCCGAGAAGACGTCGGATCAGGAGCTTCACGACATCGAGGCTTGCGGGAATGCCGATGAGATCCTGGTGAATGTCTCGAGGTTCCTTCCGAGGCGGATGGCTCTTGAGCTGATGCGTGTGTGGGGCATCGAAGGAAAGGGCAGGACGCCATTGCCCAAGAAAACCCTTGCTGCGGTGGCCAGATCAGTCAAGGGAGTGGAGCTGAGATGCACAGGGGCCGATCCTCTCGCCTCCGCGATCATCACGCAGGGGGGTGTGCCTCTGCGAGAGGTCGACCCGCGATCCATGGGATCGAGACTCGTCCCCGGATTGTTCATTGCCGGCGAGCTCCTGGACCTGCAGGCTGTCACCGGTGGCTATAATCTGCAGGCAGCTTTCTCGACCGGATTTCTGGCCGGAAGGTGCGCGGCCGAATACGTTGCCAAATCAGCAAATGACAGTAGACTTTATGGGTTAATGAGGTGACAACGACATGGCTGAAATCGGAACGACTAAGGTAAAGCGCGGTTTGGCAGAGATGTTCAAGGGTGGCGTCATCATGGACGTCACGACGGTCGATCAGGCGAAGATTGCCGAAGAAGCCGGTGCAGTGTCAGTGATGGTACTCGAACGGATTCCGGCCGATGTTCGCAGGGAAGGCGGCGTCGCACGGGCGGCTGACCCGGGACTTGTCGAGCAGATCATGGACGCCGTCTCGATTCCCGTCATGGCCAAGGTACGCATCGGGCACATCTCCGAAGCACGGATACTAGAGTATATGGGCGTCGACTTCATTGACGAGAGCGAAGTGCTGACTCCCGCTGATGTCACTTATCATATCGACAAGTGGCAGTTCAAGATCCCCTTCGTATGCGGAGCGCGCAATCTGGGCGAGGCGCTGCGGCGTGTCAGCGAGGGAGCTGCGATGATCAGGACGAAGGGCGAGCCGGGCACCGGAGACGTCTCTGAGGCGGTCACCCACATGCGAGCGGTCATGAACGAGGTTCGCAAGGTGCAATCGATGCTTGAGGATGAACTCGTGGTCGAGGCGAAGGACCTTGGGGTCAATGTGGAGCTACTGCGCGAAGTACGTACACTGGGACGTCTTCCCGTGGTCAACTTTGCAGCGGGGGGCATTGCTACCCCGGCCGACGCGGCGCTCATGATGACGCTTGGAGCCGATGGTGTTTTTGTGGGTTCTGGCATTTTCAAGAGTTCGGACCCGCTTCCGAGAGCAAAGGCCATCGTGGCGGCAACGACCTACTGGGAGAATCCTAAGGTGCTCTTTGAGGTAAGCAAGGGCTTGAAGGAAGGTATGTCAGGCATAGACGCACGCACCCTCGTCGAGCTGGATAAGATGCAGGTGAGGGATAACTAGAGGTGGTCATCGGCGTCCTCGCTCTTCAGGGCGACTTTCGAGAACACGCTAGCATGGCGCGGTTCCTCGGCGTGGAGGTCCGCCTCGTTCGGCTCCCCGAGGAGGTCGAATTGGTGGATGGGCTCATCATCCCAGGAGGCGAAAGTACGACCATGGGGAAACTTATGGTCAAGTACGGAGTGGATCGAGCTATCGTCGACCGCTTCGACGCAGGCAGATTGGCGATCTACGGCACGTGCGCAGGGATGATCGTTTTGGCCCGGGAAATTGAGGGGAGCCAGGCACAACCTCACCTGGGACTTCTGGATGTGACTGTTCGGCGGAATGCGTTTGGACGTCAGAAAGAGTCGAGTGAGGAAGATCTGGAAATCGAAGGGCTGGATACACCATTGCATGCGCTGTTCATTCGGGCACCGGTGATCATCCGGACAGGACCTTCTGTAAAGGTACTGGCAAGGGTAGCACAGGGGCCGGTCTATGTGCAGCAGGGAAGGCTCCTTGCTTCTTCGTTCCATCCGGAGCTTGGAAGCGATACGAGGGTACATGAACATTTTCTGCGATTGGCAGAGCAGGGCTCAAATCAGGAGGTCTAGATGTCTGGGCATTCCAAGTGGCACAATATTCAGGCCAAGAAGGGCGTGGAAGACGCCAAGCGTGGTCGTGCTTTCACCAAGATCACTCGTGAGATCATTATCGCGGCGAAGGCAGGCGGCGGGAGCCCCGAAACGAACACGCGATTGAGGGCGGCTGTAGAAAAGGCCAAGTCAGCAGGCATGCCTAATGACAACGTCAAGAAGGCAATCATGCGTGGAACCGGAGAGATGGAGGGTGTCAGCTACGAGGAGACCGCGTACGAAGGTTACGGTCCCAATGGCACCGCATTCATCATCCAGGCATCGACTGATAACAAGAACCGCACTACATCGGAAATCAGAAGGATCCTCTCTCAGCACGGTGGTGCGTTGGGTGAGAACGGATCTGTCAGCTGGGGCTTCGAGCGGAAGGGTTCGCTGGAAATCGATCCGGCTGACAGGGGATACGACGATCTGTTCATGATTGCAGTCGACAGCGGCGCAGAGGACCTCAAGCAGGACGATCAGACGACGACCGTCATCACCGGACCTGAGGATGTCTACAAGGTGCGTCAGGCTCTCGAGGCTGCTGGGATTGTCGTGAAGTCGGCATCTCTGGTCATGGTCCCCAAGACTCTTGTTGCCGTCGCCATTGACGATGCGCGAAAGATCGCGCGGCTGGAGGAAGCGCTGGATGAGCACGATGACGTCAGCGACTACTTCTCCAACTATGAGATGAGCGACGAAGTCATCAAGCAGCTGGAGCAGGAAAGCTAGAGAGTTCATGCTTACTCTGGGAATCGATCCCGGACTGGCACGCATCGGCTACGGTGTCGTCTCGTCAGATGGCGACACCGTAACTCTTCTTGACTATGGATGTCTGGAGACCCATGCTGGTACGCCATATCCAGACAGGCTCAAGTACATCTATGACGGCGTCCGCCGACTCGTCCACAGGTACAAGCCGGATGCAGTGGCGCTCGAGTCCCTGTTTTTCTTTCGAAACGCCCGGACGGTCATGAGGGTCAGTGAGGCGCGCGGAGTCATTGTTCTTGCCATCGGCACATGTCACGTTCCTGCGTTCGAGTATACCCCTCAGCAGGTGAAACAGGCCGTCTCATCATATGGCATGGAGAGCAAGAAGAACGTCGAGATTGCTGTGCGCCAGATTCTTGGTGTCGAGGAGCATATTACGCCTGATGATACAGCGGACGCCATTGCTATCGCCCTCTGCCATACGTTCACGGGGGCCTATCGCGAGGCAGTTCTGGCGGAGGAGACCGATGATTGCTCTGATTAGAGGGACCATATATCGCAGACTGGATTCCGCCATCATCGTTCTTGTCGGCGACATCGGGTACGAGGTAAGGGTGGTGGACCCCGCCATGTTCGAGGTTGGGGAAGAGGTCGAACTGCGGACATACCATGTCGTCAAGGAAGACCGGCAGGAGCTCTACGGTTTTGTCGAACCACTGGACTATGAAGTTTTCGCCGACCTCGTCGAGCATGTTCCGGGCGTTGGCGCCAAGACCGCCCTGAGCCTTCTGCGGGCTGCACCTGCATCTCGCCTCATCGAAGCAGTGCGGGAACAGAATGTTGGGTTACTCACTTCCGCGTCCGGCGTAGGGAAGAGAAATGCCGAGCGCATCCTCATCGAGTTGCGTCCGATCGTCAACCGCAAGTACGCTGAGCTTCTGTCCGTAGAGGGCATGACAGGAACGGAACCCACCGTGATGGCAGAGGTGGAGATGGCGCTCCAGTCTCTCGGATACTCACAACGAGAGATCAGTGGGTCTCTCCGAGAGCTTGGCGCTACGAAGGACCGTTCGGCCGAGGAACTCGTGAGTGATGCCTTGCAGCATCTTTCGAGGAAATAGGATATGGCTGCCGGCGAAGAGAAGCGTGTACGTCGGAAAGCAACTGTTGCTCAAGCCCCACTGTCGTCGGCGAAGCCCGAGGGTGATGCGGTGGGCTCAACGCTGCGGCCACGACGTCTTGAGGATTTCATAGGACAGGAGCAGCTGCGGCGCAACCTGGCCATTTTCATTAGGGCCGCACTCAGCCGCAAAGAGCCTTTGGACCACTGCCTGCTCTACGGTCCTCCTGGTCTGGGCAAGACAACACTCGCACAAATCATTGCCGTGGAACTTGGTGTGCGGTTCAAGTACACGAGCGGACCGGCACTGACACGGGCAGGTGATCTTGCCAGCATTCTGGCATCGCTCAGGGACCGGGATGTGCTGTTCATCGACGAGATTCATCGTCTGCCTCCCGCGGTGGAAGAGGGTCTCTATTCCGCAATGGAGGATTTTCAACTGCCCATCATTCTCGGGAAGGGGCCAAGCGCCAAGACACTTACGATACGCCTGAAGCCGTTCACTCTCATAGGAGCGACCACCCGGTTTGGCATGTTGTCCGCCCCTCTTCGCGAAAGGTTCGGCATCATCATGCGCATGGATCCATACAATGAGGACGAACTGGCCCAGATCATCTCCAATGCCGCCTGCCGGCTTGAGACGGCTGTCGAGCCGGCCGCTGCCAGACGCATTGCTCGTCGCTCACGCGGCATTCCTCGAATAGCACTTCGGAACCTGAAACGTATCAGAGACTACCTGGCATACGCGGGGGCTCCCATTGTCGATGTCAAGCTGGTCGACGAGGCTTTCTCACGGCTCAACATCGACAAGTATGGCTTGCTGGACATCGATCGACGGCTCCTTGGGGCTATCGATGAAAAGTTCAGAGGCGGCCCAGTGGGGCTCGACAGCTTGGCTTCTGCGATCAGTGAAGACCCTGACACGGTGTCCGTCGTGATCGAGCCGTATCTGGTGCAGTTGAATTTCATCGCGCGGACATCGCAGGGACGCGTCATAACGGACCTGGGCCGGCGATATCTGAAGGGTCACGATAGTCTCTCCAGCGGCGGGGAAGATGTGCTGTTCTGACGTCTGCGAAGGTTCTGACCCTTGATAATGTGCGGGAAGCCAGTATGATTAGAAAGGGTCCGTGCAATAATCCGGGTTTGTCAGATTCCAAAGCACGGAGAGATGGCCGAGTGGCTGAAGGCACTCGCCTGCTAAGCGAGTGGGTGGCTAATACCGCCTCCCGGGTCCAAATCCCGGTCTCTCCGCCATTCTGGTTTTGAAGGCGGGCCACCATGCTTCTTGCCATTGATGTCGGGAACACCAACATAGTCTGTGGCCTGTTCGACGGTACTGTCCTGCGCGATAATTGGCGCCTGACGACCGACCGGGGCAAGACTGCCGATGAATACGGCGTGTTCATCCGCAGTCTGTTTCAGTTTTCCGATGTCCAGCTGGGGGACGTAGAGTCCGTCGTTCTGGCTTCTGTTGTCCCGCCGCTTACGCCAATCATGCGCCGCCTCGTCGATCGTATGTTCCACGTACGACCCCTCGTAGTCTCGACGGCGCTCAACACCAATATCACATGGGAGGTCAAGTCTCCATCCGAGATGGGGGCTGACCGTATTGCTGATTGTGTCGGTGGGTACATGAAATACGGGGGACCTTGTATCATCATCGACCTCGGGACTGCGACGACGTTCAACTTTGTGAGCGGCGATGGAAGGTACCTTGGGGGGTCGATAGCACCCGGCCTTCTCAACTCGAGCGAATCCCTGTTTACCAAGACGGCCAAATTGCCTCGTATTGAGCTTGATCGCCCCGCAACGAGCCTTGGAATCGACACGATCACGCAGATGCAGGTTGGCGTTGTCTGGGGTATGGTTTTCATGGTCGATGGTATGATTCAGCGTATCCGCCAGGACACGGGTTGTCCAGATGCCAGAGTGATCCTGACCGGCGGGCTTTCGGGTGTGGTAGTTCCTGGCCTAAAGACAGAGTGCGTGCATGACCTGAATCTCACGCTCGAGGGCTTGCGAATCCTCTTTGAGCTGAACAGGGGCAGGACCGAGTGAACATAGGGCCGCTGAAGCTGGATGGGCGTGCCTTTCTTGCGCCCCTTGCGGGGTATGGCGACTCCCCTTTTCGTATTCTGTGCAGGGGCTATGGCGCAGCCATGGTATACACAGAGATGGTTTCGTCCCTCGGCATCAAGTTCAGCAACATCAAGACATTCGGGATGCTGGCGTTTGATCCTCTTGAACACCCTGTCGACTTCCAGATATTTGGGGCTCGACCCGATGCAATGGCACAGGCCGCGGAGGTTCTGGCAAAGGTCGGGGTCGATGCCATCGACATCAACATGGGATGTCCTGAGCCGAAAATCGTGAAGACGGGTGCCGGATCAGCGCTGCTGAGGGACCTTCCTCTTATCGATGCAATCACGTCCGCCGTTGTGCGGGCGACGCTGCTGCCGGTAACAGTGAAAATACGCAAGGGATTCCTACTCGACGACAACGTTGCCGAGGAAATCCTGGCCATTTGCGAGAAGAACGGCGTGGCAGCCCTTGCGATTCATGGCAGTACCGCCGTGCAGGGACGCTCGGGCTCGAAGGACTGGGATGTCATCGCTGCAGCAAAGGCGAAGGCGACCATACCAATCATCGCGAACGGAGGCGTCAAGAAGGCGGGGGACGCGAAGAGGTTTCTCGACTACACTGGAGCCGACTACGTGATGATAGGGCGGGCGGCTCTCGGGAATCCGTGGGTCTTCGAGCAGATAAACGATGTTCTGGGTGGCAGGAGTCCTCGGGAGCCCGGAATTGACGAGCGGTTCAGGGTCATGCAGGAGCATGTCGACCGCGAGGTCGCTCTCAAGGGTGAGGTCATTGGAGTCAAGGAGATGCGCAAGCACCTCGCCTTCTACTTCAGGGGCCTCCCTGAGGCGACGACGTATCGAGGGCGCATCAACCAGGTGAAGGAAGCAGACCAGCTGAAGAAGCTGCTGAATGAGTACCGTGCACTGTGCACGGGTGCTAGCGAGGAGGTTCGCCATGATGCATGACGAAGAAGAGCATTTCGACGAAGAGATTGAAATCACCAATGTGCGTGAAGATGAGGAAGAGAAGCTATACATCAGCCCCTCTCAGCACAAGAAGATGCTTGAGGAGCTCAACAGGCTGAAGACCAAGGAGCGCCTTCGCATCGCAGAGCGCATCAAGGACGCCAAAGGTTTCGGCGATCTCTCGGAGAATGCCGAGTACGAAGAGGCCAAGAAGGAGCAGGCGTTCATCGAGGGAACCATCATGGACGTCGAGCGTCAGCTCGAGCGCTCTGTGGTCGTCGAACCAGACGATACGGGCACAGGCGAAGTTCACATGGGCTGCAAGGTCCAGGTACTCGACATTGAGACTGCCAAGACTCGCTGGTTCACCATCGTCGGCAATCTCGAAGCCGATCCAATGGAAGGTCGCATTTCCATTGATAGTCCGGTGGGCAAGGCCCTCGCGGGGAAGCGCGAGAAGGAGACCGTTGCTGTGCGTATCCCCAAGGGTCGAGTCTCATACAAGATTCTCTCCATCGAGAAGGTATAGTCGTGCTGGAACTCAACGAGGTTGAGCAAAGCCGCAGGGACAAGATTGGGGAAGTTCGCGAGCAGGGGATCGACCCGTTTGGGCACAGTTTTGGGGATGCGCTTGCGACAACCTACATCGCGGAGCACTTTGATGAGCTGGGAGACAGGATGGTACGTGCCAGAGGGCGCGTCATGGCTGTTCGTGGCCATGGGAAGGCGTGTTTCCTCGTGTTGGCGGACATGTCCGGGCGGATCCAGCTGTATGTGCGCTCTGACGACCTCAAAGAGCCTGCCTATGACTGGTTCAAGAAGTATATTGATTCCGGTGACATCATTGGGGTCGAGGGAACACTGTTCGTAACGAAGACCGGAGAGAAGACCATCGCCGTCGCAAGACTGTGGGTTCTGTCGAAGGCGATCCGTACGTTGCCCGAGAAGTTCCATGGCCTCACGGATGTCGAAATCCGTTATCGCCAGCGCTACGTCGACCTCATGGTCAACCCCGAGGTTCGAGACGTTTTTGAGAAGAGGTCTCGTATGGTCTCGCATATCCGGACATATCTGACGGAGCGAGGGTATCTTGAGGTCGAGACTCCGATGCTTCAACCGATCGCAGGTGGTGCAACTGCGCGTCCGTTCGTGACGCATCACAATGCACTTGATCAGGATCTATTCCTGCGCATTGCTCCGGAACTGTACCTGAAGAGGCTTCTGGTCGGCGGTTTCGAGAAAGTCTTCGAGATCAACCGGAGTTTCAGAAACGAGGGCATCGACACGGTTCACAACCCAGAGTTCACGATGATGGAACTGTACGAAGCATATTCAGACCTTGATGGTATGATGAGCCTCACCGAGAACCTCATCCTTGACCTGGTCGAGAAGGTCACGGGTATGTCGCACGTACATATGGGCGAGCGGTTGATCAACTTCACCCAGCCATTTGCACGGACTACGTTTGACGAGGCCATGCAGAAGTACGCGGGCGTCGGCCTGGAAGAGCTGCGCGATGATGGGCTGGCGCGCTGCAAGATCGCAGAATTCGGCATTCACATGGACAAGTCGTTCGAATATGCCAACGTCGTCAACGAGGTGTTCGACAAGATGGTTAAGCCCAACTTCATCGACCCGACGTTCGTGCGTGACTATCCCGTAGAAATCTCTCCGCTTGCCAAGCGCATGGTGGAACAGCAGCAGAGAGTCCAGCGCTTCGAGCTTCTTGCCGGCGGGATGGAGCTTGCCAATGCCTTCACCGAACTCAACGACCCTATGGACCAGGAAGAAAGGTTTACACAGCAGGCTGCCGCGAAAGCCAGGGGCGATGACGAAAGCCAATCCATGGATTTCGACTACGTGCGTGCCCTGCAGTACGGTATGCCGCCTGCGGGTGGACTGGGCATCGGTATCGACAGGCTCGTCATGCTTCTGCTCGGCGTGGAGTCTATCCGTGAAGTTATCCTGTTCCCTCAGCTGAAGAGAAGGGAGTCACAGGACTGACGTTCTTGTCTCGATATAGGAGGGCATGATGGCGAAGCCCCAGGTTCAGTACAGGTGCAGCGAATGTGGACATATTAGTGTCTCGAGACTCGGCAAGTGCCCCGAGTGTGGGTCTTGGGGCTCCTTCGCTGAGGACGTGCCCGAAATCGAGGTCACGACGCGGCCGGCCTCGAGAGTGCCGATTTCCGGGATACTGCCCGCCGAGGCGGATCTGGAAGTCGCAGTTGAGAGTGTCCAGCCTGAACAGCGCATGGTGACTGACATCGGACCGTGGGACGAAGTATTGGGAGGTGGCCTGGTGGTCGGTTCTGCCGTTCTTGTGGGAGGTGAGCCTGGCATCGGGAAGTCGACACTCGTCCTGCAGGCGGTAATTGCCTTGGGACGACACGGAAAGGTACTGTACGTGAGCGGTGAGGAGTCTCGCTCTCAAATCCTCGGGCGCGTTCGACGACTGGGGCTGGACCCGAAGAACCTTCTCCTTGCCACCACCAATTCGCTTGCTGATGCGCTGGCCATGGCTGATCGAGCCAGGCCGGTGGCGCTTGTCATGGACTCGTTGCAGTCGTTCTCGACGGAGGAGGATTTCTTCGGATCCGGTACGCCGGCTCAACTGAAGACGACCGCTGCTGCCATCGCCGGGTTCTCCAAGAAGTCTGGAGTGGCAGCGCTGATCATCGGTCACGTGACCAAGGACGGGACGATTGCGGGTCCCAAGTACGTCGAGCATCTGGTCGACGCCGTCCTCTACATGGAGGGAGACCGATTTGGTGCTTACCGACTGCTGAGGTCGGGGAAGAACCGCTACGGCAAGAGCGGGGAGACCGGGTTCTTCGAGATGACGTCGTCAGGGCTCGTACCCATTTCCGATCCGTCGAGCGCGTTCGTGACCGACGTACACAACCTGCAGCCGGGGTCCGTGGTGGTCCCTGCAGCCCAGGGGAGTTTTGCCGTGCTCGTTGAGGTTCAGTCTCTGGCTGTTACCAGCTACCTGCCGTCCCCGCGCCGCATTGCGACCGGACTGGACTATGGCAGGCTCATGATCGCGCTGGCGGTGATCGAACGCAGAGCGGGTACAAGCGCCGGAGGCAGAGACGTGTACGTCAATATCTCGGGTGATTTTTCGGTCGAGGATCGAGGTATCGATCTCGGGGTCGGCCTGTCGCTGTACAGTGCGATACGCAACGTGGCAATACGTGACGGGGTCATGCCGATCGCAGAGGTCGGTCTCGCAGGAGACCTGCGTCCCGTGTTCAACTTGCACCGGCGCATCGAGCTGGGGGCACGCATGGGGTTCAGCGAGTTCATCGTGAGTGACAAGGCTCGCGACGACCTTTCGGACGTCCATGGTCTGACGATTCATCGAAAACGGTATGTGAGTGAGGCGATTGCCGCCAGTTTTCCACGAGTCTCCGATGCTGGAGGCGAGTCACAGTGAAGGCTGTCAGAGCTCATCGGCCGAGTCTTGCCGCCATTGTCGTGGCGGCTGGAAGCAGTACGCGGTTTGGAGGCGAGAAGCTTCTCGCTCCTTTCGCAGGGAAACCGCTCATCTGTACTACTCTGGAAGCAGTGTGCCAAGCGCCCGTCCGCCGGCTGGTTCTGGTCTGCAGACTGCAGGACCGTGCGAAGATGGAGAAATGCGTCACTCAGGCAGCCCTTCCGCGCCGCGTGCACGTTTTTCTGGCGAGCGGAGGTCCAACACGAGCCGAAAGCGTCCTCTGCGGCCTCAAGACGCTTGCAGACAATGGTGCTTCCGATCAGGACTGGGTTCTGGTCCATGACGGCGCTCGCCCGCTGGTCTGCAGAGCAGTTCTGAAGAGACTGCTCGCGGCCAGGGATACGGGAGACATTGTCGTACCCGTGATTCCGGTGGCCGACTCATTGCGGCGAACGTCGGCAAGCGCGACAGAAATACTGGACAGGAGAGGGGTCGTTGCTGTTCAGACACCTCAGTTCTGCCGAGTCGCGACGCTTCGGTCTGCGTATCTCAGCTGTGCGGACAGTGCATCTTTTGACGACGAGGCGGCGCTGATCGAGTCAACTGGTGGGCAGGTCGCAACTGTTGAAGGCGACGCCCAGAACATGAAGGTGACGCTGCCGGGAGATGCTGGGATTGTCGAAGCGGCATTCAGCGCGAGAGCTAGGACCGTGGTCGGGTTCGGCTACGACGTCCATCGGTTCGTGTCTGGGCGACCGTTGATCCTCGGCGGCATCAGGATCGCCTCAGAACTAGGGCTTGACGGGACATCAGACGCCGACGCCGTCCTGCATGCGGTCATGGACGCTGTCCTCGGATGTGCTGGGGCGGGAGACATCGGTGACATGTTTCCATCATCAGACGGGCAGTTCGTCGGAATCGACAGCGCCGTGCTTCTGGGACGCGTTCTGGCGGATAGGCGGATTCGCAGACTGAGGATTGTGTCGGCGGATATCACGATTGTCGCCGAGAGGCCGAGACTGCAGGTTTACCAAGTTCCCATGCAGAAGAGACTCGCGCGCCTTCTTGGACTTCGGTCGACTGATGTCGACGTCAAGGTGACGGGTAACGATGCGATAGGGTGGATCGGCAGGGGTGAGGGCATAGCCGTTCTCTGTGTTGTGACCGCCCTCCATCCCAGATAGGAAGAAGATTAAGCCGTACACTGAGCACTTGTTGCGCACATCCCCGGCGTGGTCGACCATCTCCGGCTCCAGTTGCATCGGGCCACGGCACATGTTCCACTCAGTACTGTTGCTTCCTTCCGGACCTGGCAGAGTTCAGAGCTTCCCATTGCATGGTTTGCAGCCTTCAACGCCTTCAACAGGGACTGTTTCGGAAACGTGCGCCCCGCATGCCCAGCATGGACCCCGGTGAGCGGATTCCGGGCAACAGGGCACCGCTAGCTCCCCGTCCTGTACGGCTTCACTAGTATATAGGCTGAGATGTTCCCCGTCAACCTGTCGCTACTGCAACTTCGTGAGGGCGATGGAGAGACGACTCGTCTGACCCTTGGACACTGATACCGGGCCTGACCACGGGAGATACCCTGGCAGTTCCAGGTAGATCTCATGCGAGCCCTCCTTCAGCGTGCTGAACGTGAAGGGCGCGATCTGACTCGTGGCCTGGCCATCAATCGTTATTGACGCTCCGGCAGGGTCAGTGGATATGGCCAGCCCACCAAGCGCAAGGTCGAACTTGTACTGCTTTGTCAGAACGATGCCTTCTTTCACAGAGAGCATATCAGTGATGTCCGTGCCCCCATCCAGCTTGAGTGTCAGAGCGTAGTCGCCCACGGGGAATGAGTCGATCTTCAACGGTGTCACGCCGTATGGCTTGCCGTCCATGACGACTTGAGCTCCAGTCGGGTCCGACATGATACTCAGTTTGCCAAAGGCCTGTATGAGAGAGAAGTCCTGCGTGCTCTGTGCCGTGTCGGAAAGGTCGACTGTGCGCGAGATTGCGGCATAGCCCTTGAGGGAAACGACCAGTGCATAGTTGCGCGGTTTGAGACCCGCCACCGTCAAAGGTGTGACGCCTTTGGCTGCGCCATCGAGCGCAACTGTTGCGCCGGGCGGGGTAGACGTGACGACCAGGGAGTAGGCAGCGTGTGTCATGTTCGCGATGACTTGCGTTGTGGATCCCCTCTCTGCCGTCGTGGTACCATTCCAGACTTCCCAACCAGGCAGGCGGATCTGTATCACATGGGTCCCTGAGGCCACCCGGGGCAGCACGAGCGGCGTCGTCCCGACCTGCTGCTCGTCGAGGAACACGGTAGCTCCTGATGGGAATGACCGGATGTTCAGGCTGGCTGTCCTTCCCTGGAGAAGCAGGAAGACCGCCGCAGCCGCAACTGCGGCGATCAGTACGAACAGGATCCAGATCCTGCTTCTGCGATGGCGCTGCGGGGCGGTGGGCACAGTAGCCCCAGTAGGAGCTTGTGCCGTGCGTGACTCCTGGAGGCTTCCAAGAAGTTCGTCGATGCGGTCAGGTTCACGAGAATGCCGTTCGGACATGTTCATACCTCCGTTATTCCAGTCGTTTCAACACTGCCTTGAGCACATCACTGAAGACGTCATCCGCAGGACGAGCCGCGTCGATAATCACCCATCGTTCCGGCTGGCTTGTGGCCATGTCCAGAAAGGCGTGGCGCACGACGTCGAGGAACGAGCCTCGTTGCTCGATCCGGTCGAGGTCGGTCTTCCGGGCCAGGGAAATGCGCGGATCGATGTCCAGAAGCAGGGTCAGGTCAGGGACCAGGCCCGAGGTGACGATATCCATGAGTCGCTCGACTCGTTCTTTGCCGACCTTTCCTGCAACCCCCTGATAGGCGACAGATGAATCTGCAAACCTTTCCCCAATGACGATGTCGCCGCGTTCCAGTGCGGGGTTGATGATCTCATCGATGTCCTGCCTGCGATCGGCCGCGAACAGCAACACTTCAGAGAACGGGGACAGGTTGAGCTCGTCACGCACGAGGATCGTTCGGAGCTTCCGTCCGAGCATTGTTCCTCCCGGCTCGAATGTGTGCGTGACAGGGAATAGTCGCTCCGTCAGCGCCCGCTTGAGCCGCTCAGCCTGTGTGCTCTTGCCACATCCGTCGATTCCCTCGAATGTAAGAAAGAAGGCGCGTCGCATCACACGGCTCCTGGTGGACCTTGAGTCGCCTTCATCTGCGGAGAGTACACGACAACGCGCCGGAATGGCTCGATGCCTTCGCTCTCACTGAACAGCCCAAGT
>Ga0209182_10000210_pt1 | contig 15123 bp, 11 predicted proteins | sample LakBais05cmmetaG_FD_185474 | JGI IMG/M metagenome (GOLD analysis project Ga0209182, IMG submission 185474) | Lake sediment microbial communities from Lake Baikal, Russia to study Microbial Dark Matter (Phase II) - Lake Baikal sediment 0-5 cm... | ecosystem: Environmental > Aquatic > Freshwater...
TGCGGATCCTAAATATGATCCAACACGAAATTAGCCTCCTGCAGAGGCAGAAGAAAAAATCTTATTAAGATCGCCGCCGCTCTATTATGCTTGAGCCAGGTTAAAAATCGTAAACTGAGTTGCCTCCCTTGAACCCCGCAAGCCTCACAGGTTCAGAGGATGTGTTGATCTAACGGATCTAATTCTTCTTCAGCTTCAGGCTTCCCGCGCCGTAAACGCTGTCCTTGCCCGCCGTCCCGAGGTCTTTGACCCGGCCTTCGAGGACTTTATAGATCTGCTCCAAGTTGTATGGTGTCTTCTCCTTGAGCAGGGCGATGGCCCCCGCCACGTGAGGCGTCGCCGCCGATGTCCCGGAAAAGCCCAGATTACCGTAGGTGGTCGACGAACAGGAAACTCTCGACGGAGCCGACAGATCGGGCTTTGTTCTGCCATCGTGCGTCGGACCTTGAGAACTGTAGGTGTGGTTTGGCTCACGGGAATCATCGGACCAATCCACAGCTCCGACGGTGACGGCATTAGCGGAATCCGCCGGAACCAGCAAACTTCCCGCCGGGACGTTATTGTTGATCGCGCCCGAATTTCCCATGGTAAAAAGCTCCATTTTGCAGGCCCTCGTAGCACTCCATTTATATATTCCGACGCCCCACCATCTGGACGCCGTGGAATACCAATAGCCTATGGCCTCGATCGGCTTCTGTGTTCCGCTTTGGAGGCCTATGGAGTAATCAGCCTGGTACCAAGTGCTACTTGTTGTGGATTTGTAGTACAAATACAGATCGTAATCATTGCCCGAGCCGCTGTAGGACGTGCCGTTCCAGGTTCCCCAGTCATCCCAATTCAAATATGCGGCAACGAGGTAATAAGCTGGAACATAAAAGGCTTCGATTTCGCTGCCGTCGGGAAAATTATACCATCGGTCGCTATCGGGGTCGTTGAACGTCCCCTCAAAGTGATCCAGGGCGTCGTTTCCGGCCGCACCAACCCAGACGATGCCGCTATTCGCGGCTCTATCGACATCCGCGCAGATCGGGCCCGTCCCCTTCCCGTCGCCGGCATTATACCAGCCGACGGAATACGAGATGACATCGATCTTGGGGGTCTGATTGGTGATCCAATTGACCGCATTCCGATGTTCTACATCCGTGCTGAAATTCACGAGGGTCAGAGCCGCGTTCGGGGCCATGTCATGGATGATCTCGGCACAAGCTGTGCCGTGGACCTGACTGGCCGTGAGACTTCCGTCCGATCGAAACGACTGCGTTTTGACGGAGGAAGGAAGCTCGGTGCCCAGAAGGCTCGTGTACCCCGAGAAGCCGAGGTCCAAAACACAAACGTTCGCCCCGGCCGTGTTCCGGTAAGGGCTTAAGCTCTGCCACAGGTTGGCGCCTGTCGAGTTGACCCCTTCCGATGTGACTTCCATCGCGACGGGCTTGAACGGCAGCCTTAAATATCCGACCAGCGGGTATTGCGAAAGGGGTTCGACGGACGAGATCGGGACCATGCTTTGGACGAGATTGTCGGCCGTCGCTTCGACTTTGCCGCCGATGCCCTGGATATGGGCTTTCAAAGCGGCCGCTTCGGGGAACAAATTCTGGGTTCTGTTGGCATAAACGGCCTCCGCAACAACCCGGACCTGGTTTCCGTCGAGATCGATGCCTCTCATCGCGGCAAATTCCCGGGCCGCGTCCGCTCCCTGCATCAAATAAATATTATAGAGTTTGCCGAGAACATATTCGATCTTCGGATTAAGGACGTCTTTCTCAACCGCGGTCGCGCCGAGATCCGCTGGAGGCGGAGGCTCGGGACGGGTGACCTGCAGGCTGGCTTTGGTGGGAACGAACAGGATCAGGCCGAAAACCGCGAGGCAAAAGATTAAAAAGATCGGATTGAGTTTTTTGGTTTTCATGTGTTCCTCCCTTTTCAAAAACCGTACTTGAGGCCCAAGCCGAACATGATCGAGTCCAGTTTGAGGTCTTTCAGGTCAGCCCCCGTGCTTGTCTTGCTGACCTGGTCCGTAAAGGTCCAGGAGCCGCTCGTCTTGCTCATCATGTACCGGGCTTCCAGATTAATGAAAAGCCCCTGCCCCGGATTCGGCCCCGGCATGATGGCGAAATCCAAGCCGAGACCGGCGAAGATCGCCAGGCCGCTCTTCACGGTTTCCTCGATGGTCATCCCCACAGCATTCCAGTCATCCAGGAGCTCGGCATCCAGATCGAAGCTGTTCAAGCTATAGCCCAGGCCGAGCGCGATATAAGGAATCATGCTTTTGCCGACGGGAAACCGGCCTTGGATGTTGAGCTCCAAGGGCATGACCGCCATTGTTCCTTTGCTCAGGCCTATGCCTATGTCCGAGCCCGTGACGTCGAACGAGAATCTCGTGGCCCTGAGCTCGACGGCGATGTTCGGCGTCAGCTCAAAGCCGAGGTAACCGCCGAAGGCGATGCCGTTCCCATAGTTGGCCTCGGTCGTCAACGCGAATCCGCCGAAAAGGCCCGCCTTAATGGCGGCGTTCAAGGACAATGACAACGAAAGGATCACGAAACACAAGATGACGCTTTTTTTCACTTCGCCTCCTCTTTTAAATCTCTCTCATCTTGTTACATCAAAAGGAGAAATGTCAACTCGTTGACGATTTTTTTCGCCCGGACCGGGATGCTCTATGAATAAAAGAAGCTGGCTGTTTCGGGGAATTAAGCTAAAGGGGGTAACAAGGAGGGTGAGCCCTGCCCAGCCAGCGCAACAGGGATTTAGGAATATAATATACTAGCAAATTTATAAAGTCAATAGGAATTACAGATTTTTTGAAGATTCCTTATCGGGGATCGACGCCGATCGCCTCCGCCAGGGGAACCAGCATCCGGACATGGTCACCGGGCGTATAAGGCGCGATCGAACAGGCTGTGCTGAGGATGAATCCGCCGCCGCGCCCTCCGATGTGGATCCGGCGCCGGACGTCGGCGGCAATCCTTTCGCGCGTCCCTGCGAGCAGGGTGTGGACGGGGTCAATATTGCCTTTGATGAAGATCCTGTGCCCGACGCGGACAATGGCCTCCTCGAGCTCAACGTTTCCGAGCGGAGGCGGGTCGAGGCATTCGATGCCCGAAACGCCGGCATCGGCCATCATTTCGAGGCGGTCATGGATGGCGCCGCAGGTATGGGTGTAGACAGGGACACCGCATTCCCGCACGGCCGTTGCCACCTGCCGTTCATAAGGCAGCACGAATTCCCGGTAGAACCGGGGGGAAATGAATCCCGCTCCCGCGTATGGCGAAGAGATCTTCAGGGCATCGATTCCCAGCCGCGCCTGGTCTGCGGCGATCCGTTTCACGCCCTGGGTGAATCTCTGCAAAATTTCCTTGCTTTTGTCCGGCTCATCGGCCAAGGCTAAAAAGCCGCCGCTCATCCCGAACAGGTCCAGGAAATAATCGAAGGGCGATGTCACTTCGCCGTGGATCGAAACCGTCTCCCCCGCTCCGGCGATGATCCGGCCAAAAATGTCATAGGGATGATCGGGGTCGATCGAAAATTTGAGCCCCTGTGATACGGGGATGAAATCCAGGCGCTCCGGAACAGACGTCGGGTCGAAATCATCGATCGACGGGTTCGACGCTGTCTCTTTCGGAAAATGCTGCGGCAGATCATCGCTAGGGAAAACCGTCTTGCCCCCGTCTTTCCAATAAACGACCTCTTTATTCTCTTCTTGAACCTGCCGGACGATGCTTTTCTCCCAGTCCGGCGAATGGCCGTGGAGGCTGATCAAAATTCCGTCGAATCCGTACTGCGCTCTCAGCTGCAGCAATCCTTCGGCGAAACGCTCTTTGGAAAACCAGAATTCCACCGGCGAAAAGCCGGTCTGGAGGAGCATGTGGCCGACGCTCATCTGGCACATGACGGGCACGCGGTCGGCCGTCTCCATCCTCATCGCCCGGGCCATCCGCTCTTTCGACGTCATCATTGAATTCGCAGCTGCGTACCGAATTCGATAGATCAATTCCTCGCATCTCCCATAATAACCGAATCCCGGCCCTCCAAGTCAAGGCCACGTAAGCATCTCTTTTTCCGTGATAGCTTAAAGATGTAACCGAGCGAAGGCACCGACTCGAGGCTGGATTTCGGCTGCGGCAAAGGTTCGTCCGGCGTGTATTTAACAGCCAGCGAGGCCTTCTAAGGCCGGGCGATTCCCCAAAAAAGTGCTTAAACCCGTTGACAGAAAACCGTCGATTCTGTTATTTATCTACCTTATCTGAGATATTCTCTAATTTAGAACGAACATATGTATATTCTGATCGGGCTATTGATCGGATTCCTGGCGGCCATCCCCCTCGGACCCGTGAACGTTTTCGTCATCTCTCAGACCCTCAAGCGCGATTTCCTGCATGGATTCATGGCCGGCATTACCGCCGCCGTATTGGATACAATCTATTGCCTGGTCGCTATCTTTGGCCTTTCCCAGGTTACTTTCGGCCTGAATCTGGTCAAGTTCCTTCCTTTCTTTAAGGTCTTCGCCGCCCTCGTGCTCGGCATTCTTGGTTTTCGCATGTATCAACAGTCCAAGACCTACACGGAGCCTCAACCGCCTAAAAATATGACTTCGTTTTCGCCGCGGCCCATGCTCGGCGTCGTCCTGCTCTACGTCGTCAATCCTTCGCTTTACGCTTTCTGGCTGGCCGTGGCCGGCATGGTCAGCCACTACAACTGGATGGCGTCCGGAGTGAGTTCGGCCCGCATCTTCTTCGCCGTATCCTGCGGCCTCGGCGGCATCGTCTGGTATTTCGTCCTGACCTATTATGTTGTCACCCATCATCACCAGTTCCAGCCTACGACCTTCCAGAAGATCTTTCTTGTCCTGGCCATCATCCTCTTCGCTTTCTCGGCCTACACCGTCGCCTCCATTTTCTTTAGGTCCCTAAAATTACTCTAAAGCCGGACCAAGACGCAGTTTTTGGAGGGAAACGCATCAAACTCAAAGACAACCTCATTATGTATTGAATTATTCCTTGAATTGGGAAAAAATAAGCGTTCGGAGAGAATTCGGGACATCTCTCCAGGAGGAATCGCATGCCCCGGAAAAAAATCCATCTAATCTGCAACGCCCACCTCGACCCTGTATGGCTGTGGGAATGGCCGGAAGGCGCGGGCGAAGCCCTCTCCACCTTCCGGACGGCCGCGGAATTCTGCGAGCGGCACGACGATTTCATCTTCTGCCATAACGAAGCCATTCTCTATCAATGGATCGAGGAATACGAGCCAACCCTCTTCAAAAGAATTCAGAAGCTGGTCGCGGAGAAAAAATGGAACATCCTGGGCGGGTGGTTCCTCCAGCCGGACTGTAACATGCCCAGCGGTGAGTCCTTCGTCCGCCAGGCCCTCAGCGGAAAAAGATACTTCAGGGAAAAATTCGGCGTGGACGTCAAAACGGGCGCCAATCTCGACCCGTTCGGCCATACCCGGGGGCTTGTCCAGATCCTAGCCAAGAGCGGATACGACTCGTATCTCTTTTGCCGTCCCGACCAGGCGTTCACGACTCTCCCGGCCGACGAATTCATGTGGGTCGGCTATGACGGCTCAGAAGTCATGGCCGCGCGCGTCCAAGCCCATTATAACTCCCGGGGCGGAGGCGCGCGGGCCAAAGTTGAAGATTGGATAAAAGCCCATCCCGACAAGGAATTGAGCGCCCTGCTCTGGGGCATCGGAAATCACGGAGGCGGCGCGTCCAGGAAAGACCTCGAAGACCTGAAAGAGCTCATGTCCTCAACGCCCGGCGTCGACATTTTCCATTCGACCGCCGAAGCCTATTTCGAAGAACTGGGGCAAAAAAAAGACGGGCTGCCGCGGTTCACCAAGGATATTAACCCCTGGGCCGTGGGCTGCTACACGACCATGGCCCGGGTAAAACAAGGGCATCGGCATCTTGAAAATGAAGTCTTCGCCGCGGAAAAGATGGCCTCGGCCGCCGCGTTCCAGGGACTGATGAAATATCCGGAGGCCGAATTGCGGGATGCCCTACGGGACCTGGCCTTCGCCCAATTCCACGACCTCCTCCCCGGTTCTTCCATCGGCCCGGGCGAAGAAGGAGCCATCAGGCTCCTCGATCACGGGCTCGAGATTTGTTCCCGGGTCAAAGCCAGGGCCTTCTTCGCCCTCGCTGCCGGCGAAAAGCCAGCGGTTGAAGGCGAGATCCCGATCTTCGTCTATAATCCGCATCCGTTTAGGATCCGCGGCATCATCGAATGCGAATTCGAGGAGCGCGAACCGAATTACGGCGGCGGCTTCCTCGGTCCAAAGGTCTTCCGCAAGGGAAAGCCCTTGCCCTGTCAGCCGGAAAAAGAGCTCAGCAATCTGAGCCTCGAGTGGCGCAAAAAGGTCGTCTTTGCCGCAGAACTCGAACCGGGACGGATGAACCGGTTCGCCTGCCGCCTGGAAAACAGCGGCGCCAGGCCGCGGCCCGCAATCCGGGAAACCGGCGGGATCATTCATTTCAAGACCGACGAACTTGACATTCTCATCAGCGCGACGTCGGGCTTCATGGACCGCTACCGGGTCAACGGCGCTGATCTTCTGGCCGCGAACGCGTTCCGGCCTCTCCTGATCGAGGACAACGCCGACCCGTGGGGCATGAGCGTCCGGAGCTTCCGAAACGTCCTTGCCGCGTTTAAGCTCATGAACCCTGAGATGGGAACCTGGTTCTCCGGCGTTTCAAAAGCCCAGCTCCCCTCCCTCCGCGTCATCGAGGATGGAGCGGTCAGGACGGTCGTCGAAGCCCTCCTCTTTCATGATCATTCGTATATCAGCATAAGATATAAGCTTCCCAAAAAGGGAACCGAGGTCGAGATCGAAGTCCGGGTCACCTGGAACGAAAAAGACAAAATGCTGAAGTTGTCCGTTCCCACGCTCCTCAAGCCCAGCGCTTATATCGGGCAGGTGGCCTACGGTTGGAACGAACTGCCGTCGAACGGCGAAGAATCCGTCTCGCAGAAATGGAGTGCCGTCGTTTCGGAAGAAAAAGATCTGGCCCTGACGCTCATCAATGACTGTGTCTATGGATCGGATTTCGCGGACGGAGAGATGCGCATCTCCCTGCTCCGTTCTCCCGCGCATTCGGCCGATCCTGCCGGTGAAAGGCCCATGCTCTATCAGGATCGATGGATTCCCAGGATCGACCAGGGCGAACGGGTCTTTCATTTCTGGATGAACGGTGGCAAAGCCGGAGAAAGGCTGGACACGATCGACCGGGAAGCTCTGACCAAGAACGAAAAACCATATGTCCTCTCTTATTCCCCCCCGGGAGACAAGAAAAAAGCCAAGCCATGTCTTGTCCTCAGCGACTCCGCCGCCCAGGTGACGACCCTGAAAAAAGCCGAACAGGGAAAGGACCTGATCATCCGTCTCTTCGAGCCGACGGGCAAAGCCCGAACAACCGAGCTGGCCCTCCCTTTTCTCCGAGCCAAGACGACGGTTTCCCTCAAAGGGTTTGAGATCAAAACATTAAGATTTCATAAGAAGACAAGGGAATTTCATGAAGTCGATTTATTAGAGAATGAAAAATAGAGATTATCATTCGACGGCTAAGCCCGGCGAATCCGTCTCTCTCGTCCTGTCCGGCAGCGGCGGCATGGGAGCGGTCTACCTCCAAGCCTTGCTCGAAAACCTGGCCGCCGGCCTATTCCGGGTCGAGGGCGTCGTCGATCCATTCCCGGAGAGCTGTCCTCATCTCGACCGTCTGCATGCGCTGGAAATCCCTATTTATTCCGACCTCGAGAGTTTCTACCGGCGGCACCCAGCTGAGTTCGCCATCATTTCCTCCCCTATCCGCTTTCATTGCGAGCAAACCTGTTTGGCCCTCAAAAAAGGGAGCCACGTCCTCTGCGAAAAACCGGTCGCGGCCACGATCCAGGACGCAAGGCTCATGGCCAGGGTCCGGGATCGGGCGAAGCGCTGGGTCGCGATCGGCTATCAATGGTCCTTCAGCCCAGCCATTCTGAGCCTCAAAACAGACATCCTGAACGGCCTTTTCGGCAAACCGAAGCGTTTGAAATGCCTTTACCTCTGGCCCCGCGATGAGGTCTATTACCGGCGGAACGACTGGGCGGGAAAATTGCGCGACCGAAGCGGTGCCTGGATTCTGGACAGCCCGGCCAACAACGCCATGGCCCATGACCTCCACAATATGTTTTATGTTTTGGACGACGGGAGAGACCGCAGCGCGGTTCCCGTTGAAGTCGAAGCCGAACTTTACCGCGTCTACGATATCGAGAATTTCGACACAGCGGCGGCCCGCTGCCGGCTGGATTCCGGAGTCGAGATCCTGTTTTACGTCAGCCATGCTTCAGCCGCGGACAAAGGGCCGGTGTTTCTCTACGAATTCGAAAAAGGGGAAGTGTTCGGCAGTGGCCGGGGCAGCGATATTCAGGCCCGATTCCCCGATGGCTCGGTCAAAAAATACGGATCACCGGACAGCGAGCCCATGAAGAAATTATGGGTTTGCCTGGAGGCCGTGAAGACCGGCAGACCGCCGGTCTGCGGGATTGAGGCAGCCATGAGCCAGACCTTAGCTCTCAACGGCATGCAGGATTCGATGCCCGAGATCGCCGGATTTCCGCGGCATCTCATCCGCGAGGCAAACGCCCCGGGACAAAGACGGATTTGGGTCAAAGGACTGGACGATATTCTCGAGCGCTGTTACGAAAAGAACCAGCTGCCTTCGGAATCGGGCGTCCCCTGGAGCCGAAAAGGCCGGAGGATCAGCTTGAGGGATTATCGAGAATTTCCCAGTATCGGGGGATAGAGCATGCCGGTCGTCTGAGCAGGTTTGACCCTGCATTATTTATTGATCCGGCCCGCCAGCTGGCCGCAGGCCGCCTGGATGTCGCAGCCCTTTGACTGGCGCAGCGTGACGGGAACATTTCTATCCTCGATCGTCTTTAGAAAGTCCCGCATCCGCTTTTCGTCCGGGACCTCGAACGGCAGTCCGATCACAGGGCTGTAAGGTATCACATTGATCTTCGCCTTCAATCGCTTGGCGATACGGGCTAAGCCTTCGGCGTCTGCCGTCGAGTCGTTGATCCCTTTGATGAGGACATATTCGAGCGTGATCTTCCGGCCGCCGCTTCGCAGATAATCCTCGCCGGCCGCGATGACTTTCTCGAGCGGATACTTTTTGTTCACGGGCATGAGAGAATTTCTCTTGGCGTCGGTCGCTGCATGGAGGGATATCGACAGATTGACCTGAAGGCCAAGCTTTTTAAAATGGACCATGCCCGGCACGATGCCGGCCGTCGAAACGGTCATTCGCCGGGCCGCGATGCTGAGGCCTTCCGGCGAATGGAGGATGGATATCGCCTTGGCCAGGTTCTCATAATTGTCGAGCGGCTCGCCCATCCCCATGAAGACGATGTTCGTCGTGGCGATCTCGAGGTTCTCTTTGAGGAAAACAACCTGACCGGCAATCTCCGCAGGCGTCAGGTTGCGGATGAATCCCTTCAGGCCGCTGGCGCAGAAGGCGCAGCCGAATTTGCAGCCGACCTGGGTTGAGACGCAAACGGTCTTCCGCCCGCCCGCGCTGATGAGCACAGATTCGACGCAGGGACCGTCAGGCAGGCGAAAGAGATATTTTTCCGTGCAGTCTTTGGATCGAAAGACGCCAAAAAGCTCGAGCGACCCGATCGAAAAATCGCGGGAGAGTTTCTCTTGGAGATTTCTCCCGAGGTTGGCCATGTCCCCGAACCGGCTCACGCTTTTTTTATAGAGCCAGCCGAAGATCTGCTCCGCCCGGTAAGCCGGCTCGCCGAGCCTCATCATCTCGGCTTTCAATTCATCGAACGTCAGGTTTTTGATGTCTTTCATCTTTTAAGCGGCGATATGATCCTTAGTGATTCTGCCCCCCTTGCGGGAGGGGATGAAGAGGAGGAGGATCATTTCATTCACCTTCTCCCCCCTTTTTCCATCAAGGGAGAGGAAAATATTTTTTTATATCCAGGAATTCGCCCAGGACGATCATCGAATGCTCACCATGATCCACAGCAGCAGGATAATAACCCCGACAAGAAGCCAGCTCCCGCCGAAGCCGATGACGTCCCATTTTCCCGGCTTCATGATCTCCCAGTTTGACCTCGGCCAGATCTTTCTTTCTTTGAATTTGTCCGGATAGTCATAAGCATCCTGGACAGCCCTCTCGTCCTCCTCGGGGGTCGGCTGAACGGATGTATGGATCCGGCCGAAGAACCGGTTGAGGTCCGGCTTCGGCGCGGGCCTCGTCAAAAAGCTGATCAGGAACAGCAGCACGAACGGGAACAGGGCGTCGAAGAAAAACCGCACGGCCATGAGCTGGGCTTTCGTGAAATTCTCAAAATCGATCCCGAACCAGCTCGTGACCCAGATCTCGGCGTTGAACCGGCCGATGCCGATTTTCGGCGAGCGGGGATCGTCCGGGTTGATCCGGGCCACTTTTTCATAGAAAACGGCTGCCGGCTCGATGACGTACGGACGCCGGATCTTCTGCCCGAGCCGCCCGGCCCGTCCCGCGTCCACGTCCTCTTTCAGGGCCCCGGTCGTGATCATGACGGTTTTTGGCTTCGTTTCCTTGAGAAAAGCCGGGGCCGTCCGCGCCCCGTTCCAGATTTGGAACACGTTGGGGATGACGGCCATGATCGTAAAACAGACAAAGATCTGGATGATGACGGCCCATTTCGTCAGGCGGCGCCAGATGAATCCCAGCCAGATCGAGGCCCCGAACACGGCCGGCAGAGAGATGAAATATTGGAAGAGATAGAGGAGGTTCCCGACAAACAACGCCGTTCCGACCCCGCCGGCGAGCGTCAGGGCCAGAGCGATCTTCCCCAGGGCAAGATAATGTCGTTCAGATTTTCCGGGAGCGAGCGGTTGATAGATATTGCGGATGAAGAGCGCTCCATAGGACACGGCGTTGGCGCTCAACGTGGACATATTCGCGGCCAAGATCCCGACGAGCATGAGCCCGACCGCACTCGGGAACAAAAGCTCGCGCGTCATGACGCCCCAGATGAGGTCTGGGTCATCGAGCTTGCCGCCGAACAGCCCTACGGCCAGGAGCCCCGCCAGCGCCCAGAAGATCATCAGGAACCGTTTGAAATACATCCCCATGATCATCCCGAAGCGGGCCGTCATCTCGTTCTTCGCCGACCCCGCCGTCTGCATCATCGGGGCCGAGGCGATGATCGAGACGAGGTTCGAGAGGATCATGGCCAGAATGGTGTACCACGCATACTCCGACGTCGTCACGGAGCCGAAGATGTTGAACATGAAATCCGGGACGCGGGCATGGAGCCCGGCGAAGCCTCCGATCCTGGCCAGGCCGAGCGGGATCAGCATCACCGAAAAGACGACGATGAGGAATCCCTGCACGACATCGGTCCAGGCCGCGGCGATGAAGCCGCCCATGACGGTGTAGAGGCTGACGACGAAGGCAAAGATGAGATACACGACAATGGGATCCGTATAGGAAATGAACGCGTGGAGCTCGCCGTGCTTATTCCGGTCGTTGAGCTCGTCGTAGCGCGCTTTTTGGTCGGGCGTCAACCCGGCGTCCAGGCTCTTCTTCAACTCCTGGTATTCCTGGAACATTTTCACGCTCTGGCGCTCCGCGGTTGTATAGCTTTCCACAGGCTTGGGCGTCAGGGCCTGGATGGTCTTGCCGGCTACCATGTAGCTCACACCGCCGCCGATGAAAGCCATGACCAGGGTGAATACGGCGAACGCGGCGCCGAGGAATTTGCTCTTGAAGCGCTCGGCGTAATAATCGCCGAGCGTGATGAGCCGCGACCGGCGCATGAAGGCTGTCGTGAACCAGTAAAAGGGCGTCAGGAAAAGAACCAGGTACTGGATCCACATCCCGCCGATGCCCTGGCGGTAGATCTCGCGCGAGACAGCGACAGCCTGGTCCGCGTTCGTCGACGCCCCGAAATTGAGGAAGAACTGATAGAACTTGCCGAGCTTGCGCCCGGCCATGTAAAAATCGCTCTCGCTTTTCGTCCGCCGGCTGGCCCATTTACCCAGCGCCAGCATCCCGACGAGATAGATGACGACGATGGAGAAATCCAGCCAGTGGAGGCCGAAGATTTGCACCCGTCCATTAAACACAAACCGCACCGCAAAGTCAAAAAAGGGGCTCAAGGAAGGAATAAAATTTGACCGTCTTACCCGTATTTGTTATAAAAAAGCTTTTCCAATGCACAACATGTTCAACTCGTGGCTCGCCTTTCCCCATCTCGGGGAGACCCTGTCGGTCGTCTCCGCCCTGATCTGGGCCTTTGCTATCATCCTCTTCCGCGTCGCCGGCAAGAACGTCCACGCCCTCGGCATGAATCTCTTTAAGAACGTCCTCGCTGTCGCGCTTTTCTCTCTGACGATAGCCATCTCTGGCGAGCCCTTTCTCCCCCGTATATCCGCGAATCATTACGTCCTGTTCTTTTTGAGCGGCATCTTGGGGATTGCTGTCGCGGACACGCTCCTGTTTATAGCCTTGAACAAGCTCGGAGCCGAGCTTACGGCCATTGTGGACTGCGCCTATTCTCCGTCCGTCATCGGGCTCTCGTTCCTCTTTCTTGGCGAGCGGATGAACGCCCTCCAGACGTTCGGCGTGGTCCTCATCGTCCTGGCCATGTTTTTGATCACGCAGAGGAGAAGCGACACGTATATTCCGCGCCAAACGCTTCTCGCCGGCATCGGGGCGGGCATCCTTTCCCAGCTCTTTTCTGCGGCCGGCATCGTGATGATGAAACCCATGCTCCCGGGGACTTCTCTTTTCTGGGCGAGTCTCGTCCGGATGACCGGGGGAACCGTCGGCGTCGGCCTGTTCATCGCCTTTCATCCGCGCCGGCGGGCTTTCGTGGCTCCTTTGATGTCATTGAAGAACGCAAAGATTCTGGCGCCGGCTTCATTTTTGGCGACCTATCTCTCTTTGGTGATCTGGATGGGGGGAATGAAGTACACCCAGGCATCGATCGCCGCGGCGCTCAATCAAATGGGCGCCATCTTTATCTTCATACTCGCAGCAATTTTCTTGAAAGAAAAAATAACGCTTCTCAAGCTGACGGCGGTGATTATCGCCTTCGCCGGTGCGATCCTGGTGTCTTTCCCCTTCTGAAAAAAGGCGATCTATATCCTTTCTTTTCTAAAGTGATGGGTCCCCTTCTTTAGGCGACGGACAACTCGCCGCAACAAACATGGGAGCGTTTCCGCCGCTCGTTAATTGTTAATTACTGAGTCTGGGCGATCTTCAGATCGATCCACATCTCATACCGTTTAAATTTGCTGCGCATGCCGGTCAGCGACGAGTCAGGACTTCTGAACCCGCTGCCTTCGCCTTCCCTGAGTTGCGATTCCAGGTTAGCTTCGCTCGTGCTGGCTCTGGCGCCCTGGTCGCCGAGATTAGCCGCCTGGGCCTTCTTCATCTCGTCGGTCATGCCGCCCCACTCGAAGCCGAGCTTGAACGGTTTCACAACATCGAACGGTGTCTGGGAGACCGGGTTGCTGAGAAGCGCTATGGGAATGACGAATTCATAAACCGTGTTCTTCTCGACTCTCCCCGTCCGGAAGGTCGCCATTCCCTTCCCGGGATGAGGAATGATCTCGCCTTTCTTGTTGACGGCATCACAGGCAAAAAGCCTGAACGGGGATTTGGATTTCAGCAACTCCTGTTTCTTCTCCTCGGCGATCGTCTCGCCCTGCTTTTCCATTTCCTTAATGAGCATTTCCCCGGTGATTGTTTTCGGGTAGAACCGCATGCCGTAGTTCTTTTTTTCTTTGCCTTCCGTGTTGATCCAGAACGTCATTCCGGTGGCGCTGATCGAGCTCACGGTCTTCGATTCATTGAAAATGAAAAGGACGTAAAGATAATTCGCGTCGTTCTTAAAAGCGTAGCTGACTTGTTCGCTTTTGCTCGTTTCGAGGACGTCCTGAGCCCACTCGGCGGTCTTGCCGTCGATCTGGAGCGGCATTGCCGCCCATTTGCTTTCGATGATCTTGTCCTTGGCGAAATAAGGGACGGCCGCGACCAAAACCGCGATAAGGATGTATAAAGGTTTGAGGTGTTTCATGCAGGCCTCCTTAATAAAATATACCCTTGAGGATATTATCATAAACCAATCGAAGGGAATTTTCAAATGCAAGCCCGAGGACGGGAAGTCTGGGACCGAACCTGTCCCTTTTGCAAGAATGCACAATGAGCGGGTATGATATCAGAGTTTTATTTTGCTACGAGGCGATGGACGACGTCCACCGCGCTGGCTGCGTCCGGGGCAAAGCCCTTAGCGCCGATCTCGTCCGCGTAGTCTTGAGTGAGAGGCGCCCCGCCGACGATCACGGGCACGCCCAAGCCCGAACTCTGCAGCGCCTGGATAACGCTTTTCATCTGGATCATCGTTGTCGTCAGGAGCGCGGAGAGAGCCACGATATCGGCCTTGTTCCGGCGGGCGGCGTCGACGAACTTATCCGGGGCCACGTCCGCACCGAGGTCGATGATCTTGTAACCAGCGCCCTTAAGCATCATGGCCACGAGGTTTTTTCCGATGTCATGGAGGTCGCCTTTAACCGTGCCGATGACGACGAAGCCTTTGGGCTCGATCTTGTCTTTAATTAAATAAGGCTCGAGCTTGGCCAGGCCGGCATTCATCGCCCTGGCCGCCACAAGGACTTCAGGGATGAAGACCTCGTTATTCTTGAACATCAGGCCGAGCCTCTCCATCCCGGCGATCAGGCCTTCGTTCAGGATCCGGCGGGTCGGCAGTCCCAAAGAGAGGGCCTGATCCACGAGCGTCTCCACGTCGTTCTTCTTCCCGGCTATCAAGGCTTCCCGGAGTTGATCTAACATGGCACGGCTCCTCTCTCAAGAATGTCATCCTTTTTAAAATCGCCCCTATAACACATGAAACCTGCCAGCTTGTCAAGTTTGATTCGGGGTCAGGCCTATCCTTTTGACAAACTTAGGGAAGAGGAAGATTTGTATATATTTTTTTCAAAAGCGCGCGCCGGACCCCATTTATTCTTATTTTTTCTGCTCCTTCTTAAAGAGCGGGTTGACGTCTCGCTTGCCCTTCTCGAAATACGGGACACCGTTTTCCATCCAGTCCGGTTTGGGCCCGCCGTTCA
>Ga0209182_10000211_pt1 | contig 15074 bp, 9 predicted proteins | sample LakBais05cmmetaG_FD_185474 | JGI IMG/M metagenome (GOLD analysis project Ga0209182, IMG submission 185474) | Lake sediment microbial communities from Lake Baikal, Russia to study Microbial Dark Matter (Phase II) - Lake Baikal sediment 0-5 cm... | ecosystem: Environmental > Aquatic > Freshwater >...
ATCTATAATAATGGTCCGTCTTTACAGGCCAACGGATAATGCGGCGTCTCTTTGAAGCGCCAGGAAGCCGAGGGCCCGGGTATCCACGAAAGAAAGGCATCTAAGTCATTGATTTTCGGAGCGGGAACGGACATCATCGAGGTCCAAAGGGTCGAGGAGAAGCTCGTCCGCACGGAGAGCCTTAAAACCAAGCTCTTCACCCCGACCGAGATCGCCTACTGCGAATCCAAACACCGCCCGGCCATGCATTTCGCCGCCCGGTTCGCGGCCAAGGAGGCCTTCCTCAAGGCCATGGGCACGGGCTGGAGCGGCGGCCACAAGTTCTCCGAGATCGAGGTCGTCAACAACGCCCTGGGCAAGCCCGAGCTTTTCGTCCACGGCAAGGTCAAGGAATTCTGCGAGGCCCACGGCGTCTCGGCCATGGAGGTCTCGCTCACCCATATCAAGGACCTGGCCTCGGCCGTCGTCGTCCTTGAAATAAAATCGCCACAACCCTAAACGGAGAGGAATCGCTTATGTCGAACATCGGCTCCTACGACGAACGCGTCAAGAATTTCTCCTGGACGATCGCCGAGAAGGAGCTCGGCTACAAACCGGGCGACGTCATCAACATCGGCTGGTACTGCACGGACCGGATCTGCGAGCAGGGGAAGGGCTCGAAGGTCGCCCTCCACTGGGAAGGCCACACCGGCGTCGAAAAGACCTACACCTATAACGACATCCGCCTGGCCACGAACACTATCGGCGCCTTCCTCCGCGGCCTCGGCCTGAAGGACGGCGAGCGCGTTTGCCTGTTCATGGACCGCATCCCCGAGCTCTACCTCGGCTTCCTCGGCATCCTGAAGATCGGGGCCATCGCCCAGCCGCTTTTCTCGGCCTTCGGCGACGAATCGCTTTTCGTCCGGCTCTCCAACGCCGAGGCCTCGGCCGTCATCACCCAGAAGAAACACGCCCCCAAGGTCCGCAAGATCCTGGAGAAGCTGCCCCACATCCGGCACATCATCATCGTCGACCACGACGGCGTCGCCCCGCTCAAGGACCGCGAAGTCGCCTTCTCGCTCGAAAAATCAGCTCCCGTCGAGCACTTCGATATCCACCCGACCAAGGCCGAGTCGGCCTCCGTCCTCCACTACACTTCGGGCACGACGGGTATGCCCAAGGGCGTCAAGCACGTCCATTACTCCCTCATCTCCCAGTACTTGACGGCCAAGTGGGCCCTTGACCTCCGCGAAGACGACATCTACTGGTGCACGGCCGACCCCGGCTGGGTCACGGGCACGTCCTACGGGATCATCGCGCCTTTCGCCATTGGCGTCACCCAGTGCGTCCTCGACGCCGGGTTTTCCGCCGAAGCGTGGTACAAGTGGATCGAGAAGCGCCGGGTGACGATGTGGTACTCGGCGCCGACGGCCATCCGCTCCCTGATGAAGGCCGGCGACGAGATCGTCAAGAAATTCGATCTATCCTCGCTCCGCCACCTGGCCAGCGTGGGCGAGCCCCTCAACTCTGAGGCGGTCGTCTGGTCGGAGAAAGTCTTCGGGATGCCTTTCTACGACACGTACTGGCAGACGGAGACCGGCTCGATCGTCATCGGCAACTATCCGGGCATGGAAGTCCGGCCGGGCTCGATGGGCAAGCCCTTCCCCGGCATCACCGGGACCGTCCTCGATCCGGTCAAGAACGAGCCCCTCCCGACGTACGGCAAGATCGGCCTGGTCGCCCTCAAGTTCGATTGGCCCTCGCGCATGCGCACGTACTGGAACAACGAGGAGGCCTTTCAGAAGAAATTTCGCAACGGCTGGTACATCACCGGCGACCGCTCCAAGATCGACAAGGACGGCTACTTCTGGTTCGCCGGCCGCGATGACGACATCATCAACACGGCCGGCCACCTCGTCAGTCCCTTCGAGGTCGAGTCGGCCCTGCTCGAGCACCCGTCTGTGGCCGAGTCGGCCGTCGTCAGCAAGCCCGACCCGATCAACCTCGAAGTCGTCAAGGCCTTCGTCACGCTCAAGCCCGGCTTCGCGGCCGGCAAGGACCTCGACCTCGAGATCATGAACTTCATCCGCAAGAAGCTCTCGCCCCTGGCCATGCCCCAGGAGATCGAGTTCGTGCCGTCGCTCCCCAAGACAAGGAGCGGCAAAATCATGCGCCGCATCCTCCACGCCAAGGAGTGGGGCGAGGAGATCGGCGACACGTCCACCCTTGAGAATGATTAGAAAAAGGGGGACATGTATCTCTGGTACGTGTCCCCGTATTCTTTAGAAAGGAGCATTCCCATGGCCGATGAACTGAAAGACATCGTTCTCAACTACGTCACCAAGGAATACCTCGAAGACGACAGCGAGCCGTTGACCTACGACACGCCCCTCATCTCGGGCGGCATCGTCGACTCGTTTTCGATGGTCTCGCTCAAGCGCTTCCTCGAGAACAAGTGCGCGATTTCGATCCCCGACGACGAGGCCACGCCCGAGGCCTTCGACTCGGTCAACAAGATCGTCTCCCTCGTCCAGAGATTCGCGGCGAAGAAGGGGTGAGGCCGTGGCCTACAGCGACAAGATCCGCGGCACGTACCAGGCCCAGATCAAGGGCATCCAGGACGCCGGGCTGTTCAAGCAGGAGAGGGTCATCCACTCGCCCCAGGCGGCCGACATCGAGGTCGAGTTCCCGGCCGGCTCGCCCCTCAAGAAGGTCATCAACATGTGCGCCAACAACTACCTCGGGCTGTCGAGTCATCCCGAGGTCGTCAAGGCCGCGCACGAAGGCCTGGAGAGCCGCGGCTACGGCATGTCTTCGGTCCGCTTCATCTGCGGCACCCAGGACATCCACCGCGAGCTCGAGCAGAGGCTGACCGAGTTCCTGGGGACCGAGGACACGCTCCTCTTCCCCTCCTGCATGGACGCCAACGCCGGCGTTTTCGAGGCCATCCTGACCAAGGACGACGTCATCATCTCCGACCGCCTCGTCCACGCCTCCCTTGTCGACGGGATCCGCCTCTGCAGCGCCATGCACGACACGATCAAGCACTCCGACATGGGCCACCTCGAGGAGAAGCTCCAGCTCCACGCCGACAAGCGCTTCAAGCTCGTCGTCACGGACGGCGTCTTCTCCATGGACGGCGACACGGCCAAGCTCGACGAGATGGCCGCCCTCTGCGAGAAATACGACGCCATGCTCCTCGTCGACGATTCCCATTCGTCCGGGTTCATCGGCAAGACCGGCCGGGGGACGCACGAGAAGTGCGGCGTCGTCGGTAAGATTGACGTCATCACCACGACCTTCGGCAAGGCCCTCGGCGGCGCCTCCGGCGGCTGCGTCAGCGGACGCCGGGAGCTCGTCGAGATGTGCCGGCAGCGGGCCAGGCCCTATCTTTTTTCGAACACCATCGCCCCGGTCGTCGTGGCCGGCGTCCTCAAGGTCATGGACATCATCTCCAAGTCGACCGAGCGCCGGGACAAACTGGAAAAGAACGCGGCCTACTGGCGCAAGGGCCTGACCGAGGCGGGCTTCGTCCTCAGGGAAGGGGAGACGCCCATCGTCCCGGTCATGCTCTTCAACGCCAAGCTGGCCCAGGACGTCTCCCGGGCCCTCTACGACGAGGGCATCTACGCCATCGGCTTCTTCTTCCCGGTCGTGCCCCAGAGCCAGGCCCGGATCCGGACCCAGATCTCGGCCGGCCACGAGACGCACCATCTCGACAAGGCTCTTGCCGCCTTCATCAAGGTCGGCCAGAAGTTCGACATCCTGGGCAAGACGAAGCAGGACATCATCGCCAAGTACGGCATGTAGGGGCTCGGGGAGATCAAGAACACGCTTAAAGGAGAAGGCTATGCCTAGACGTTACGTTATCGCCGTTGCCGTTCTATTCGTCCTGGCCGCCGTCGTTTCCGCCCAGTACACTCCCTGGCTCTACTGGACATTCCTGCCCAAGGACCAGGCCGCCGAGATCGTCGGTGAGGCCTCCGGAGAAACAGCCTGGAACACGGTCGCCGAGATCAACGCCTTCAACCGCGAACGCTTCGACGAGGAATTCACGGGAAACTTCCTCGAAACTCAGGTCATCGTCCGCAAGCTCAAAAGCTACGGCCTGGCCGGGGTCGAGGTCGTCACGTATCCGGGCAGCCAGGCCTGGCGGGCCGTCAAGGGAGAACTCTGGGAGACCAAGCCCGGCCGGCAGAAGATCGCCTCAATCCACGACATGCTACCAATGCTCGCTTCCGGCAGCGGCACTACGGACGTCACGGGCGAGCTCGTTTGGGTCGGCCGCGGCACGGCCAAGGAGATCCTCGACGCCAAGGTCGAGGGCAAGGTCGTCGTGACCGAAGGCGGCCTGATGCAGGCCTACGGCGTCGCCGTCCAGCAGGGGGCGCTCGGGGTCATCGCCATCAGCATGTCCCGTCCATACTTCGACCCCCTCCAGATGCCCTGGAGCGGGATCGCACAGCGCCGCCGCCCCGGAGACGTCCCCGCCGGACAGTCGGGTCAACCCGCCGCGCCGGCGGCCAATCCTCAACCGGCGGCTTTCGCCTTCCAGGTTCCTGTCCGTGAAGGCGACATCCTCAAGCGCCGCCTCCTGGCCAACGAAAAAATCATCGTCCGGGCCCAGGTCGAATCCAAGATGGAGACGGCCGACCTCGAAAACGTCCTCGCCCTCATCCCGGGGACGGACCCGGCCGCGGGCGAGGTCATCCTCTCCGCCCATCTCTTCGAGGGGATGCAGAAACAGGGCGCCAACGACAACATCTCCGGGAGCGCCTGCATCCTCGAGGTCGCGCGCGTCCTCAACGCCCTGCTCGCCGAAGGCCGCCTGCCCCGGCCGAAAAGATCCATCCGCTTCATCTGGGGCCCGGAATTCTCGGGCATCGGCAAGTGGGTCCAGGCCAATCAGAAGATCATGGAGCAGACGCTCTGCAACATCAACATGGACATGGTCGGCGAGTGGCTGTCGAAGAACCAGGCCTTTTTCTGCCTCATGCGGACGACCTACGGCAACGCCCACTACATCAACGACGTCATGGAGAACTATTACCGCTACCTCGGCGAAGGGAACCGGGAGCGCATCCAGAACCGGTCGACCGCGGCCCATGTCCCGGTCCGCGTCGTGGCCCCCTCGGGCGCCGACGAACCCTTCGTCTATTCGATCGAGACCCATTACGGGGCCTCGGACCACGAGGTCTTCAACGATTGGGGCGTCGGGGTCCCCGGCATCATGATGATCGCTTGGCCCGACCAGTGGTACCACACCTCGGGCGACGTGGCCGACAAAGCGGACCCGACGCAACTCAAGCGCGCGGCCGTCATCGGCGCGGCGGGCGCCTATACCGTCGCCAGTGCCGGCGCGGAGGCCGCGGTCAAGATCGCCGGAGAGATCGTTTCGAACGCCACCCGCCGCCTCGGGCACCAGCTCGTCGTTTCTCTCGAGACCCTTAACCGGGCCACGGCGGAATCTTTCGGAGAGGAGGCCCGCTTCGCCCGGGACATTTTCGAGGCCGCGGTCATCAACGAAAAAGACACCCTCGGCTCAGTCCTCGAGCTGGCGCCCGGCGATGCCTCCCTCTCCGGCTACCTCGCTAAGATGGCCAAGGCCGTCGACGGAGTCGGGGCCGCCGGGCTCGCCGCCATCGATGCCCACCGGGCCGCCGTCGCCCAGAAGGTCGGCGTCAAGCCCGCGCCGGTCGTCCTCACGGCGCTCGAAAAGAAGGCGGCCAAGATCATCCCCCGGCCGACGGCGAAGGTCCGCCAGAACGGCTACCGGGAATACCAGAAGTATATCACTGCCGTTCCCGCCGCCGAGCGGGCCAAGTACCCGGTCCAGGGAAAGGACTTGGCCATCGCCAGCCCGGGCGAACTCCAGCTGCTCATCAACGGCAGGCACAGCGCCCTCGACATCAGGAAAATGCTCGACGCCCAGAACGAGAAACGGTCGACCCTCCAGGCCGTTCTCAATCAGTTCGAGATCCTGAAGCTGGCCGGGCTCGTGGAGTGGTGAGCCGCTGTCGAGCGGAGCCGGGAAATCCCGGGAATCGTAGTCCCGAAGCCGCCCGATTTGTACGCCGGATTATAATAGAATGTCATGACCGAAAATCGCCGAAGGACCAATCGGGCCGCCCTTGCGGTCCTCGCCGTCGTCCTTCTGGCGGCCGTCCTTGTCGTCCACCCCGCCTGCGGCCGGCGCGCCCCGGCCCTGAAGCACGTCATCTTCTTCATCGGCGACGGGATGTCGGCCCAAGAGGAAGTCGCGGCCAGCCGCTATCTTTACGGGACGGACGATAGCCTCGCCTGGCAGAAGATCCCGGCCAAGGCCTATGTCGCGACATGGGACGTCAGCGTCTATAACGGGAACGCCCGGAAGGCCCGCCGCCCGCCGTACTCCCGATCGTCGTTTACGCCCCTGCTCGGCTACGACGTGAAAGTCGAGGGACCGAGGCCGCGCACGGACCAGGATGCCGCAGACCCCTTCCCCCCCGGGCCGGCCACGGATTCGGCCTCGGCGGCGACGGCCCTGGCCACGGGCTTCAAGACCGACTCCGGCAACATTTCCTGGCTTCCGGGAGACCCTCCAGACGGCGAGTTGACGACGATCGTCGAGGAATACCGGGCCAGGACCGGCGCGGGCATCGGCGTCGTCAGCACGGTGCCGTTCGACCACGCGACCCCCGCCGCCTTCGTCAGCCACAACACCAGCCGCAGCTCTTACTACACCGGCCTCAAGGGATACAAGGGCCTGGGTATCGCCGACGAGATCATCCTCCGGGTCAAGCCCGAGGTCGTCATCGGCGGCGGACATCCGCTCCTCGACAACCCCGATTTCAACCCCAAGAAGGGCTACATCTCGGAATCCCTCTATCTCGGCCTCAAGACCTCTCCGGAATATCTGCTGGTGGAACGGACGGCCGGCGGCGACGGAGGCCGGGCCGTCATAGATGGGGCGGCGGCCGCACGCCGTGCCGGCAAGAAGCTCTTCGGCCTATTCGGCGGCAAGGGGGGCAACTTCGAGGTCGCCCAGGTGGATGACAGCCCCGGACGACCCCGAGTCAGGCCCGGAAGCGAAGAGAATCCGTCGCTCGCGGAGGCGACGCTCGCCGCGCTCGACTATCTCAGCGGAGACCCCGACGGGTTTTTCCTGGTCGTCGAGCAGGGCGACATCGACTGGGCCAACCACGACAACGACTTCCGGGCGATGGTCGGGTGCGTCGCCGACCTCGACGGGGCGGTCCGGGCGGCGATGGCCTTCGTCGACCGTCCGGGAGACGCGATGGACTGGACGAACACCGTCCTGCTCGTGACCGCTGACCATGCCACAGGCGGACTTGTCCTCGACCGCGCGAAACGCCTCGGCCTCGGGGACCTGCCCCGCCAGTATCCGCGCGTCGCCTACCCGGAAGCTCCGCCGGCCACGGGCAGCGACAGGGGAGTGGCCCCGAACGGGGCCGCGCTCAAGACCCCTGTCTACGCCTCGCCCAACGTCTATCCGGACGAGGATGTTTTTTACGGAACGGCGGGGCATACGAACGAGCTCGTCGACCTGGCCGTGGCCGGCGCCGCGGCCCGCTATTTCATGAAACACCGGGGGACCTGGTATCCGGGGCTCGTCCTCGACAATACCCAGATCAACGCCGCCCTGCGCGAGGCGCTGGGCCTCAGCGCGCTCGGGCGCCGCGCTGCTCGAGCGTCTTGAACTCCTCTATAATTCTTTGATCCGGATTTTTCGGAACTCGACGATGGAGCCGTGGCCGAGGAATCCGATGTGACCGAACTTCCGCGTCAATCCTGGATGGTCGCGGCCGTCCACGGTCCCCCCGGCGCTCGCCGCATCGATGTCGGCGTCGATGACCGTCGTTCCGTTGACGACGACGGTGACACGCGGGCCCCAGACCGTGACCTCCTCGGTGTTCCACTCGCCGATGGGCTTCAGGGCGCCGCGCCGTGCCGGCACGACGCCGTAGATCGAGCCATGATATTGATACGGCTTGAGACCCCAGTAGATGGGCGATCCGTCTTCCAGGATCTGGAGTTCCATCGCCGCATAAGCGGCGTCGCCCTCGAGCGGGGCGCGGACGCCGAGACCGTTGTTCGCAGCCGGGGTCAGCTTGAATTCGAAGCGGAGGACGAAATCCGCGTATTCTGTCACCGTATAGAGGTTGCCGCTGCCGCGCTCGGGGTGGATGACGATCTTGCCATCTTCGGCCGCATAACCGCTGGTGTCGCCCGTCCAGCCCTCGAGGTCGAGGCCGTTGAAGAGAGGCGCGAACCCCTCGGCCGCCTCGGCTTCGGTAAGTTCCGGGATGGTTGTGTCGCGCGGGATCTCCCGGATGAAAATGTTCCGGAAATAGAGTGGGTTGCCGTGGGCCTGGAGCTCGACCTGGCCCGATGGGTAGATCGGTTTGTCCCGCTCCCAGTAATTCTCGAGAACGGTGTTGTCGACGACCAGACGGTCGTTGAGATAGACGGTCACCCGCTCGCCGATCATGAAGATGCGGAACGTGTTCCATTCGCCGACCGGGCGGTCAGTCTTTTCGAGGGGCAGGCTCCGCCCTTTCTGGTTGTTGTAGAGGCCGCCCGAGCCCGCCGGGTTGGCTTCGGCGTCCCATATCTGGACCTGCGGTGAGCCCCGGAGATAGAGACCGCTGTCGCCGCCCTTCTCGATCTTCCAGTCGACGAGGAGCTCGAAGTCGGTGTAATCATCGAGGGTGCAGAGGCTTTCGCCCTTCCCGTCGAAAATGAGCACGCCATCGGCGACCTTCCAATGGGCCCGCATCCGGTCGTCGCCCTCGGCCTGGGCCTTGGCCAGTTCCGCGGGCGTCATCCTGGCCCGCGCGGATGGGTCGACGACGAGACCTTTCCAGCCGCCGAGGCCGCTGCCGTCGAAAAGCGGGACGAAGCCGCCCTGGCGCAAGCGCTCGAGAATGACTTTGTCCACACTCTCTTTCTCGGCGGAGTCAGGGAGGGAGGCCTGGAGACGCCGGAGGACCGTGTAGGTCTCGTGGCCCGAGAGCCAGCGCTCATGTGGGGCCTGCTCCGAAACAAGGTCCAGAAGCCCCGCGGCCGCTGTCTCGCCGAGGGCCGGGTTAGCCAGGTATCCGGCGAGGAGCCGGAGCGAGTCCGGCTCGCGGACCGAGGCGACTCCCATGAGGACCGCCTTCCGGTCGGCATCGTCCATGGGCAGGGCGAGGAGGGCCTGAAGAAGCGCGAGCTTTTTCGGGTTGGGTGCGTTGGCCCGGCCGAGGAGCCGGACATAACCTTCGACGGCCAGAAGTAGGTGTTTTTTCGTCTGCGTCGTCTTCACGATTCGCAGCAGCTCATCGGCCGCTTGATAATCCGGCCACTGCGAAAGGGCGTAGACGGCGACGGACTGCACCTGGGCGTCCGCGCTCCCGTACTCCTCGACGGCCGCCTGAAGCGGCCTTGTCCCGCCGACCTTCGGCAGGACCCGCAGGATGGCGATTTTCCGGGCGGGCGGCGCGTTTTTCAAGAGTTCGACGAGGGTGTCGGCCCTTTTCATGGGGTCAGGGTTCCGGCGGACCGCCGACGCGACGGCCTCCTGCAGGCGAAGGATGTCGTCGCCGTCAATGGCTGTCTCCAGCATGGACACGAGGCGCGGGAGATCCTTTTCTCCGGCGAGGTTGGCCAGGGCTCCGACGGCGGCCGAGCGGACCGCCGGTTCCGGGTCTTGGGCCAGCACGAACACACGGTCGATCTCTTCCCGTGCCCCCTTTTCGCCGAGGACCTCGATGAGAATCGCCTTGCCCGGCAGGGAAGTGGAGTCGAGGATGCGGATGCATTCGGGGACGACCAGGCCGGCGCGGTAGCCGAAAAGGACCGCCCTCAGCGCCGCGGCTTCGTCTTCATCGGCCGGGCCGACGAGCCGGAGGAGGTCGGGAAACACGGCCTCCCCGCCGAGGAGGGCTGCGGCGGGAATGGCGGCCAGCCGCACCAGCTTGTCCCGGCCGAGAAGGCTTTCCCGGACGAAGGGGAGGGCCGAGGGGTCACCGCGCCGGCCGAGCATTTCGGTGATCTCGGCCCGGACTTCGGGCCTGCATTGGACGGCCTTTTCGACCCAGCGGGCCGTCGCCCCGATTCCCGGAATCGACGAGGTCAAGGCCAGGGCGGCGCCGCGATAGTCATGGTTGGGGCTGTCCATGGCCCGGAGAAGGTCGGGCAGGGCGCGTTCCCCGAGGGCCGAGACGATGAGGGCCAGCGCCCCGGAGGCAAGATGGCTTTCCTCGGGCCTCACATAAGAATCGAGTACGGACCGGGCCGCGTCCAGGGCTTCGGAGGTTTTCCCGGATTCGGCTAATCGCCGCGCGTAAAGAAGGTAGAGCGAGGGCGCCTCGGACCTTTCCCGGAACGATGCGGCGACCCGCGACTTCGAGAGGACGGGGCCGGCAGCGGGGTCGCCGATGTTGGCCAAGGCGAATAAGGCCGTTCGACGGAGCCCCTCTTCGGCGCTTTCCGCATAGCGGAGGATTTTCTTCACCGCCTCTCGGCTTCGGAGTTCGCCGAGCGACTTGATGATCGCCGAACGCAAGGCCGGCGGCGCCGCGTCGAGCGACTTCAGGAGTGCCCGGGCGGCTTCCGGGCCACCGATTGTCCGGAGCGCGGCGGCCGCCGGTCCGGCGAGAGTCTCGTCGACGAGGTACCCGGCCAGGGGCCCGATGGATTCCTTCTTGCCGGCCACCTGGATCTGGGACAGAAGGAATGCGGCGACATTCTTGTCCCGGCTCCCGGACAAGGAGGCGAGGAGGGCCCGGACGAAAAGGGCTCGCTCGCTCTCGGCCCCCGGCCGCGTGACATAGACGGCGAGACCGTTCACGGCGAACCTGACCTTGGAGTCGTCGCCCGCCCCCGGAGCGAGAACGCGGCCGCAAATCTCCCGGACGGCGGCCGGGCCCAGCTTCAGGATCTCGGCGCAAAGCCCGTCCCTCGCGGCGGACGTCTCGGCCGGAAAGCGCTCGAGGATCGCCGAGACGGACGGCTTCTGCTCTTGCCCCCTGCCCGAACCAGGGACCTGCCGGGCGGCCGTCAAACAGCCGGACGAAACTGCGAGGACAAGAACCGCGATCAGGGCCTTTTTCATCTTCTCTCTCCTCACGGTCCCCTCAGATGTGCCAGGGCGCCCGCATGGGCTGGTCGATGAGGCGGTTGGCTTCCTCGTCGCCGGCGAAGCGCTCTTTTTCCGGGTCGAAACGGAGTGGCCGTCCGAGCTGGACGGCGATCTTGCCCAAGTTGACGAGCGTGCAGGAGCGATGGCCGTTCCGTTCGTTGAGGGCGAAGCGGCGCCTCGTCCGGACGGCCTCGGAGAAATCGATGACCTGGGACTCGGGGTCCGGCAGAGTGGCCAGGATGGCCCTGAGGTTGGGGATGTCCGACTCGAAGCCCCGGAAAAGCTTCCCGTCCGGGCCTTCGAGGAAGGGCGCGTTCTTGTCCCTGTTCTCCCCGTCGAGGACAATGACGCAGCCGTCGGCGTACTTCATCTCGATCCGCCGCCAGGTGCCGCAGGCGTCGGGGTGCTGCTGCGGGCAGTCGGCCCAAACCTCGACCGGGCTCGTCCCGTCCTTGTCGAGGAGATACTGGACGGGGTCGAGGTAGTGCATGCCCATGTCTCCGAGTCCGCCGCCGTCATAATCCCAGTAGCCGCGGAACGTGCCGTGGACGCGGTGGGGGTGATAGGGTTTATAGGGCGCGGGGCCCAGCCAGAAATCGTAATCGAGCTCGGGCGGGACGGGCTCGGGCCTCAAGTTGGTCATTCCGCTCCAGTAAGATTTCCAGTCGAAACCCGTCGTCGCGCTGACCGTCGCTTTCAGCGGCCAGCCCAGGAGCCCGCTCTGGACCACCTTCTTGATCGGCTTGACGTCGGTCCCGAAACCGTAGAAACGGTCCTCGAAGCGGAACCAGGTGTTGACCCGGAAGATCCGCCCGTTCCGCTTGACGGCCTCGACGACGGAGCGGCCTTCGGCGATCGTGCGGGTCATGGGCTTCTCGCACCAGATGTCCTTGCCGGCCTCGGCGGCCGCGCTAGAGATCAGGGCGTGCCAGTGAGGCGGCGTCGCGATGTGGACGATGTCGATGTCGGGGCGCTCCAGGACTTCCCGGAAATCCGCGTAGCCGGCGACCCCGGGCCCGGCGATCTCCAGGGCCGAGGCCAAGTGCCCGCGGTCGACATCGCAGACGGCCCGAAGAACGGCCCCGGGGTAGCTTAGGTGGCCCCGGCCCATGCCGCCGACCCCGATGACCGCCTTGGTCAACGTGTCGCTTGGGGCGAGGTAACCCGGTCCTCCCAGGACATGTCGGGGGACGATGGTCAGGGAAGCCGCGGCGGCGACGCCTGTCCGGATGAATTGACGGCGGGATATCCGTTGAGAGTTAGGCATGAGATGATCCTCTCCAGGGGACATTGGCGGACATTATATTATCATTTTCCGGAAGATACTGAAAAGAAGCCGGCCTAAAAGGACGAATGAGTGAATTCCGGCCCGTCCCCCTATCTTGTTTGGCCGTCCGGGGAACTTTATCGCCGGGCCCTCCGTCTTTTAAGGATGACGGATGGAGGTTTCCATGAAAAAAACGATCGTTTTCCTCGTGCTTTGCGTGGTTTTAGCCGGGGCGGTGTCCGCTTTCGAGACGACGAAGACCCTGAACCTCGCGGCCCAGAGCATTCTGCGCCTCGACATCAGGGCGGGCGCCGGCTCGCTGACGGTTACGGGCCGCGAAGGCCTGGCCGCGATCGAAGTCAGGGCCGAGGTCGTCGCCCCGGACGTCCGGGACAAGGACATGGAGGAATATATCCGCGACCGCGTCGAACTGACCCTGGAAAAAAGGGGCGACATCGCGGTCCTGGTCGGCCGCATCCGTGACAACCACCGGCTGTTCGACTTCGGTGAAAACGCCAGGATCGACCTGACCGTCACGGTCCCGAAAACCATGGCCCTCGATATTGACGATGGCTCGGGCGACATGGTCGTAGAGGACCTGGCCGCCGCCGTCCGGATCGAGGACGGCTCGGGTTCGATCCGCGTCGCGCGCGTCGCCGGCAATGTCCGGATCGACGACGCTTCCGGAGAAGTGGTCGTCGAGCGTATCGAGGGGAACCTGGAGATCGACGATGGCTCCGGCGGAGTAGAAGTCAGCGATGTGACGGGCGACGTCACGATCGATGACGGGTCGGGCGAGGTCCGCGTCCGCCGGGTCGGCGGGACCGTGACATTGGACGATGGATCGGGCGGCATCGACATCGAGGATGTGGAGAAGGACGTCCGCCTGATCAACGTGGGGAGCGGCGGCGTCGACGTCTCGGGGGTCAAAGGGCGGGTCATCCGCTCCCTGTAGTCCCCCCTTTTTTTAAGCGAGTTCTGAATCCCCCACCCCTGTCGTTTCCGAAAACAGGCCGCCCGTATTGAGGCTGAGGGAGTCGTCGGAGGGAGCATAAAGCGGGGATTTAGCCAGGCCGGGCCGGATACGCGGGGACCTTTCATCGAATCCGGCCCTGGATGGCGTTAAGAATCACCGCAGCGAACGAAGATGACCCCTGAGGCCTCCCGGCGGCGCGGGATCAGAACAGCCCGGTCACGTTGCCGGTCGCGAGGTCGATGTCGACGTCATAGAACGCCGGCCGTGTCGGCAGGCCGGGCATGGTCCGCATGTCTCCGCACAGCGGGTAAAGGAACCCTGCGCCCACGCTGGCCTTGATGTCGCGGACGGGAAGCCGGTAACCCGTGGGGACGCCTTTCCAGGCCGGGTTGTGGCTCAAGCTGAGATGGGTCTTGGCCATGCAGATGGGCAACCGGGCGTAGCCGAGTCTAGTGTAGAGATCGACCTTGGCCTCGGCCGCCGGTTCATAGTCGACACCCGAAGCTCCGTAGATCCGGGTGGCGATCGTCTCGATCTTCTTTTTGATGTCCCATTCGAGGGGATAGAGAAACCGGAAATTCCCCGCCTTCCGGCAGGCCGCCATGACAGCCTTGGCCAAGTCGACCGCTCCGGCGCCGCCTTCCGCCCAGTGGTCGGACATGACGGCGTCCTCGGCCCCGGCCTCGAGGGCGGACTGCCGCACCATTTCGATTTCGGCGTCCGTGTCCGAGGTGAAACGGTTGACGGCCACGACGGCCGGGACGCCGAAGAGAAGGGCGTTGCGGACGTGGGCGGCCAGGTTGGGCAGGCCCTTGGCCAGGAGTTCGAGGTTCTCGTCCGTGTATTCGGGGGCGAGAGGCCTCCCGGCCAGGACCTTGGGCCCGCCGCCGTGCATCTTGAGGGCCCGGATGGTGGCCACGATGACGACGCAGTCCGGGACGAGGCCGCTTGTCCGGCACTTGATGTTCATGAACTTTTCCATGCCGCAGTCGGCCCCGAAACCCGATTCCGTGATGACGTAGCCGTCCTCGCCCACGAGGCGCAGGGCGATCTGGTCGGCGATGACCGACGAGTTGCCGTGGGCGATGTTGGCGAAGGGACCGGCATGGACGATGGCCGGCGTGTTCTCGAGCGTCTGCATGAGGTTGGGCATGAGCGCGTCCTTCATCAGGACGGCCAGCGCCCCGGCTACCCCCAGGTCCTCGGCGGTGACGGCTTCGCCCGCCCGGCTCGTGCCGATGACGATCCGTCCCAGGCGTTCGCGCATGTCGGCCATGCCCGTGGTCAGGGCCAGGATGGCCATGATCTCTGACGCGACGGAGATATCGTAGCCCGTCTCCCTGGCTAACCCCAGCTCCTCCGGGCCGAGCCCGATCTTGATCCTCCGGAGGAAACGATCGTTGACGTCGATGACGCGGTTCCAGGTGATGCTGGCCGGGTCGGTGTCGAGCCGAAAGACACGGCGTTTCTCCTCGGGGGTGAGCGTGGCTGGGTCGGCCTTGTCGATACCGAGTTTTCTGAGGCGCCGGAACATGGTCGGAGAGAACCGCCGCTGGCCCTGCTTGTCGGCTGGACAGAAGGCGCCGAACAGCTTTTCGTCGTCCTGGTAATACTCGTGGAGGATGCGGGCATCGATGGCCGCCGCGAGCAGGTCGTGGGCCACCGTCACGGCATGGATGTCGCCGGTCAGATGGAGGTTGAAATCCTCCATAGGCACGATTTGTGAA
>Ga0209182_10000212_pt1 | contig 15041 bp, 18 predicted proteins | sample LakBais05cmmetaG_FD_185474 | JGI IMG/M metagenome (GOLD analysis project Ga0209182, IMG submission 185474) | Lake sediment microbial communities from Lake Baikal, Russia to study Microbial Dark Matter (Phase II) - Lake Baikal sediment 0-5 cm... | ecosystem: Environmental > Aquatic > Freshwater...
CTCCCGCTTGCGCGGCTTTCGCCTCGGCCTCGCGAAGACTCACGCCCACGAAGACCGGCGCCTGGATCATGCCCTGAACAGCAGTACCGGACGAACAGCCGGCACCTGCTGCCAAGACAGCAATGAGCGCGACCACTGCCAGATATCTATATGGGTTTCGTATCATCAATGTCATTTCACCTGTTGGCGGATGGAGTCAAACCATCTGCCATGTCTCACCGGGCCGCTCTGACCCGAACCGACGCTTCGCATACAGCCTGTCCACAAACCCTGCTCTGAACCATTATATGGCCGGCTGCCAATAGTCAACCACAAACGAGCACAAGTCATTTGACAACGAGGCCTAAGGCGGTAAAATCAGAGCGCCCCGAAGCGGGCATTGGACGTTATTCTCTGTAGAGGAGGCTTTATGAAGAAAAGAGTCTTGATCATGGGAGCTGCAGGCCGGGACTTCCACAATTTCAACGTGGTCTATCGGGACAACCCAGACTACGAAGTGGTGGCATTCACGGCTACGCAGATCCCCGGCATCGACGACAAGAAGTACCCTGCCGCCTTGGCCGGCAAGCTCTATCCGAGTGGTATTCCAATCTACCCAGAGTCCGATCTCGACAAGCTCATCGCTGAGCTCAATGTCGATGAAGTAGTATTCGCGTACTCCGACCAGCCACACGTGAAGGTCATGAACAAGGGTTCACAGGTCCTTGCCGATGGCGCCGACTTCACCCTGCTCGGCCCGAAGAGCACCCAGGTCAAGTCCACCAAGCCGGTCATCTCCATCTGCGCCGTTCGCACGGGATCCGGCAAGAGCCAGACCAGCCGCGCCGTCGTCCGCGCTCTCCACGCCGCGGGCAAGAAGGTCGTGTCCATCCGCCACCCGATGCCCTACGGGGACCTCGCGGCCCAGGCTTGTGAGCGTTTTGCAACGTATGCCGACCTCGACAAGTACAACTGCACGATCGAAGAGCGCGAGGAGTACGAGCCACACATCGACATGGGCGCCGTTATCTACGCGGGCGTCGACTATGAGATGATCGTTCGCAAAGCGGAGAAGGAAGCAGACGTCATCATCTGGGACGGTGGTAACAACGACTTCTCGTTCTACGTTCCGGACCTCAAGATCACGGTCGCCGATCCCCTGCGCGCCGGCAATGAACTCACGTACTATCCCGGCGAGACCAACTTCCGGCAGGCAGACGTCATCGTCATCAACAAGGTCGACTCAGCTACTCCCGCACAGCTATCCGAGGTCCGCGAGAACGTGTACAAGGTGAACCCCGGAGCCGTCATGATCGAGGCGGCTTCTCCTGTGTTCGTCCAAGACCCTGATATGATCCGCGGCAAGCGGGTTCTGGTGATCGAGGACGGCCCCACGCTCACGCACGGTGAAATGACGTACGGTGCTGGATATGTCGCTGCCATGAAATATGGCGCAGCCGAGATCGTCGACCCTCATCCCTATGCAGTCGGCTCCATCAAGGCCACGTTCGAGAGGTACACCCAGAAGATGAGCATCCTGCCGGCCATGGGCTACAGCGATGAGCAGATCGAAGATCTGCGCCAGACCATCGAGGCAACCCCGTGCGACGTTGTCGTCATGGGCACACCCATCGACCTGCTACGCGTCATGAAACTCTCCAAGCCGTCGGTCCGCGTCACCTACGAACTCCAGGAGATTGGCACACCAACCATTGTCGACGTCCTGAGGAAATTCGGTCTCATCTGACCGGGAGGGATTATGGCCACAAAACTCAAAGGAAGGGACCTGCTTTGCCTCAAGGACTTCTCGAAAGAGGAGATCCTCGAGATCATCTCGTTTGGCGACAAGCTGAAGATGGATTCCATGGTGGGAAAGCAGGAGCACTACCTGGAAGGCAAGTCTGTTGCCATGATCTTCCAGAAAGCCTCTACCCGTACCAGGGTGTCGTTCGAAGTCGCAGCATTCGAACTCGGAGCTCACGCATTGTACCTCAACGCGAACGACATGCAGCTGCACCGGGGTGAGACCATCTCGGACACAGCACATGTCCTCTCGCGCTACGTCGCTGGTATCGTCGCACGCGTGTTTGCGCACCAGGACCTTGTCGACCTTGCCGCCAACAGCGACTCCCCAGTCATCAACGCCCTGTCCGACTTGAGCCATCCCTGCCAGATCCTGGGGGACCTCATGACAATCCGCGAGAAGAAGGGCGCCCTCAAGGGCCTCAGACTCGCCTACGTCGGCGACGGCAACAATGTCGCCAACTCCCTGCTGCTCGGATGCGCGCGCGTTGGCATGAACATCGCCATCGCGTCACCCAAGGGGTTCGAGCCCAAGGAAGACATTGTCAGGACCGCAACCGAGATCGCCAAGCAGAGCGGCAGCACTGTCCTCGTGACCAACGATCCCATCGTTTCGGTCCAGGATGTCGACGTCGTCTATACCGACGTCTGGGCTTCCATGGGTCAGGAAGCAGAGCATGAGGAACGCGTGAAGGTCATGCGCCCTTTCTCCCTTACTGCCGATCTCATGGAGCACGCCAAGAAAGACGCCATCGTGCTGCACTGTCTGCCGGCTCACCGCGGCGAAGAGATCGCCGACGAAGTCATGGACGGCCCTCAGAGCGTAGTGTTCGACCAGGCCGAGAACAGGCTCCATATCCAGAAGGCGGTCTTGGCTCTTCTCCTCGGCTAGCAGCTCTACCGAATCACACAATATGGAAAGAGGCCGGGGGTACCCCGGCCTTTTCTCTGTACCCGTCGCACGACTGGGCAAAACGGCTTCGCTATAGTTCAGCGTCCTCAGTTCTCAGCAGTGCCACTCCTTTCCCCCTTTTTGCTTCGTACGTACGTACCTGCTTTCTGTGCAGCAACTGCTCCGTCAGCCACTGCGGTCACAATCTGCTTCAGCGATTTGCGTCGTACGTCTCCTGCTATGTAGAGACCCGCAATACCCGTCTCCGTCGATTCGGGAGTCACAACATAGCCCTGGGCGTCGACTTCAACCAGTCCCTTGAGGAGGCCGCCTGTCGGGACAAATTCCATGGCCACGAACACAGCTGAGACCTCCAGCGTCTTCTCCCCCCCGGCCGAAAGGCGCAGCCGAAGTCGCTCTACCTTCCCCTCTCCCTCAACGGCTGCGGGAGCTGCACCCGAAACAAATTCGACATTCGAAAGCGCCCTCAGCTGTTCAACCAGGATCGGTTCTGCCTGGAGCGAGTCGAGCGGAAACGCCACGCTCACCTTGCTGCAACCGCGCGCAAGCACCAGTGCTTCTTCGACGGCGGAACCACCACCACCCACCACGGCGACCGGCTTCCCCTTGAAGAATGCAGCATCACAAGTAGCACAGTAGCTGATGCCCCGTCCACGGTACTTCGACTCCTCTTTCACAGGAAGAACCCTAGGCATCGCGCCTGTTGCTACGATGACGGAACCAGCTTGGTACACTGTTCCCTCGGCAGTCGTGACGCTGAAACCCGTGTCCGTCCTGATGAGCGAGAGTGCCTCGTCCGACACAAATTCCGCACCGAATCTCTCAGCCTGCCGACGCATGCGGTCCATGAGTTCAGGCGCAGCAATACCATCGGGAAATCCGGGGTAATTGTCGATCCATTCGGTCGAGAGAACCAGTCCTCCCACGCTCATGCGTTCCAACACAACCGGCTTGACCAGCGACCGGCTGGCATACAGGGCAGCAGCCAGACCTGCAGGCCCGGCTCCTATGATCAGAATGTCGGTAGTGCGTTCACTCATCATCCACCTCCATATACCCCATAGGGTATATGAATCAGTATACGCGGAACCCGCAGAGCCGCAACCGTCGGTGGCTACTCCGTACCGAGACGGTCTCCAGGCCTAGCAGGAGCAACCCTTCTTCCCTCCCTGAGCGACTGCGACCAGAGGCCCTCGAGGTTGTAGTGCTCCCGAACGTCGGCACCAACGAACACATGGAAAACGGTATCCCCATAGTCGCACACGACCCAGTCCGATTCGGGTGATGATTCGGTGAATGTGACGACCCCGGCATCAAGCTCGACAGCCTTTGCCACCTTGCGGAGCAGTGCGTCGGCCAGAACCGTATTGTCGACCGTGGCAATGACCAGGAAATCGAAGAAGGGGGTCCGCTTCCTGACGTCAATCAACCTGACCGCCTCGGCCCCCATCTTCTCACACTCGATGACAATCCGCTTTGCCAGTCGTTTGCCGTTCATGAGCACCTCACACCAACAAATGGCCCTGCGGGTCCATTGTACGGTCTGACGCTCGGAAAGCAACGTCAATGCCCCCCCTTCCGTGTCTTCCACATGGGCGTTGTCATTCTTGTGGCAGGGACGGGAACGGGTGAAGGTGATGTCCCGGGCAATGCAGAAGGGGGTGAGATGTCCGAGTTTCCCCTATCGTCGAGCTACCCAGCCTGGAGTGGAAGTAGCCGCACGCCATATGCGTTGTCTTGTGGGTCGGCCCAGTCTGATGGCTGGGCTTCTTCGATGGCTGCCCACGGCGCTTGTCAGATAAGCCCTTCTGGGTAGACTCAGCATGAAACCGTTTTGTACAAGGGGAGCCTGTGCGCAGAAAAGGGTTCACACTGTTGGAGCTGGTAGTGGCGATGGCGATTGTGGTGATCCTGGTAACGATCGCCGTACCGCGTCTCGACAGGTATGTCGCGCGGGTTCGGCTCCGATTTGCTGGGATGACACTGGTACAGGACCTGCGAGACATGCAGGCCAATGCTGTGTGTGAAGACTGCTTCTACACGATGGTCTTCGTGACCAATGAGAACCGGTACTACTTCAGACAAGGCACCAAGTCCTATGCACCCCCTGGCGCAGTCAGGACAGAGAGGTCCCTGAGCAGGTACGCCGGGTTTCCGCTGGCGGTCGGCAAGAGATCTCCAGTCTCGGCGGTCTTCGGTCCGGAAACGTCGATGCAAACCCCGCTGGTCACCATGAGCTTCAATGCCATGGGCAGACCCGCCGGGACTGGAGGAGGGCATGTGAGCTTCATCAACGCGTATGATGAACGCGTCGACGTCATCGTCACCCCGGTCGACGGGAACATCCGCATGGCGTGGGTTCAGTGAAGTCGGCGATGAGCTTCGTTGCACAAAACCCTTTTGCACGTATCATGTTCAGTACTCAGACGTGTGTTTCAGTCCACATTTCGAGAGACAGAAAGGATGGTGATCGCAGTGCAAGAGACGCTAGACAGACTCAAGTCTTCTTCGGGTGTTCTCGCCGTCATTCTGACCGATCTCGACGGCGCCATCCTGTACACGGCCTCAGACATGGACATCACTCCCCCCCTCGTGCGCGGCATGATTCTGTCCTTTGCGGGATACATGCAGCAGATTATCACCCGGCTCGACATGGGCAAGCTGACCGAGCTGGATGTGGAGACGACGACCGGGCGCATCATGATGGTACAGACGAAGGGCAATGTCCTTTCCATCCTCACCACCAGGCAAAGCAACTTCGGCACCATCAGAATTGCCATGGGCCGCGCTCTCAAAGATCTCTCGGAGTGTGCCTGAGCGACGCGCCACACCCGACATAGCAGGAGGAGTTGCCATGGATCGATACTTCCTGACCACGGCCATTTACTACATCAACGACAAACCGCACCTTGGCTCGGTGTCGGAGACCATTGCCGCCGACTTCATCGCGCGGTATCAGCGGAAGCTGGGAAAAGAGGTCCTGTTCTCGACGGGGACAGACGAGCACTCGCAGAAAGTCGAGCGAACAGCACTGGCCATGGGACAACCCGTGGAGCAGTATGCGGCGACGGCTGCCGCATCCTGGAAAGCCCTCTTCGACAGGCTGGGCATCAGCTATTCCCGGTTTATCCGGACGACTGATGCAGACCACACGAAGGTCGTGCAGGAGATGTTCCAGAAGCTCTACGACCAGGGAGACATTTACAAGGGATCGTACGATGGCTGGTACTGCGTCAGGGACGAGGCGTTCCTGCTCGAGTCAGACCTCGTGGAAGGCAAGTGTCCCAATTGCGGCCTCGAGGTGCAGCACGTCTCCGAAGTGAACTATTTTTTCCGCCTCTCCAAGTATCAGGACGCCTTGCTTGCCTGGTACGAGCAGCACCCGGCCTTCGTGCAGCCCCAGATGCGCTACAACGAGCTGGTCAACGTCATCAGGGGCGGCCTGCGGGATGTTTCCGTGTCCCGGTCGACCGTGAAGTGGGGAATCCCCGTTCCCTTCGACACCGACCAGACCGTCTACGTCTGGTTTGACGCACTGATTAACTATGCGACAGCGGCCGGCTATGGAACGGAGCGGTTTGCGACCGACTGGCCGACCGACCTCCATCTGATCGGCAAGGACATCACACGGTTCCACGGCATTATGTGGCCCGCCATGCTGATGGCGCTCAACCTTCCACTGCCCCGGCGCATCTTTGCCCACGGTTTCTGGAACTTCGAGGGTGAGAGGATGTCGAAGTCGCTCGGCAATGTCGTCGACCCGGCTGCTCTCATCGAGAACCTGAGCAACCTCATCGGGATCGACGAGCCTATGGCTGTGGACGCCCTGCGGTACTACCTGTGCAGGGAAGGAACCTACGGGCTCGACGTCGACTTCTCCAGCCAGCGCCTCCTGCTTCGCTTCAACACGGACCTCGCGAATGACTTGGGCAACCTGCTCAACAGGACGTTGAACATGTTCGCCAAGTTCCGACCCCAGATCGAGGGCCAGCCGCTGGAGCCAAAAGCCGCTCTGTCGGAGCTGTTTTCGACGACCCTTTCCGCCGTGAGCGCCGACTACGACAACCTGCAGTTCTCTGCGGGACTCGAGAAAACATGGACGCTGGTCAACGTACTCAACAAGATGATCGAAGACGACAAACCGTGGGCGCTGGCTAAAGGCGGTGACGCTCCCGGACTGGCAACACATCTGACGACGCTTCTGACAGGCCTCTGGTACGTTGCAAACCTTGTGGAGCCGTGCATGCCCACCGTCTCAGACCGCCTGCTGGAGGCAATCCGGAGGCCGCAGGCTGCCTGGAGTGACCTTGCATGGCGCGGACCGGGTTCAGAACTCCCCCAGGCAAGCTCGACCGTGTTGTTCCCTCGTGTCCAGCCTGACCAGCTGGAAGAGTTTCTGGCAGCCCAGACAGCCCGCAAGGCTGGCACGACAACGGTCGCTGCAGCAACTCCTCCACCTGCTGCCGTTGTCAATTCCGGTCTGATCACGATCGACGACGTCGCCAAGGTGCAGCTGCGCATTGGCACGATCCTCGAAGGCGAACGCGTGCCCGAGACCGACAAGCTGGTCAAGCTGCGCGTCACGATCGGCAGTGAAGAGCGTACGATCGTGGCAGGCATCGGCAAGCACTATGATCCTGCTCTGCTGGTCGGCAAACAGATCGTGATCGTCGCAAACCTTCAACCACGGAGAGTCAAAGGCATTGCATCGCAGGGCATGCTCCTCGCGGCTTCGGCCGGAGACGAGATGGCTCTCCTGACATCGATGGCGGCTGTACCGGACGGAGCGGAGATTCATTGAGCGAACCCTCCTACATCGACACACACGCCCATGTCCAGATGGCCGAGTTCGACGACGACCGGAAGGATGTCCTGCGGCGATGCTGGGACAGCGGCGTCCGCTGGATTGTTGCTCCGGGCATCGACCTAGCCACGTCGGACCTCGCGGGGCGCCTAGCACAACAGGAACCCGGCGTTGTTGCAGCCATCGGCGTGCACCCCGAGGACTGTGCCGATGCACCGTCAGACTACCTGGCCCGGCTGAGCGCCTTGTTTGACCGGTACAGGGAGAAGACAGTCGCCATCGGCGAGATTGGACTGGATTTCAAGGAGGGCACTCCCGACCACATCGTGCAGATGCGTTTCTTCGAGGAGCAGCTGCAGCTGGCTGCCGACCTGGCGCTCCCCGTCATCGTGCACTCGCGCTTTGCCGTGGTAGAATGCTTGAGTGTCATCTCGCATTTTGCCGGATTGCGCGGGGTGATGCACTGTTTTGGAGGAACGCCACCGGACGTCGAGCAAGCGGTGGGTATGGGTTTGTGTGTCTCCTTCACCGGCAACCTTACTTACCCGGGGGCACGTGCGACGCGTGAGGCTCTGAAGGCTTGCCCACTCGAGCGCCTGCTGCTCGAAACCGATTCACCCTACATGCCGCCGGTACCGATGAGAGGAAAGCGGAACGAGCCTTCGTTTGTTGTCCACATCTACCACGCAGTGGCCTTGCTGCTGGAAAGGGACGTGCGCGACCTGAGCCAACGCATAGAGCAGACTGCTCGAGAATTGTTCAACCAACACGAGAGGAGGGGACATGCCAGAGAAAAGGACATTCAAGATCACGCACAACCGTAAGTGGTGCAAGGACTGCGGCATCTGCGTCGCCGTGTGCCCGAAGAAGGTCTACGAGATAGACCGGAATGACCGGCACGCAATCGTCAACCCGCAGGACTGCAACGGCTGTCAGATGTGTGTCGAGCACTGTCCTGACTTTGCGCTCACCGTGGAGGAGGTCAAGAATGAGTGAAAAGATGGTTCTGATGCAAGGCAACGAAGCCGTCGCCGAGGGCGCGCTTGCCGCAGGCGTACGGTTTTACGCCGGATACCCTATCACACCGTCCTCCGAAATTGCTGAGATTATGGCCAAGCGCATGCCACAGGTTGGCGGCACCTGCATACAGATGGAGGACGAAATCGCGAGCATCATGGCCATCGTCGGAGCATCGATGGCCGGCAAGAAAGTACTGACCGCGACATCCGGCCCTGGGTTCTCGCTGATGCAGGAAGGTCTCGGTTACGCGTGCATGGTCGAGGCGCCCATCGTGATTCTGGACTCCATGCGATATGGGCCTTCGACAGGCATGGCAACCAAAGTCTCACAGATGGATTTCATGCAGACACGCTGGGGAACTCACGGTGACCATTGGGTGATCGTCCTCTCCCCCTCCAGTGTCGAGGAGTCCTACCAGTTGACCATACGCGCGGTCAACTTGGCCGAGAAGTACAGGAATCCCGTCATTGTCCTGTCCGACGAGACCATCTCTCACCTGCGTGAACCCATCGATACCAGCATTCTGCCGCCCCTTGTCGACCGCAGACTCCCCACCGAGAAGGCCGGATACCTTCCCTACAAGACAGACGAGTCACTGGTTCCGACGGTCGCCAACGTCGGCACCGGTTTCCGTACCAGCTTCACGGGCCTTGTCCACGGTGAATCCGGCTTCCAGACCGCAAATGGTCATGTGGCAGAGGCCCTTGTCGAGCGCCTGCGCGACAAACTCTTCAACAGCCTCGACGACATCATCCAGTTCGAGACCGACCGCGTCGAGGACGCTGATGTCCTGTTCATGAGCTTCGGCATCACCGCCCGCGGAGTAAGTGAGGCAGTCGAATCACTTCGTTCTCACGGACGGAAGGTCGGGTCGCTTCGGTTCATAACGCTGTTCCCATTCGATGATGACCGTGTCCGCAAGGCTGCCGGCAATGCCAGGACAATCGTTGTTCCTGAGCTTAATTCCGGTCAACTCGTCCTTCTCGTCAAGAGAGTGTTCGGCGACTCCCGGAAGGTCGTGCCCATGAACAAAATCAATGGCGACCTTATCAGTCCGCAGGAAATCCTCAACTTCGTCCGGGAGGAGAACCTATGAGACTCGATTTTCTGCGAAGCGAACGACTGCCCAACATCTGGTGCCCCGGTTGCGGAAACGGCATTGTCCTCCATGCGCTCCTCGAGGCAATCGACCAGCTGCAACTGGATCCCGACAAGGTCGTCCTCGTGTCAGGCATCGGCTGCTCTTCACGCGCACCGGCATATACTGCTTTCGATAATGTGCACACCCTTCATGGCCGCGCCATTCCAGTCGCGACAGGCATCAAGCTGGCCAATCCGAACCTCACGGTCATCGTGGTCACCGGTGACGGCGACAGCTCGGCAATCGGCGGCAACCATCTGATCCATGCCGCACGCCGGGACGTCGATATTACTGTCGTGGTGTTCAACAACTACAACTACGGGATGACCGGCGGGCAGGCGTCGCCTCTTACCCCGAGTTCTTCGATCACGACGACGACCCCGAACGGCAATCTGGACCGACCATTCGACCTTGTGAAGCTGGCAGCCGGAGCCGGTGCAACGTATGTGGCACGCTCCGGCATCTACTTCACAAAACATCTTGTCGACCACCTCAAGAAGGCTATCGCCCATGACGGTTTCTCTCTTGTCGACGCTGTTGCCCAATGCCCTACGTACTTTGGACGGTTCAACAAGAAGGGCAGCGCCGGGCAGATGCTCACATCGCAGAAGGACTGGATGGTCCTCAAGAGCGTGGCCGAGAAGAAGACTCCCGAAGAACTAGCGGGAAAAGTCATCATCGGCGAATTCGTAAATATCGAGCGCCATGCGCCGGTGAGCGCGGCTGCGCCCGAGGAGCAGGCCTGATATGGGAAACGACAGCCGTTTCGAGCTCCGCATGACTGGCAGCGGCGGGCAAGGACTCATCCTGGGCTCTATCATCCTTGCAGAGGCCGCCATCATGGAAGGCAAGATCGTCACCCAGAGTCAGGTCTATGGCGCAGAAGCGCGCGGCGGAACGACCAAGGCCGAGCTTGTTATCTCGAACAAGCATATCGCCTATCCTAAAGTCACCGACCCGGATCTGCTCGCAGCAATGACCAACGAGGGGCTCAAGCAGTACGGCGGAGGGATCAGCCGGAAGACCAAGGTCGTCATCGATTCATCAGTGATGTCTGCCCCCGACTTCCTGGACGAGGAGAACTGCCGGGGCCTGCTGGCCCTTCCCATACGCAGCACCCTCATCAGCAGGCTGGAGTCCGAGCTTGGACTCAACATCGTCCTTCTCGGTATCATCGAGGGTCTGACGGCCATCGTGGACGTCGAGACACTCCGCAAGGCAGTCGCGATGCACGTCAAGAAGCAGTTCCTCGACCTCAACATGAAGGCTCTGGACCTTGGCATGGAAATGGTCGAAGCTCAAGCCAAGACCGGCATACGTATCTGAGGGCTGCATCGTCAGCCTAGGGGTCTCCGTGATTGCCATGTGCGCCTCATGTTCACCACAAAGGACACCGCAAGGGTGTCCTTTGTGGTGTTCCAGTGCCTCTGCCCGCAAACGGGCCACAAGCGCGACATGCGATTTCACTGCGTTGCCGAGGAATCATGAAGTCTGACAGGTTTTCCAGTCCTCTCGGGCAGCCATACGTTTCCGAGATCGAGGAAGTGCCTCTCTATCACTATCTGTCGGGCGATTCGGTGCTCGTCCTGGAGGTGCCTGGATGCCTGCTGCGGTGTCCGTACTGCGACCGCCCACTGCTGGCGCGTTCGCAGGACTGGTCGCCCTACGACCCTGCCAGGCTCGCCGCCGCGGTGGAGAAACTCGGGAGCGAGCCCGGGTTTGCCGGCGTGGTCTGGAGCGGTGGTGAACCCTCGCTGCGCTGGGACAATGTCGTCGAGTGCTCCCGAAAGGTTCACGATGCAGGCAAGAAGGTTGTCGTAGCAACGAACGGCGGGGTGACGGCGGACCTTCTCCGCGACTCACCTGGAACGGTAGATGCACTGCTTGTCAGGTTCAAGGGCTTTGCCGACGAAACGTACCGGACGCTCGGAAGTCCGGCCGGTGTCCTGGAGAACAGTCGAGTCCTTGTAGAAAGTGCCATCGATGCAGGGATTCACGTCGAACTCATGCTCGATATTGCACGGGACACTCCAGCCCAGGAACAGGAGTTCTCTGCCATGCTCGCGTGGATCGCCCAGGACCTTCGAAGGGGAATCCCTCTCCACCTCAGGGCCGTCGCCCCTGAGCATGGTTTCACAATTCACCACGGACCCGTCATGCCTTTTCTCGAAAAACTTGTAGAATCTGGGCGACGACAGCACGTGGGCTTTGTCTACCTGAGCAACTGCCATGGGCATTTCTTCAATAATACGATGTGTCCCAACTGCTATTCGGTCGTCGTCGACCGGACGGCTCGTCCACTGGACCTATCCTTCGTCACAGACGGCATATGTGGCAACTGCGGAACGGACCTTGGATTGACACTCGACAAGGAGATACCATGAGAAAAGCAATTGCCCCGATTGTGGCGCTGATCGTCGTCGGAGCAGGACTGGCGACCTTCTTCGCCTTGCGCACATCACCTGAGCCGCTTACGTCCGCATACTTTCTCATGGACACGGTCCTCACCGTCAAGACGACCGGAGGCGATGCAGCCACAATCAACGAGCATCTTCATGCTCTGGCATCCAACGTCGACAGCATGACCAGCTACTACAAGTCCGAGTCCGAAACGGTTCGTGTAAATGCTGCCGCCGGCAAAGGGCCGGTGTCCGTCTCACCGGAATATGCAGCACTCCTGAAAGCCGCCGTGGCCATGGAAACCATCGACCCTGGCAGGACGTTCGACATAGCGATCTCACCCGTCTCGTCGCTCTGGGGCTTTACGACCAAGGATTTCAGGGTCCCTGCTGCAAAGGAGATATCGGATACGCTAGCCTATTCTCACTCAGACCAGCTCGTGCTTTCCGACACCACCGTGCAGCTTCGGGACTCCCGGGCCCGCATCGATCTGGGCGGCGTCGCCAAGGGCTACTCGCTGGACGTCATCGAGGAGTACCTCCACACCGTCAAACCCCAACCCCGGCAGGTGATCGTCGATTTCGGCGGCAACCTCCTCCTGTATAGCGGCGGCCGAAAGCGCGACTGGAAGATCGGCATTCGCGATCCGCGCGGTCAAGGGATCATCGGCTATGTTCGATCAGGGGATGCGTTTGTGGCTACGTCCGGAGATTATGAGCGGTACTTCGAGCGGGATGGCAAGAGATACTGTCATATCATCGACCCATCGACGGGATACCCGGGGACCCTCAATCAAAGCGCCACGGTCATCACGGACATACAGCCAATGCACGGAGCCGTCGGCGACGCCCTCGGCAAGGTTTTCTTCTGCTCAACGGCCGAGACTCAGCGTTCGCTCTTCCAGGCGGTCCAGGGCCAGGGGACCGTTGGCATTGTCATCGTCGACGCTGCAGGAACACCGTCCACACTGGGGCCGATCACCTTCGTGCCCACAACTACTCAATGAAGCGGAGTGACCGAATCACGGCGGTGGTCATCCTCACCGCCGTGGCACTTGTCGTTGTCTCCTGGATCATCATGCACCGTACACGCGGCACCATGGCGGTTGTCCGCGTGGACAGCAAGGTCGTCGCGACAGTTGATCTGACGTCGCGCGAGCCCCAAACGCTGCACATAACGGGTGCGCTGGGACCGCTCGTGATCGTAGCTGATGGTAAGGGCTCCATCCGAGTCACGGAATCGACCTGCCTGGACCACATCTGCGTACATACCGTTCCGGCCCGGAGCCCCGGCGACCAGGTCATCTGCGTACCCAACCGCATGGTCATTACCATCGAAGGAAAAGGGAACGGCATCGATGCACTCGCCCAGTAGGAGGAACCGTACAACGCAGGATACCCTGCGATTTGCCTTGCTGGCCGCCGCCGCTATCGTCATCAACTACTTTGACCCTGCGCTGCCGTTCCTGCCCGGCGCCAAGCTGGGACTGTCTCAGATAAGTACGATGCTGTGCCTGGAGATGTACGGAGCCCTCGCGACCGTCGCACTCGTGGTCCTGCGAGTCCTGGTCACGGGTATCATGAAGGGGAATCTGATGACCATCACGTCGCTGCTCTCCTTCGGTGGTAGTCTCAGCGCAGTCATCGTCATGGTCCTCCTGCGGAAGGCGTTCGGGAAGCACATCGGATTGCCGACCGTAAGTACCATAGGGGGTGTCTGCAACAATGTGTCGCAATACCTGCTCTTGTTGATTACCAATACTGTGAGTAGACTATGGTATTACCTGCCGGTGCTGGTGGTGGCGGGCGGAGCGGCCGGATATCTGATCGGTGGTGTTTCGCTTGCCGTCCTGTCTCGCCTCGACCGAGCCCTTCATGACAGTGTACCTGTGGAGCAGCGGTGAGAAGAAAAGAACGAACGATATCGATAGCTTTTGTGATTGCGGGGGCCATCCTCGGCTCCGTGCTCGGCGAAGTGCTGGGCGCGTACTACCCCTTCATGAGAGCAGGCCTCCATTTCGGCGTTCCCGAATTCACCCTCCAGCTTGGTTTCATGGAGCTGCGACTGGGCTTCACGCTCAACATGAACCTGGGGACTGCGGGGCTTGCACTGCTTTTTCTCTTCTTCTCGACGCTCGTATGAGAATCTACCTGGCTTCGAGTTCGCCACGCAGGTCTCACATGCTCGCCGAATGGGGCATACCGTTTTCGGTCGTGAAGGCTGACACAGACGAAGTCATGCTGGGCGCTGCACCCGAGGACTGTGCAGCACAGAACGCACTGGCAAAGGCAAGATCCGGGAGTGATCATGTGGACGCCGGGTTAGTCGTTGGCGTCGACACCGTCGTCGCCTGTGACGGCCGAATCCTGGGAAAGCCGCTCGACGAAGCTCAGGCCCGTGATATGCTCGCGTTACTCGAAGGGCGGGAACACCGCGTTATTACCGCCATGGCAGCTGTGCTCATGCCTGAACAGACGGCAGCCGCCAGAATGTCCATAACGCGTGTGTTCATGAGGCACCTGAGCGAGAATGAGCGGCAAGCCTACTTGAGCAACCCCGAATACCGGGACAAGGCTGGGGCGTACGCCGTTCAGGGACTGGCAGCAAGTTTCATCGAACGGACTGAGGGGCCGATGGACACGATCATCGGTTTCACGATGAGTGATTTCTATGCGCTCTGTACTGAGCTGCATGTTAATGTGAGGAGGTAAGTCGTGGCATTCTTCTCAAGAGACCTGGCAATAGACCTTGGTACTTCGAACACAGTCATATACGTCAAGAACAAGGGTGTCGTCATCCGCGAGCCTACCATCGTGGCGACCGATGCCAAGACCGGCACTGTGCTTGCCGTTGGCGACGACGCCAAGAAGATGGCAGGGCGCACGCCCCAGTCGATTACCGTGACACGTCCCCTGAGGGACGGCGTCATAGCAGACTTCACGGTAACCGAGAAGCTTCTTGAATACTTCATCCGAAAAGCC
>Ga0209182_10000214_pt1 | contig 14975 bp, 17 predicted proteins | sample LakBais05cmmetaG_FD_185474 | JGI IMG/M metagenome (GOLD analysis project Ga0209182, IMG submission 185474) | Lake sediment microbial communities from Lake Baikal, Russia to study Microbial Dark Matter (Phase II) - Lake Baikal sediment 0-5 cm... | ecosystem: Environmental > Aquatic > Freshwater...
CGCGCAAAATCGCGCAACAAACCAGAACAACTCAAACCTTACACTTATATATAAGCATCTTCTGTGCCAGCTTTTTTCCTCTCCTCATCCTATATGAAACAACGACTTAGCTGTGCCACCTTTCCCTGAGTGACACAAAACGTCACATTTAGGGTGACAAAAATTGTCAACATGCCAAAAAATGTCACATTATAGATATATCATGAAATACATCAAAACCTGGCATGATCCTTGCTTTCCCACTCTCTCCACTCTATCCACTCTCTCCATCCTTTCTCAGCATCATCCCTATCCAATCATCAATACGAATCATTCTCATTCGCTCCATCATTCAGCCTTCCTAGATATATCCTTAATATATCAAGCCCCCCGGTCAAGGCCTTTTTGGGAGGGTCTAAGCGGGGGTATCCTATAGAACCAAACTCATTTTCCTAAATTTTTTCCCGTAACTTTTTCCCCTTTCAGGTGACCCCGCCCGCGCCCAGGAAAATCTAAGAGCATAATCTCCATATTCCCTCAGATAAGGACTCCAGCATCATGAACACCCTAGTAAAACTTTCCCACACAGAGGAGCGCGCCCTGAAACTTCTCGGGGATGGTTTTGCTCCGGAACAGGTGGCTTCCGCGATCGGTGTATCACCTTCCAGAATCTCCCAGCTCTTATCTGATGAATCTTTCTCCCAGCAAGTGGCGGAACTCAGATATAAAACCCTGGCGGCCCATACGGAACGAGATTCAGCATATGATTCCATAGAAGATCAGCTCCTGATCAAGCTGAAATCCAGTCTCTCGATGCTTTTTGATCCAATGAAGATCGTTAAGATCCTCCAAGTGATTAATGCAGCGAAACGCAGGGGCCAGTCTTCCCAGGAACAGATCTCGGCGGCGCAAACAGTGGTCCAGCTGAATATGCCAACTCAAATCTACCAGCAATTCGTCACGAATATCAATAATCAAGTGATCAAAGCAGGTTCTCAAGATCTAATCACTGTACAATCTAGTCAAATGGCTGGTCTCCTGGCAGCTTCACAGGCTCTTCAGGCCAATCTCCTTCCTTCCCCCTCTTAATAGGTGAATCAAATGTCCCAAAATCTCATTCTCCCTCACTCTATCCAATCTAAAGTCCTCCAGCAGCAGGAAGCCCGATCCCGCCTAACTGCCCAGAATAAAGCAGCTGCCCGGGAACTCCTTCTCCGGGTTCAACTCATTCTTTCCAGGAATCAAATCAAATGAGTCAGGATAAATGGGCAGCCAAATTAGGAATCACCAGCGAAGCCGACCGCGAGCATCCATCTTCCCCTTCAGATTCCTCCCAGGAATCTATCAAGGAAGACTTCCAGACCCAGGAAGCCAGTTTCGAATCTGCCCAGGTGGAGAAACTAGCCAGGGAGAATCTAGATTTCCTGGCGGCCCTGGCAATGCCCCTTGTTTTCCGCTACTGTTTCCCACATGTTTTCAAATCCATCTGGACATGGCTCCTTTCCTATGCCCATAAGACCCGGGATTTCTCCCAGCTAGCTATCGGCCTGCCGCGCGGATTCGCTAAAACCACATTCATCAAGATCTTCCTGCTCTATGTGATCCTCTTCACGAATCGCCAATTCATCCTGGTTTGTGCGGCGAATGTGAAAAAAGCCGTAGCCATTCTAGCGGACGTCTGTGATTTCCTAGATGAGCCGAATGTGAAAAAGGTCTTCGGTGATTGGCGAGTCGGTCTGGAAACAGATCAGCAGGAACTTAAGAAGTTCGGTTTCCGTGGGCGGAACATCATCCTGGCGGCCGGAACTGTATCAACCGTCCGGGGCCTAAACATCAAACATCAGCGCCCAGATGTGATGCTCTTTGATGATATCCAGACTCGGGAAGATGCGGATTCTGAAGTGGTCTCTAAACAGATCGAACTAGATCTATATGGCACGGCCATGAAAGCGAAATCCCCGCACGGTTGCCTATTCATCTTCATTGGGAATATGTACCCAACAAAGTGGTCTCTCCTTCGGCGCCTGAAATCTAATCCGAACTGGATGAAATTCATTGCTGGTGGAATCCTGGCGGACGGCTCATCTCTCTGGGAAGATCTCCAGCCGATTAAACAACTCCTCGCTGAATACCAGAACGATCTTTCCGCCGGGCGCCCTGAAGTCTTCTTCGCTGAAGTCCTGAATGATGAGAATGCCTCAGCAAATAATTTCATAGATACATCTAAGATCCCGCCGAATTCATTCGAATCCGAAACAATCCACCAGGGAAACTATATCATCATAGACCCTGCTACGGATAAAACAAATGCAGATGCAGTATCTATAGGATATTTCGAGATCTATGATGAGAAAGATGTCTGCACGGAACTCCTGGAAGATCGCCTGTCCCCGGGAGCCATCTGCGAGGAATCCATTAAGATGGCGCTCAAGCACAACTGCCGTCTCATTGTTGTGGAAGCGAATGCATTCCAATATGTTCTAGGTTGGATCATCCAGCAAGCTCTGCTTCGCTACGGAATCCAGGGAATCGAAGTTGTTCCAATCTATTCAGGTGGATCTTCTAAGAATTCCAGAATCCTCACAATGTTCAAGCAGCTTCTTGCCGGGGAAGTCCTCCTAGCCGACTCCACTCGGGCTCAGGTAATCTCCCAGATCATCCCATTCAATCCCCTGAAAACAAATAACACAGATGGAATCTTAGATCTCTTATGCTACGCCCCGCGCGTGCGTCAAGAGTTCGGGGAATTCCTCACATCTGGATTGATCCTGGAAATGCAGGAATTCTCCTCACAAGAAGTCCACGATGAATCAATCACCTGCTCCTTTTAAAAGGAAAACAAGCCATGTCAGCAGATACACCCTTCAAGCTAACCAAAGTATCCCAAGATGGGCTATTGGAATTCCATCGTCTGGTCTGCACTTCCTCAGATCGTCAATATAATCTGAGAGATCAGTTCGAGGATATTGACCGTTCATATCTGCGCACGAAAGATCGCACAGTGGAACATCAGCGGGCGAAACTCACGAATAAACTAGGTGATTCGAACCGGATTCAGAACATCACAGTTCCTGTGGTTCAGCCGCAAGTTTCAGCGGCCGTAGATTATCAGGCTGCCGTTTTCTTAACTGATTATCCAATCTTCGGTGTGGTCTCAGATCCTCAGTGGATCAATGAAGCTCTCCAGTTCCAGGCTCTTCTGGAAGAGAATGCAGTCCGGGGCGCCTGGAACCGAGAACTTCTCCTGTTCTTCACAGATATCTTCAAATATAACCTAGCCGCAGTTGAAGTTACCTGGGATAAGATTGCCACAGCCGCGATCGAAACTGATCTGTCCTATAAATCTGGCCAGGAAGGGCGGCCGAAGCAGATCATCTGGGCAGGTAATTCCCTCAAGCGCTGGGATATGTACAACACATATTTCGACACTCGCTGCCTCCCATTTGATATTCCATCCCAGGCTGAGTTCGTAGGTAATACGAAACTCATGAGCAAGACAGCCCTGAAAACATTCATCAACTCTCTTGATATCAAGATCATTGAGAACATCATTCCTGCTCTGGAATCTTCCAGTCCAATGACAGGTCTCGTATCCAATTCCACCGGAGCTGGATCTTTCTATATTCCTGAGCTGAATCCTGATGCGCTCTTCACATCGAATGATCGATACGGCGTAGATTGGATGACATATGCTGGACTCTCCCAGAAAGGTTCTGGAGCCTCAGTTAATTATCGGGGAATCTATGAAGTGACTACGGAATATGTCCGGATTATGCCGACGGATTTCTCTATCCGCGCCCCTGCTCCGAACACTCCACAAGTCTGGAAACTGATCTGGATCAATCATAAGGTTCTTATTTACGCAGAGCGCCAGACGAATGCACATGAAAAGATTCCTGTGCTATTTGGGCAATCTTCAGATGATCTGGGTTATCAATCTAAGTCCCTGGCGAAAGATGCTCAACCATTCCAGGATGTGGCTTCTGCTCTGATGAATTCTGTTCTAGCCGGGCGCCGCCGGGCATCCACAGATCGGGTTCTATATGATCCTTCCAGGATCTCGGAAGCTCAGATCAATAATCCGAATCCATCAGCTAAGATTCCTGTTCGCCCCTCGGCTTATGGGAAACCAGTTGCTGAGTCTGTCTATGCTTTCCCGTTCAATGATAATCAGGCCGGGATTGCAATGCAGGAGATCCAAGGTCTTGTCCAGTTCGCGAATGTCCTGAATGGCCAGAATGCGGCGCGCCAAGGGCAGTTCGTAAAAGGGAATAAGACGGACGGGCAGTGGGAATCCACAATGCAGAACGCTACATCGAAAGATCAGCGAACATCTCTGCTCCTGGAAGCTCAAGTATTCACACCGATGAAAGAAATCATCAAACTGAATACATTACAATACCAGGCAGCCGGAACCGTCTATTCCCCTTCCCAGGAGAAAGAAGTTTCTATTGATCCGATTGCTCTCCGTCAAGCTACTCTCCGATTCAAGATCACAGATGGTGTGACTCCGAAAGAGAAAGTGCTTTCAACAGATACGCTTCGGGTAGGTATGCAGGTTCTGGGCTCATCTCCGCAACTTGGTGCGGCGTATAATCTGGCGCCACTGTTCTCTTATATCATGAAGACAGAGAATGCGGATCTGACTCCTTTTGAGAAATCTCCTGAGCAGCAAGCATATGAGATGGCATCTTCCCAGTGGAGCCAACTGGCCCAACTTGCCATTCAGAAGGGCGCACCGTTCCAGATTCCTCAACCACTTCCTGAGCAATTCGGATATAATCCACAGCAGCAAGATCCTGCTTCCGCAGTTCCTCCGCAGGAAGTTCAATCATGAGTTCCCCTAATCTCCTTTCCTCCTTTATCTCCTATAACCTTTCCGAGGACGAGATCCTCTTCGGATCGGTTCTAGCTCTGGGGCAGAAACAATGCATCCAGAATCAGATCTCCGTTCTGGCAGAACAACGAATCTCCCTTCGTTATACGCCAGATTCCCCAATGACGTTCGTGCAGCAGGATGCTGAGCTGCAAGGACAGATCATTGCGCTGAGGTATCTGATTACCTTATCAGACAGCGCAGAAACACAACTTCTCAGCTCAGCCTCTTTCACCTAAGCCCTTAACTCCTTCAGGAAACTCATCATGTCTCTCATGCAAAAACTCTTTGGCCCCGCTCCAGCTCCTGCGGCCCCGAATCAGCTATCTAAAGCTCCGGATCTGGCAACTCAGCAATCCGCTCAGACCTCTCCGAATGGAGTAATTCCTGCAGAGTCCCCCTTGGAGAAGTTCTCTAAGGTATGGGAACCTGCTGCTGTCGATCCAAATGCACCAGCTCCTGGATCTAACGCAGTCACTCCTGAGCAACTTATGGAAGCCGCAGGTAAAGTGGATTTCGCTAAGATTCTAGATCCTGCTGCGCTACAAGCAATTGCGGCAGGTGGAGAAGGTGCAACACAAGCTTTTGTTTCTTCTATGCAGAAGATGTCACAAGCTGTTTATGGCCACTCAGCCTATGCGACAACTAAAATTGTCGAGCAAGCTGTCAGTCAAGCCGAAGATCGCTTCGCTGCGAAACTCCCAGGTTTAATCAATTCACAATCCTCCAAGAATGAGCTTCTCCAGCAGAATGCTGCATTCAACAATCCAGCAGTTGCACCCATTGTTCAAATGATCCATGCGCAGATCGCAACGAAGTATCCAAATGCTACTTCGAATGAGATTACTGCGATGGCCAAGGAGATGATGCAAGGCGCTGCTCTGGTCTTTAATCCTGCTGCTCCACCTTCGGCTGCGAAGAAGAAGGAAGCTGAGGGAGAAGACTGGTCGATGTATAGTTAGGCCCTTTTAATAATCTAATCCCTTAAATGGGAAGGAGTTCATCATGCTTTTCAAGCGAGTTCAATTTACGTCGGCAGGTCAGGAATTGCCAACTAAGTCCCGCACAGGTACTGGGTTTCTGGATCAGCCAGTCATCACTCCAGTCGCCACGGATGCCCCTCTTACATTGACAACTGCTCAAATGTCTGGAGGCATTGTTACTTTCACAAGCTTCACAGCTGGTCGAAATGTCACAACTCCAACAGCTGCTCAGATCTTTGCAGATGCTCCTGATATGGATATTGGCGATGCCTTCACAATCCAGGTAAGTACTCTGACAGCTTTCGCAGCTACTTGGGTTGCAGGTGCGAATGTGACTTTGGCAGGTCGGGCAACTACAGTGGCCTCAGGTAACTCAACCATTGTTGTTACCAAGAATTCTGCCACCACTGTTATCTGGACAGTTCTCTGATCCACCTTCTCATTTCTCATATCCTCTCTTAAAAGGAACCTATCATGTCCTCAGGTATTTTCTCTACCACAACAGCCAATCTGACCCAAGATCTGGTTGCCAAGTCCTTTCCCAGTGCAATCACTCGAGTCATGCCAAATGGCGAAGCCCCTCTCTTTGCAATGACTTCCATGCTTCCGGAAGAAGTTGCTCTGCAAGTTGAACACGGCTTCTTCACGAAGACTATGCTCTTCCCTTCGTTGAATCTGGATGCAGCAGTTGCCAATGCCACAGATACAACTTTCACAGTAGCTTCCACAGCTAACGTACTTCCCGGCATGTTGATGCGTGCACAGTCCACAGGTGAAGTCGTCATCGTTAACCAGGTTCTGAATCTGACTCAGGTTCTGGTTGGCCGCGGTGTTGGTTCCGCTGCAGCTGCAATTGCAAATGATGTGAACTTCTACCAAATCGGTAATGCCTTCGAGGAATCTTCGCTCCGTCCGAATGCCTTGCAGATCAATCCAATCCGTATCACGAATCTGACTCAGATCTTCCGCAATACTTGGGCACTGTCCGCTTCTGCAGCAGCCACTCAGGTTATCGCAGGAGAAACCAGTGTTGCTGAGAATCGCCAGGATTGCATGGCCTTCCACGCAGCTGATATTGAGAAGGCTCTCTTCTTCGGCACGAAATCCACCTCCACCCGTAATGGCCAACCTTTCCGCACAATGGATGGTTTGCTGAACATCATCAGTACAGCAGCTTATTACCCGCCTAGTTATGGCGGCATTGTCAATGTTACACCAGCTGCTGCCACAACTAACTTCACACAACTTGAAGCTATGTTGGACCCTGTATTCAATCAGGCTACAGATCCTAAGGCAGGTAATACGCGAGTTCTGTTCGTTGGCGGTTCGGCCCGTAAGGTGATCAATAACATTGGTCGCTTGAATGCAACTTATAACATGACCACTTCGGAGAATCGTTACGGTCTGAAGTTCAATGCATTCAGTATTGCCCGAGGCGATTTCAACATGGTTGAGCATCCACTGTTCAACTCGAATGCAGACTGGAGCAAGCAAGCTGTTGCTGTGGATCTGAGCACATTCCGTGTTGCGTATCTGGGCGGTCGGAAGACTACGAAGGTGGAATTCGGTGCTGATGTGGATAACGGCATTGATGCAACCGGTGGAACTCTGACTTCGGAACTGACCTGCATTGTTAAGAATCCTCCGGCAAATGCCTGGATTCAGGGCTTAACAGCCGCAGCAGTCGGTTAATTCCAAGGAGTATTATCATGGCTCAAGTCCGCGTTAATACTCCCGGAATGGCTTCAACCGATCCGGGTTATATCTCTTCCATCACCATCCGTACAGGCGGCTCTGCAACTGTTCTAGTTCCCAATGCAACAACAGGGGAAATTACTACAGATGCTCTGAGTGCCACCAGGGTCTGCCAAGAAGTTTCCCGCTTCAAGTACGCAGGCCCCTGATCCCTTAGAATCCTCCTGAGGGAACTGAGTTTTTGCCTGGTCTCAGTATAAATAAAACCAGGCTCCTTCCCACAATCAGGAGTTACACCATGACATTACCCACACCAGTCCCAGTCCCAGAAGTCCCAGAAGTTATGCTGAATGTATACTTTTCGAATATGAAATCCATGTTCGTAGTTTCCTCGACAGGTAATAGGATGCCATTTCTTGGCGGACGATACGCCACAAAAAATCCAGGCGAGATTGCAGATCTGGATGCCATGTCCCTGATTCCGAATGGATTTGTCTTTAAGAAGTCGGAGCTGCTCCAGCTTTCTGAGGCTGCTATGGATCCAATGAATGTTCTCCGTGAGCGCTTCCGTAAAGAGTTCGAAGCTGAGCGGGCGGCTCATTTGAATCCAGAACAAGATTTCGGTGAGTCAATCCAGACCCGCCTGAAGACCGCTTCGACAGCTTCGATCCAAGCAGTCACAGTTAAGTAAACTGGAGAATAGAATGAATCTGGCTGAATTACAGACCGAGGTCTATGCAATCACAAATCGCCCCGATCTTGCGGATCGCACTCTTTCTGCAATTCGGTCGGCTACTTTGTTCCTCCATCAGAAAGATTTCTACTGGAAAGATTTAAAAGAGCAGGGAATTGTATTCAACACTGAAGGGTATCTTCAGCAGTTTGAGTATCGTTCCCTGTTTCCGCGGTTTCGCTCAATCTCTTATACGCGGAAAACAGATATTAACCTGTACGATCAGGGCGAAATTTTTGACATCATTCAGCCTACCAATGTGGTTGATGATTATAGAGCCAACAGAACTAATGTGTGTTATGCGGCTGGGGCCGTGCTTCAGTACCGCTCTAGCACAAGTTTTCAATATGCTATCTTGGGCTTCTACGAGAATCCAGATATCACACTGGCTACGTATACCAGCTGGATTGCGCTAGACCACCCATTCGCAATCGTCTATCGAGCTGCTGCTCAGATATTTAAGAGCATCGGCAATACGGAAGAGTGGAATGCCTGGACACAGATGGCAAATCAGCAGGCACAAGAGATAGATATTTCTAACATAGAAGCAAGGGGAATTTAATATGGGTGCATCAGTTTGGAATCCAGGTGGGTTCTCATCTCCAATTGTTCCAATCATTCCAATCGAAGGAACTGTCGGCGTGCAGACCTCCACGATCTCGATTGCTCCTTATACGGTTCTCAGCTCTTCACAGATTGATGTAATTTTTGATGGCCTTCTGCTGGCAAAATCTGATTACTCTGCATCAGGCACTGATCTTATTTTTACTGTGCCGATCCAAGCTGGCACTCAGTATCGCATTCAGCTTTATCTGTCTGAAGTACTTCCCATAAATACTGCAAGTCTAGTAAGTTTTGCCCCCACTCCACTCGTCTCATCTACGAATGTGCAGGCAGCCATTGAAGAACTTTCCGTAGAACTCTTCGAGTCTGTTTCCCTATTCAAGTATTTCACATCTGCCCAGATCGCAGATGTGCTCGCAGGTACTCTGACTCTAGATGTGACTGCTGCAATCCAGGCAGCCCACGATGCTCTTCCAGCCACAGGTGGAGATATATATGGGCCGGCAGGTAGTTACAGACTCAGCGGTCCAATCGTCATAACGAAACCAAATGTTTCTTTCAGGTGTGCTGGTCGCAAGGTCACTCGGTTTTTCCAGTACACTCCAGCTTCCAAGGTATTCAATACAGCTAACGAGTATTTTACCCTCAGCGGATGCTCTATTGAATATGTGACAGCAGGCACGGCAGGAGGTACAGCTGTCTATAATAATAATTTTTACGGGAACTATAGCCGGATATATGTAAAGGCCGCACACGTAGCTTATCACTTTGATACAGGTGCGAATTCCCACACGCTGTCAAACTGCGATGCAGAGAACTATGTGAATATTGGAATCTGGGTTAAAGATGCTGCCAACGTAATGTATTCTTCTGGGTTCCTGCTGTGCTCGAATACCTCCACGCTGGGAATGCTCGGAGCCGTTCGACTGGAAAACAAGGTCGAAGGCTGTAACTTCACAGATGTACAAACTTACCAAGGCGTGTACACTTTGACCGCGGAAGCTGCTGTGTACGGCGTAGGAACTCGCCCAGCTTATAATAAATTCAATAGCATGTACTTCGATAGCGCTGCCAACAGTGCGCTGATCAATGAATGTGTGGAGACTGAGTTCAATAACTGCTGGTTCAGTAATCGCCCAGGAAGTGGCGCCATAATTCAGAACAGCAGTGGAATCCACTTTAATGGTGGCGGAGCTGTTAACTGTGCGCAGCATGGAATGATTATACAGAATACAGCCACGCGTGTAACATTCACAGGATTCTCGGCACGAGGGAATGGGACGACAACTCCGAATACCTATGACGGTATCTCAGTTTCTGCAGGTACAACAGATTTCCTGGTAACAAATTCCACTCTCGGAGGGAATACTGTTATGGGATTTGGTACGCAGCGTTACGGGATTAATGTTCTAGCTGGCGCATCTGACCGCTATGTGATCTCCCAGAATCTGATCGGGGATAATGGAACTGGCGGCGTGCTAGATAACGGCGCAGGTGTTAATAAACTCGTTGCAAATAACTACTAACCAGGACTATGCCATGAGTAATGCACTTAATAATGTAGCAAAACTTGTCTCAATCGTCACGATTACGGAGGCTTCCTTTGGATACTCGGCCGCTGCTGCAGATCACACAGCTTCAGTGCAGGCAGCCGTAGATAGTTTTGGGGCAGCCGGTGGGGAGGTTATTGTTCCGAGTAAGCTGAGGCTTATTATCGGTAGCAATCTGACCATTAAACCGAATGTTACGCTCCGCGGCCCGTATGCCGTCACAGGGTCGCCGCAAGATAATACCAGCGCTCCTTATGGAACAATGGGGGGCGCGCTACTTGTGTCCTCAACTGCCACAATAACACTAAAAGGTGGGGCATCTATAGCTGGATTGCTTCTGCACAGAGGCGGGATGACATTCCCTGCTGCAGATAGCTCTGCATTTGCGGGCACGGCTGTATATATTGACGGTGATGATGCTGGCGTATTTCAATGTATGTTTTTGGGATTCGGCCAAGCCATAGCGGGAAGCGGCAGGCAGCGGCCTAGAATCTACGATAATAACATAGACTGCACAGCCGGCATTCTTATTGATAACTGCGCAGATATTGTTTACGTAACACGGAACCATTGCTGGCCTTTCGCAACCATAGCCGCACTCGGGCCAGCTACATCCCTTCAGCGTTCGGGGGCCGCATATAAATTCACCACTCTCGGAGACTGGAACAAACTAACTGATTGTTTTAGTTACGGATACTTCCGAGGATTCTGGATAAATAACTGCAATAGCATGACACTGCTCAGCTGCAGTGCAGACAGTACCGGTGCATTCGCTGGGCAAATTGGCTATGTAGTAGACGGGACAAGCACGGATACCCGATTAATTGCCTGTCAAGCTGCTGCACAAGAGACGGGTTATTTTATCTCAACTGCTGCAGGAGTTCATACACGGTTGATTGGATCTGACTCTTGGGCTTGTGCCAATCACGGCGTGCTAATCAGCTCTGGGGATGTTGGGATTCTGGGAGGCATTCAAAGAGATACAGCTAACGGTGTAACGATTAACAATGCAGCATCTGCGGTGACAATTGATGGGGTGCGCTTTAACGCCATCTCAGGCAGCCCTATTAATGCTGCTGTATCTAACTCGAATATTCGTATCGAGTCTAATGACTATGGCAACCTAGCTGCAGGTGTTTCCGTAGTTAATAACGCGAATCGCCCTGTCACCAGCTTAGCATCTGCTGATCCCATAAACCTTCCCGCAAGTGGTGAGTTGTTTAACATTACAGGCGTGACGGCTTTTGGTACAATCAATGGAGGCTGGGCAGGTCGGCGAATCACATTTAAATTTGCAGGCGCGCTAACTGTAAATGACGGAGGCGCAAGCCTTAAATTAGCGGGGAACTTTGTCACGACTGCTGATGATACCATGACACTCATGCACGACGGCACAGCTTGGTATGAACTTTCTAGGAGCGTAAACTGATCATGAAAAACTATATCTATCAAGACGGCTTTGCAATTGGTTACATGCTTGGGGATGTTGAGATCCTATTCACCTCCCCTATCCCCTCTCACATGCTGACGGATTAAATATATCATGGCACAAATCTCATACCGAGCTAATCTCTCTAGTGCGATCTTCCCGATGACATTAGCTCGGGCTGGGAGATCTGTCATCGTTCCTGGGCCAGATCAGAATTTTGATCGTCGGGTAGATCCGCAAGGAGAGCAGAAGGATGCAGGCATTCCCCAGGTTATTTATATGGAGAATGTCCTGCCTACTTCGAACGGTTATCAGTCGGTCGGTCTGGATGTGGCTCAGAGCCTAGGCCCTGCTCATCCAACAGATCCAGGATTTTTGTGGGAAACTCTTGCACTTATTTTGCCTGGAATTGAGCACAAGCAAGTGTTCGTGGCCTTCGGGCAGGCAACGGTTAAATATGCTCTCTCTGGATACGCTTGGCAGACTGCGACAGTTATAGGCACCCCAGTGTCTACCTTCTTAAATTTCTTCTCTACTGCGACAGTTAAAGGTGTCTGCTATTTCCACACGGGATCTAGGCTGTACACTGTGACATATCCGGCAGCCGTTCTCACATTCACGGAGATAACAGCATCTGTTTTGCCTGCAGGATTCATGACAGATGTGAGAAGCATTTGCGGGGCATTTAACTATCTGGTGCTTCTTAAGGGAGATAGCACTATCTATCATTCTTCAACAATATCTGCGACAGATTTCCAGCCCTCCTTGATAACCGGCGCAGGGTCTTCTGGAGTTAGTAACGCCTCCGGAACCCTCAATTTCCTTAAAGCGTGCCCAAGCGGTTTTTACATATACACAGAGGGTAATATCTTACTGGCCTCGTATACAGGTAACGCTAGGTATCCTTGGAGATTTGTTCCTGTGGAGTCCTCTGAGGGAGTGCAATCTCCCTATCAAGCTTCCGGAGATCCGACCAATGCAAATCAATATTGTGTCAATAGGTCAGGCGTGATGCAGCAGCTTACAAAAGCACAGGCGGATCAAGTGGCTCCGGAGGTTTCTGAAGTAGGTCAACGTCTCACAAGATTAGATTTGTTCGACTATTCGTTGAACACCTTTAGTTTAACTACCTCTCAAGCTTCTTTGGGGAGAGTCACCTATTTAATGGACAGATATATTTGCGTATCTGTTGCATATGATTACCAGAACAACTTCTTCGGGCCTTTCAATGAGATCATAATTTTTGATGCAACCCTTAACAGGTACGGCAAAATAAAAATCTTGCACACAGCTATTATAGATCTGCAATCCTCATTCAGTGCAACAACCCGGAACCTCGTAGTTTTCAATGCTAATTCTGGAGATACTCATGTAGTGCTCGTAGATGTTACAGATGCTGCACAAGCAGCTAAGATGACAGGAGCGTTGCTTCTAGGTAAATATCAGTACGTACGCTCCAGGTTTATTTGCCTGGATGAAATTTCTATAGAGACTGCAGGGCCTGTATCGGTTCGTACATACGCGTCCTTAGATGGAAAACTTCTAGGAGCTCCTGTCACTCCGTATGAAATTCCGTACGTAACTGGATCTTCAAGAGAATATCTCTCTTCCGCGGAAGGTAAGAATGTATCTATTCTGGTCAAGGGTGCTTTCGATCTGTGCTCCGTGGAACTCACTTTTCACCTAGGAGGTTCAACATGAGTTGGGGTTCAGTAGGATCTTATTCAACCGCGTCAACCGAGGAACTCCGAGATGCCGCAGGGATCACACAATTCCCTTCCAGCACATCATTCTTCCAGGTGATGAATGGTCTACAGATCCAGGGAGGAATCACAGGATCTATAGGGATCGGAGGGACTTTAGTTGTCCCTTTCCCGGCCCCTTATGAGACACAGCTTCTTGGAATATTCCTTCAGACTGTGAACGCAGTGGCCGCCTCAGCATCTGTTGATCCGGCTGGAACTAACCTTAATCAGTTCACGATTAAGAACGGTATAACAGCTGGGCCAGTCTACTGGTGGGCGATAGGTGTATGAGTCCCCGCCTGCCTGAATTCTCCCAATCCACTACACTCCTTTTCATACTCGGGAGCCCACAATGGACAAAGATTTAGTTGACCTTAAAATAGCTGTCGGAATTATGACAGTCCAACTCGCCGCACTTACTAAGATTGTAGAGGAGCAATCTAAAGAGGTTGCGGATCTAATAGCCCTGGCGAATAAAGGTAAGGGAGCTAGCTGGGTTCTCATTGGGATGGGAGGAATTGCAGGAGCACTTACCTCTAAATTCGTGACCTTGATTCCTCTCATGCTTCGCTGATTCAGATTGATGCACTCACTCATTAGGAGAATATATTATGGCAATTGCTTTTGATAACAGCCTGGAGGCAAGCAAGAGCTGGCTCTCTGGCAAAGAGACTACAAAATCTCAGCAGACTCAGCAACGAGTTCTTACTGGGGAGGCAATGAATAAGATCATGTCAGACCTTTTAGGATCTGAGCAAGGTCTGGCCTCCTTGGCCGCAGGTGAGAATGCCTCAGGATCATTTGGTGGCACGACCAAGACACAGCTTTCGCAAGACTTTCTGGTTAAAATTGCAGGTGAACTTGCGGCACTCACGGCTCCTACTGTTACGAACATTGAGACTGAGCGGCATAGAGATGAGAAGCAGACGGCCGTAAAAGGTAAAAGTGGCTTTCAAACTGTGATCTGCACTGAGCTTCTGGATCAAGGGAAATTTCCTTCAGAGCTCTATAATCATCCAATTGCCTTAGCGCACTTCATTTCCTTGGATCAGCGCACAGTTGAAGGTTATCATGCATGGGCCATGAAAGTGGTTGAGTGGATGAAGAAATCGGAGCGTCTTTCTAAGATCCTCCGTCCGATTGTTCTGGCTCGGTATCTTCAGATCATCTATGGGCAGCGGAGCATTCTAGGTTCCCTGACGATTTATCTGGGCCAGCCGATCTGCTGGGTGATTGGATCTCTCAAGAAGGAGAATGAAAATGGCAGCCGTATCTATTGAGGATATTGTTTCCCGGGCGCAGGATTTTGCGACTCAGGCGGTGGCTGGGGCAGCTCAGAAGAAGGAAGAATTTGCCCGGGCTCAGGCTGCCTTAGGTGAGCAGAGCAAGATTCTGAATGTAGTGGCCCAAGATATGGCCAC
>Ga0209182_10000216_pt1 | contig 14952 bp, 9 predicted proteins | sample LakBais05cmmetaG_FD_185474 | JGI IMG/M metagenome (GOLD analysis project Ga0209182, IMG submission 185474) | Lake sediment microbial communities from Lake Baikal, Russia to study Microbial Dark Matter (Phase II) - Lake Baikal sediment 0-5 cm... | ecosystem: Environmental > Aquatic > Freshwater >...
GTATTGGTCCAATACCAATCCGTCAGAGGGACGCGGGTCGGCGTCTTGTTGAGCCAGTCAAAAACAGGGTCGACAAGCGCGGCAAAATCACCGGCCGTATCGGCCAGGGTCGCCGTCCACAGGACCCAGTCGAGCTTCGTGTATTCCCTCCGATTGTCCAAAGGCAGTCCATAAGCAAGCTGGCTTTTCTTATAAAACGCCATTTCCTTGCGCGCCACGTCGGGCGGAAATAGGCCAAAGCCAAGGATCTTGTCCCAGACGAGATTATATTTCTGACTCCAGGTTCCCGGTTTATCAAAGGCCAGCCTGTAGTGGTCGCCGTCATCGGCCATCGCCACCCATTTCCTGGCAAACTCCTCGGACGTTTTCTTGTAAAGCTGCGCTTCGGCCTTCTTTCCAGTCACCTCGCACATATAGGCATAGGACCTCAGCGCCAGGATCGCCTTGACCGAGAGATTGGCGTTGTGGGCCAGGTGCCCGGCGAAATCATCGGTGCAGAGCTGGTTCTCGGGGTCGAGTCCTTTTTCCTTTAAATACTCGGCCCAGCGTTGGAGGAGCGGCCAATATTTCATGGCGTAATCGGTTTTATTTTCGATCTTGACCAGGGCCGCCGTCATCAGGAGCATATTCCCGCTTTCCTCGACGGGCATCTGGTTCTCCTCGGTCTTCGCCCCTCCCCCGTAGACCTGGCCATTGGCTTTGGGATATGTGCCCAGGTCGTGAGGGGCAAAAGGGAATTTCCATTCCGGGCCTTTGGCGTATTCAAAGACCGGCGTCATCAGGGCCCGCATGAGCTCTGGATTCATCAAGATATACATCGGCGCTTCGGGATAAATGACGTCCACCGTGGAGATGCAGCCGTTGCTGAAATTCTCTTTCGGGAAAAAGAGCGGCGTGCCGTCGATGTCGGCGGCCAGCTTGTGCGCGGCGATCGACTGGCGATACGCGAGCGAGGCCAGGGCGGCGTATTTTTCGCCGCCCGCTTTTTTCATGTCCGCAACAAGATCCTCGTCGAAGGCCCGGCAGCGCTCGGTCAGAGAATCGTAATCCTTGGCCGCCGCCTCGAGGAGGTCAGCCGCCTCCCAGCCTCCCTTTCGCCAATAGGGCCGCAGCTTCCGATAGAAATACTCGATGGAGAACTGGTCGTCATAAGCCAGCATCAGCCAGCGGGAGACCGGTTTATCGCCGACCGTGCCCAGATCGAAGGCAAAGGCGGCCATGGGGTATCCCTCAGACACCGGACGGGGCATCCGCAGGTCGTCTCTTGCGGGCAGCCGTCCGTTCAGAATGAACGCAGACCGGCTTTCCCTATCCGTAGCGAACGCGCTCGCTATGGCCGACTGGCTTTTCGCCGCAAGATAAAAATATCCCCAGTCGATGCGCAGGTCGTCGCCTTTTCTCTCGAGAACGGGCTGGTCCTTGGAGCCGAACGACAGGACCTGAAGGTCCCCGACATGGAGCCGCGACCAGACGACCTTTTGATCCGCGCTGTTGACGGCGATCTCGCTGCAGGCGTCATAATAAAGGGAGACGGCATGAGGTTGATTGTCGGCGGAGCGGACATCAAAGGTCACATAAGTCACCGGCCGCGACATGACAGCGAGGTCATTGACCAAAAGCGGCGAGACGAATGTCAACGTCACTTCGACGCCGGCGTCCTTGAACGTATAGATCGTCCGGGTCGGATAGACCCGACAGCTTGTCTGGGTCAAAGCCGGGACGCGGCGCCATTCGGGCCCCATGACGCGGAAAGGCTTCCCATCGACCATAACCATGGCCATCATGCCGTTCGGCTTCCCCGTCCAATGCTTCGGCCAGTCATCTGTCAGCTTGTCCGCCATCGACCAGATGCTGAAATAGGGATCGTGCGTCACGAGCGGCACGGCCGGCGGCCGAACGGCTGTTTCCGATTGCGGCCACAGGGCTAAAGAAATAATGAAGAAAAAAGCCGGGATGAAAATTAAAATCGAGGTACGGCGGGACATGCGGTCCTCCTTGAAATCAGGAACACACCACTTATTGATAACGGCATAATCAATCTCCTATTGTTTCCTTTTATTCCGCCTAGAAAAGCCATCGCCGGATAGGACATTGCTTCTCCAGTCATCAATTAACCTGAATTATTCATAAATTGCGTCGTTTCCTCAAGAAGAGAATTCGCAGATGGCGCCGAATTCCAGACGAGGGGGACACGATCCCAAATTCCGGAGAATTTGGGTCATGTCCCCGAATTCGGCGCCCGTCTGCAAATTCAGGACCTGGAGATACAACGTAATTCATGAATAATTCAGATTAAGTCTTGTGTCCTCAAAATTATAAAAAAATCAACTGGCAGAGTTTGTAAATCAGGCCGGCGCACAAGGCCGAGGCCGGGATCGTCAAAATCCAGGCCCAGACGATTTTGATCGTAACCTGCCATTTGACCTGGGCGGCGTTTTTGGCCGAACCCACTCCTGTCACGGCGCCCGTGATGACATGCGTCGTCGAGACAGGAACACCCATGTGCGTCGCCGTAAAGATCGAGATGGCGCTCGCGGTCTCTGCGCAAAAGCCGTCGATCGGACGCAACTTCACGATCTTCTGACCCATGGTCTTGACGATGCGCCAGCCGCCGGATAGAGTGCCCAAAGCGATGGCCGTGTGAGCGGAAAGAACGACCCATAGAGGAATATGAAAGTTCTCCGCCTTCATATGGCCAGATACGACCAGCAGGCTGGCGATGATCCCCATGGTCTTCTGGGCGTCGTTGCCGCCGTGACCGAGACTATAGAGAGCCGCTGAGACGAGCTGGAGGCGCCTCGACCAGAGGTTGATCTTGTACAAAGGTCTTTTATGAACGACCCAAGTCGTCAAGACCATAAGCCCAAAGCCGAAAAGCATCCCGAGCAGCGGAGCAAGGACGATGAAGATGAAAATCTTGATCCAGCCGGAAAGAATGACGACGCTGAAACCGTGGGCCTTGACGACTGCGGCCCCCAGATAACCGCCCATGAGCGAATGCGAAGAGCTCGAAGGCAGGCCCCAGTACCAGGTCAGGAGGTTCCAGGTGATCGCTCCGATGAGGCCGCCGAAAATCACGAGGGGATCGACAACCGTGATGTCGATGAGGCCTTTCCCGATCGTGGAGGCGACGGCCGTTCCGAAAATCAAAAAGGCGATGAAGTTGAAAAACGCCGCCCAAATCACGGCCTGTTTAGGGCTGAGGACCCTCGTCGAAACGATCGTCGCCACGGAATTGGCCGCGTCGTGCAGGCCGTTGGTGAAATCAAAAGCGAGGGCGATTCCGATGATCAGAATGATAAAGACGAAGCTCCAGCCGGCCATGCTCAGCTGCTTTTGACGATGATCCCCTCGACCGTGTTGCTGATGTTCTGGTAGACGTCCATGATGCGCTCGAGCGTGCCCAGGATGTCTTTCCATTTAATGATCAGGATCGGGTCTTTTTCCGCGTTCAAGAGGCTCCGGAGCTCCCGATGATACACGAGATCGCCTTCGTCCTCGAGATCGTGGATCTCGCAGATGAGCTTCCAGATCGCATCGGTGTATTTCTGCTTCTCAAACGTCTCCTTGATCAGAGTATTTAAGGATTTCGTCGCTTTGCCGATGAGGACGGAGAAATCGTCGACGAAGCCCCTTTTCTCCGGGACCTCGTAGAGATAGATGTTGTGGATCGTGTTTTCGAGGAGGTCGATGATGTCGTCGAACTCATGGATGAGCTGGTAGATGTCCTCGCGGTCGAACGGCGTGATGAAGCTTTTGTTGAGAAGGTTGATGATCTCATGGGCGATGCTGTCCGCTTTGTGCTCGATCTCCTTGGAGCGATGCCAGTAATGGTCAAAATCCCTGAATTTCGCCGCAGACTCCTGGAACACCGAGGTGATGTCGGAAAGGCAGGCAGACATCTCCTGGAAATGCTCGTAAAAAGCCGGTTCTTTAGGCAATATGAATTTCATTGGTAATCCTTAATTGAGATCCTTTGAGGTTCAAGATTATATCGAAAGGAGTTTCAATTGCAAGCCGCCTTACGCTTCCGCGACGGGGGTCGGATTGTCGATGAACTTGCCTTCCCAGCGGGCGATGACGACCGAGGCCAAGCAGTTGCCGATGACGTTGATCGTCGTCCTCACCATGTCCACCAGTTCGTCGATCCCGAGGAGGATGGCGATCCCCTCGAGCGGCAGGTTGAATTGGACCAACGTGCCCGCCAGGATGACAAGCGCGGCCCGGGGAACCCCGGCCACTCCCTTGCTCGTTAACATGAGGGTAAAGACCATGACAAACTGCTGCCCGAGCGTCATGTGGACTCCCGCGGCCTGGGCGACAAACACCGAGGCGAGTGAAAGATAAAGGCATGTTCCGTCTAAATTAAAGCTGTATCCTGTCGGAAGGATGAAGGCCACAATTTCCCTGGGAACGCCCATTCCCTCCATGACCTGCATGGCTTTGGGAAGGGCCGCCTCCGAGCTCGTCGTGGAAAAAGCGATCAGGGCCGGCTCTTTGACCGCCTGGAAGAATTTTTTGATGGGGACCTTGAAAATCAGCATGACCGGGATAAAAACAATCAGGACAAAAAAGATCGCGCAGGCGTAAAACGTCAAAATGAGCATTCCCAGGTTGACCAGGACCGAAAGCCCTTTGCTGCCCACGGCGACCGCAATAGCCGCCCCGACGCCGATCGGCGCGAAGCGCATGACGATCGAGGTAAACTTGAACATGGTCTCAGCCAGCGAATCGCAGAGATCGAGAATCGGCTTTTTTTTGTGATGAACCAGGCTCAGGGCAAAGGCGAACAGGATGCTGAAGACGACGACCTGGAGGACTTGACCCTCGGCCGCCGCTTGGAAAAAGCTCTGGGGAAAGATATGGATGAGGGTGTCGCTCAATTTCTGGGGCTGGCTCGCAATCCCGGTCACTTCGCCGCCCTTGAGCGCGACCCCAACGCCGGGCCGGACGATATTGACGAAGGCAAGCCCGATAAAAAGGGCCAGGGTGGTGATGACTTCGAAATAGACGAGAGCTTTTATACCCATGCGGCCGACGGCCTTGAGATCGCTGTGGCCGGCGATGCCGACGACGATCGTGGCAAAGATCAGGGGTGCGATGATCGATTTGATCATGCGGATGAAGATCTGGCTGAGCGGCCGGAGTTGGGCGCCGGCATCAGGAAAAATCGCTCCGATGAGCAGACCGAGCCCCATCCCGATGAAGATGTAGAGGGTCAGGCGATTTTTCTTTTTCGGCACAGATACCTATATTATTTTATTGTCGCCGCGAGCTTACTGACCGCGGCGATCTCGCTTCTTTTTTGCCATCTTGTGCTCCCTCCGGGGAGCGCGGCGGTCATACCTTAATGAGATGTCATTGCGAGCGAAGCGTGGCAATCATACCTTTTGATTTGGGATGGCGGTATCCTTGGCCGCTTCCGTCCCTTTCATTTTTTCCATGATGCTGTGCTTCCGCCCGTATGAAAAATAGATTATCAAGCCGACGAACAGCCAGCCGAAGAGGCGCAGCCAGTTAGCCGGAGGCAGCGAGAACATCAGCAACAGGCATAAAACGACACCCAAAATGGGTGTCAGCGGGAATAAAGGCACGCGGAACGGCCTTTCGGCCTCCGGATGCGTTTTTCGCATGATCAAAACAGCGCCGCAGACGATGACGAAGGCGAGCAAGGTCCCGATGTTGACCAGCTCGGCCAACAACTCGAGCGGCAGCGCGGCGGACAAGAGCGCGACAGAAAATCCCACCAGGATCGTCGATTTCCAAGGAGTGCGGAACTTCTCATGCACGGCGCCGAAGAACTTCGGAGGAAGAAGGCCGTCGCGCGCGATCGCCAGCAAAACGCGGGGCAAGCTCAGCATCATGACCACGAGCACCGAAGTGATCCCGGCCAAAGCTCCGAGCGAGACCAGAAACTGGGCCCAGCCGAGGCCGACCTGTTTAAAGGCCTGGGAGACCGGCGCGTTAATGTCGATCTGGCCGTAAGGGACCATGCCCGTCAGGACCATGGATACCAGAATATAAAGGACCGTGCAGATGAGGAGCGAGCTGATGATGGCGATCGGAACGTCCTTATGCGGCCTTTTGGCCTCTTCGGCATGCGTCGAGATCGAGTCGAATCCGATGTAGGCGAAGAAGCTGATCGCCGCGCCGGCCAACATTCCGACCGGAACCCCTCCCATGGATTTTCCGAACAAGGTCTTGCCGAAGAAGCTGACCCCCGCCATTCCGTACGGGGCGAAGGGAACCCAGTTCTTGGGGTTGACGTAGAAGGCCCCGACCACGATGACGAAGACCACGATGATCAGCTTGACGATGACCATGGAGGCGTTGAACCTCGCGGTTTGGCGGATCCCTCTGACGAGAACCACCGTCACCAGGGCCGTGATGACGATCGCCGGCAAGTCGATCCAGCTTCCGCTGGTGCTGATCTTGCCGGTGGCCGTATCGAGTTTAAACGGCGCCCAGCCTATGACCTTGGGAATATAGAGCTTAAAGGTGCTTATGAAATCCTGAAAATAATGCGACCAGCCATGGGCGACGGTGGCCGAGGCGACGGAGTATTCCAAGACCAAGTCCCAGCCGATGATCCAGGCGAACAGCTCGCCCAGCGTGGCGTAGGCGTAAGTGTAAGCGGATCCGGCCACGGGGACCATGGAAGCGAACTCGGCGTAACAGAACGCCGCGAAAAGACAGGTGACGCCGGCCACGACGAATGACAACATCAGCGCCGGGCCGGCCTTATCGTGGGCCGCGACGCCGGTCAGAACAAAGATGCCGGTGCCGATGATGGCGCCGACGCCGAGGCTCGTGAGCGTCACGGGTCCCAGGATTCGGCGGAGCCTGTTATCGCCATGGAGCTCGTCGAGGAGGACGTGGAGGGGTTTTCTTCGGAAAAGCTGATTGGCCATTTTCACCTCTTTCTCTCGGGTCTTAGCTCATAAGCATTCATAGAATGAAGATATGAGTCTGCCATCATACAAAATAAAAAGAATTAAAGTCAACCGGATGGTAAGCAATTCTTTTTCCGGTGTCAGGCCAATTTCGGGCGGGGTCCTGTCGCGGCTCTTCCCCGGCCGTGCTCGCCGCCAGGCCGCTGCGCGCGGGCGGGGAGCCCCTTCGCCGCGCCACCCCTGCTCGACTTTCCGGCGCCACGGAAAAAGAATTGCTTACATCCCGATGTTCCGCTGTCCACTCCGAGTTGACTGTCTCCCCGCGCCTTTGATAAAGTACTCGCTTCATCCATTTTTCAAGGAGGTTGTGTATGCGAAAAAAGCTTTTCCTGTTCGTCCTGGTCATCCTTGCCTGCTCGGCCTTTATCTCCGCCGAGTTCCGCAGGGAGGATATCAAGGTCCACAAGCTGGACAACGGCTTGAAAATTCTGTTCCTTGAAGACCACGACATCCCCAACGTCGCCCTTTATACGTTCTTCCATGTCGGCTCGCGCAACGAGCGCCCCGGCATCACGGGTGTGTCCCATTTCATCGAGCACATGATGTTCAACGGGACGAAGCGGTTCGGCCCGGGCGAGTTCGACCGGAAGATGGAATTTTCCGGCGGATCCAACAATGCCTTCACGAGCGACGATATGACCGGCTACACCGACTGGTTCCCGGCCAAGGCGCTCGAGTCCATGATCGAAATGGAAGCCGACCGAATCCAGGGCCTGATCTTCGACCCGCAGGTCTTCGAATCCGAACGAGGAGTCATTGCCTCCGAGCGACGGATGAGCGTGGAGAACAATAACGACAGCATCCTCTCCGAAAATGTCCGCGCCACGGCCATCATGGCCCATCCCTATCACTGGGACGTCATCGGCTGGATGAGCGACATCCAGGGCTGGAAGCGCGACGAAGTCATGAATTATTACCGGACCTATTACTCGCCCAACAACGCCGTGCTCATCGTCGTCGGCGATTTCGAGAGCGCCAAGGCCCTCGAGCTGATCAAGAAATATTACAGCGGGATTCCCGCCGGCCTCCCTCCTCCCGCCGTGACGACGGTCGAGCCGCCCCAGATGGGCCCGAAGAGCGTCTTGATCCGCAAGGAAGCGCAGGCGCCGTCGTTCAACATGGTCTTCCACGCACCGAACTGCACGTCTCCGGACTTCTGCCCCCTTTCCATCCTGGATATAACGCTCCTCAGCGGCCAGAGCAGCCGGCTCTATAAGCGCCTCGTCCGCGAAGAACAGCTGGCCATCAGCGTCTCCGGCGGCATCGGCGAGACCATCGATCCGTTGCTCTTCACCATCTATGTTAAACCGCGGCCCGGAGCGGACCTCGATAAGCTCGAGACTGTCATCGAGGAAGAGCTGACGAAGATCAAGAATGAAGGCATCACGGAACAAGAATATCAAAAAGCGCTGAATATGATCCGCAGCCAGTTCTATTTCGGCCTCCAGACGATTTCCGGCAAAGCCGGTCAATTGGGCTCGGCCGAGATCCTGTATGGAACCTATGAGAAGCTCTTCACCCAGATGGACGATTACGCCACGGTCAAGCGGGAGCAGGTCCAGGAAGCGGCCAAAAAATATCTCTCGGAGAACAACAAAACGGTCGGAAAACTCATCCCCGCAGGAGGTGCGAAATGAAGACGACGGCGAAGATCGCGATTTTCACCCTGATCCTGATATCGGCCTCGCTCGTGGCCCAAGGCGCCTATCTCCCCTCTCCCGAAAGATTTTCGCTCAAGAACGGGATCACGGTCTTTTATCTGAAGAGCGCGGACCTGCCTCTCATCAGCTTCCGGATGTGGATCAAAGGCGCGGGCTATGTTTTTGAACCGGCAGAGCTCGAGGGCGTGGCCAACCTGACGGCCACTCTCATGCTCAAGGGCACGGCCAAGATGGATGCGAACGCCGTGGCCTCAGCCCTGGATTTCATGGGCGCCAGGTTCGGCGTCTCCGCGGCAGACGAATACGCGAACGTCAGCGCGGAAAGCCTGAGCCAGCATTTTCCGCGCGTATTGGAGATCGCCGCGGACTGCCTGATGAACCCGTCGTTTCAAGAAGAAGAATTCACAAAAGAAAGAAAAACGCGCCTCGCCAGCCTCAAGGCGGTCAAGGATAATCCCGGCGCTGCGGTCCGCTCCTATTTTCAAAAAGCCTATTTCGGGGCCCACCCCATGGGCCATCTGGCCTCGGGCACCGAGACGTCTCTCAACAAGATCGCCCTGGCCGACGTTAAGAATTATTACCAGAAATATTTCCGTCCAGAGAAAGGCATTGCCGCCGTCGTCGGAAACATCGATAAGGCCAAACTCCTCGATCTGTTGAACGCGACGATCGGCGCCTGGAAGGGAACGGGCCCGGCTGCTCCGGCGACGACGATTCCTGCCTTACCCAAGCCGAAAGGACAGAAGCTCGTCCTCATCGACAAGCCCGACGCGACGCAGGCCTATTGGGTGCTCGGCGCCCCGGGCTATGCCGTGGGCGACAAGATCACGCCCCAGGCAGCGGTGATGAACACTCTCTTCGGCGGGCGGTTCACATCCTGGCTGGGCACGGAACTCCGGATCAAGCGGGGCTTGACATACGGCGCGAGCAGCAATTTCCAGTCCTGGACGCCCGGCGGGATTTTCAGCGCCAGTTCTTACACGAGGAATGAGAAGATCGGGGAGATGCTCCAGATCGCGTTTGACCTCCTAAAAAAGGCCCGGGCAGAAGGATTCTCGGCCGAAGAGATCGAAAGCGGGCGGAATTATCTCCTCGGCCAGTTCCCGCCCACTCTCGAGACCAACGCCAGCAAGGCCACGGCCTACGTCAGGTTGACGTTCTACAATCTGGGATTCGAATACTATGACAGGTACCTGGCGAATATTTCGAGCTCTACGGCCCAGCAAGCGAAAGACGCGGCCGCGAAGTTGATCCCCGAGACCGATTTCGTCCTGGTCGTCGTCGGCAAGGCCGCGGACATTAAAAAGCAGCTGGAGAAATTCGGGACGTGGACGGAAAAGAAAATTACAGATCCCGATTTTTAAAACAACGATTGTTTGGGCGGGCGCCGCAAGCCAACGGCCGTCTGATCACTTAAAAATATTCAGAAAGACAGTGATGATCATGGCGTTGGTGAAATCGATGAGGAAGGCGCCCACCATGGGCACCGCCAAAAAGGCGCGGGGAGCCTTTCCGTAGCGTTCAACGAGGGATTTCATAATGGCCATGGAGTTGGCCGTGGTGCCGAGCATAAACCCGATAAACCCCCCGCTGATGACCGCGGATTCATAATCGCGGCCCATCAACTGAAACAAGGGCCAGAAGCAGACAACGGTCACGAGGATGACCTGACCGATCAAGATGACGATAAGGGGAAGGACGAGACCGGCCAGGTCCCAGAGCCGCAGCGTCATAAGCGCCATGGCCAAAAACAGGGAAAGCGTCACATGGCCGATATTATCGATCGTTCGCTGGGAAAGGCCGACAATGTGCGTCAGGTCATCGACATTCCGGATGAAGGCGGCGACGAACATCGCCCCGATATAAGAGGGCAGTGTGAAGCCGAGGGAAATGAAGAACTGACTCAGCCAATGCCCGGCCCACATCGCGACGAGGATCACGACGAAATTTTTTAGCAGGATGAAGGCTTCCTCGTCCTCATCGATGGGCGCGGCCGCTTGAGGTTCGGGCAATTCTTGTTCGACGATCTCCGCGGCGGTCTCAAACTCGATGTGCCGGACGCCCAGACGCGGCTTTTTCAGCCGGTGCCGCTCAATGAGGAACGTCCCCACCGGACCGCCGATCAACCCTCCGGACGTGATTCCGAACATCGCCGCCGCCACGGCGATTGTGGCAGCCCCTAAAACTCCGGCCTTCTCAAAAAGCGGGGCAAAGGCCAAGCCCGTCGCAGGGCCGCCGGTCAAAGTGACGGAACCGCTCAAGACGCCGAAAAGCGGATGCAACTTGAAAGGTAAAGCGATGAGGATGCCGAGGACGTTCTGGAGGATGGCAAACACCGTGGACGCCAGGAAGAATTTCACGACCATCGGACCGCCGACCTTCAGGAGGGAGAAGCTGGCGCCGAAGCCGATCGTCGTGAAAAAAGCGATCATGAGCGGATCGCGGAGTGTCGTATCAAACTCAAACAATGTCACGCCGGAATTGCGGGCCACAAGCGTGGCGATGGCGATAAGCAAGCCCCCGATAATCGGGGCGGGGATGTTATATCGCGCCAGCGGAGGGATCAGGCGCCGCAGCCAATAGCCGACGAAAAGAACGATCCCCGAAAAAGCCAACGTGTGGACGAAATTAAGTTTAAGCACAGCGCTTATCTCGGGCCGAATTTAAAATCACTTTTCGGCCATAAAGAATTGACGATTATAGCACAACAGGAAAGGACAGGATATATTTCATTAGGCCGGCAAGCATCTCGATTTCCGTGAAAGTCTGAATGCTTGGAAGGGATTTGACTTTCTCTTCCCATTTGAGCTATTGAATAGAAAATGCTTAATTCACTGCAATTTTCGAATCTCGGAAAAAGGAGGAACGAGTGAAACTCAAAAAACAGCATGTTATGAACGTTCTGCTTGCCGTTTTACTCATCCTGATCGGCGCATCCGTTTTTAGCGGGCCTCAGGAGAAAAAGTGCGAGACGTGCACGATCGATCTATCCCAGGAGGCCTGCACCGTCATCATGGTCGGCAAGAACGCCTCGACGGACGGCTCGGTCATGACGACCCACACCTGCGACTGCGGCCTATGCGACTGGACCTTCCGCTATGTCCCGGCCGCCGACCATAAGCCTGGCGAGATGCGGAGGATCTACCACATCGACCAGTTCGGGACCATTCCTCCCGACACCGGCCTGAAGTGGGACAGAGTCATAGATAATTTTGCGGATCTCGAAATCCCCGAAGTTTCTCACACCTACGGATACATTCACGGCGCTTTCGGCTACATGAACGACCTCCAGGTCTCGATCGGCGAGTCCACCATCGGCTGCCAGAAAAAAATGGAGAACCAGACGCCCACGCCCAAGTTCGACATCACCATGCTGACCCTCATCGCCATGGAACGGGCCAAGACCGCCCGCGAGGCGATCAAGATCATGGGCGAGTTGGGTGAAAAATACGGCTACGGCTTCACGGATACCGGCGAGATGCTGGCTGTGGCCGACCCTAAGGAAGTCTGGGTCTTCGAGATCATGCCCGTCGGCCCGCTGTGGACGCCGCAGAGCGGAAAACCCGGCGCCGTCTGGTCCGCCCAGAGAGTTCCGGACGACCATGTCAGCGTCTGCCCGAATGAATCGCGCATCGGGGAGATCGACCTGAACAATAAAGATTATTTCATGGCTTCGCCCAATGTTGTCTCCTTCGCCGTCGAACAGAAACTTTATGACCCCGCGAGCGGAAAGTCTTTTAATTGGAAGCGCGCTTATTCGCCGAACGAGGTCAGCGCAGCCTCGACGAACGGCTCTCGGGTCCGGCTGTGGCGGTTCTTCAACATCGTCGCGCCGTCGAAAAACCTCGGGCCTGAAACGCCGAATATGGACCTCCCCTTCTCGGTCAAAGCGGACAAGAAATTCTCCGTTTACGACATCATGCAGATGACCCGCGACAAGTGCGAAGGCACGGTCTTCGATCCGGCCCGCGGCCTCCAGGGCGGCGCGTTCTCCAACCCAAACTTCCTGCCCTACGGCTTCAAGCTCGAGGGCAAGCAATACAACACCTCGCGCATCATCAGCGTCAATCGGGCCGAATATGTCACGGTCACCCAGGCCCGCAGCTGGCTGCCCAACCACATCGGCGGCATCGTCTGGCTCGCCTTCGGCGCCCAGGATACGTCCTGCTTCATGCCGCTCTATGCCGGCATCACCGAGATCCCGAGGTCCTTCGAGATCGGAGACCACTGGGAATTCAACAGGGAATCAGCGCGCTGGGCATTTGATTACGTCGACTACCACGCCCAGGTCCTCTATTCTCTGGCCATCCAGGACGTGAGGGAAGCGCAGAAGACATGGGAGAAATCCGCGGTGGAGAGAACGCCGGATATCGATAAAAACGCCCTGGACCTCTACCAGAAAGATCCGGCTAAAGCGCGGCAGTACCTGACCGATTATTGCCTGAACAACGCCAACCTGGTCATCAACTCCTGGTGGGAACTGGGCAACCAGATGCTCGTCAAGTACAACCACCTCTGGATCTACGACGCCAAGACGCGGAAACGGAACGCCCTCCAGTTCCCGGATTGGTACCTCAAAGCGCTGGTCGAATACAACAAGCTCCGGCCCCAGGAAGAAAAAAAATAGGAATCTGACCGAGAGACGCTTAAGCTAAAAATTCCCACGGAACCTCAAGGCCGTGTGGGCCATAAAGAAACGATCAAGCTTACCCGCACAAGCAAGATGGAAGAGGGCCAAGAAAAGGTGAATCCATGGACCATGAGCGGAAGAAAGGACCACTGTTCGGCTGGCTGAAAGAGGCGCCGGCGACGTCCCGGCGGGCCCTCATCGCGGCCTCGCTGGGATGGATGCTCGATTCTTTCGACATCATGCTTTATTCCATGGTCCTGTCCCACCTGATAAAAGACTTTGGGATGGGAATCAAGACGGGGGGCCTTTTGGGCTCGCTGACGCTTATCGCTTCGGCTGCGGGGGGAGTTATGTTCGGCGTGCTCGCCGACAAGCTTGGCCGGACCTGGGCCCTTCGGGCCAGTATCCTCATTTATTCTGTGTTCACGGCCGCCTGCGGGCTGGCCCAGTCCGTCCCCATGCTCGCCGTTTTCCGGGTCTGTTTAGGATTGGGCATGGGCGGCGAATGGGCCAGCGGCGCTGCGCTCGTCTCCGAGACATGGCCTGCCGAGCATCGGGGCAAGGCATTGGGATTTGTCCAGAGCTTCTGGGCTGTCGGCTATGCGGTCGCTGCGCTCGTCACGGCCGTCGTCATGCCGCTCTGGGGCTGGCGGGCGGTCTTCTTCATCGGCGTGCTGCCGGCGCTTCTGGTTTTCTGGGTCCGGAAGAAAGTCGAGGAACCCGAAATTTGGAAAATACAAAAAAAGAGCGCTCCCCAAGAACAAAAAGCGAAAATCGGCTCGGTCATTCGCGGCCGCCTTTTAGGCATCACGGCCGCCGTGACGCTGATGAACGCCTTCACGATGTTCGCCTGGTGGGGATTCAACCTCTGGATCCCCGGCTATCTTTCACTTGCTCAAAACCAGGGCGGGATCGGGCTCAGCACCAGGCTCATGTCCTCGCTCGTCATCTTCATGCAGTTCGGAATGTGGCTCGGGTATCTGACCTTCGGTTATATCAGCGACACGCTCGGCCGGAAAAAAACCTATATCATCTATCTTTTGGCTGCTTCTTTTTTCATCGTTGTCTATTCTGGCCTGGACAAGCCTCTGCTCCTCTTTTTCCTCGGCCCGTTCGTCGCTTTCTTCGGCACAGGGTATTTTTCCGGTTTCGGCGCGCTGACGGCCGAGCTCTATCCGACCCGAATCCGGGCCACCCTCCTGGGCTTCACCTACAACATCGGCCGGATCGTTTCTGCCATCGCGCCGCTGGCCATTGGATCGCTGGCCCAGGAGAAAGGATTCGGAACGGCCTTTCTTCTGGCGTCGGGGGCATTTATCGCCGCGGCCGCCATGTGGATCTGGATCCCCGAAACGTGCGGCCGGAAGTTGGAGTGAAAAGCGGGCTTATCCGGCGCAGCGGTCGCCGACGCCCCAATAAAGGGAGGATTCTTCGAGCTTCCCTTCTTCGTCCCGGAATATGAATTTCAGGCCTTGCTTGGTCCCTTCGGGATCTTTTTTATAGACAACGGTCAGGCCCAGGTCCTTCTCTTTTTCAAAATACTCCCTGGCCCTGGCCGTCGCCTCTTCAATCGTGGCATAGTTCTCGCGGTCGAAAACAAGGGTGTCCTCGTCTTCGAGCTTTGTTTTCGGCTTATGACCTTCAATAAAATATTTCTTGTTCATCCTCTCCTGCCTTTCATTCGGTTCGGCAATCGGACATGCGGAGA
>Ga0209182_10000218_pt1 | contig 14915 bp, 14 predicted proteins | sample LakBais05cmmetaG_FD_185474 | JGI IMG/M metagenome (GOLD analysis project Ga0209182, IMG submission 185474) | Lake sediment microbial communities from Lake Baikal, Russia to study Microbial Dark Matter (Phase II) - Lake Baikal sediment 0-5 cm... | ecosystem: Environmental > Aquatic > Freshwater...
CGCCGCAGTCGGCCTGCCAGCCGAATCTTTGTCTCGAAGAGCTCCAAAAAAGAAAAACCGGCACAGACTCTAGCCCCGCCTTCAGATAACACGAAAGGGATAATTAAAAGATTCTGTGGAATTTCTTCTCAACAAAGGAACGCTTTTATCAAAGGCGCATTGCATCGCTCGGGGCCATGACATCCCCTTGAATGCCGCCGGCAAATAATTTACTTCGACTTCTCCAGGCCTTGGACGATTTTTTTGACGTCCTCCTGGTTGGGGTTCAGCTTCAATGAGGCCCGGTAAGCCTCAAGGGCTGGCTTGATTTGATCGGTCCGGGCGTAGCAGTTCCCCAGGGCATTGAGCAATCGCGTGTCGCTGTTGTAGATCTTATTGCCCTCCAAGAGGCTGGCGATCGCCTCGGCATACATGGCTTTGCCCATTAAGGCCAGCCCCCGGAGCATCCAGTATCCGTAGCGGGCTTTCTCATAGTCCTTGACGCTCTCGATAAGCTCCAGAGCCCGGTCGAATTTCTGGGCTTTGATCAGGAAGTTGACGAATTCGACGATGCCTTCTTTATAAGCCGGATTCAGCGACATGGCCTTGGCGAACGCGGCTTCAGCCTTGTCGTTGATATTGGTCCTGTCATATTGGTGGGCCAGCTGATAGTAATAATAGAATTGATTGGACAGCGCGAATCCTTTGGCTTTGATGATCGGATGAGAGATCGCCGCCTCCGGAGAGATGACGAAATGCTCGCTTTTCTCATTGATCGCTTTGCCGTCTCCTCCCTTCAGAATCAATTTGAGCTCATAATAATCCGGGCTGAAGTCTTTCGCCGAAAGACGGTGACTCAAGCTGACGATCTTTCGATAAGGGCTGTCCATGAGCTTCAAAAGGTAGCTTTTTTCAACGGGTTCTTTCGGCCGCTGGCCCTTGACGACAAGCTGGACCTCGCCCTCCCGCCACAGGTCGGGCGAAAGATTGAGGACGGACCACAGGATATCGATTTCATCAGCGGCGGCGAACGTCATCATCGGGTCAAAGACGAGCTTCTTATCATCTAGCTTGAAAGGGATATGCATATCGCTTTGAAAGGGATCAATTTTATATCCAACAAACGGCCCGTCGATTTGCGGCTTGTCGCCGAGCTCAGCCACGCCGATATCTTTTTCATAAACGCTAAACTCTTTGCCGACAGTGTTTTGGAGGAGGACGGACATCTGGTAATTCCCCTCGATCACGGGAAATGTATCCTCGATGGCGATCCCGTTTTTCTGGGTTCGGTCTAATTCTTTCGAAGGGATCTCCACGGAGAAATCCTTGGTGTACTGATAAATGACGGCGTCTCCCTTGCGGAGGCTGACCGACACTTTAAAGGCGCAATAATACTGGTCCTTCGGATCGTAAAAGGCTAAGGATAATTTCTGGGGAACGACTGAAAAATGGACGAACCGCATGTCGAGGACGGGATCCTGGATCAAGGTCGCGAAGCCCTGCGTTTCGATGTAGTTCGTCAGATATTCCGTGCTGACGAAGCCTTTGTAGTCGAGGAAATGAGTGGCATAGCTGGGATTGATGTCCTTTTTCGGGGATTCGAGGATGTTGGCCATGATGATGTTGTTGCGGGGCGAAGGCTGGAAATTCACGCTGTATTCTCCGGGAATCAAGGACAGGGAGAGGTCGGCCAACGTCGGCGCGATATTAAGGATCTTTTCATAGAGCTCGGAATAATCAAAGGGATCGACGTCGCGCTTGTTCTGGAGAAGGCTAATGGGGCCGTCCGAAAGCGGGTCGTAGAGACGGAAGGGGCCCGCTCCCCCTCTTTGAAAAAAAACGAGCCCGAAATATAGAGGAAGATTTTTCCGGGTATCGCCGTAATAATACCAGGCTATGCAGGGGACGAGCCCCAGGCTGGCCTCAAAACTCTCGGTGCTCACCGGCGGGCCGAGAATCATATAGATTCTGCCCATGTCCGTCTTCCATCCCTCGAGCGTCGTCCCGCGGGCATAATGATCGTTCACATAAGCGAACCGTTTGAGGATCTCGTCCTTGTATTCATTCTCGGTAGTGCCGGGCGTCGGGTCTCTCTGTTTCCAGAATGAATCGATGAAAATGTCCCGCTCGCGGTCCGAGGTCAGCCGGAGTAAGACATCTTTTTCGGCGGGCAGAATGATGTAAGCCGTAATCTTCAAGAATTTTTGATATTGGGGAGCAAGGGCCGCTTCCAAGGCCCTCTGGTCTATTTTTTTTTCCTTTGGTTTCTCCATTTTTTGGCCTGCGGTCTTTTCCTCGCCGAAAGCGAAGAGAAAGCTCAAGAAGACCAAGGGGAGAAGCCAGAGGCGTCTTCTTTTCATCTTATTCCTCTTATTCCTCTAAACCGTAAATTCCCTTGATCGGCCTCTTTCCTGGTCTGAGCCCTGACCTTACTGTGGACTGAGAAGCCCGAGTGGCGCCAGCCCATGATCTTCTCCACCACGGCCTCAGAGATGAGCTCCTCCCCAAGGAGAAGAGCGAAGACTTCGCGCTTGAAGAACTCGGCCAACAGGCTGTCCTGGAACTCAGCGAGATGATGATGAAACGTTCCCTCAAAGTCCTCGCCGCCCTCGGTCGCCAGGAGGTGGATATGGGGAATAAAAAAATGCCGGTTGTGATTTTTTGGGTGAAATGACTTTTAACCATTCTGAACGTCCAATTTGTTGGGGAAAAGAAAAGCCCCTTCCGCCGGACGGCAGAAAGGGCTTTCCCTGGGCCGTGGGCCATCAATCTTAAAAGAGGAACCTGAGTCCCAGTCTCATCACTCTCGGATTCAAAATTTGCTGGGCTTTATAATCATTCAGGTTCGGTCTGAAATAACTGTTATCGACATAGTAGGTGCCGTGCTCCCGATGGTATCTCGTGGTGATAGTAGCACTGTTAAAAGCATTGAAAATGTCCGCCATAAGATAGACCTTGCCAATGTCTCCCACGTTGATCATTTTCTCAAGCCGCAAGCTCAAATTATAAAAATTGGCCAACCTCTCTGAACCGAAACGAGTCAAGTAAAGAGTCGCACTCTGGCTTCTCGGATTTGGCTGGCTGTAATCAACAATGCCCAAATTTTCAATGATAGGAAATCCTTCTCTGGCCAAGAAAGTCAACGAGGCCGTGATATCCCAGGGAAGCTGATATAAGCCGCCGATTTTAGCCATCCACCTCGAGTACAGATAGTTCCCCGCGCTGCTGTAGCCGGCAACCGGCGTGTTTTCGAAAGCCCAGAGATTGTTCTTGTTCAGGACGCCTTTGTCTCCGTAATGAGCGACTTCATGCACCCAGCTCAGAGAGCCGTTCACCATCCATTTGTTGGACAGTCTCTTATTGAAAATAACATCGACTCCATAAAAATCGCGGTGATATTCGGGCCTCTTTTTGACCCAGGAGTAGGGAGTATAGGCAAATTCTTTTTTCAACACATACCATTCGTGGCTCTGGGCATCTTTCCAATTGACGACGGTGGTGACAGGCGGAGTCCCGGCCGACTGATACCAATCCTGGGATTCGATAAGCCCGGTGTCAGGGTAGTAAGAGAGGGTCCAGCGCGTATCACCCGCTCTTCTGTAACTGGCATTGACTGAAACGGCAAACTCCGTAAAAAGCTCTCTTTCCAGGGTCAGCATCAATTCCGAGGTTCGAGAGGAACCGGCATTGCCGTCAATCCGCTGATACGGATCGACCGTGGCCTGCGGGTTGAGCGGGTCGTAACTTCCATACATGGTTCCGGAAGCATCCTTAAAATCCCCGATGACATTGCCGGCATCATCAAACGCTCTGTAAAGCTGATAAGTCGGCTTTTTTGATACGGTATGCCAGTAAAGCTCAGGAAGATCCACGATCCAGTTATTATTGGCATCCAGCCACCAGAAATCTATCCATCCGCCTGCGCCGCCCCGCATCCACTTGTTGGCTTCGGGCGTACCCATTTGATCGCTGTACATGGCCGCAGAAACCTTGCCGATGGTCTTCCCATCGCCAAAGACGTCCCAGGTCAATCCCACTCGGGGCGACCAGAATTTCCAGGAATAGTTTTTTCCGGCAGCATCGGTGGCCTTGATTTCGTTGATACTAAGGGCGGGGATGATTTTATCAATGGCGTCTGTGGAAGCCTGAGTGAAATACTGTTTCCAGACAGGGTGGCTCCTTTGGACGGCATCAATGGAAATGGAACTGATGCGGGGGATTTGTTGATCATACCTCAATCCAAGGATCAGATTGAATCGGCCGAAGGTCAGAGTATCACTGAAAAAAGCCCCATAAGAACGGACGTGAGGATCCCGGTAAGTGCCTCGATCCACTCCCAGCCGCCTGATATTGGGATATAGGTCCGGCTTTCCATCGCCGTTATAATCAACTGTCAACGTGTTGAAGTTATAATCAACGCCGACGTTTCCAGGATTGCCAGACTCTGAATATCCTCGGGCTTCTCCAAATTCAAAACCGAGCTTAATTTCATGAGCTGCGCCGAAGAGATTATCATTATAAAAGTTGGCCATCAAACTGGCTCTGTGAACCGGAGTTTTATAGTAAGTGCGGCTTGCGGATCCTTCATATAACTGCTGAGTGACATTGTATTTGGAGAGATTGACAAAATCCCGGTCAATCATCGGAGTCAAGCTAAAACCGGGATCAATGAAGGCATATTTTGCAGAGAGAAATAAATTATCTCCAAACATATGCTCATCCTGAATTTTGATAATCGGAGATGCGCCCAAGGGGTTGGTTTGCCCCTGGTATGCTCCGGCCGGCAGGGCAGCGCTCGGTTCTCTGCCGAATTTCTCCTTTAATCCAAGCTGGATGAAGGTTTCCAGCCGGTTTTGAGGAATAATCTGGGCATTGAATTTGATGCTATAGTTGCTGAGGAGCGTATCATCAGGATTTCCGTAGACAGTATTCGATTTAACATCCTGGACAGAATAAGCTAAGAAGTACCATATTCTATCTTTCAGCAGCGGCCCGCCGAGGTTGAACCCAAAGTCTTTGATATCCCGGATTTCATTTGTCCCCAGGACTCCCTGCTTTTTGAGATCGTCGGTCAGGTTATTCGCTTGGAGACTATCCTCGGTCACATAAAATCTTCCGCCAAAAGACAGCTTATTTCCGCCCCGCCGGGTCACCATGTTGATAGCAACTCCTGCTGTCAGGGTAGTGACGTCGGCTCCGCCGACAGTGATTTGCATCTCTTCAAAAGAATCAAAGTCGAAATACCCGGGAGATGCGCCCAGTGAAGAAGAGGGGTCGGTGATAAGAATTCCGTCCATGGCCCACATGGATTGGTCACGGCCGGTTCCTCTGGCCGCATAACGGGACTGCTGGCCGGACTGTGACCCCCCGACATTTTCCCTATCAATAACAATCGAAGGAGCCATTTGAAGAATAACCCAGGGGTCTCTGGCTGTGGGAAGCTCCTGCAAAATCTCTTGGCTAATATTCACTCCCAGGGTAGTTTTCTTGGCATCAACCACAGGGGTCGCAGCTGTTACCGTCACTTCCTCCTCGATGGTTCCCATTTCCATGGTCAAGGTTAAGGTCACGTTGGAGCCAACAGAAATAATGATATTTTCCCTGTTAACAGTCTTGAATCCCTGCAAAGTGGCCTTGATTTTATAATCGCCGGTAGGGGGAAGAGAAATAAATCGGAAATTCCCTTCAGCCGAAGTTGTTGAGGCAATAGGGGCCGTTAAAGACCCGGTTAGAGTGACAATGACCCCGGGAAGAGGATTCCCTTCTGCATCAACAATCTTTCCGTAAATATTTCCCGTTCTTGTTTGGCCCAGTAAAGGATAAGAAAGAGTGAGGACAAATAAAAAGAATAATGCTTTTCGCACTTTAACCCTCCTTTAATTTAATACAATTTGCCTGTATATTTATAATAGTAATTCTCAAGAGTAAATGTCAAGAGTAAATGTCAAGAGGAATTCCCCCATTTTTTTACTGAAATTGAATCTTAAAAAAAGTCTCCCCAATTCCAGATCGATTTTCTTCTATCTTATTAAATATATATGAATTAACGAGCCAGAAGGTTATTTTTTGGGGGAACTCCACCTGGAGTTTTTGAATAAAAGTTCTCACGGGGCCGACCTGCCGGTCGAATCTTCGTCTCGAAGAGCTCCAAAAAAAACGGGCACAGACTCTAGCTGCATATTCAGATGAGACGAGAGGGATAATTAAAAATATTATACGCGCTCTTCGGCCGCCTCCCTCTCATGTCTTCAACGAGGTCGCCCTCGTGGCGGCCGAGGCGGGCGCGGAATATTTCTGGTCGTCATACTGAAACCATCATGAGCAGGTCGGTTGTTATGGTCTTTCAGCCAGTTTTAAAGTCTAACAGAGCGATTTTCCGGCCAGAGGCCGCTCCATAACGTCTCTTCCTCTTTCTTGACACCGATCATCGGCCGGGAATACAATTTTTTCGTGAAGGGAAGCATGGTTTTGGGGCTCAGAGGGAACAGATCTCGAGTGATCGCAAAAAGTAAATCCCTGTCCCTCCGAAACCTGCGCAACGAAATGACCATAAAGGCGAGATACGACTTTTTCGACACGGGAATCCATAACACCTTGATCACCAATTTCAACCCTTTTAAGCTTCGCAATGATATCAGCATGCTCTGGGAAAATTTCCTGTACCCGCGATTCGTCGGAGAAGAAGCGCCGCGGCAAGTCGGCCCATAAAAACCATGGCCGTCGCGTTCCGCGGATTCCAGATTTTCGTCAAGCCGGCCGGCGCCGCCTGCAACTTGGGCTGCCGCTACTGCTACTATCTTGAGAAAGGACGCCGCGGCCCGGAGTCCGGGCCGCTCCGCATGCCCGAAGACCTCCTCGAGGAATACATCGCCCAGCATGTCGCCGCCTCGCCCGACGAAGTGATCCGATTCTCCTGGCACGGCGGGGAGCCGACCGTCCTTGGCCTCGATTACTTCCGCTTGATCGTAGACATCCAGCGCAGGCACCGCCCCGCCGGCCGGACGATCGCCAACGGCATGCAGACCAACGGAACCCTCCTCGACGAGAAGTGGGGCCGCTTTCTCGCGGAGGAGGGTTTCGCCGTAGGGCTCAGCCTCGACGGCCCGCGGGAAACGCACGACCGGTATCGCGTCACCCGGGATGGAAAGCCCACTTTCGAGGAGGCGATGCGCGGCTACGAGCTCCTGCGGCGGCACCGCGTCCCGACCGATATCCTCTGTGTCGTGAGCTCGTACAATGTCCGGCGCCCCGCGGAGGTCTACGGTTTTTTCAAGCGGATCGGAGCCTCATACGTGACCTTCCTCCCCCTGGTCGAACCGCGGCCGGACGCGCCGGGCGGCGTCAGCCCCGAGACTGTGCCGGCCGAAGCCTGGGGCGACTTTCTGTGCGCCGTCTTCGACGAGTGGGTGCCCGGGGACATCGGGCGGATCAAGGTGCAGGTCATCGAAGAAGCGGCCCGGACAGCCTTCGGCCAGGAGCATTCCCCGTGCATCTTCCGGCCGGTCTGCGGCGACATCCCCGTCGTCGAGCGCAACGGGGATTTCTACTCCTGCGACCATTTCGTGGACGCTGGCCACCGGCTGGGGAACATCCGTGAGACGCCGCTCGTCAAGCTCCTCGAGAGCCCGGCTCAGAGGGCGTTCGGGCTAGCCAAGGCCGAAGCGCTACCGCACGTCTGCCGCGCCTGCGAGGTCCGGGTCATGTGCAATGGGGAATGCCCGAAGAACCGCTTCGTGCGTGCGCCGGACGGCGAGCCGGGGCTGAACTACCTCTGCCCGGGCTACAAGAAGTTTTTTACCCGCGTGATGCCTTTCGTCGCCGAGGTGGCCGCCGAGTGGCGCCGGAAAAATCCTATGTCTTGAGTTTTTCCTTGAGGAAGGCGACCGTGCGCTGCCAGGCGAGCTCGGCTGCCTCCTTGTGATACCGGGTCCCGGTGTCATTCATAAAAGCGTGCCCCGCGCCCTCGTACATGTAAATCTTATAGTCGACGCCGGCCTTCTTGAGGGCCTCCTCGAAGGCCGGGATACCCGCGTTGATCCGTGCGTCGTCGCCCGCGTAGTGGATGAGCATGGCGGCCTTGATTTTCGGGACGTCCTCGGGCGCGGGCTGGCTGCCGTAGAAAGGGACAGCCGCGGCCAGGTCCGGCGCGTTGACGGCCACCTGGTTAGTGACACCCCCGCCCCAACAGAAGCCCATGCACCCAACCTTGCCCGTCGCCTGGGGATGGGTCTTGAGGTAGGCGACCGCGGCGACGAAATTTTTCTTATTCGCCTGACTGTCGAGCTTCTGGAAGAGGGGCTGGGCCTCGCTCGGATTTTCGGGGGTCCCACCGAACGGCGAAAGAGCGTCCGGGGCAATGGCCATGAACCCCGCTAGGGCGACCCGCCGGGCCACGTCTTCGGTGTGGGGATTGAGGCCCCTGTTTTCGTGGATGACGATGACGCCGGCGAGCTTTGCCCCGGCCTTCGGCCGAGCCGAGTAGGCGCGGACCTCGCCGGTTTCGCCGGGATACTTGATGTATCCCGTCTCGAGGCGCGGGTCATCCTTCGGGACGACCTGGGCCATGGCCCGGCCGCTTTCCAGAGCCCGCAGCAGGGCGGCTGCGGCGGCCGTCCCGCCCGCGAGCATGGCCAGTTTTCCGAGAAACTGGCGGCGGTCCATGGCACCTCGCGCGTATTCTTCGTATAGGTCGTGGATTTCAGAGCTCATAGGTTATCCTCCCTTATTTTTTTCCCCAGGACAGGTCCATGGTATTTCGCGCCTGCCGCCCTGTCAAGGACTTCCGTCAGATTTATATGCCACAGCTAAGGCTTTCGCCTAACCAGGTTGATTTTATCATGAAGATGAAAGCAGAAAAATACAGCCTTGCGTGGGAAAAGCGGGATAAGCTTGACAACTACCCCAGTGGTGTTTTATTTTCTCATCTTATGAAATGAGGGAAAAAAATGAATAAAAAAATTATCTACGCACTATCAATCCTGGTCATCTTCGGGTTGTTTGGCTGTAGCAGCGAAGAGCAGCGACTGCGGCCTGCCCTGGAGAGCATTTCCGCTCAGGATCTGGCCAACGATACGAAGATTCTTGCCTCGGATGAGTTCGAAGGAAGGGCGCCGGCTTCGAACGGCGAGGTCAAGACGGTCAATTTCCTCGAGCAGGAGTTTCAGAAACTCGGCCTTAAGCCCGGCAACGGCCAGAGCTTTTTCCAAGAAATCCCGATGGTCGTGATCACGGCCGAACCCGGGGCAAGGCTCGAAATCAAAGGCGGAAAAAAATCGATCTCATTTGCCTCCAAAACCGATTTTGTGGCCTCCACCCAGAGAGTACTGGAAGAGGTCTCCTTGGCTGATTCGGAAATAGTCTTTGCCGGCTACGGCATCGTATCGCCCGAGTACAAATGGAATGATTACGAAGGCCTAGACGTGCGGGGAAAAACCGTGGTGGTCCTGGTCAACGACCCAGGGTACGCGACAGAGGATCCTGCGCTTTTTTCGGGACGGACGATGACCTATTACGGCCGCTGGACATATAAGTATGAGGAAGCTGCCCGTCAGGGCGCCGCAGGTATCTTTATTGTCCATGAGACAGGGCCGGCCGCCTATCCCTGGGGTGTCGTCGAGAACGGCTGGACCGGGCCGCGGTTCAATCTGAGCAGAGAGGACAACAACATGTCCCGCTGCGCTGTGGAAGGATGGCTGCAACTGGAGACCACACGCAAGATCTTCGCCAGCGCCGGGCTGAATTACGACGAACTGAAGACGGCGGCGGCCAAGCCGGGATTCAAGGCTGTTCCCCTGGGCCTCGAAGCATCGCTCACTCTGAAAAACAGCGTAAAAAAAGTGACCTCGCGCAACGTCGTCGCTCTCCTGCCGGGGTCGAAGCGGGCGGATGAATATATCATTTATATGTCGCACTGGGATCATTTCGGGATGAATCCGGCCCTCGAAGGGGACAAGATCTTCAACGGAGCCCTGGACAATGCCACCGGGACCGCAGCCCTGATTGAACTGGCCGAGGCCTTCCAAAAGCTTAAACGGCCGCCTCTTCGCTCAATCGTTTTTTTGGCCGTCACCGGGGAGGAACAGGGCCTTCTCGGGTCCGAGTATTATGCCGCTCAGCCCCTCTTTCCTCCGGCTAAGACGGCAGCCGTCATCAACATGGATGCTTTGAATATCTATGGACGGATGAAAGATATCACCGTCATCGGCTACGGCCTCTCCGAACTCGACCAATACATCGAAGCTGCGGCTAAAGAACAGGGCCGAACCGTGAATCCTGATCCGACCCCGGAAAAGGGCTCTTATTTTCGTTCCGACCACTTTCCCTTCGCCAAGCAGGGTATCCCGGCGGTTTATCCCGGCGGCGGGACAGACAGTGTCGAGCACGGAAAAGAATGGACTTTGGCTAAAAGGGAAAAGTTCACGGCCGAAAATTATCATAAGCCTTCGGACGAGTTCGACCCGAACTGGGACCTCACCGGAGCGATTGAGGACTTGCGCCTGCTGTTTAAGGTGGGCTGCCGCCTGGCCATGGAATCGACTTTTCCCAACTGGAAGGAAGGGACAGAATACAAAGCGAAAAGAGACGCGGACATGGCCGCCGCAGCGAAGAAGTAAAGCGGACCTCTGACGGAGTTCACTCGACGGCCGGGAGTGTAATTCTCTCCGGCTCGAAGATGATGCAGCGTTCCCCTTCTTCGACTTGACCGAGCAGAAGCAGGTCATATCCCGCTTTCTCGCCTGTTTTGATCGTTCGGTCGACCTCTTCTTCAGGCACAAAAATGTAGAATCCGATTCCCCAGTTGAAGGTCGTCAGGCAGTCCTTCAGACTGACGCCGACCTCGAGCATGAACCGGAAAAGCGGCGGAATTTCGTCCACCCATTTTTTGACCCGATAGGTGAATGGTCTCTTGGCATAGGCGATCTTGGAGATCCCTCCCCCTGTACCGCCGAGCAGCGAGTGGATCTCGATATTTTTTTCCTGGAGGGCCTCGACGAGCCGGACATACGAGCGGGTGGGGATGAGCGCCTCCTCGCCCACGGTTTTCCCGTTCGGCAGTTGATGGAGAAACTTGTCTTTTAGCCCTAAAGCCCGCTTGATCACCAGGGAAATCCCGTTGGCGTGGAGCCCTGATGATGTCGCCCCGATGATGCGGTCTCCGGCGGAGAGCTTTTCTTCCGTGACCATCCTGTCTCGAGGAGCGATAATGCCGGTCACACAGCCGGACAAAGAGGGAGCGCTCCGCACCGGCGGCTCGGCCTTAACCAAATAGCGGAGGGCGGGAGATTCGCCGGCCGGCAGGGCCATCCCGCACATCTCGCAGGCCTGGTAGAAGCTTTCAGCCAGGTCGTGGCTTCGCTTCTCGTCCATGAACCACTCGCTGTCGCCCGCCGCCACTTCATCCGTATAGATCACGGGGAGGGCTCCCTGGCAGATCACGTCATTGGCCGCCATCAAGGCCGTATCGATGCCGATGCCCTCGTAATATGTTCTTCCGGATCCGGCATGCTGATACATCCATTCCGCAATCCAGTTTTTGTTTCCCAGGCCTTCCTGAGTCATGCACCAAGAATGGGTTTTGACGCCGCGATATCGGAAAACGACTCCATGGGCACCCAGGCTTCCCGCCTCGATATAGACTCCGCGTTTATTCGGAAATTCGAGCGTCCTCTTCCCGGCGCTCACCATGGCCATTTTGAACGGCTCGATTTTGGTGTAATCCACCCCGGCCCGGGCGTACTCGGATTTCACCCGTTTTTTCGGCATTTCACGATTCCTAACAGAGCTCCAGCAATTCGGCCTGAGAAGGATGGTTCGGAATGACGGCCACGGTCTTGCCCTTGTATTCGAAGACCTCCTTGTCGTCATTGTTGATCTCGCCGATCACCTCGGCCCTGGCTCCTTTGGCCCGAATCGTTCTTAATAAGAGGTCAACATCTTTCTTGGCAACCTGGACCGCCATCCGCCCCTGGGATTCACAGATCAGAATTTCCTCCGGGGTGAGGTTTTTGACCTTGACCGGGACTTTAGACAAATCCACCCGGGCCCCGAAGCCGCCGTATCTGGCGGATTCGCAAACAGCGGCGCCGATGCCGGCCGCTCCCAGGTCAGAGCAGGCCTTAACCTTGCCTGTGCGGAAAGCGGCCAGGGTCGATTCCATAATCACCCTTTCTTCTTTGAAGAGAGCGACGGCCGGTTTCATCTCCTTGACCAGCCCGGCCCGGAAAAGGGTGTCGTTGCCGTCGCTTCCGGTCCGGCCGATCAGGATGATGCTGTCGCCGGCGGATTTGGCCGGCTTGGTCAACGGCCTGGCCGTGATCAGCTTGCCGATCACCGAGACGACAACAGCCGGAACGATGTCTGAAAACGACGTCGAAAACCCGCCGCCGACGATGAAGACGTCCATGGCGTTGCACATGTCTTTCAGGCCTTTGACCATCAAATCGACCCTCTCTTGGCTGGTCATCTCGATGCATTTCCCGCAGGTGCATTTTCCGGTAAAGCCGCAGGGGCCGACAATCACCTTTTCCTTCAGCGGCCGGGTGCCGATGAAATTCATCAGAAAAATGGGCCTGGCACCCATGGCCACGACATCGCGCATGGCTCCTCCGCCTCCGGTGGCGGCCGCGTCATATGGCCTGGGCACGCAGGGAGAACAATGGCTCTCCAACTTGCCCACAAAGGTTCCCTCGGTGCCGGGAAATTTGAAGGCGGCGGCATCATCGCCCGGGCCGACGACCAGGGCCTTAGGAAAGGTCTTGCTGACCTTTCTGTTCAAGGCATCGATCGCTTTGAAGTCGATCGCCTTGTCGATATTGTGATGCAGATGGATAAATAGAGCATGCATCAATGCTTTTTCGATCGTGTTCATTCCCAGACCTCCTCAAAAGCGAAATTTTGTTTCTTATGCCAATCTAAGATAGACAAATTTTCCGAAATATGCAATTCTTTTTAGCCTTCTTGTTGAACATGCTATACTATTCGGACAAGGGAGATAAGACATGAAAACCGCGGATGAGGAAACGAAGCCGTCGATGCAGAAGAAGCTCGATCAGCATAGGGCCGACGCCGCGAAGGTGAAGAAATAGCTGCGCCGCAATTGCTGTCGCGGGAAGAAATTTATGTCCCTTTGCCTTTCGTGATTAACCGGGAATCGGCCTTGGCTCATTTTTTACTATACGTGATTTGAAACGGCTGAAAAAAGCGAGGGAGAGACATGTTTTATAAAAAAGATAACACGCCGCACAAAACCGCTCGTGAAGGCGTCCATTTTAAAACCCTGGTCCACGGCCAGAACACATCATTACACGAGTTTCGGCTCGACTCAGGGAGCGTCATCCCCATCCATTCGCACCCCCATGAACAGACCGGGTATATGGTCTCCGGCCGGATGCATTTCGTCCTTCAGGATCGAAAGATATCCGTTGAGCGCGGCGACAGTTGGTGCATTCCCGGCAACATGGAGCATGGCGTCGAAGTCATGGAAGATTCCGTCGTTATCGAGGTGTTTTCGCCCGTCAGAAAAGAATATTTAGATTAGCTGAAAATGAAGGCCCATATCCTATCTTTGAGATGCTGTCCCTCCGGCTCAAACCCCGGAAAGGCATAATGATCGAAGCCGTAATAAAGGCCGGCGAAGACATCTTTGTTGGCCCAGATCTTCTTCTGGGCAGATATCTCAAAGGAAACCTGCCGCTGCCTTCGGTCCTCGACAAGATCTGTCGAGATCAAAGCCGGACGAGAAACTTGCACGACGAGGCGCCCCTTTTGACGGATTGGACAAGGTCGACCCTGACCGGCTTTTGGGCGATGGTTTCAAACATCTCAAGCACCCAGCCCACGGAACACAGGCAGTAAGAAGCGGGAAGCAAGAATTTGGTTTTTCGCATTGTCTCGATGTTCCCCACTTGAAGCTTGAAATCGCGACCGCCCATTACAAAATCATGGTATTCCCGGCCGCGGATCGATGTCAAGAACATGAAATAGCATCGAATGGCGCATTTCTTGATTCTTCGTTTCCGACGTGCCGGCAATCTATCGTCCTCGTCATCCGGAGAAGACGGTTCTCGGCTAGGTTCTCTTCCATCATTTCGAGCAATTCGTCGCGGAATATGAGAACCGATTCGAGCGCCAGTACGGCTTCTTCCCGTTTTGTCTTGAAGATTGAGGAGGCTTCTCCGCTCCTTAGCGACGCGCCCGGTGTTTGTCCGATCCGTGCCCTGACTTTGCCATAGCCACTGAAGCTCGTGTGCCGCCAGGAGGCCTCACCCCATTTTTTGATTTTAGACCGTTTTTATTTTAAAATGACGGCGATATGATCGCGTATCTCAAAGGCACAATCTTCCAGAAGCGACCCCACCAGGTCATCATCGACATCAACGGCGTGGGCTATTGCGCGGCAATCCCCCTGACGACGTACTTCAAGCTCGGCGAGGTCGGCCAGCCGGCAGAGCTTCTTATCCACACCCACCTCACGGATAACGCCCTGTCGCTCTTCGGGTTCATGACCGAGGACGAGCGCGATCTGTTTTTGAAGCTCATCGGAATTTCCGGGATCGGGCCTAAGCTGGCTATGAACATTCTCTCGGGAATAGAAGCCGCCGAACTCGAGGACGCCATCAAGAAAAGCGACGTCGGCCGCATTTCGATGATCCCCGGGATCGGAAAGAAGACGGCCCTCCGCATCACGATGGAACTCCAGGACAAGATCGAAAAGAAAGAGAAGCTGCTCGCGGTCAAAGGCTCCCAGGAAAAAGAAGACCTGATCTCGGCCCTCTTAAACCTCGGCTTCCGGCGCAAGGAAGTCGAGAGGATCGTGGATGATACGCTCAGGCATCATTCCGAAGAAGCCGGGTTCGAGAAGCTCCTCCGGGAGTGCTTGAAAAAGATGGCGAAGGTGTAAAAGAAAAAAATGAGCACGACCGCCGTTTTGACGCCTG
>Ga0209182_10000220_pt1 | contig 14863 bp, 12 predicted proteins | sample LakBais05cmmetaG_FD_185474 | JGI IMG/M metagenome (GOLD analysis project Ga0209182, IMG submission 185474) | Lake sediment microbial communities from Lake Baikal, Russia to study Microbial Dark Matter (Phase II) - Lake Baikal sediment 0-5 cm... | ecosystem: Environmental > Aquatic > Freshwater...
CACCCCCTCCATCGGCGGCCGGATGGCCCAGTTCGACAAGACCTTCCCCACGCTGGACTGCGCCGCCTGCATCCTCACGCCCAAGATGGTCGAGTGCGGCTCCAATCCCAGCATCCGCATCCTCTCCTACGCGGAGGTCGAGGAGGTCTCCGGCTACGTCGGCAACTTCGAGGTCAAGATCCGGCGGCGCGCCCGCAGCGTGGACATGGAGAAGTGCACCGGCTGCGGGATCTGCTACGAGAAGTGCCCGGTCAAGGTGTCGTCCGAATTCGAGGCCGGGATGGGCACGCGGAAGGCCATCTATGTGCCCTTTCCGCAGGCGGTGCCGAACGTGCCGGTGATCGACCGGGAGCACTGCACGTACTACCTCAAGGGGCGCTGCCGGCTTTGCGAGAAGTTCTGCCAACCGGGGGCCGTGAACTTCGAGGAACAAGACGAGATCCTCACCGAGACCTACGGGGCCATCGTGATGGCTACGGGCTTCGACGTCTGGGATCAGTCGGCGCTCGGCGAGTACGGCGGAGGGCAGATTCCCGATGTCATCTCCGGCCTGCAGTTCGAGCGGCTGGTGAACGCCTCGGGGCCGACGGGCGGGAAGGTCCTCCGGCCGTCCGACCACACGGAGCCCAAGACGGTGGTCTTCGTCGCCTGCGTGGGGTCGCGGGACCCGGCGCACGGTCACCCGTACTGCTCCAAGGTCTGCTGCATGTACACGGCCAAGCACGCCCTGCTCCTGAAGGAGAAGGTGCCCGACGCCAAGGCTTACATCTTCTACATGGACATCCGGGCGAACGGCAAGGGCTACGAGGAGTTCGTGCAGCGGGTCGTGGAGCGGTACGACGCCACCTACGTGCGCGGCCGGGTGTCCCGGATCTACTCGATGGACGGTCACCTGGTGGTGAAGGGGGCGGACACGCTCCTGGGGAAACCCGTGGAGGTGCAGGCGGACATGGTGGTGCTGGCCACCGCCATGGAGCCGCGGGCAGACGCCAAGGAGATGGCCCGGAAGCTGGGGATGTCCACGGATCAGGACCGCTGGTTTACGGAGGCGCATCCCAAGCTCCGGCCGGTGGAGGTCCTCACTGCCGGCGTCTTCCTCGCCGGCGCGTGCCACTACCCCAAGGACATTCCGGATACGGTGGCCCAGGCCTCGGGCGCCGCCGCCAAGGTCGTGGATCTCTTCTCCAAGCCGCACCTCTTGTCCGAGCCTATGATCGCCTGCGTGGACGAGCAGAACTGCGTGGCCTGCCTCCTCTGCAAGGAGGTCTGCCCGTTCACCGCCATCGAGGCGGCCGAGGCGATCGATCCGGCCACGCGAAAGCCGCGGGCGGTTGCCCGGGTCAACGAGGGACTGTGCCACGGGTGCGGCACGTGCGTCGCGGCCTGCCGATCGGCCTCCATCCGGCTGCGGGGATTCAGCGACGACCAGATCCTGATGCAACTCGAGTCGCTGGCGCTGGCGCACGCCGGCGAGGGGGACTAACGCGTGGCGAGCGAGCCGCGGGGCGCAACCGTTCCGGCAGCCAAAGGGACCTGGGAGCCCGTCATCGTGGCGTTCCTGTGCAACTGGTGCTCCTATGCGGGGGCCGACCTGGCGGGGTCCAGCCGCATGAGCTACCCGGCCAACGTCCGGGTCGTGCGGGTTCCCTGCTCCGGACGCGTGAACCCCATGTTCGTCATGCAGTGCTTCAAGCGCGGCTTCGACGGGGTGCTCATCGCCGGCTGCCACCCGGGCGACTGCCACTACGCCAAGGGGAACTTCTACGCCCGCCGGCGGATGCCCCTGGTGCAGGAGCTGCTCGGGTACCTGGGGGTCGAGCCGGGACGGATCCGGTTCGACTGGGTCTCGGCGTCCGAGAGCGGCCGGTTCGCCCAGGTCGTGGCCGACCTCACGGAGGCGGTGCGACGACTCGGCCCGTACGGGCGGCCCGCGCCCATCGCCTCCCCGACGCTCCCCACGGAGCTCGAGCCCGTCCATGAGTAACCTGGAGACCGCCCTGCGCGAGACGGCAGCCCGACTGCTCCGAGACGGCCGGGTCGCGCTGGTGCTGGGATACGAAGCAGGAAGCGTCCCGTTCCGGACCGCACCGGCCTTCGTGGAGCGGGCCGAGGACGTGGAGCGGCTGGTGTGGAACCCCTTCTGCACCAATAACCTTGCCACCTATCTGCCAAAGGTGAAGAGCGTCGGCCGTGTCGCCATCGTGGCCAAGGGGTGCGACGCCCGGTCGGTGGTCACGCTCATCCAAGAGCACCAGATTCCCCGCGAGCAGGTGGTGATCCTTGGCCTCTGCTGCAGCGGGATGGTGGACGTGGAGCGGCTGGTCCCGGCCGGCGGATCGCTGGCCGGCATCGCGATCTCGACGGGGACGGACGGCCGGCTGACGGTGGAATCCGACGGCGACCGACGGACGCTCCCCGTGGGCGAGATCCTTCAGGAGCGCTGTCGGGTCTGCGAATACCACGCCCCAGTCATCGCGGACGAGATCCTGGGCGATCCAGCCGGCCCCTTGACGGCCCCTGTCGAGCCGTTTGCCGTCGTGGCGGAGATGGAACGCCGGTCGCCGGCCGAGCGACAGGCGTTCTGGCGCGCCCAGCTCGACCGGTGCATCCGCTGCTACGCGTGCCGAGAAGTTTGTCCCGCCTGCTACTGCCGGACCTGTTTCGTGGACAAGGCGGCGCCACGCTGGCTGTCGAAGGCGAGCACGGTGGACGACAACTGGATGTTCCATGCCGTTCGGGCATTTCATCTGGCCGGCCGATGCGTCGGTTGCGGGGAGTGCGAGCGGGCCTGCCCCATGGACATCCCCATCTCCCGGCTCAACCGGTTGCTCGACCGAGAGGTGCGGGGGCGGTTCGGGTACGTGGCGGGGCTCGATCCGGAGTCCGTTCCGCCGCTGGGGACGTTCCGCCCAGAGGATCCGGATCCAGGAGGGCACGAGGGGTGAGGCAGAACGATATGGGCGCCGCCATCCTGCGAAAATCGGATGTGATGCCGTGGGTGCGGGGGCTGCTCGCCTCCTATCGGGTCGTGGCCCCGATGGTCGAGGGCGAGGGAACGATCCGGTATCGGTCGCTCACCTCCGAGGCGTCCGTGGTCCTGGACGGGCGGCGCCCGCTCCGGTCACCCAAAGAGCATTTCCTGCCTCAGGTCGAGCCGCTGCTCACGTTTCGGGGAACGGGCACGGCGCTCGCGGTTGCGCCCCCGGCGAAGAGCGACTCAGCCACCGTGATCCTCGGCGTGCGCCCCTGCGACGCCCGGGCGCTTGCCCGACTGGATGACGTCTTTCTGGGACGGAAGGACATGGACAGCATCTACGGGGACCGGCGGAAGGCGGCGATTCTCGTGGGCCTCGCCTGTGCGACGCCGAGTTGGGGCTGCTTCTGCACCTCCGTGGGGGGATCGCCGGCTGGGACCGAGGGCCTCGACCTTCTGCTGACCGATTTCGGGGATCACTATCATGTGGCCGTCCTGAGCGAGGCAGGTCGAGCGTTGGTCGCGACTCCTGCTTTCGGTCCGGCGACGGACGCCGATGCGGCGCTGGCGGAGGAGCGGCACGCCGCCGCCATCGCCCGGATGCCGGCGCTGTTCGACGCCGAGGCCGTAGCCGGGAAGGTGGAATGGGAGGCGCCGGTGTGGATGCGCCACGCACGGCGGTGTCTGGCCTGCGGCGCCTGCAGCTTCCTCTGTCCCACCTGCCACTGCTTCGACATCCAGGACGAGGTCACGGCCGAGGGCGGCGTCCGCTTCCGCTGCTGGGATACCTGTCAGTTCGGGGAGTTCACGCGGATGGGCGCGGGCCACAACCCGCGTCCGACCCAGACGGAACGACTGCGACAACGGGTCTCCCACAAGTTCAAGTACCTGGTGGAGGAGTTCGGCCGGATGGGTTGCACCGGGTGCGGCCGCTGCGTGGAGGCCTGCCCCGTGAACATCGACATCCGCAGCGTGCTGGCTGAGATCGAGGGTGGTGAACGATGAGCGAGGCGGGCCACCTCTACATGCCGAAGCTGGCGGTGATCGACCGCGTCGTCGAGGAGACGTGGGACACCAAGACCTTCCGGGCGGTCTTCGCGGACGAGCCGCTGCGGGAGCATTTTGCCTATCACCCTGGCCAGTTCCAGGAGGTGTCGGTCTTCGGCGTGGGGGAGGCTACCTTGTGTTTGACCTCCTCGCCGACCCGGGCCGGCTTCATCGAGTTCTCGGCCAAAAAAGTGGGGGCCGTCACGAGCGCGCTCCACGAACTCGCGCCCGGCGAGACGGTCGGCATCCGGGGTCCTTACGGCAACTGGTTTCCCCACGAGGCGCTCCGGGGGAAGAACCTGCTCTTCGTGGGGGGCGGGATCGGCATGGCGCCGCTGCGCTCGCTCTTGAACTACTGCCTCGACCGACGGTCCGATTACGGCCACATCGATATCTTCTACGGCGCGCGGACCCCGGGCGATCTCTGCTACACCTACGAGTTCGACGAGTGGCGACAGGCGCCCGACACCACCCTGTACCTGACGGTGGACCGGGGAGACGAGCGCTGGACCGGCAGGGTCGGGGTGGTGCCGGCCCATGTCCGCGAGGTGGCGCCGTCGCCGATCAACGCGGTTGCCATTACCTGCGGTCCGCCCATCATGATCAAGTTCACCCTGCCCGAGCTCACGAAGCTCGGTTTTCCCGACGAGCAGATCTTCACCACGCTGGAGATGCGGATGAAGTGCGGCGTGGGCAAGTGTGGGCGCTGCAACATCGGCCACACCTACGTCTGCCTCGACGGTCCCGTCTTCACCTACGCGCAGCTCCGGCAGCTTCCTCCCGAATTCTGACGCGGAATCGCTGGCGGTCCGCCGAGGCGCGGGCTTCTGGTCGCCAGACGAGGCGAACGTCCCTAGCAGTCCGTTGATTTATTGAGTATAAAATGGTACCGGACACCACTCAGGGTCTGACCTCCTGATTCTGCGATGGCATGATTCCGGTTCTGGGCCGACCACGCCGTCGGAGAAGATACCGCGCCAGGAATGCCGGGCTCCCCACGGCCTGCCCACGGGGCAAGTTCCCGGATCGTCGTTCTGCCCCCCTTCGCCTTCTTTCCCCAGTTCTGTCGTCCAGCCGGGGATTGAGATCTCCAGCGGCCAGGTCGTGCGAATCCGCGCCCTCCGAAGATTTCGATTGACAGGAACCAGCCGTTTGTGAAATATGTCAACTGTTTACACTTTCCGGAGCCAAGGAAACCAATTCCCGGATGTCGTGTTCCGTGAAACCAACAGATTTTCCACCCGTGCGCCCCCTGTTTCTGGCAGACCGCGGAGGCACCGTGCCGGTTCCTTTGATCTCTGGGACGACCTCCCCGCGGCGCCCCCGTCGCGGTGTCCCCTTGCCTCCCCTCCAAAAACCGACTCCGCTGGGGACGATCCCGGAACAGATTGCCGACAGCCTGCGTCAGGCCATTCTCCGAGGTCATCTGCGGTCCGGCGCTCATCTCGTGGAGACGAGCATCGCCGAGCAGATGCGCACCAGCCGAGGGCCGGTTCGCGACGCTCTACTCCTGCTGGAGCGCGACGGCCTGGTGGCCAAACTCCCCAATCGCGGCACGCGGGTTTTGGACTTCAGCGAGCGGACCCTGCGGGAGGCCACGACCCTCCGCGCGGCTCTGGAAACATTTGCGGTCACGCTGTTGGTGCCGCGCTTGAAATCGGACGAGATCCGCCGGCTGGAGGCGCTCGTCTGCCGGCTGGAGGCCGCCGCCCGTCGCCGCGCCGCGCGCGATTTCAACGAGGCGGATTTCCGGTTCCACGACGCGATCTTCGAGACGTGCGGCCACCAGATTCTCCACGAGGTGTGGAGAGGCATGCAACAACGGATCCGAGCGTTCCAGGCTTCTTCGAACTGGGTGAGTGGCAACCTCCCCGCGGTGGCTCAGCGCCACCGGGCGATCCTCCGGGCTCTGGCATCGCGGAAGCTCTCCAGCGTTCACCGCGCACTCCGGACCCATTTCGAGCACCTGCACAAGGAGCTGGGCCTCCTCCTGTCCGAACGGGTTGGAGGCGGAACTCCAGAGCCCACGAATGGACCTCTGGCCATCACAAGACGTCATCGGGACGATCGGAACCCGCGCAACAAGGCGCATACCGATCCTCTCGATCACCCATCCGGGGGGAGCCCGGTGCGGCAACGGGGGTTGGGGTAGGTAACTCTCATCAAGAAGGAGGAACAGGCCATGGGACGAAGAGAAGGGCGGATGCTCGGTCTGGTCGCGATCGTGATGGCTCTCGGGCTCGTATGCGGCGGGACGGCCTGGGCCGGACAGCCCATTGTGGTGAAGGGCGGCCACCTGGAGATTCCCGGCAGCGGCCATGACGACCACTGGCAGGTGTTTGCGAGCTACGCGAACGGCGTGAGCGGCGGCCGGCTTCAAATCGAGGTCCACCCCGGGGGGCAACTGGGGGGCGACTCGCGCCAGCTCTTTGAATCGGTGAAACTTGGCGTGAATCCCATCGGCCAAGGGGACGAGGGGGCGATGGCGAGTTTCTATCCGCCGCTCATGATCCTCGCCATTCCCTACATGATTCCAGACGAGAAGGTGGGCCACCTCTTCTACGACAGCCCCTTCTTCAAGAAGCTCAACGAGGGGCTCATCAAGCAGCAGGGTGTCCGGATGCTCTCCGCGGCCTCCTTCGGGTTTCGCTGCTTCACAAACAACAAGAAGCCCATCAAGGTGGTGACGGACCTGGCAGGAATCAAGATGCGCGTCCAACAGAACCCGCTCTACATGACGATGGTCCGCTCGATGGGCGGCTCTCCGACGCCGATCTCTTGGGGTGAGCTGTACGGGGCCCTGCAGCAGGGGGTGGTGGATGGCCAGGAAAATCCCCTGGGCGTCATCTACGACACCAAGTTTTACGAGGTCCAGAAGTATGTGACGATCGACAACCACGTCCTTGGGACCAACATGATCCTGGCCAACGAGAAATGGTTCCAGGGCCTGCCGGCGGAATTGAGGACGATTCTGTTGACCGGGGCCAAGATGGGCGCCATCGCGGAACACGGGAAGCGGATGCTGGAGGGCCGGGTGACCGCCATCGACGCCCTCAAGAAGAAGGGGATGGAAGTGTACGTGCCGACTCCGGCCGAAATAGCGACGTTCCGCAAGGCCAGCCAGGGACCCGTGATCGAATGGCTGGCGAAGCAGCCCGGTGTGGGGAAGGAGCTGGTCGATCAGGCCCTCAAGACCGTGAAGGATCTCGAGAACGGCATCGCGCGCGAGGGGCAACCGGTGAAGTAGCGCCGCCCGAGATGCGTCGGCACCCGGACAGAGGGCGCGGCGGAACGCACGCCCTCTGTCCGGGTGGCCGGCGACTTCGAGGAGATACCTGTGATGCACGCATTCATCCGGGGCGCGGAGCGAGCCCTCTACTGGTTCATCGTCCTGCAGGTTGCCACCATGACCGCGGTGGTCGTGCTGCAGGTCTTCAACAGATATGTCATGAACTACGTCTTCGGCTGGGAAGAGGAGACCGCCCGGTACCTCATGGTGTGGTCATCGTTCCTGGCGGCGGCCTACGCGCTGAGAGAGGGAGAGCAGCTTGGGATGGAGTTCGTCATCACGCGGTTGCCCGTCGTGGGGCAACGGGTGCTGCGGACCGTGTGCCACCTGCTCGTGATGGCGTTCCTGGGTGTGGTGGCCTACCAGGGGCTTTTTGTCATGATGCCCCAACAACTCACCCAGGTGTCTCCCTCTCTCGGGATCACCATGGCCATCCCGTACGCGGCGATCCCGGTCTCCGCGGTGATGCTGCTCTGCGTGGAGGGCATGCTGCTCTGGCAAGAATGGCACGCGAAGCCACTGACACCGGCATCGGCCGTTCCGCTCCAACTCTAGGAGGAATCTGCTGACATGGTGCTCCAGACCATCACGGCGCTGTTTGCCCTCACGATGATCTCCGGGATGCCGGTGTCCCTGGCCATCGGGGTCACGGCTCTGGGCGGCGTCCTGGTCATGCAAGGGATCCCGCTGGTTGTGATCCCACAGAAGATGTTCATCGGCACCGACGCCTTTCCCCTGTTGGCCATCCCCCTCTTCATTCTGGGGGGTGACCTGATGCTGCGGGGAGAGATCACCAAGGGGCTCCTGCGTTTTGCCGATCTGATGGTGGGGCGTATTCGGGGCGGGCTGGCCCACGCGACGATCGTTTCGTGCATGATCTTCGCCGGCATCACCGGGTCGGCGGTGGCGGACGCCTCGGCCATCGGTTCCGTGATGATCCCCGCCATGCACTCGGCCGGCTATCCCAAGAACTATGCCGCCGCCGTCACCGCGTCTGCCTCCATCATGGGTCCCATCATCCCTCCCAGCCTGGTGATGGTCTTCTTCTCGCTGGTCACGGGCGCTTCCGTGGGCGGCCTCTTCATGGGCGGAGTGGTTCCGGGCATCCTCATCGCCGGCTCCCTGATGACCATCAACTATTTCATCAGCCGGAAGCATGGGTACCAGAAGCGCGAGATACGCTATAGCTGGCCGGAGACCATCAGGATCTGCCGGGATTCCATCCTGGTGCTGCTCATGCCTCTGATCATCGTGGGCGGGATCCTGGGCGGCATCTTCACCGCGACGGAGGCGGCCGGCATGGGCGTGCTGTACGCGCTGGTGATCGGCTTCCTCGTCCTGCGCACGCTGACACTTCGCGATCTGCCCGAGATGTTCATGAACACCGCCAAGGTCACCTCCGTCGTTCTGCTGCTTCTCGCCACGACCAACGTGTTGAGCTGGATCGTCACGATGCAGAACGTGCCCCAGATCACTCTGGCGTTCTTCACGAGCCTCTCGAAGGACCCGCGTGTTTTCCTGCTGCTCTTCAATGTCCTTCTGCTGGTCACCGGATGTATCATCGACACCGCCCCGGCCATCTTCCTGCTGGTGCCGATCTTTGCTCCGGTGGCCAAAGGCTACGGCATCGACCTCATCCACTTCGGTGTTCTGGTCACGGTGAACCTGTGCATCGGATTGCTGACGCCGCCGGTTGGATCCTGTATCTTCATCGCGAGCAGCCTCGCGAAGATCTCCATCGAGGAGCTCTTGAAGCCTCTCTGGCCGTTTCTGATTGCCGAGATTGTGATCCTCTTCCTCATCACCTATGTCCCCGCCACGGTGATGTTCCTCCCGCGACTCATGGGGTACTAAAAGGGAACGGAAGAAGGAGATTGCATCACCGACTCACATCTGCGAGGAGTTGCCATGACAGCCCACACCAAGAAGAGTGACGACCTGTTTGAAATCGCCAAGCAGTACCTGGTGGCCGGCGTCTCCGGATCGGCGCGGATGAATGCGGCGATCGGCCGGCCGCTCTACCTGACCCACGGGGATGGCTGCCGTCTCACGGACGTGGACGGCTGCACCTACCTGGATTACAACCTGTCGCACGGGGCCACCTTCCTGGGCCACAACCATCCGGGGATCCGCACCGCCATCCAGCAGGCCCTCGACATGGGGGTGATCTGCGCCTACGAGACCGAGTACCACAGCCGCCTGGCTGAAACGATCTGCAGGGTCATCCCCTGCGCCGAGCAGGTGCGGTTCGCCAACTCCGGGACCGAATCCACGCTGGCGGCGATCCGCCTGGCGCGGGCCGCGACCGGGCGGCAGAAGATCTTGAAGTTCGAGGGCCACTTCCACGGGCTGCATGATTACGTAGTCTGGAATGCGCACGGCCCGACCCGCGACCAGTTCCCGACCTATCCCTATGTCCCGCTGGAGGTCGAATCGGCGGGCATCCCGCCCCAGATCGCCCAGTTCGTCATCGTCGTCCCCTGGAATGACCCGGACGCCTTCCGGCAGGCCATGCGAGAGCACGGGAGCGAGCTGGCCGCGGTCATCTGCGAGCCGGTGAACTACAACTCCGGATGCATCCCCCCGCAGCCCGGGATGCTGGAGCTGATCCGGGAGGAGTCCACCAAGCACGGCGCCGTCCTGATCTTTGATGAGGTGCTGAGCTCGTTCCGGATGGCGGTCGGCGGCGCGCAGGAGTACTACCACGTGACCCCGGACGTGTGCACGCTGGCCAAGGCCGTGGCGAACGGGCTCCCCCTCGCGGTGATCGCGGGCAAGCGGGAGTTCATGAAAATGTTCTCGCCGGAAGGCCCGGCGGCCCACTCGGGGACTTACTCCGGCCATCTCTTCGCCGTGCTGGCGGGCCTCGTGTCCCTGGGCGAGATCACCGCCCCGGGCTTCTACGACCGGATCTTTTCCAATGCCCAGCGGCTCTACGATGGGTTGACGCGACTCTTCGACTCCCACGGCGTGCCGGCACGGGTGCAGGGGCTGGGAGCGCGGTTCGGGATCTACTTCGGGGTGACCCACGAGGTGAAGAATTACCAGGACGCCGCGCGGATCGACGGGGAGCTGGGCTACCGGTTCATTCGCGCCTGCTTCGAGCGGGGGGTCTATTTCCACAACTACGGCAAGCTCGCCCTGGGCCATCACGGCTTCTCGGCGGCGCATAGCCCGGCCGACATCGACGAGACGCTGAACCGGGTGGAGAGCGCCCTGGGCTCCCTGAAAAGCTGCTGAGGAAGGAGAGCGGGCCCCAGACCCGTTCGTGCGATCTGCCATGCATCGACAGGAGACCAGCAGGATGTTTCCGCGTCTCTTTCGACTGAGACAACGGCTTGAGGGACCAACGCTCCAGGACATCCCGGCGGCTGTCCGAGAGTCCATCAGGTCGCTCCACCTCCAGGCCCGGGCGAAGCCGCACCAGACGGTTGCCGTCACAGCCGGGAGTCGCGGTATTGCCAACATCGACCGCATCACCCGAGCCGTGGTTGACGAATTGAAATCCCTGGGACTCGGACCCTTTATCGTGCCGGCCATGGGGAGTCACGGCGAGGCCACGGCCGAGGGGCAAGCGCAGGTGCTGGACCATTACGGGATAACCGAATCCGCCATGGGGTGTCCCATCAAGTCCAGCATGGAGGTGGTGGAGATCGGGAAGGTCAAGGGCACCACCGTGTTCTGCGACAAGAACGCCTGGGGGGCCGACCATATTGTCGTGGTGGGCCGGATCAATGCCCATCCGGATTTTGCTGGCGAGATCGAGAGCGGCTTGTTCAAGATGATGGCCATCGGCCTGGGGAAACAGCACGGGGCCGAGAACTATCACCGGGCCGGGCAACAGTACAGCTATGCCGAGATATTCCCGCTGGTGGGCAGAACCGTCCTGGACACCGGCCACATTCTCTGTGGGCTTGGGGTTGTCCAGAACGGCTACGGCGAGACCGCCAAGGTGAAGGCGGTGCTCCCTCGGGACTTCGAATCCGAGGAGAAGGCCCTCTTGCGAGAGGCCAAGGCCTGGCTGGCCCGGCTACCCTTCGACGCGATCGATCTCCTCATCGTGGACGAAATGGGCAAGAATATCAACGGCGCCGGCATGGATCCACAGGTCATCGGGCGGCCAACGATCCAGAGACCGGCGGAAAAACCTCAGATTCGCCACCTGTTTGTCCGCGATCTCACTCCGGAGAGCGCGGGGAACGCTATCGGAATCGGGTTCGCGGATATGACGACGTGGAGACTCGTCAAGAGTATCAACTATGCCGCCATGTACATGAACGGCATCACCTCGAGCGATACGCACGATTCGAAGGTGCCGATGGCCTTCGACACCGATCGGGACGCTGTTCAGGCCGCCTTGGGAATGAATGGGCTGACCCCACCAGAGAAGGCGCGGGTCGTGCGGATCAAGAACACACGGCATCTCACCGAGATCGATGCCTCTGAATCGATGCTGGCCGAGGTGAAGGCATGCGAGCGTCTGACGGTGATCAACGATCCCGCGCCACTGACGTTCGAGGAGACGGGAAACCTGCTGCCTTTTTGAGGCCCGCTTTCGCGCAGGGCGATAGCGGCCGGATCGGCACTCAACGGGAGCACAAGGAGAAGAGATCATGCCGGACCAAACAGACGCGAAGTATGCCACCGAGCCCTACCTCCGCCACATCATGCTGGACTTCCGCCAGATGACGGAGTTCGTGAAGGAGCCGTTCCTGGTGGCCCGAGCCGATGGCATCCGCTTCTGGGATGTCCACGGCAAGGAGTACCTGGACGGCCTGGCGGGGATCTTCGCGGTCAACGTCGGCTACGGCAACCCTCGGGTCCTGGAGGCGGTACGGAAGCAGCTCGAGACCCTTCCCTTCAACCCTCCCATGCACGGCACGAATCCCCGCGCGGTGGAACTGGCGACCCTCCTGGCGGAGATCGCGCCCGGGGACCTGTCCACCGCCCGGTTGGTCGACAGCGGCTCCGAGGCCAACGAGGCCACCTTCAAGCTGGTCCGGCAGTACCACCGCCAGACCGGGAACCCCGGCAAGTACAAGATCCTCTCCCGCTACCTCAGCTACCACGGGGCCACGGGCAACGCCATGAGCGCCGGCGGGGTGGGCTACCGGAAGACCCTCTACGAGCCGACCTCGGTCGGCTTCTTCCACACCTACCCCCCTTACTGCTACCGATGCCCGTACGAGAAGACCTACCCGGACTGCCAGGTCTTCTGTGCCCGGACGCTGCGGACCACCATCGAGTGGGAGGACCCCCGCTCCATCGCGGCGCTGATCGTGGAGCCGATCAGCAACACGGGCGGGATCGTCACGCCCCCCATGGAGTATCTGAAGGTGCTCCGCCAGCTCTGCGACGAGTACAACATCCTCCTCGTCTTCGACGAGATCATCACGGGCTTCGGCCGGACCGGCAGCCTCTTCGCGGCCAACACCTTCGACGTGGTGCCCGACATCCTCTGCTGCGGCAAGGGCATGAGCAGCGGCTACGCCCCCCTGGCGGCGGCCCTGATCCGGGAGCCCATCGCGCAGGCCTTCTGGGGCGCGCCGGGGAGGGAGTTCGCGCACGGCCACACCTATGCGGGGAACCCCGTCTCCTGCGCCGCCGGCCTGGCCAGCATCCGGGAGATCGTGGAGCGCCGCCTCCCCGAGAACGCCCGGCGCGTGGGGGCGTATCTCGTCCAGAAGCTGGAGGCGCTCCGCCCCCTCGGGATCATCGGCGACATCCGGGGCAAGGGGCTGATGATCGGGATCGAGCTGGTGGAGGACCCGGCGACCAAGAAGCCCTTCGCCCCCGAGGTGAAGCTCGGCCTGCGCATCGGCAAGCAGGCCCTCGCGAACGGCCTGCTGATCCGCTACGACCCCCACTGGATCGCCTTCGGGCCGCCGCTGATCGTGACCACGGAAGACATCGACCAGATGGTGGCCATCCTGGAACAGAGCATCCGGGAGGTGCTGCGAAAGTTGTGAGGTCTTCTGACGGAAGGAGATGAGGCGATGCCGGATTTCATCGAGCGTGGAGACGGGAAGCCGCACGTGATCTATCCGCGGACCTCGGCCGCACAGATGCGGAACGGGATCACGGTCCTTACCAGCGGCGACGGCATGCGCGTGACCGACGACACGGGGAAGGAATACCTCGACTTCGTCTCGGGCTGGACGCGCCCCGTCCACGTGGGATACCGCCGGGCAGAGATCGCCCAGGCGGTCCACGACCAGATCATGCAGCTCCACTACTACACCCCCATGCAGTACGGGAATCCGCGGGCGATCGAGCTGGCCCAGGTCCTGGCGGAGCTCACGCCGACCGGGATCACTCAGTTCCTCTTCGTCTCGAGCGGCTCCGAGGCGCTGGAGTCGGCCCTGAAGCTGGCGCGCCACTACCACTACTACCGGGGGGAGCGGTGGCGATTCAAGGTGATCTCGCGCCGGGGGGCCTTCCACGGCGTGACCGGGGGGGCGCTGCGGGTGCTGGGCAGCGTCCTGCCGGTCCGGCATCTGTCGGAGCCGCTCGCGCCGGGGGGCGTCTTCGCCGAATCCCCCTACTGCTACCGCTGTCCACTCCACCTGAGCTATCCGGCCTGCGACCTGGCCTGCGCGCGCGACGTGGAGCGGCTGATCCAGTTCGAGGATCCGGCCCAGATCGGAGTGTTCGTGGGCGAGACGATCCAGCAGGGCTTTGGTGCGGTCGCACCGCCGCCGGAGTACTGGCCGATCATCCGACAGCTCTGCGACCGCTACGGGATCCTGCTCGTCGTGGATGAAGTCATCTGCGGCTTCGGACGCACGGGGAAGTGGTTCGGGGTTGAGCATTTCGACCTGGCGCCCGATATGCTCCTGATGGCCAAGGGCATCTCCAGCGGTTACATGCCCATGGGTGCCCTGGGAGCCACCGAGGCCGTGATGGCGCCCGTGGACAATTTCGCCAACTTGCAGACCTACATGAATCACCCGGTCGCCTGCGCCGCCGCCCTCGCGAACATCGAGATCCTGAAGCGGGAGCGGCTCATCGACAACGCGCGGGTGATGGGCGACTATTTCCTCGACGGGCTGAAGTTGCTGACCTGCTACGAGGCCGTGGGCGAGGTCCGGGGGATCGGCCTCTGGGCCGTCCTGGACCTCACCACGGACCGATCCACGCGGGCCCTCTTCCCCGCCGACCGGCTGGAGCGGATGGTGCAGCGCGCCAAGGAGAAGGGTCTGATCATCAAGTTCATGCACTGCGCCCTGGAATTCGCCCCGTCCCTCGTCGTCACCAGGGGGGACATCGACCTGGCCCTTCGCATCATTGACGAGTGCCTCGCCGAGGATGCGCGGGCGCACTAGCCCTGCCGGATGCGGGAAGGCTCTCCGCCGAGCAAGTCGTTTGAGTTTTTCAGCAGCCTGCTAGGATCCTGATGGGGCTACTCGATAACCATCAGGAGATCGCCCGTGTTCACGGTGTCGCCGTCCTGGACCTTCACGGCCTTGACGGTGCCTCCCGCCGGCGCCAGGATGTCGTTCTCCATTTTCATGGCTTCCAGGATCAAGAGTACCGTGCCCTCCGTCAACGTG
>Ga0209182_10000221_pt1 | contig 14835 bp, 7 predicted proteins | sample LakBais05cmmetaG_FD_185474 | JGI IMG/M metagenome (GOLD analysis project Ga0209182, IMG submission 185474) | Lake sediment microbial communities from Lake Baikal, Russia to study Microbial Dark Matter (Phase II) - Lake Baikal sediment 0-5 cm... | ecosystem: Environmental > Aquatic > Freshwater >...
TGTCCACAGCTAAAATTGGTGCACCGGAATGGATAAGAGGCCTTCGTCTCAGGCGCGGACTGACGCAGTCTGAGCTGGCAGGACATCTCGGTGTAACTTTGGTAACTATCAGCCGGTGGGAGAACGGTCAGTCCCGGCCCAACAATCTTGCCATCAAGGCGCTTACTGCATTGGCTGCTGCCAGTGAATCAGAGCCCCTGCAGCATCACTCCGTAGCTGAACCCGAAGCACCGCATATTGGAACTCCGCAACCTCCAGTGTTGGACTTCCGCGCTGAGCCTGACGTGGTCCGCTTATTCGTTGAGGGCGAGCGCCTTTGCTATGGTCACCTGTTCAGCCCCTCCTTTGCCACTGAGACCACGCTGATTGATGCTTTACCCCACCAGCTTATCGCGGTGTACCGTTATATGCTGACCCAACCAAAGCTCCGCTTTTTGCTGGCAGATGATGCCGGGGCAGGGAAGACTATCATGACGGGGCTATATATTCGCGAAATGCTCAACCGCCGGCTGATACGGCGTGTGTTACTTGTTCCACCGGCGGGGCTTGTGGGCAACTGGAAACGCGAAATGCGCGTGCTGTTCTCCCTGCACGTGCGTGAAGTCACCGGGACTGACTGCCGAGAGGAGAACCCATTTACCGGGCCGGGCAGTGACCTGGTAATCGTGAGCGTCGACAGACTGGCAGGCGGGCGGGCATTTGAGCGTCTGGCTGAAGCCGGTACTACTCCCTATGACCTTGTTGTATTTGATGAGGCACATAAGCTGGCCGCCTCACGAAATGTTGATTTGACCTATGAGACTACAGAACGTTATAAGCTAGCTGAGCTTCTGGCCGGTGCAGAGCCACTGCAGGAGACACGCCCGTCGCGCCGTCTACACTGGCATGCCCATCATCTACTGTTTTTGACAGCGACGCCGCACATGGGGAAAGACTTCCCGTATTATGCCCTTTGGCGTCTTCTGGAACCAGGCCTCTTGCGTACCATGGAGGCTTTCAACAGTTTCCCGCCCGAGGCTCGTTCTCAGCATTTTCTCCGCAGGACTAAGGAGGAGATGGTGCGGTTCGACGGTACAAGAATCTATCCAACGAGGGTCTGTGACACACCGGGCTATGACCTCACTCCGCAGGAGTGGGCCTTATACGAGGCAACTACCTCCTACGTGCGCACACACTATAACAAGGCAAGCATGCTTAACCGTTCAGCGGCACGGCTGGCCATGAGCATACTTCAGCGCCGTGCTGCCAGTTCCACCTGGGCGCTTCTGCGTTCGCTGGAACGGCGCCGTGACCGGTTAGAACAGTACATCACCGCGCTGTTGGTTCGGGAGGTAACGGAGCAGGGATTCCAGAAGACGCAAGAACGCCTCCGTCTGGTGGATATCGAGGAAGCCAAGACGAGTGACGAAGAGGAAGTAGTTGAAGGTCTTGAGGAGCGCGAGTCGAGTGAAGCCGAAGCTATGGGAGCAACTACTGCCACCAACCTGGTAGACCTCCAGGCAGAGAAGATGCAGGTTGAAGAACTGCGGGAGCAGGCGCAGCAGGTTTATGACCTCGGCGAGGAGGCCAAGTTCAATAGACTGAACGAAGCTATCCAGGACCAGCAATTCAAAGATGAGAAGTTTCTTATCTTCACAGAGCACCGGGATACCATGGATTACCTTGTACTCCGCCTCGAGGGTATGGGGTATACCGGCCAGGTGGCACGGATACACGGCGGCATGCCTTACCCAGAGCGGGAAAAGCAGATGGGTGACTTCAAGCAACACTGCCGTTTCATGGTGGCCACTGACGCCGCCGGTGAAGGCATTAACCTTCAGTTCTGCTGGATTATGGTGAACTATGACATACCCTGGAACCCAGCCCGTATCGAGCAGCGCTTTGGAAGAATACACCGCTACAACCAGAAACACGACCCTGTTAGGCTAATTAATCTTGTGGCCAACAGAACACGCGAAGGCAAGGTGCTCAGCACACTTCTAGAGAAACTTGAGACCATTCGTAAAGAGCTAGGCTCGGACAAGGTATTTGATATCATTGGCCGCCAGTTCCAGGGCCTTTCTTTGAGCGAAATCATAATGCGTGCCGTCATAGAGGACCGGGCGGACGATGAAGCAGCCAGCCTCAGTGGTACGCTGACGAAGGAGCAGGTGAAAGCCGCTGAGGAGACGGAGGCGAAACTCCTGGGTACCGGCGGGGACGTAGCTTCACTTCTGCCAGTGCTGCTTTCCCAGCGCGAAAGCGACGAGCTACGCTACCTCTTGCCCGGTTATGTGCGCAGCTTCATCGAGAAGACGGCCCCACGCTTGGGTGTTCACATAAACGGAGACCTTGGCGGCCGTTTCAGGCTGGACGGACTTCCCATGACCCTGGCCATCGCTTTGGAAGAAGCAACGGAGGGCAAACCTCTACCGATGACAGTGAACCGGCCTAAGAGCGACGAAGAGGTGCTGTTCCTCCGCCCTGGAGAGCGGTTTTTTGACCTGTACCGTGCCTATTTTTGCGAGCGAGCTGAGGCAAATGCCCTTCGCGGTGGGGCTTTCATTGACCCCTATGCCTCTGAGACATACCTATATCACCTGGCAATGGTCACCACCATTCGACGCGCCGGACCCGAGCTTTCCGAAAGCCTTCGTGAAGAGCAGATAGTCGAGCTTCGTCTGATAGCGCTGGCGCAACCTCTGGGCGGTGAGCCTAGCCAATGTCCTGTGGAGCGATTGATGGTACTACGTCCCCTCTCGCCAGTTCCGCCAGCTGCGCTTCCACCGGATTATCAGGTAACCGAGGCGCTCTCCAAAGCCCGGGCTTATTTGGAGGAAGTGGTAGCCCGGCCAATGGCTGAAGCGCACCAACGGCAACTGGCTGACTCGGTGGCTGGCCGCGAGGAGTTTGTGAAGAGGGGGTTCGACTATCAGGAAGCCGAGCTCCTGGAGTCGCGGGCAAAACTGGCAGAGCAGGCAAGAATGGGAGACCGGGAAGCGCAGAGTAAACTCGATGGGGTGAAGAAGCAGCAGCAAGAGCTGGGGTTGTGGCAGGCACGAATCCTGGCATCTCTCCGGGGTGAATCTGAGCTAATTAAACCGGGGGGGGTGACCTTTCTGGCTCATGCCCTCATCTTGCCCTCCAGAGACCCGGAAGACAAGCAGCGTCATGACCAGGCGATTGAGCGCATAGCTATGGATGTTGCACAGGGCTATGAACTGCGCTGCGATGCCAGGGTGCAAAACGTATCGACGCCCGACCAAGCATTGCAGGCAGGATTGCCCCAGTCTCCGGGTTTCGATTTGCTGTCACGCCGTCCCAGGGGAGAACGCCGCTGTATCGAGGTGAAGGGACGGAGGGGTGTAGGCGATATCGAGCTTACTGAGAACGAGTGGACCAGGGCAGCCAACTTGCGACAGGAGTACTGGCTCTATGTGGTTTATGATTGTGCTACGGGACAACCCCGGTTACTCCGTGTTCAAGACCCCTTCCAGAAGCTGTTGGTGCGAGCTAAGGGAGGAGTGCTTGTCGGTGAAGCTAGCGTATTTGAAGTAGCGGAAAGGGAGAGTTGAGATGACTCAGAGCATGGAGCCATACAAACCGAAGGAAATCACACCGGCTGTTGAGACGTTCTCGGCTGAGTTGGCCGCATATTTAGAGACACTAGGGCTCCCAAGGGACAGAGTTTTGGTGGAGATAGGCGAACGCGGAGATGTTATCAACAACATGCCCACTGTAATCAAGCATCTAACTCCAGATCAATGTGGTGCGGCCATGTATATTTCGAAATTTGTTGCCGCATCAGCGGTCGGGCTTTTTGACGCGGCACTTAATTATCTGTGGGATGAGACCATAAGGAATCTGCGGGAAAAAGTAGCCAAATTTGACTTAGAGTACTTCTACGATAGCGTGATAACCGATCCCGACCGACGCTCCAAGCTTAAGACAGATGCCGACCTTGAAACACTCGATGACTGGGAGCTCATTAGGGGTTGCAGAGCCACGGGGATTATTACGGAGATAGGATTCCGTCACCTCGACTATATCCGAGACATGCGCAATTGGGCAAGCGCCGCCCACCCAAACCAAAACGAATTGTCCGGCCTGCAAATTGTCACTTGGCTACAGACGTGCATTCGCGAGGTATTGTGCAAAGAACCAGCAGGACCGGTAATCGAGGTGAGGAAGCTACTCTGGAACCTTCGAAACGAGAAATTAACCGCCACCAATGTTCCTCCTATACAAGCCGCTCTACCCGCCTTACCGGATGATCTGTCGGCTTCGTTATTGCGCGCAGTGCTCGGCATGTACACAGACCTGAACCTTGCTGCAGATGTGCGAAATAATATTAAGCTCGTTGCTCCGGTTGTCTGGGAAGTGTGTTCGGAAGAATCCCGCTATGAGGTGGGTCTAAAATTCGCTACGCTTGAAGCCAACGGAGATATAAGCAAAGCAAAACTTGCCAAGGAGTTCCTGGATCTGGTTAATGGTCTCCCCTATTTGCCAAGTAGTCGGTTGCAGCTGGAGATCTCGGCAGCACTAGATTCGCTTATGACGGCTCATAACGGAATAAATAACTTCTACAACGAACCGGGACCAGCCAGACAACTTCAACGGCTGGTTCCCCCCAGCGGCGAAGTCTCCGCCAATGTGATAAGAAAATATGTAAAAACGATTGTTATGGGTAAAATTGGGAATGGGTACGGTATCTGCTGGGCGGCCGAGCCCGTCTATGACGATTTGATCAACAGATTCTCAGACAAGTTCATCTTTTGGTTCGTCGATCTCGTAAACGATGGCGAGTTCGCCTCGCGCCTGCTTCTAGGCAAATGCTCACAGCGTTATCAAACGCTAGCTATCAGATTGCATCAAAAAGCAGTCAATGTTCAACTAAAACAGATTCTGGAATTCATCCGCAGTTTCCCGGTCAAAAACATGTATAATATTCGCGCAGACGCTCGCTTCCAACAGCTCCTGAAAGCTATCGTGGCCATCAAGAAGGTGGGCTGAAATGACTACTGATAAACCTCGTCTTATAGAAGTCGCCTTTCCGCTGAAGCAGACGTCGCTGGACTCGGTGCACGAGAAGAATGTGCGGCATGGGCACATTTCTACGCTGCATATCTGGCCGGCGCGACGTCCCCTGGCGGCCTGCCGGGCGGCGCTGATTGCCACCCTTCTCCCCGACCCGGGCAACGACGCCGAGCGTCGTCGCCTGCTTGAAAAGCTAGGAGGTGTGGTTAAGACAAAGAACACATTCAAAAATGTTGGTGGCCGAAAGGTTCCGGTGCTCCAGGAATATACCGAAGGCGGTATTCTTCACTGGGGACAGGAGAACGGCCCAGACCTGGACTTCTTTCGGGAGGAGATTAAGAAGGCTTATGGCGGCAGGGCACCTCGCGTTCTTGACCCGTTTGCCGGTGGGGGCGCTATCCCATTGGAGGCGATGCGGCTGGGATGTGAGGTTACGGCAACAGACATTAACCCGGTCGCTTGGTTTATCCTGAAGTGTACCCTGGAATACCCCCAGCGGTTCGCCGGGCAAAAACGACCACTTCCGCAGTTTGCTCTTGAATCGCCCGACTTCATGGCCGACTTCTTGAAGGCAACTGGAAAAGTTAAGAAGAACAAGAAAAGTCGAGAGCAGTCAAGCCAACCCAGTATGCTGGAAGTGCCGGAAGCAGACCTCACCTGGCACGTCCGTGCCTGGGGGCATTGGGTTCTGGAACGAGCACGCCATGACCTGGAGCGTTTTTATCCCACTGTGGACGGCAAGCCGACGGTAGCTTATCTGTGGGCGCGCACTGTTACCTGCAAGAACTGCCGCGCTACTATCCCACTACTCAAAACCCTCTGGCTCTGTAAGAAAGATAATAAGCGATTTCGCCTCTCTATGAAACCAAAGGCAGACCGTTCAGTCGTAGACTTTGATGTGTTGGAAGAGCCTGTTATAGGTGGTAATGCCGCCCAGCGCCGCGCCCACGACCAGCAGATTAGCCGCGGAACAATGTCCCGTTCTGGAGTCTGGTGTCCAGTGTGCGGCGGACCTGGCACAGTAGCAATGACTATGGAGGACATAAAAGCTCAAGGAATGGCAGATGGGTTAGGCACACAGATGACAACAATAGTAGCAGACGGGCTGAATGGCAAGGAATATCATCTACCACAATCTAAAGATCTGGAAACTGCCAAGGAAGCGGCTCTTCACGTCGAGAGTCTCTTCAAAGAAATACCTTTCGGCTTGCCGACAGAACCATTGCCTGGTAAGGACAGGCATCGGGCTGCAGGATCGCAATTGACGAGCTACGGATTCAAATGCTGGGCAGATTTATTCACAGCGCGGCAACTCTTGGTGTTGGGCACCTTCGTGAAACATGCCCGGACCGCTAGAGACGTCATGAAAGCGGAGGACTACCCCGAGGAGTGGATTGAGGCGTTAAGTGCATATCTAGCAATGGCTTTCGATAGGATAACCGATAGAGGAAGTAGCCTCTGCACCTGGACTGTCGGATGGGATAAAATAGGTCACACATTTGTTCGGTTTGCTCTGCCAATTACTTGGGACTTTGCGGAGAGTGTGCCTCTTAACGACTCAACGGGAGGTTATCCGGGTGCTATCGGCTGGGTGACACGGTACATCAGCCACGCCATGAATGCTTGTGCATCTGCTGGTGTTCCTCGCATCATTGCCCAGTCTGCCACAACCATAGAAGTGGGACAATTAGACTTCATAATTACTGATCCACCGTATTACGACGCCATACCTTACTCAGACCTCATGGACTTTTTCTATGTATGGCTACGGCGCAATATCGGTGACATGTACCCCAAGGAATTTGCTAGGGAATTATCGGATAAGAGTGAAGAGCTGATTCAACAACACAATACTGGTCCGCAGGCGTCGCCCGGCAAGTTGTTCTACGAGACTGGAATGTCCGAGGCGTTTCGAGCGGCGCATGTTGCTCTCAAAACGAATGGTCGCCTAGTAATTGTATTCGCCAACAAGCAGCCAGATGCTTGGGAGACTTTGGTGACTTCAATTATCAAGGCTGGTTTTGTTGTCGATGCGAGTTGGCCTATCGAAACCGAAATGCGGAATAGGGTCCTTGCTATGGGCACAGCTTCGCTTTCATCCTCCGTTTGGCTTGTCTGCCACAAGCGTCCTGAGACGGCGCGGCCCGGGTGGGACAACCAGGTACTGGAAGAAATGCGTACCCGCATCTATGAACGGTTGCGGGATTTCTGGGATGCCGGCATCCGGGGGCCGGACTTTGTCTGGGCGGCCACTGGCCCAGCCCTGGAAGCCTACAGCAAGCACCCGGTAGTGAAAAAAGCGGATGAGCCAAACACTGTCATGGTTGTATCGGAGTTTCTCCGGCACGTACGGCGTATTGTCGTGGATTATGTAGTGGGAAAGGTACTCTCGCGCAATGGTAACGGCCAGGCCGCTGAAGGGCTAGATGACTTGACCCTCTACTATCTCCTCCACCGCCACGATTTCGGCCTGGAAGAATCATCGGTAGGTGCCTGCATTCTCTATGCCCAGTCCTGCAACCTGGCGGACCGGGACCTCGTTGACCGCTATGATCTGCTTGCCTACGGTAAGAGCCGAGCGGCTCTGGAAGCCGAAGAGGATGAAGGCGAGGAAGGCGATGAGACTGGAGAAGAGAAGGCTACCTCCGGCAGCACGGTGAAGCTAAAGCGGTGGGACCAGCGGCAGCGTAAAGACCTGGGTATAAACACTGGCGGCCGTGTCGCCCCGCTTATCGACCAGGCACATCGTATCATGCACTTGTGGCGGGCTGGAGATGTGCAGAAGGTGGACAGCTACCTGGAAGACCAGGGACTCCGCCGCAATCCGCTTTTCCCGCGCCTGCTCCAGGCGCTAATTGAGCTTGCAGGGAAGAACAACCAACCCGAGGAGCGTTCCCTCCTGGAAAGTATTATGAATCAGGTCACAGCAAGAGGCGCTCATCCCCAGATGCGCTTGCTGAACGATGAGGAGGCTAAAGATGGCTAAAAAGTCGTACACACCGTGGCACCAGGTGGTTAGGCTCAGAGACGACCTCCGCAGCGGCGAACTTGCGCTTTCGAGCTTCGCCGCCGACCTCTACGACGTGGCCATGGGCCGCGGCCGCTCCGTCTACCGCGACCCGGCGGAGTTCTTTGCCCTTACCTATCCCACCTTCAACCTGCGGGAGATGGCGAAGGATGTCCTGCTGCGTTTATCCGGCAAGAATGATAAGGCTGTGCGGCAGCTCGAGCTTACCTACGGCGGTGGCAAAACACACTCATTGATTACCCTCTACCATTTGGTAAATGACCCCAAAAGACTCCCAGACCTGCCCGCAGTCCAGGAGTTCCGCCAGCATGCTGGCGGCATTGTCCCACCCAGGGCCAGGGTCGCCGTGCTCTCTTTTGACAAGCTAGACGTTGAGAAGGGCATGAAGGTGCGGTCACCTGATGGTATAGAAAGGTCGCTGCGCCATCCTTGGAGCGTCCTTGCCTACCAGATTGCCGGCTCCGACGGGCTGAAGCTGCTGCATGCGGATGACAAAGACGAGGAGCGAGGAAGCCCGCCCGCCGAAAACCTCCTGCGAGAGTTATTAGAGTTGCCCGAAAAGGAAGGGTTGGCTACCCTGGTGTTAATCGATGAGGTGTTGATGTACGCCCGCGAAAAGGTCGCCCTTGACCCGTCCTGGCGGCATCGCCTGCAAGACTTCTTCCAGTGTTTGACGCAATCGGCTACCAAGGTTGACCGGGCATGTGTCGTTGCCTCGCTCCTGGCCACGGACCAGCGCAAGAGCGATGAGTTGGGCAAGGAAATTATCCAGGAGCTTTACAACATCTTCCGCAGGGAGAAAGAAGAAGGCATCCAGCCCGTAGAAAAGCAGGATGTCGCCGAGGTCCTCCGTCGGCGTTTCTTCACTCCTGAGTCAGTTGCCAATCGGGAGAAGTTCCGCTCGCATGTGGTTTCCGCCCTGGAGGGTATCCAAACACTCGATGAACTTACCCAGAAGAACCGAAAGGCGGAAGAGGAGCGTTACCTAGCGAGCTATCCCTTCCACCCGGAGCTAACCGAGGCCTTCTACGCCAAGTGGACGGGGCTTGAGGGCTTTCAGCGAACCCGCGGTGTTCTGCGTATCTTTGCAATGGCACTACGCGATTCTGAGAAGTGGGATACGGCACCCCTGGTCGGCACGAATGTGCTGCTGAATGCCGTTGGAAAGCCCGGGCTATCAGAGGCTTCGAGGGAGCTGGCCTCGATTGCGACCTCGGAAGAGTACGAGGGCAAGCGCCAGGAGTGGGCGGCCATTCTTGAGAGCGAGTTAGCCAAAGCGCGAGATATCCAACAGGAATTCCCAGCCCTGGCGGGAAGAGAAACGGAACAAGCGGTCATGGCTACGTTTCTCCATTCACAGCCTATCGGTCAGCGTGCGCGCTTGCGAGACTTGCTGGTGCTCCTGGGCGCCAGCAAACCGGACCGCATCGAACTGGAGAAGGCATTGCTTCGGTGGACTGACGTCTCCTGGTTCCTCGATGACTCCGCCTTTGTCAGCAACAGGACCGGAATGAGAGAGCTGCCCAAAAGCTGGCGGCTCGGCACCAAGCCCAACCTCAAGCAGATGCACAGCCAGGCGCTAGGGCGTGTTGCTCCGGACCTTGTGGAAATGACGGTACGCGACTTGATATCAAAGGAGCGACGGCTGACTGCCGGGGCTACTCAGGCAGACATCAGGGTGCACAACCTTCCGGCCAGACCTGCCGACGTACAGGATGACGGTGATTTCCATTACGTTATACTGGGACATTCCGCCACCTCCGAGCCGGGTAAGGCAAGCCCGGAGGCCAAACGCTTCATCGCGGAGAAAACGTCTGCCGAGAACCCCCGCGTTTATCAGAACGCCATCCTGCTGGTTGTTCCCTCCCGCGACGGCCTGGAACTGGTCAGGAACCGGGTGCGGGACTACCTGGCATGGCAGGATGTTGCCACATTCCCTGAGTGCAAGGGTTTTGACGACCTGCGTAAGTCACTGCTCAAGGGATATACCGATCAAGCTAAGAACGCTGTACCTGATGCAATAATACAGGCTTACAACATTGTTGTCACGGTGTCTACTAAGGGGGAAATCGAGGCTTTTCGCATCACCACCGGAGGCGAGTCCCTCTTTGAGACTGTCAAAAAGGACAAGAGGTCCAGGATTCAGGAGTCAGCAATCAGCCCGGATGCCCTCCTCCCCGAAGGCCCCTACAACTTGTGGCGCTCAGGTGAGACCTCGCGACGGGCCATAGATTTAGTAGGGGCATTTGCGCAATTTCCGCATCTGCCCAAGATGCTGCGGCAGAAAGACATCATAGATACTCTCGCTCTTGGCTGTCAGCAAGGATATTTTGTGCTCCGGCTGACACGCCCTGACCAGACCATACGTACCCTGTGGCGAGTGCGCCCGGAGGACACTGACTTGCGAGAGCGGGCCCTTGAGGTCGTTTTGCCTCAAGCGGCGGAGCTAACATCACTGGACATCTCATCGCTGGCTCCCGGTGCTTTGCTCGGTCTGTGGCCGAGTGACAACTCGTCAATCATTGTCGGGCAGGTGGTGGACTTTTTTGATGGAATCCACATAAGCAAGGTGCCACGCCAGGGTTATGATGAGCCTTTCCCTGTGCCGCGAGCGTCCCGGGAGATAGTGGAGGCAGCTATCAACGAGGCGGTTAGGGCCGGAATCCTGTGGCTGACCGCGGGGCCAACCAGCCTGTTCAAAGAGGCTGTGCCCCTTGGCGTGCTAAGCAAAGATGCCATTCTCAATCCCCCTCCTGCGGCAATACCAGCCACCGCACTTCTGCCTCAGAACTTGCCTTCGGCATGGCAGAAGGCAAGCACAACGGCGGCAGGCATCAGTACGGCATTATCGGCAAGTTGCGGTAAGTCCTTGCCGTGGACGGTGGTTGCTTCAGCCATTGATTCAGCCCTCCGCGGTCGGCTACTTGAGATTGCCCCCGGTAGCGGGCCCTGGCCATGCGAGTGGTCGGGTGCCGGTAACATCCGTCTGCGAGTTCCATCGGCACCACCGGAGCCTCCGCCGCACCCGCCTGGAAAGCGTCTAATAGCGGAGGCCGAGCTACAGCCCGGTGAACTTCAAGACCTGGTGGAGGGACTCAGTGACATAGTGAAAGCCGGAGCCGGCCTCGGCCTGAAGTTCTCGCTTCGTCTGGAACTAGGAGATTCTGTCGAACCAACAACAGAACAAATGACTAAGCTGAACGAGGTGCTTAAAAAAGCGTGCGGCAAGCTGAAGTTTGAAAGGTGACAGACGCCAAGTTCTGCTAAAACAAGCTCGAATCGGAAAAGAGCATAGCGTGAGATTGATGAAAGATCTGGAAACGAAAGGCTTCGGAGGCTTCTGCAATGTAGCCGCATTGCGGACCAACTCTTTCTCAAGCATACCTTCTGCACCCGGAGTCTACGCAGCAATCAGAGAGAAAACAAAACAGCCGGTTAAGTTCCTTGCTCGCAGCCCTGCGGGATGGTTCAAAGGTAAGGACCCAACTCAGCGTGTCATTGATTTACGAAACCGGTGGATAGATGAAGCCGAAGTCATCTACATAGGCAAAGCGGGAGGACCCGCGACTGGGCCAGACAGGACATTGAAGGCAAGGATAGGCGAGTTTGTTTGCTTTGGAGCCGGCATACCATGTGCTCACTGGGGTGGGCGAGCAGTGTGGCAGCTAGTGGGGTCAGATGGCCTTGTAATCGCCTGGATGGAGACTGCAGAGCCGAGGTCTCTGGAAAAGCGCTTGATTGAGGAGTTCAAGGAGGCAAACGACGGCAAACGTCCTTTTGCCAATATGCGAGCATAGACCCCAGCTGGTACGAGCGACATGATTGAACATTCAAGCGTTTTGTTCAAGGGATAGCCCACCTGAGTTCCAATCAGGTGACCTGGCGAGCTAGTGAACAATCAGCCAAAAAGTGAAGGGACATTGTCAGTTCGGGAGGACAATCTCCCTTCATTAGGTATCTCCTGCTCAACAGTTAGAAACTACGCTCCCCGACCCCGTTTTGGAGGGGCGCCTGGTGCCGACGTCGGCAAGTCCTGCACCGCGTGGCAATACTTGCACCGACCCTGACGCGCTGTGATGATCCAGTGATGCGCACCCGTGGGTGACTTCTGACAGTACCAAGGCTTTCCCTTGTTGGGGTTGGGAGTAAATCGGCCACCTGCGCCTCTGTACTTGGTGCCGCCATGCCTCCCCAGGCTTGGGTCAAAAACTACCTTCGTCGTCGAGTTCCCCTCTCCCACTTTAGGCATCCTCTAACTCCTCAACAAACAAACAAAGAGAGCAAAAGAATAGACAACACCTTAGCCACTTTGTGTAGCGAACCCCTCCACTATATAATAGCACAGGGAACCTGCTACTCGGGAGAATACCGGGCACGGTAAACCCAAAAATAAGGGGCACATCGCGATGGAACCGTTAAGGCAGCCGGCGCATCCCGGTGTCTATCAAATCAAGGTGACGCTAAAAGGAATCAGACCACCCATCTGGAGACGATTTCAGATATCGGGCGACGTTAGCCTTCATAAGCTCCACGAGACTTTGCAAGTGGTCATGGAGTGGACTAATTCCCACTTGTACCGGTTCGATATTGGAGGGTCGCATTTTGGCGAGCCTAACCCGGAGTACGAAGAGTACGAAATCGATATGAAGGACGCGAGACGTGCCAAGCTAAGTCGGGTAGCCCCCCTCGAGAAGGCGAAGTTCACTTATGAGTACGACTTCGGCGATAGCTGGTTGCATGAGATCCTGGTTGAAAGGATTCTGCCGGTTGAACCGGGGATTCGGTATCCCGTCTGCCTTATCGGGAGACGTGCCTGTCCTCGTGAAGACTGCGGCGGGATAGGGGGCTATGATTACCTTTTGGAAGTGCTCGAAGACCCCTGTCACGAGGAGCACGAGGAGATGATGGAGTGGGTCGGTGGTGAGTTTGATCCGGAAGAGTTTGACCTTGACGGAATCAACGAAGCCCTGAGAAGTCATACCAGGAGAGACGCCGGAACCGGTAGAGCCAAGATCGGTAGGAATGACTCCTGTCCGTGCGGCAGCGGGAAGAAGTACAAGAAATGCTGCGGGAGGGTTACCCAACCCCCGGTCCTCCCCGACCGGAGGCTAATGGAGCGTGATTTGAGGGCCATTCAGAAACTGATAGAAGGGCAGCACTTCGGATCTGTAGATGAGATGAACGCCTTTCTTCGGGAGACCACTGCGAAAGGAAAGATTCCGGAATGGAAACCGGAGACTCCGCTCGAGCAAGCTCAGCAGCTTGTCTATCAGGCATTGGAAGCCGGAGATAAGAAAGAGCAGATAAGGCTGGCAATGGATGCCCTCAAAATAAGCCAGGATTGTACCGAGGCGTATGTACTACTGGCAGAGAAGATAGCGGAAGTACCTGAACAGGCGCGAGATTGGTATCGGCGTGGTGTAGAAGCAGGTGAGCGCGTCCTGGGCCGCGAGTTGTTCGCCAGGGAGGCCGGGCATTTTTGGGGAATTGTTGAGACACGCCCTTACATGAGAGCTCGCGAGGGGCTGGCCGAATGTTTGTTTCTTCTTGGCGAGCATGATGCTGCGGCAGAACACTTCCGGGATATGCTCCGTTTGAATCCCAACGATAACCAGGGAGTTCGGTACAAACTGCTGAGCTGTCTCATGGAGATGGGAGATATTGAGGATGCTGAGGAACTGCTCAAACAGTTCGAGGGTGAGGTTTCGGCAACCTGGTTGTTCACCCGCGCCCTGGTAACGTTCACCCGGCAAGGCGACGGACCCAGAGCGAGACGGCAGCTTATGGAGGCAATGAAGCAGAATCCTCATGTGGTTCCCTACATTCTTGGACAGAGATGGTTACCCCGCGCTCTCCCGGACTACATCGGATTGGGTGATGAAAGCGAGGCAGTAGCGTACATGGCCGAGTTCGGCGGTGCGTGGCTTGATACCCCAGGTGTTGTGGAGTGGGTAAAAATGGTCATACGGAGCAAAAAGTAGGCACTGCTTCTGGCGGGCACGTCTTTAAGCGTAACCTATTGCAGTGCGCTCGCTCATCAGTAAGGCGCTGGCATCTGAAGCAAAACTCCACTAACTGCACTTTTCATCGGAACGCGACCATTGAACCTTTTATCTAAAAGTGACTCGACTTTCCTTTCTATATTGTTCGCGAGATTAACCTGCGAGTAAACATTGTGCTTTAATTACACCGCTTTGGATGGAATTGAGTAGGACAAGTTTATTTTGGGTGGAAACTTTCCACTTTTCTGGTACGGCGCGAGAAAATTGCACCGAACATCGTTGTGCGACTGCACAGAAGCTAGAGACGCCGGCGATGGGCGTAGTAGAAAAGCCGGAGGCGGACCTTCCCCGGTTTGATCAGTTCCCCACGGGAATCTACACGCTAGATGTCACTTGCGGTCCTGAATCTTATTCAGGTGAGCTGTCAGACTGCTTGTCGAACGCAACGAACGGCTGCCTTGACTACGGCTCTGTAAAGCGAATGCTGCACGTCTTTTTCAATAACTGCTATGAGGACAATGCGGTTGTTAATGCCGGGCAGATGAAAACTGATGCTAGACTGAAGAGGGTCGCAAATTGCCGGAGGGCGAATCCCTCCGGGAAAGGTTACTCAAGCATTTCATTAAGGTGACGCCGTAACGGTTGCGAACACCACCCACCGATTCTTCTCTCCGTCTTTCTCACCAGGCTTTGTTCGCTATGCCTTCGTGACAAAAGGTCGTTTGGCTTGCGGATTGGCCTTCTGAAAGCGCTCATGCCAGTCACGAAACAGCGCGTTCCAGTCATCGC
>Ga0209182_10000223_pt1 | contig 14714 bp, 25 predicted proteins | sample LakBais05cmmetaG_FD_185474 | JGI IMG/M metagenome (GOLD analysis project Ga0209182, IMG submission 185474) | Lake sediment microbial communities from Lake Baikal, Russia to study Microbial Dark Matter (Phase II) - Lake Baikal sediment 0-5 cm... | ecosystem: Environmental > Aquatic > Freshwater...
ATGCTTATCTGGTTGCTCATAATATTAGAGATCAACTGGAACGCCGCATCAGTTATCGCCGGGCGATGAAACGTGCCATCCAGCAGGCGATGCGGCAGGGCGCTCAAGGTATCAAGATTGAGGTCGCTGGCCGATTGGGAGGCGCAGAAATGGCTCGCACGGTTTGGCTGCGCGATGGCCGGGTTCCGCTGCAAACTTTGCGTGCGGATATTGATTTTGCCCGTGCCGAAGCAGCGACGACTTATGGTCGTATCGGCATCAAGGTCTGGGTCTATCACGGCGAGATGAAAGCCGAAGTTGAAGAAAAAGTCGAGACTACCGAAGGCGTCTACGTTAGCGAGTAGACGAGGCGTCTGTGAAGTGAGGTTGATGCTATGTTAATGCCAAAACGTGTGAAGTACCGCAAGCAGATGCGCGGCCGTATGAAAGGGAAGGAATCGCGCGGGGTCGAGATTTCCTTCGGCGATTATGGCCTGTTGGCGATGGAGCCGGGGTGGGTGACTGCCCGTCAAATCGAAGCTGTCCGTCGCACGCTTGTCCATGCTATGAAGCGCCGTGGCAAGGTCTGGATCCGCATCTTCCCGGATAAACCCTATACGCAGAAGCCCCCGGAAACCCGCATGGGTAAAGGCAAGGGCAGCGTGGAATATTGGGTGGCTGTGGTCAAACCGGGCCGTGTTATGTTCGAAATTGGTGGTTTGGATGAGGCTACTGCTCGTGAGGCGCTGGGCTTGGCCAGGCATAAATTTGCGATCAAGACCAAGATCATTGCCCGTAGTGATGTAGCGGCAGGAGAGTAGGCATGAAAACCGAAGAGATTCGCAAGATGTCGGTAGAAGAAATGCAAGCCAAACAGTCGGATATGCGTGAGGAGTTGATGAAACTCCGCTTCCAGCAGGTCACCGGTCAATTAACCGATACCAGCCACCTGCGCCAGCTACGTCGTGATGTCGCCCGCATGGAGACTATCTTTAATGAGCGTACCCGGACGACTGTACAGGAAGGTGAAGCATGAATGACCGTCGTCGAATAACTGGTGTTGTTACCAGTAATAAAATGACCAAAACCGTTGTGGTTGAGATTGGTCGAACTTTCCGGCACCCGCTCTACCGCAAGGTGGTGCATTTGAGCAAGCGCGTCAAGGCACATGATGAACTGGGTTGCCAAATCGGTGATCAGGTTCAGATCGTGGAGAGCCGTCCTATCTCACGCGATAAGCGCTGGGTGGTTGAGTCGATCATCAAACATGAAATCCGCACGGCAGATTCTGGCGTGGAGGCGCAGCCATGATTCAGCACGAGTCTCGTTTGAAAGTGGCTGATAATACCGGTGCGCGCGAAATCTTGGTCATCCACGTTATGGGCGGTTCGAGCCGTAGATACGGCAGGATTGGTGACATCGTGGTAGGGGCGGTCCAATCGGCGACACCGCAGGGATCGATCAAGAAATCCGAGATTGTCAAAGCTGTGATTGTGCGTTGTACCAAGGAATGGCGCCGCGAGGATGGCTCCTATATCCGCTTTGACGACAATGCTGCTGTCATCTTGGATGTCGACGGCCAGAACCCGAAGGGCAGCCGTATCTTCGGCCCGGTGGCACGCGAACTGCGCGAAAAGGGCTTTATGAAGATTGTTTCGCTGGCCCCGGAAGTGCTCTAGGCCAGTTGAGGAGCGAACGATGAGAGTCAAGATCCGTAAAGGTGATACCGTTGAGATCATCAGCGGGAAAATTGAAGAACAGGGCAAGCGCGGCGAAGTGATTAAGGTTCTGCCGGACGAGCACCGGGTGGTGGTGCAGGGTGTGAACATCCATACCAAACACCAGCGTCAGGTCCAGACTCAGGGCCGCACGATTAACCCTGGCCGTATCAAGTTCGAGGCCCCGCTCGACATCTCGAATGTTATGCTGGTCTGCCCGAAGTGCAGCGAACCGACCCGTATCGGTGTCCAGCGCGACGATGACGGCGCACACCGCGTCTGCAAGAAGTGCCAGGCGTTGATTGATTAGCCGCCGGTGGAGCATTGATTTATGAATAGAATGCAAGAAAGATACCAGAAAGAAGTTGTTTCGGCCCTGCTCAAAGCATTCCAGTATAAGAATATTATGCAGGTACCGCATATCGAAAAGGTCGTGGTCAATATCGGCCTGGGCGGTGAAGCAATGGATAATCCGAAAATGCTGGAAGCGGCGGCGGGCGATATGACCATTATTACCGGCCAGAAACCGGTCATGACCAAAGCGCGCAAGAGTATTGCTAATTTCAAACTGCGCGAGGGACGCATCATCGGCACCAAGGTGACTTTGCGCGGCGCCAAAATGTGGGCCTTCCTGGACCGGTTGATTAACACTGCTCTGCCGCGCGTGCGCGACTTCCGCGGTGTTTCTCCGGATGCCTTCGATGGGCGCGGCAACTATACACTTGGTCTGCGTGACCAGTTGATCTTCCCGGAGATCGAATACGATAAGATTGACAAGATAAGAGGCATGGAGGTCACGATTGTGACCACAGCCAAATCTGACGACCATGCACGGCTGATGTTGCAACTGCTGGGCATGCCGTTCAAGAAGGAAGCGTAACTATGGCAAGCACTTGCATGAAGTATCGTGAACTCCGCCGCAAGTATTCCAATCAAGTACGCCATCGCTGCTCGCGTTGCGGACGCCCGCGCGGTTATATTCGCCGTTTTGGCCTGTGCCGGATTTGTTTCCGCGAATTCGCGCTGGAAGGGAAAATCCCCGGCGTCATGAAGTCGTCATGGTAACCGGGTGGAGGTAGAAAATGAGCATGACTGATCCAATTGCTGATATGTTGACCCGCATCCGCAATGCCGTGATGAGTGGTCAGGCCCTGACAGCTATGCCTCTTTCAAAGGTCAAAGTGGAAATCGCCAAGATCTTGAAAGAAGAAGGCTATCTGGAAAACTTCGAAGTCGCCGATGGCGAACGTCCCAGCCAGAAGGTCCTGCGCCTGAAGATCAAGTATATCGGTGAGCGCCGTGAGCGCAAGCCGGTTCTCACTGGTCTGGAACGCGTCAGCCGTCCTGGTCGCCGTGTCTATACCAAAAAACAGGAGATTCCCTGGGTACTTTCGGGCATCGGTGTAGCCATCCTGTCCACCCCCAAAGGCATCATGACTGGCCAGCGAGCTCGCCAGTTGGGTGTGGGCGGTGAGATCCTCTGCAAGGTTTGGTAAGAGAGGAGGTAAATAAAGTGTCTCGAGTTGGAAGAATGCCTGTGGTTATCCCGGCTGGCGTGCAGATCGAACTCAACGGTTCGAGCGTGAGCGTGAAAGGCCCCAAGGGCGAAATGAGGCGCACGTTCTCCCCATTGGTCGGTATTGCTATGGAAAATGGCCAAATTGTTATTACTCGCAATTCTGACCTGCCTGCTGAGCGCGCTTTGCATGGGACTACCCGTGCAGTACTTGCGAATATGATTCTCGGCGTTAGCGCCGGTTTTGAACGTATTTTGGAAATCGAAGGTGTCGGTTATCGGGCCGAGATGAATGGCAAGAACCTGGTTCTGAATATGGGCTATTCGCACCCGGTAGAGATGGAACCGCCGGCAGGGATTTCCTTTGACGTTGAACAGAAAGCCCGCCTGGTGTTTGTGCGCGGCTTTGACAAGGAACTGGTCGGCCAGACCGCCGCGAATGTCCGCAGTGTCCGCCCACCGGAACCGTATCATGGCAAAGGCCTGCATTATCAGGGCGAGAAGATCCGACGCAAGGCTGGCAAGGCCGGAAAGGCGGCAGTGTAATCTATGGCTGAGAAATCTCGTTCTGAAGCTCGCATCCGGCGGCATGCACGTGTGCGCAAGAATGTGCAAGGTACAGCCCAGCGCCCCCGGTTGAGCGTCTTCCGCAGTCTCTCTGAAATTTACGCTCAAGTGATTGATGATCACATTGGGAATACCATTACTTCCGCTTCGACCATTGACGAGGAATTACGCGGCAAGATGAAAGGCCTGAAGAAATTCGAGCAGGCAAAATTGGTTGGCAAAGCGGTCGCCGAACGTGCGATGGGCAAGGGTGTGAAGGCGGTCGTGTTCGACCGCGGCGGTTTCAAGTATAGCGGCCGGGTTAAGGCTCTGGCCGATGGCGCCCGTGAAGGCGGCCTGGAATTCTAAGGCCTGATTGGAGAACGCTATGTTGAATTACCAGGTAAGAGAAGCTGAACAGCAAGCAGAATCACTAGACGAGCGCGTTATTGAAATTGCCCGCGTGGCTAAAGTGGTCAAAGGTGGTCGCCGGTTCCGATTCCGCGTGACGTTGGTCATGGGTGATAACCACGGCAAAGTGGGTATGGGCGTCGGCAAGGCCAACGCCGTTCCGGATGCCATGCGCAAGGCCACTGATCGCGCCCGCAAGAACATGCACCAGGTCTTTCTTTTTGGGACGACTATCCCGCACGAAACGACCGGCAAGGTCGGCGGTGCGGTCATCCTGCTCAAGCCGGCTTCTCCCGGTACGGGCGTGATCGCGGGCGGCGGTGTGCGTGCTGTCCTTGAAGCAGTTGGCGTGCGCGATATTCTGACCAAATCGCTGGGTTCCTCCAATGTCCTGAACATTGTTCAGGCGACTCTCCAGGCGCTTGAAGAGCTCAAGTCGCCACAGGAAGAGGCCACCCGGCGCGGCAAGTCCGTTGAAGAACTGCTGCCGTACTGGGAAAGGAGAAAGAAGCATGGCTAAAAATGTCGAAGGCAAAACTATTAAGGTGACACTGGTACGTAGCCCGATCGGCTTTCCGGTGCCGCAAAAGGCAACTGTACAAGCCTTGGGCCTGCGTCATCTCAACCAGACTGTGGAACACAAAGACACACCTGCAATGCGTGGTATGTTGATGAAAGTTATCCACTTGATTCGTGTTGAAGAATAGGGACGAAGATGAAACTGAACGATCTCAAACCCAATCCAGGGTCCAAAAAGAACCGCAAACGCGTTGGACGCGGTATTGCTGCTGGTCAGGGAAAGACGGCTGGCCGCGGTACCAAAGGCCAGAACTCCCGCGCCGGTTCGGGCGGGCACCTGTACCGGCAAGGTGGTAACCTGCCGTTCTTCCGCCGCCTGCCGTTCGTGCGTGGCAAGGGTTTTACTCCGCCGAACGAGGTTGAATTTAACGAAATCAATCTCGACCAGTTATCCTCCTTCAAAGCCAACGCCGAAGTCACGCCCGAAACCCTTGACCAGGCTCGTCTGATCCGCGACCCGCGCAACCCGGTTGCGCTTATGGGACGCGGTGAACTGAAGACCGCCCTGAAGGTGCGCGTAGATCGCGTGACCAAGAGCGCCAAGGCAAAAATCGAAGCCGCCGGTGGCACGGTGGAACTGATTGGATAATTCGTTCCTGCGAGGAGCCCCCTTATGAAAAACCCATTTTCGGGTGTGCGTTACCTCTGGAAGTCACAGGATATCCGTCGCAAACTGATTGTGACCCTGATCATTCTGGTTATCTACCGGTTGGCGGCGAACGTCCCTGTGCCGGGTATTGATGGAGCTGCTCTCAAGTCGTTGATGCAGAACCTGAGTAGTACGGGGTCATTTTTTGCTTTTCTTGACCTGCTCTCTGGTGGCACGGTCTCGCACTTCTCGTTGCTGTCCATGGGCGTCTACCCGTACATCACGGCGCAGATTATCCTGCAATTGGTGACTCCAATCTTCCCTGCGCTCCAACGAAAAATGGAAGAAGATCCACGCGAGGCTCGCAAGTGGCAGGAAAAGTGGACCTATTATCTGGCTGTACCGATGGCTGCACTTTCCGCCCTGGGTCAGATTAACATCTTCAACTCGTATTCAGCCAGGAGTTCTGGAGCTACGATTGTTCCCTTTGGGTTCACAAGCGCACTCTGGCTTCCTTCGCTGACGGTCCTGGTTACGATGATTGGCGGAACGATGTTTGCCATATGGCTGGGCGAGTTGATCTCTGAATATGGCATTCGTGGTCAGGGTCTCTCCCTGATAATCTTTGCCGGTATCGTGGCTCGTATGCCGTCCCAATTCGGTACACTCCTGGCGGATAAGCAGTATGGTTGGATCCTGGTGGGCGCGATGGTTGTTGTGATGGTGGCGGTTATCTACGCCATTGTTTACGTGCAACAAGGACGCCGCTACATGCCGGTCATGTATCCGGGCCGGCGTGTTGGCAACCGGATGTCCATGCCGGTCAAAGGAACGCTGCCGTTGATGGTTAACCTGGCAGGCATGATCCCGCTCATCTTTGCCAGCGCCATCCTCCAGTTCCCGGCAATTATTTCAAGTTACTTTACCGGTTCAAAGTTCGCCTGGGTGGCAAATTTTGCCACAACTACGCAAACTACCTTTAGCCCCACTTCATGGGTCTACCAACTGCTGTACTTCCTGATGGTGGTGGTCTTCACCTTCTTTTACACTGACGTGATGTTCTCCCAGCAGAATTATGGTGAGAATCTGAAGAAAGTTGGTGCGCAGATTCCTGGCATCAACCGGGGTGCCCCGACTCAGAAATACCTGACTAAGGTCCAGCGTCGTATTACGCTCCCCGGTGCGCTGTTCCTGGGTTTGGTTGCTGTCTTGGGATATCTCATCAACCTGATCCTGAAAGCGGTAGGCATTGGAGCCGCATTGTCGTCATCATCCATTTTCCTGGTTTCGTCGGCTGGTCTGCTCATTGTGGTGGGTGTCGTCCGCGATACCTTCATGAATATTGACGCCGAACTGAAACTGCACGGCTACGATGATGCCCGGCTGGTGAAATAGGCTCAGGCATGCCCACTTACATCGTTCTTCTCGGACCTCCCGGCGTTGGCAAAGGTACTCAAGCGAAACTTATCGCTGAAACTACCGGTCTGCCGCACGTTTCTTCGGGTGATCTTTTCCGGGAGAACATTAAGAACGAGACCGAACTCGGTAAACTGGCCCAGTCCTTTATGAACAAAGGCGAACTGGTCCCTGACGATGTGACCATCAGCATGATTCGTGACCGGCTCTCCCGCCCGGACTGCAAAGGCGGTGCCCTGTTGGATGGCTTCCCACGCACTACAGTGCAGGCAGATTCCCTGGCGAGCCTGTTGGTTGAGTTTGATGGCAAAGTGAACTATGTGCCGTATATCACTGCCTCCGAGACCACGCTGATCGAGCGTCTGAGTGGACGCTGGACTTGCAAAGCGCAGGGACACGTTTTCCACGAGAAGCACAACCCGCCGCAAAGAACCGGCCTTTGTGACTTCGATGGCTCACAGCTTTATCAACGCGATGATGACAGGGCCGAGACGGTTACACAGCGCATCCAGGTCTATTTTGCACAGACCGTACCCCTGATCGCTTACTACCGTGAACGCGGCCTGCTTTCTGAAATTGACGGCGCCCAGCCGATCGAAAAAGTAACTGCCGACCTGTTGGTAGTACTCAGGAAATAAGGATGAGCTGGGATCGCGATATTAGTATTAAAAATGCAGCTGAAATCGCTATGATGCGTGAAGCTGGATGCGTCAACGCCGAAGCGTTGGCGGCCGTTCGAGAACTTTTACAACCCGGCGTTACAACCGCAGACCTCAACGTGGCTGCTGAGGAAATTCTGCGGAAGCATGGCGCTTACTCACCGTTCAAGAACTACGGTCAGCCTCCATTCCCCGGTTCCATCTGCGTCAGCATCAACGAGCAGTTGGTGCACGGCATCCCTGGTAATCGTAAACTCCAGGAAGGCGATATCGTCTCCGTGGATTGCGGGACAGTTCTGGAAGGGTTTATTGGTGACTCGGCTTTTACGGCCGGAGTAGGGGAGATCTCCCCGATGGCCAGGAAGCTGATCGAAGTTACCGAGCAGGCGTTGTATGTTGGAATCGCCATGATGCGTGCCGGGAATAAAACGGGCGATGTCTCTGCTGCCATCCAGCAGTATGTGGAGGCTCAAGGATTTCACGTTGTCCGTGAATATACCGGGCACGGCGTTGGCCGGAAAATGCACGAGGGGCCGCAGGTGCCGAACTATGGCACTCCAGGCACCGGGGTCCTGTTGCGACCCGGTATGACAATAGCTCTCGAACCGATGGTACTCATCGGTACGCACCGGACCCGTGTCCTGTCCAACCAGTGGACGGTTGTCTCTGCTGACGGATCTCTGACGGCCCACCAGGAACACTCGGTGGCCATCACCGAAGGCGACCCTCTCGTCCTGACTGTCCCGTGACCCTGCGAGACACCGCCGAAACTGGACGGATACGAATAGAACAAGTATAATTCGACGTTTGGCTGTACTACCAATAAGTAAGGAGAAAGCAATCATGAAAGTAAGCCCCTCCATTCGCAAGCGCTGTGCGAAGTGCAAGATTGTCAAGCGCAAAGGCAGATTGTTCATCATCTGCGAAAATCCGAAGCACAAACAGCGACAAGGATAGGATAAGGATATATGGCAAGAATTGAAGGTGTTGACCTGCCGCGCAATAAGCGCGTCGAGGTGGGCCTGAATTACCTATTCGGCATCGGTCCTGCGCGTTCGCGCGAGATTCTCGCTGCGACCAAGATTTCCCCGGATACGCGCGTCAAAGACCTGACCGAATCCGAAGTTGCGGCCATCCGCGATTACATTTCCAAGAACTGGAAAGTCGAAGGCGACCTGCGCCGCCAGGAGCAGATGAATATCAAGCGTCTGGTGGAAATTGGCTGCTACCGCGGCCTGCGTCATCGCCGCAACCTGCCCGTGCATGGGCAGCGTACCCGCACGAATGCCCGCACCCGCAAGGGTATCAAGAAGACAGTGGCCGGGCGCGGACGCCGCAAGGGCGGTAAGAAGTAATCCGGAAACAGGAACTAGAGAGGTATTATGGCTCAGACTGTGCGTTCGGCGCGCCGCTCCAGTGGCGCTAAAAAAGGAAAGCGCACGCTGTCTTCTGGACAGGTGCATGTCTTCGCATCGTTCAACAATACGATTGTGACTGTGACCGACCCCGACGGCAACACCCTGTGCTGGGGGAGCGCTGGCTCGGTGGGCTTTAAAGGATCACGCAAGAGCACACCCTTCGCTGCCCGTCTGGCGGCTGAGCAGGCTATCAAGGCTGCCCAGGCAATGGGCATTCAGGAAGTGGATGTTATCGTCACAGGTCCTGGCCCTGGCCGCGAGAATGCCATTCGCGCCGTTCAGGCGATGGGACTGAAGGTCAAGTCAATCGCGGACATTACCCCGGTGCCGCACAATGGTTGCCGGCCTCCAAAGAAGCGTCGCGTCTAGTTTTGGTGAGAGAGGTTAGTAAGTATGGCGAAATATACTGGGCCGGCCTGTAAACTGTGCCGGCGTGAAGGTGAAAAATTGTTCCTCAAAGGAGAGCGTTGCTTTTCTCCCAAGTGTGCTTTTGAACGCCGCAGTTTCGCCCCGGGTCAGCATGGCCCGACCGGCAGCCGCGGCAGCCGCGGCGGTCGGGGCAGCACCGGGCGTGTATCTGACTTTTCCAAGCAGTTACGTGCCAAGCAGAAAGCCCGTCGCGTCTACGGCGTTTTTGAGCGCCAGTTCCGCCGCTACTACGGCCATGCCTTGCGGGCGCGCGGTGTCACGGGTCTAATGCTGTTGCAGATCCTGGAATCTCGCCTGGACAATGTTGTCTTCCGGCTGGGTTTTGCTTCAAGCCGCGCCCAGGCTCGTTTGCTGGTCACTCATGGTCATTTCACCGTTAATGGCCGTCGCACGGATGTTCCGTCGATGAACCTGGGCGTGGGGGACGTGCTTGCAGTGCGCGAAGGCTCGTTGGACGCCACGTACTTTAAAGAACTGTCTCCACTGGCCGAGACGCGCAATGCTCCGGTTTGGCTGAGTCGTGACATCAAAATGCTTTCAGGCAGCGTGTTGCGCATGCCTGAGCGCCCCGAGATTGACGGCAACCTGAACGAGCAGTTGATCGTCGAGTACTACTCGCGCTAATCTGAGTTCACTGTATTAAACGCGGCGTGCCGTTTTGTACGCCGATGAGAGGGTACCGTGACTATCACAAACATGGTAATGCCGAAAATCGAGCGCGAAGCCGAATCTCGGAATTATGGCAAATTCGTCATCAGCCCGTTGGAACATGGCTATGGCGTGACGCTGGGCAATGCCCTGCGGCGTGTACTGCTCTCGTCACTGGAAGGTGCGGCGGTGACATCTATCCGTATCGTAGATGTCCTGCACGAGTTCAGTGACATTCCGGGCGTGCGCGAAGATGTTCTGCAGGTCATGTTGCAGGTCAAGCAACTGCGTCTGATCATGGAAGGCGTAGACACAATCCGTATGCACTTGGAAGTGCGTGGTGAAGGCGTGGTTACAGCAGCTGATATTATCGCCCCGCCGGAGATCAAGATCATCAATCCTGATCTTTATATGTTTACCGCCGATAGTGCCAAAGCCCGTCTGGATATTGAGTTCACCGTAGAACGTGGACGCGGATATGCTCCATCCAACGAGCGCGGGCGCATGCCCATCGGTGAATTGCCGGTAGATGCCATTTTCGGCCCGGTCAAGCGAATCAACTGGGAAGTGCAATCGGCGCGTGTTGGGCAGAGCACCAATTACGATAAACTGGTCCTTGAAATCTGGACGGACGGCGCTATTGCGCCGGAAAGCGCCCTGAGCACATCGGCCAAAATCTTGATTGAGCATCTGCGCTATGTGGCTGGAATCAGCGAAGAGACGCTGTCCATTGCGATGGAAAAAGAAGTATCTGGTTCGCGCCTGACCAGCGAAGTGGCCGAGACCCCGGTCGAATCCCTTGACCTCTCGGTGCGTGTCTTCAACTCGCTCAAGCGTACCGGCATCATCACCGTCGGCGATGTGCTTGAACTGCTTGAGAAGGGTGACCAGGCGGTCATGTCCATCCGCAATTTTGGCGAAAAGAGCCTCGAAGAACTGCGCATCAAGATGCGTGAGAAGGGTTATTTAAAAGACGAACCCAAGAAAGAGTCGGAGTAATTGAACAATGCGACACCAAGTAGCAGGTTTTAAACTCAATCGTACCAAGGGCGCACGCATCGCTTTGCGCCGTAATCTGATCAAGCAATTCTTTGCAAACGAGCGTATTCGCACCACCGTAACCAAAGCGGCTGCGATTCGTGGCGAAGCGGAAAAAATGATCACGGTTGCCCGCAACGTCAAGGATGCCAGCGATAACGAAAAAGTAGCGGCCCGCCGCCTTATTGTCGCCAAGCTGGGCGGCAACAGCAATGACATTGTCAAGAAACTGTTCGATGAGATCGCTCCCCGCTTTGCCGAGCGCAACGGTGGATATACGCGTGTGCTCAAACTCGGCCCTCGCTTCGGCGATAAAGCGGAGATGGCTCTGCTCGAACTTGTCGAAGAGTAGATAATCAAGGATTAGGTAATTAGGCGGCCAGGCTATATCCCTGATACCTGATTTCCTTATCACCTAACATGGTTCGTTACCAGATTATCCTTGCTTACGACGGCACCCACTTTCTGGGCAGCCAGCGGCAAGCGGCCTCCCGTACGGTACAGGGCGAACTCGAAAAAGCCCTGCGCAAACTCGGATGGGATGGGCAGACGGTCTACCTGGCCGGGCGCACGGATACCGGCACTCATGCCAGTGGACAGGTGGCGGCCTTTGACCTCGATTGGGGTCACGGTCTTGATGAACTGGTCAAGGCCCTGAACGCCCATCTGCCGCAAGATATGGCTGTGCGGGAAGTCAAAGTGGCGGAGGATGCATTCCACCCGCGCTTTGATGCCAGTTCCCGCTGCTACCGTTACCGGCTGTTTTGCGCCGGCGTGCGGGACCCATTGCGGGAACGCTACGCCTGGCGCGTCTGGCCCACTGTAACCAAACTGACGCCGCTCGCCGCAATCTGGCCCGGCACACACGATTTCGCCGCCTTCGGTACCCCGCCCCGGACTGAAGGCAGCACGGTGCGAACGGTCCTGTCTGCTGAATGGCAGAACCATGGCGATGAGTGGACCTTTGACATCCAAGCCGATGCCTTCCTTTACCGCATGGTGCGCAGGCTGGTCTATGTCCAGGTGGCAGTAGGTCAGGGTAGACTCCTGGCAGAAACGCTGGTTCGGGCGCTCGAAAACAATCCCGGTTCAGCCCGAGAGATCTGGAAAGAAGCACAAAGCCGGATCCCTGCAAGTCTTGCCCCGGCAAGTGGCCTGACGCTCGTCGAAGTCCGTTATGATAATCTGGTTTGAATTAGTCTGAATGTTTGGAGAGACAAAAGTGTACAAATCTTACTATCCCAAGGCTGCTGAAATTGATCGCCAATGGTTGCTGGTGGATGCCAACGGTGAGATCCTGGGTCGCCTGGCGACCAAAATCGCCGCGCTCCTGCTTGGCAAACACAAGCCGAGCTTTACCCCCGGCGTTGAAATGGGCGATTTCGTGGTTGTCATCAATGCCCAAAAAATTACCGTCACTGGCACCAGAACCCATACCAAAATGACCGAGAAAATGTACCACCATCACTCGGGCTATCCCGGTGGCTTGAAATCTATCAACCTGCGCGACCAGTTGAGCACGCATCCCGACCGCGTCATCCGTACCGCGGTGTGGGGCATGTTGCCGCACAACAAGATGGGCCGCCATCTCATCACTCGGCTCAAGGTCTATGGCGGTGCGGAGCATTCGCACGGCGCTCAGAATCCGAAGCTGGTTGCGTAAAGGAGCAGGAATATGTCTGTGCAATATTTTGAAGGCATTGGACGCCGCAAGCAAAGCATCGCCCGTGTGCGTATTATGGCAGGTTCGGGACGCTTCATTGTCAATGACAAGGATGCTCCGGCCTTCTTCAACCGTCTGGGCGACCTCGAAGCCATTTTGGCCCCGATGAAGGCTGCTGGTCAGGATACCAAAATTTACGATATCACCGTGGTAGTTAATGGCGGTGGTGTGACCGGTCAGACCGACTCTGTGAAGCTTGGTCTGGCGCGTGCTCTGGTCAAGATGAATCCAGAGAACGTTTCGGCCATGCGCAAGGGCGGCTTCCTGACGCGTGATGCACGCATCAAGGAACGCAAGAAGCCAGGCCTCAAGCGCGCTCGCAAGGCCCCGACCTACACCAAGCGTTAAAACGCTCGCACGTTAACGATTACACGCTCAACGTAATGCGTGTGCCGCGGTTATCCACTGCGTTCACGCATTACGTTTTACTTTTAAGGAGTTCTTATGCCCGGAATTACCTTACTCGGCCTCGGCCCTGGTGACCCGGCCAAGCTGACTCGCGAAGCCTGGGATGTGCTTGCTTCTGCCGGTGAAGTCTGGTTGCGCACGAAGCAGCATCCCACTGTTGCCGGTCTTCCGCCTGCGCTCAAAATCCATTCCTTCGATGAACTGTATGAAAACGGCGATTCATTTGAAGATGTGTATTCTGCCATTGTGGAAAAAGTGCTGAAACTGGGAAAATCGCCGAAGGGTGTGGTCTATGCCGTACCGGGCGACCCGTTTGTGGCCGAGGCTACTTGTCCCGAAATAGCGCAGCGTGCCCGGACACTGGGCCTGCCGTTGAAAATCGTGAGCGGACTCTCTTTCCTCGAGCCGGTCTTTGCCGCCCTGGGCCTCGACCCGTACCCGCGCCTGATCTTGATGGACGCATTAGAATTGAGCCAGGCGCATGTCCCAGGCTTTCCACCGGACATGCCGGTGTTGGTGGCCCAGGTTTATTCGCGACTGGTTGTTGCCGAAGTCAAGATGACGCTCAATACTGTTTATCCTGATGAACATCCGGTGCGTCTTGTTCATGCCGCCGGGACAAAAGATGAAATCATTGAGGATATCCTGCTCTATGAAATAGACCGGTCCGAGCACATTGGCTTGCTAACGGTGCTTTATGTCCCACCGCTGGGCGAGGGGACTTCATTTGAGGCTTTTCAGGAAATCGTAGCGCACCTGCGCGCTCCGGATGGTTGTCCCTGGGACCGCGAGCAGACGCACGAGTCACTGCGTACGCATTTGATGGGAGAAGCTTACGAGGCGCTTGCCGCGATGGATTCTGGTGACTCGGTGGAGATGGCCGAGGAATTTGGTGACCTGCTGTTGCAAATCGTCTTAAATGCTCAAATTGCCAGCGAAGATGGCGAGTTCAATATGGCAGATGTGCTCAAGGGCATCTACGACAAGATTATCCGTCGTCATCCCCATGTCTTTGGCGATGTGACGCTGGATGGGGTTCAGGGTGTTTTGAAGAATTGGGAAAAACTCAAGGCTGTCGAACGGGCGAACAGCCACGAACCGGAAAAAGGTCTGCTGGACAGTGTCCCGCTGGCGCTACCGGCGCTCTCGCAGGCGCAGGAATATCAAGACCGGGCTGCCCGCGTCGGTTTTGACTGGAAGGAAGTCAGCGGTGTACTGGATAAAATCGCCGAAGAGATCCAGGAGGTCCGGGAGGTTACGAACGAAGAGGAACTGATTGCCGAACTGGGCGACCTGTTCTTCGCCCTGGTCAACCTGGCCCGCTGGAAGAAAGTGGATGCCGAGTCCGCTTTGCGGGGGACGAGTATGCGCTTCAAGAAGCGCTTCGCTTATGTGGAACAGGGAGCGAAGAAACAGGGCAGGAAACTGTCCGAGATGTCCATTGATGAGATGGAAGCGTTGTGGCAGGATGCGAAGAGACATTGACAATCAAAAGCGAAGACAGAAAGGCTCCCGCCATTATTTGGCGGGAGCCTTTGATTTCATATGTTTGATGAAATCAGGGCGTTTTTGACTTTCCGGCGAATTGTTCGTAAGCCTTCACGAATAATTTGCCATCCGAAATCATGTGAACCTGG
>Ga0209182_10000224_pt1 | contig 14710 bp, 12 predicted proteins | sample LakBais05cmmetaG_FD_185474 | JGI IMG/M metagenome (GOLD analysis project Ga0209182, IMG submission 185474) | Lake sediment microbial communities from Lake Baikal, Russia to study Microbial Dark Matter (Phase II) - Lake Baikal sediment 0-5 cm... | ecosystem: Environmental > Aquatic > Freshwater...
TTCTCCGACCTTCCGACAGTCACGAGGTCGCGGAGGGGATCGTCGCCTCCCATCCCAATGACTGCAAGATCGTCCTTGACATCGATTTCCGTAGTTATATTCCCGTTCGCATTTAAGACTTTGCGCCCGGAGAACGACGCCAGGCGAACCGCCTCCAGGGGGGTTATCCCACCCTTCGCCTTGCTGAGTCTGTAAGCGGCTTTGAGCTCCTCAAGCATGTCAGGTCTTGAGACCATGCAGTTGTCGGTGCCTAACCCCACCGTGACTCCCGACCTCAGCATCATGGGTATGTCCGGACAGAGGCCAAAGAACTCGTTGGAACGAGGACACACGACTATTGGCAGGCCCTCCCGAGCGCATTGAACAATATCGCTTTCGAGCGCGCATGTCATATGAACCAGGAATGAAGGTCCTAGATCCAAGATCTGCCCCAAGTCTTCTCGAGCGACCTCGCTCACATGCAAGGCGAACGTCTTCTTCTTGGATTTGGCCGCCTTCGAAACAACATGAATGAAGTCCACTGGCCAGTCCCGGTAGGCGCTCATGCCGATCCCGTCACATGCATCCAGAATGGCGTCGACCTCGCTCCTCTTTGAGTCGACTCCCATCGGTCTCCCGAGCACTACCGATGTCGGAGAATCGGCCATGAGCGCATCAGAGAATTCCTTCAGACCAACGAGACCGCCTTCTCTGAAATCAACGAACGCCGAAGTCCCTGTGCGCGACATAAGCCTGATTGACTCCTTCATTGCATCTATCTTCGATTTCCTAGGGGCTGAGCGCAGGATCCTATGTTTGTAGCCGTCGGGCGGGCCAACGATATCTTCCACGGAACCCTTCGGTGCTGGGAATGCGACCGAATCGCCGATGTGGGTATGGGCATTCACGAAGCCGGGGACAACGATAGCCTTAAGAGAATCGGAGGGGGCCTCACCCAGGCAGACCTCAGAGACAACGTCCCCCTCAATCCTAAGGTATCCCCGAACAACCCCATCATGCGTGAGGAGCCATTTGCCTGCAAGAGTCTCTTTCATGCGCAACTCGTTGCTCAATGCAGTCCTTCTTTCTAATAATTTGCCGACACACGGTCAATTTCCCGATCCGCGTGACCGGCACAACCCGTGGATTGGCCAAGTCCAGAATTTAATAGCAAACTGCAACTAATATTAACACAATTTGCCGTACGGTCGCGAACATTTATATGTGGGGAGGAATTCCGGAACGCCAAGGACTCGGAGGTATTCGGATGCCAGCGAAGGTCAACAAAGATGAATGCGTTGCTTGCGGTGCTTGCGTGGATGTCTGCCCAGAGGGTGCCATCACGGTCGAAGACGTCGCAGTCGTCGACGAGAAGAAGTGCCTTGACTGTGGGGCTTGTGTCGACGAGTGCCCGAATGGCTCGATCTCCGTTGAAGAGAAGAAGTGAGCCCCCACTCATTCGTTCCTCGCCTACAAACCCAAATGGCCCTGCAAAGGGCCGATTCATTCTCCCACTGCCCGTTCCCCCCGGCCATCTGCACCGACAAGTTTGATATATGGACCAATGGTTTTTGTCACTGAGTGACCGGATGGCTCTTCAGATCTTGGATATCGTCATCCTCCTGGCCGCAGCATTTGTCCCTTCGCTCGTGTACCTCATCTGGATAAGGAACACGGAGAGGAGCGGTCGAGAGCCATATCCCAGACTGCTCCGGATATTTGCCTACGGTGCAGTGATCTCGGTCGTCCTCGCGGTGATGATCGAAGCAGTGTTGATGATGCTCATCAACGTGAACTTCCAGAGAGTCACCGATGTCTTGGGTCACAATCCCAGTCTCGAATCTCTGCTCCTGGCCGTGGTCGTCGCACCCTTCGCCGAGGAACTGACGAAATCCATCGCGGTGCTGAGGAACCGCAGGTTCATCTCAGAGCTAGAAGATGGCATTGTGTTCGGTGCCGCGGCCGGCCTCGGTTTCGCTGCCACTGAGAACCTGCTGTACGAGAGCAATGCCTATTTCTCCGGTGGCGCACAGGCTTTCATCGCCACCGCCGTCATAAGGAGCCTGTCGTCCGCGCTGCTCCACGCAAGCTCCACTTCGGTCGTCGGACTCGGAATAGCCAGAAGCGCGCGCCAGAAGAAGAGCTGGCTCCCATACTATTTTGCAGGCGTGTTCATGCACGGTATCTTCAATCTGGCTGCGTCCTTTGGATCGCTGTCGGAATCGCAGCTCGGACCATCTGCGTATCTGATCGGCCTCGCGGCAGCCTTCGCGATAGCCGCTGTGGGGATATCCATGGTAAGGGCGAAGATCAGGGAACTCGATGGCCCGCAGGTAAGATATCGGAGACAACGCAGCGTCATCCGATGAAAGGCATATTGAGGAAGATGAGCGCATCCAGTGTCTGTGAAATTCCGGGCGTTCGTTTCCGTGGACATCCAACCTGGTGAGCAGCTGATCTCGGCGGTCAGGGACTTGCAGCGATCGCGCGCCGACCTCAAGATCGTCAGGACGGAGTTGATGCACTTGACTCTCAAGTTCCTCGGCGACACGGAGGAGGACCTCATCGACGATGTTATGGCGCGGATCGCGGGAGCCTCTGATGGCGTCGGACCCTTCTCGATACACCTGAAAGGGATGGGTGCATTCCCATCGCTGTCCAACATACGGGTGGTCTGGGTCGGAATCGAGGACGGGAGGTTCCTGACGCAAATAGCTGGGAAGCTCGATAGCTCGATGGGCGATATGGGATTCGAGAAGGACAAGAAGGGTTTCGTGCCGCATCTGACATTGGCCAGGACGCGGAGCCCGAAAAACATCATCAATGTCCAGGAGATTCTAAGGACCAATGCTGCCACGGACTATGGAGAGTACCAGGTGGACAGGATCCTCCTGAAGAAGAGCGTACTGAACCCCCAGGGTCCGATCTACTCGACCGTCGGGGAACATCTTCTGGGCAAGACGAGAGATTGAATCAATCTCGCTTCCCAGACCTTCTCCCTCCGGTCTTGGACAACGACCTCTCCACAACATCGACGAGGTCCATCACCTTGACGTCTGCAGCTTTCCCCTGACACTCCTTCAGATTCTGCTCGCACCAGGGGCATGATGTGACGACAACTTTCGCACCCGCAGCCTTCGCCATCGCGATCCTGTCCCGTCCGATGGCCTCAGCCAAGCCTTCATACGCGCTCTTCACGCCAGAGCCCGATCCGCAACATACGCCGTTCGTCCTTGTGAGCTCCATCTCGATTGGGGCGCGCCCAAGCGCCTTGGCAAGAACCCGACGCGGTTCGTCATACAAGTTCTGGGCTCTCCCAAGATCGCAGGGGTCGTGGAATGTGACGGATTCGATGCCTTTCACGGGTTCGCACATCGACTTGTCCAGGTGCTCATCCAGGAACTGAGAAACGTGCTGGATTCTCACACCATATTTCTTCGCGAGTTCAGGATAGTGATTGAGCGCAGACGAACAGCCGGGACACGATGTGACGACGATCTTCGCTCCTGCTCCCTTGAAGTCCTTGAAACATGACTCCGCCTTCTCTCGGGCCAACAGCTCCTCCCCGAGTTTCCGCACGGTTGAACCGCAGCATCTCTCGTCTTGGGCAAGGTGCGCTGGCTCAATGCCCAACGCCCTCATCACTCTCACGACACGCTTGGCAGATTCCGGAAAGAGGAGTGAAGTGGAGCAGCCCGCGAAGTACAACACCTCGCCTCTCTTCTTCAGGTCTAGCCCTACGGACCACTTCGATTTCTGGCGTCTCGGGACCTGCCACGGATTGTCGTAGTTCTTGACGCTCGCGACGAGAGATTCGTGTTCCTTGTCACCTCTCTTTTTGAGCTTTCTTGCGGAAACTCTCGTGCTTATTATTCCCTTTTTGGTATCAATCCTCGAAGGACACACCTCAACGCAAGCTCCGCATGATGTACATGTGAACAGACCGCCCTCCAAGGCCTCATCTATCCTTCCCCGCGACCCATCGAGGTAGACTCCTATCCCGCCCATATGCCCGGAGGTCCCGAAGATCGGACCAATGACATTGTAGGTAGGACAGTGCAGCAGGCACATGCCGCATCCTATGCAGTACTGCGCCTCCTTGTCGGCAGCTTCAAGTCGACCGTCGTCCACGAAGATGATCACGACTTCCTTTGGACCGTGCATGCCCTTGTAGACCTGCTTCTCGATGTCGGCTGTGTAGCTGGGGCCAGTTATCACGTTGATGTATGAACTTATGATCTTCCCGGTCGATAGATAGGTCTGGAGCTTCGTCACGTTGACGGCCTCGTCCAGATTCGGAACGACCTTCTCGGGCGTGGTGACTATGATGTGCTTGTCGGGCAACATGGCGCACTTCGACGCATTGCCCTCATTGTGAACGATGACCACTGCCCCTTCGCATGCGGCAATCGCATTCGCGCCTGTGATACCCACCTTGGCCTTGGAGATGTACGAAGCGATCTCATCCCGCATGACGCGCGTGAGCTCCATCGGATCATCAGATATCTTCTTCTCGAAGTGCTTGGTGAACAGCTCCGATATCTGGTGCCTGGTCAGATGGCACGCCGGGCCTGTGGGGTGTGCGGCTTCGCAGCCGGCAAGCTGTACGATCCTGTCCCCCAGGTCCGTCTCGATGACCTTGACGCCGCTCTTCTCGAGATGTTCCGCAAGATGGAGTTCCTTGGTCACATTGGATTTGGATTTGACGACGAGATCGTATCCATGGAGCTCGTCCTTAATCTTCCGGACGGCTGCATCGGCACTCTTCGCAATCACCACTCTGAATCCGTTCTCGCGAAGCACGGCCATAGCTTGCGTGAAGAGTTCCTCGTTGCCGACAGAGAACTCCTTGGTCTTCCGAAGACGCTCCTTCCGGGATTCCAGGTCGGGAATCCTCGAGGCGTTCTCCTTCTGCCGTCCAAGAATCGTCTTGAAAGACTTCCTCATCCCGTCAAGAGCGGATCTATCCTCCACCGCTTCTCTGATGCGCTCCCTCAAATCCGCGTCTGTCATCGTCCCTCGATGGGCTCCGCACAATCCTGCTACACAATGAATCACGGCTCGATTGTCTGGAGCTTGTCCCACTCCACTGTGTGTGGAATGCCACCCTTCTTGAGTATCTTGCTCAGCCGCTCGGTTATCCTAATGGTTTCCGCAGTCTTGGAATCCGCGCGTATGTAGAGCTGCTTCTTCCCCTTGATGAGAGGGAACACGAGCCTCATTCTGCCCCTTCGGTTGTAGCCCTCAGGCTTGCGATTCTTCTCGAGGTCCATCATGTTGATCCGCAGGAACATCTGAAGGATCTCGTCCTCATCCGGCATCTGGTCAGTCTCGTCGAGGAAGGCGACCATGAGCTCCTCGAAGACGCCCTGGAGATCCTTGTACTTGAACTTGTCCTTGAAAATGATGTGGCCCGCTTCAGCTTTCATGGTCTCCGTTCGGATTGGCTCCCGCATATTTAACTGTAGTGCCAGCATCTTTGGAGGAAATCGGCTGACGCAAGTCATTTATCGACAGTAGTCCATGAAGCTGACGATGGCAAACGCACTAACCATCGCCGGTTCTGACTCGGTGGGCGGCGCGGGGTTGCAGGCGGACCTGAAGGCTTTCGAGGCCCTCGGCATCCACGGATGCACCGTTGTCACTTGCGTGACGTCTCAGAACACGAAACGAGTCTCATCCATCTTCCCAATACCGTCGTCCCATGTTGCGAGCCAACTCGACTCGGTTCTGGAAGACGTGCACCTTGACGCCATCAAGACCGGCATGCTGTACAGTGCCGGCATCGTCAAGACCGTGGCCTCGAAACTGAAGAGGGTCGGCGGACCTCTGGTAGTTGATCCCGTAATGTCCGCCACGACAGGGAGCTCGCTCCACACAGAGGGATTCATCGACGCATTGGTCACGAAACTGCTCCCGATATGCACGCTGGTGACTCCGAACCTGAACGAAGCCTTGAGGCTGTCAGGAGTGAAGATCACGGATGAGAAATCTGCGAAGATTGCGGGAAGGGAGATACTCGAGCTCGGCCCAAAGGCCGTGCTTCTGAAGGGCGGACACCTCAAAGAAGCGGAGGCTGTGGACTATCTCTTCATCGGGAGACATGTGACCAAGATATCGTCTCCGAGAATTCCAGCAGAAGTCCACGGGACTGGATGCACGCTCGGATCTCTCATCGCCGGTCATGTTGCCCTCGGACTTGAGCTGGAAGAAGCCGTTCGGAGGTCCAAGGGAATGATATACAAGGCGATACTCGCGAGGGAGAGAGTTGGCGCGGGCGTGCCCTGCGCAAACCCTCTAGCAGTGCTGAGGATCGAGGCTGGGAAGGCACACATGCTCGAGAACCTGGAAGACGTCGGTCGGAGCCTCGAATCTCTTCTGAACGCAGACCTCATCCCCGAGGTGGGAACGAACATCGGCCATGCCGTCCTCGGAGCCCTAGAGCCGGACGAAGTAGCGGCATTTGACGGCAGGATAGTAAGGGTTGGCTTGAAGGCCAGGAAGGTAGGTTCTGCGAGATTCGGGGCGTCCAAGCATGTCGCAAGAATCGTTCTGACAGCCTCCTCGCACGACCCGAACACACGATGCGCGATGAACTTGAAGTACTCCGAGGTGAACCTGAAGGCATGCAAAAAAGCAAGCATGTCAATCTCCACTTTTGACAGGGCCGAAGAACCCAAGGGCGTGTCTTCGATGACTTGGGGTGTGCACGAGGCGATCAAGGCATACGGAGGTGTGCCGGACGTGATCTACGACACAGGCGGCGTCGGGAAAGAGCCTATGATAAGACTCCTAGGAGAATCGCCTGAAGACGTCCTTTCGAAGCTCAAGAGAATCAAAGCAAAACAGACGCCTGGGTGACCTATTGAAGATTGCGATGTTTGCGGACTCCTTCCACCCCACGGTTGATGGAGCGGTCGTTGCGATGGAGATTGCGGCCTCGGGTCTCGAAGCGAGAGGACACAAGGTTGTAGTCCTTGCGCCAGATTCTGACAACAGGGTATCCTCGCCTCGACCGGTACACTACTTGCCTGCGAGAGATCTCAAAACTTATCCCGGATACAGAATCGTTGTCTCGCCAGCAGATATGCTAGAGTACCTTCGAAAGGAGGATGTGGACGTCATACACTCTCATGGACTTGCGTCGATGGCCATTCTAAGCCTCACTGCTGCGAGGGCTCTGAAGATACCGCATGTGCTGACCTTTCACACAATGGCCAACGAGGCGGTGAACTACTACTCGCCCATCCCGATACGACAGGACATCATGAACAGACTTGTCTGGATCTACCTCAGAAATCTGCTCAAGAGGCCCGAGGTGGTCGTTGTGCCGTCTGCCCCCGTCAAGGAGGAGCTGATCTCGAACGGAGTTGTGATGAAATCTTGCGATGTGGTCCCGACGGGAGTTGACTGCTCGAGATTCTCACCGGAGAAGTACGATAAGAAGTTCCTTGACAGGTTCGGCCTCGGCGGCAAGAGAGTACTGCTGCATGTTGGTAGGCTCTCGAAGGAGAAACGGCTCGACATCGTCCTCAAGGCAATGGCAGAGCTTGTTCCCAAGGTGCCCGACCTGCGATTGCTCATCGTCGGCAAGGGGCCTGCAGCGGATGATTTCAAATCAATGGTGCAGCACCTGGGGATATCAGATCGAGTGGTTTTCGCTGGCTTCATTCCGGATGAAGGGCTGCCTGCCGCATATGCCAGCTGCGAGGCGTTGGTCATCGCTTCTACTTTCGAGACGCAGGGGCTCGTAGTCCTGGAGGCACTCGCCTCTGGGACGCCAGTCGTTGGCGTCAGATGCAGAGCGATCCCAGAGTTCGTGCACGAAGGCAAGAACGGATGCCTATTCGATCTGGAAACGTGTGCAGACGCGGTCCAAAGATGCTTGGTGCGGTCCGATTCCATGAAGATCAATGCCGTCTCCTCAGCGCGGGAGTACTCGATCGATTCAAGCGCTGCAAGGCTCGAGCTGGTCTACGAGCGCGCAGCGAATATCCTTAGAGAGAACTTGTAGAGATCTAGGAAAGGCGAGCCCAGACCCCAATTAGCAAAGTATTTCTATCGTTGGCGTTGATTGAGCGCCCGGAGAAGGATGGCTCTTTCGTACCCGGTATTCTTCACGATATACATTGCCAGCATAGTCGTTGCTTTCTTCCTCGGAGTGCTGGTCCTGATAGGCTGGAAGGATATGTACCTGAGAAAAGGGCTCTTGTCCCTCAGATACAACGCAGTCTACATCATCATCCTCGTTGCGTTCCCCCTGTTGCTGGTCTTGTCCCAGAACATAGCAGCAAATGCCATCTCTGTCCCAGGCGACACATCGAAAGAGGTGCACTATACCAACTGGATCTTCAGCATCGCAGGAGGTGCCGTCGCAATCCTCCAGGACAGACTCAACCATGCGATAGTGACGGATTTCTTCGCCATCACTTATGTGTGGCTGTTTACATTCCTGACGGGTTTCGTGCCGATTCTGCTCCTCGCAATGGATGATCGCGCCACACTCAGGACATACGCGATAGCCACCGTGTTGAACTACCTCGTGCTCACACCGTTCTACATCTTCTTCCCAGTGACCGTGACCGGGTCCAATATCGCAGCTCAGACAACCCCATTGCTGTACGCGGATCCCAACTGGGGCAGAATGGTAACCAACGTCGACCCGCTCAACAACGACTTCCCGAGTGCTCACGTCAGCCTGTCAACTACAACTTTCCTCGTGTTCGTTTATGCAGGGTCGCGATACAAGCGATTCTCCTATTTCCTGGGTGTGTCCACCATCGCAGTCGTGCTTGCAGTCCTGTACTTGGGGGTGCACTGGCCAGCTGATGTGTTTGCAGGTTTCCTGGTGGCCGTAGGGGCGACGGTCGCTGCCCGAAGTGACCGGATCCAAATGACCATTGACAGATATGTCCGGATCATCTCTGGAAAACTGTTCAATGGGAAAGAACCGCCCCAAGACTAACTCAGAGCAGGCGTTATCTTTACCACGGTCACTTCGAAGAAGAGCGTCCTGCCCGCGAGTTCGCCGTTGTAGCCATTTGCCGTATCCACCTTGTGTACCTGGAATGTCCCGTTCATCAAGTTGACATCCGACACCACGAACTCGACGCCGTCGAAGTCGAAACCCCTCACATGGTAGACATCGGTGCTCGCGAGCTGGTGTCTGATCACGATGCTGCCGGTGCCACCGTTCGCCAATGGATCGTATGACTCAACGACAACTGGCCATCCTGAAGGTACGTCAGGGTCATCTGGACTCCCGAATGGATAGACCACCTGACCGACGGTAGGCATCAGCCTGATTGTGACCTGGGCGCTCGAGATGTAGACTATCTGAGCGTCCCATCCCCAGAAGAAGTGGGTGACTGTGCGCATCAGAATGGGCTCTACCCCGAAGCGGTCAGCGAAACTCTGAGCGGAGAACGTCTCGGTGGCTCCGATTTCCTCGACAAGGTTCTTCGTCGCTATCATCGTTGGATCGACGGCGTATCCGTCTGCTGGTTGGACCTCGATTAGCTTGGTATCGTTGACGTGCATCCCGATAACGCCTAAGGCGAACCCTTTGATGGTCCCGCCCGCGCCATAATTCCCAGCAGTCATCGTGAAGACCGTGTAGGATGTGTTTTCCCGATGCGAGAACGTCAGCGCCTTCGGATAAGATACATCATCGGAGGCGACGTAACTCAGACTTGTGTCAAACACTCTGCCATCTGCCAGCGTGCCCACGTAGTTGAGATCGACAGAGTCTCCAGAAGCTATTGCACGCGTGCTTTGAATGTGAGAACCACCAGAACCAGAGTAGAGAACATAGCCAATTGCACCGACCGAAACTACAATGCCAGCTATCAGCAGGGCCATGAACACCTTCTGAGTGTCCCTGAACTTCTGTGGCTTGGGTTCGCTCTCCATTCAGACTCCTGGGGCGCGGTTATATATTGAGCCGATATAAACCTTCTCGCCTGACGGTCAAAGGAGCCAGCTCAGCCGACTTCAGCCTCCTGAGACGGGAGGAAATATCGCCACCTCGTCTCCGTCGACCAATGCTACACCATGTCCCCTTCCCCGGTCGGCGTTCCTGCCATTGACGAGTATGACGAGCCTATCGGGGTCTGCGTAGGACTCCTTGAGCATTGCGTCGAGCTTGTCTCCGAACTCCTCTCCCAACTTGTCCAGCATATCTGACAGGTCGCGAGCCTCGACAGACCACTCAGATCTGCGTGCTGCCTCTCGGACCGTTGCGAACATGCGGACTCGAACCTTCGCCATGGCGTGGCTGATGAGCGTCCATCGAGGTAATAAATGATGGCGATGTGCCGAAGTGGCAGGGTCTTGACCACATGTGACCGAAAATGGTGTCATGCGTGTCCACACATAGTCTTCAAGCATGGCATACATAGAGGCGGGAGCTCCTGGAAAGGACAGTGTGAGGAAACGACTTCAGATTGCAGTCGAATTGGGGCGGGGAGTCCATGGTTTCCCTGTTAGGAACCTCAGATAGGAGGCGCTGGAGACGGTTGATGTGCGCAATGTTTTGTGCTTCTTTTTTGATAATATAAGCATAGTCATGTATGGATTAAGCACTTTTTGGGCATCAATTGCGCTCATTCATACGATAAGTACCCTCGTCCATCCTTGACCCCGGATCGACGAACGATTGGTCGGGGGGTTCTGTTGCATTGTCGGGTGGTGACATCTAGGTCACACCGACAACGCCACTCGTTCCATTCGGCTCCGACCGTGCGGCCATCGCTGGCTCGGATAGGATCATCATCACGTCATGCTGGAACGCGCCGGGGTTGAACCATAAACCCCCTGCCATCCCCTTCGAGATGGCTGTTTGCAGCAGGTTGATGCTGGCATTGATGTGCCTGTCCATATGCCAGCCACACTGGCATTTGAACTCGGTGCCCATTCGGGAATATTGTATCCTCCCACATATCGGGCACGTTTTGCTGCTGTTTCTTGGGTCGACCTTGACCACTGGGATTCCTCTCCATTGTGCCTTGTACTCGATGATCTGATGGAGCTTCCTTCTGGGCCACCTGCTCAGCCGCCGATTAAGTTCCTTGCTCCTTTTCGGTTTGATGCCTTTCAGGTCCTCGAGAACGATCGCAGATCTCCGCTCCTCCGCGAACTTCAGGACCGAGTTGGCCACCTGGTGGAGCCTGTAGTCGATTCGGTGGTGCTCCCTCCTCCCCTCCCTTCGACACAGGTTCCTCGTGATTCGCCTGTCACGCGCCTTCTTTTTCTGGAGCCGCTTGCGCCTGTCGTGATGCCGCTGTTGGATGATGGCGACTTCTGGGAATTCTGCTTTGACGGCCTTGGCGACATCTCCTTCGACGAACAAACCATCCAAGCTCCTCTCGTTCGTGTCGAGCGAGAGAGCAGATTCGGGCACAAACGGCTTCGGCGCGTCCTTCCTGAACGCCACTATGACTCGATCCGGAAGAACGGTCAGCGACCCAAGGGAGAGGGCCATGTCATCCAGATACTTCCGATGATACCGGCTGACGACGAGCCTAAGCTCGACATGACAGCCAGCCCTGATCGGAAGGTCGATGGCCCCTGACTTCCGGTCGAGCTTGTATGCCTGATTCTCAGCTTTCATCATCAGGCGCTTGACAAACGGGATTCTGGGGATGACGCCTTTCCGAACACGCCTGCGGTGGTTCTTGAGGACGCCTCCAGCCACTTCGAACGCGGATACCAGATGCTGAGCATACATCCTTGGATGTTGCTCGCGGAAATCCTTGTACGCGATCTTGACCAGTGCGTTCCTAGACGTGACCCGCGCTTGAAGACCTGCCCGGACAGCGTTGTTGACGGCCGATCTGAAGTCTTCGAGCAGGAACTTCGCTTCGGATGGAAGGCCCGACTTCAGATAGAAGCCGATCCCCTTGACCAGCATCTAGTCCTTGACGATGACTGGCATATAACGGTTCTCTGACTACATGTAGCAGTCGAGTGACGATATCCGCGCTCGCGTGCGTCTTCGCCACCCGAATTGTTCCAGAACCTGGTCGGGGATATTGATATGAACTCCTCATGTCGATAGCAAGTGCGTCTAATGACTAAAGAGGGATGCTATTGATCCGAACCGTGAAATCGAAGCGGGAAGCGACCATCAGAGTGAAGGGTATGCACTGCGCGACCTGCACTGACACGGTCAAAGACTCTCTCATGAACCTCGAAGGCGTTGAAAACGCTCGCGTGAATCTTGCCACTGAAAAGGCCACCTTCACCTACGACCCCGAGCTGGTCTCGATGGAGCAGGTCGAACAGGCCGTCAAGGAATCCGGATATGATGTGGCCAGGGACGAACTGTCTCTCACAATAGGAGGCATGCACTGCGCGACCTGTGCCATGACCATCCAGGACGCACTGAAGGATGTCCCTGGCGTGAAAGATGCCAGAGTGAATTTCGCCCTGGGGAAGGCCACCGTTGACTACGACGCGTCCGTCGCCACGGAGTCGCAACTGAAGACCGTGGTCGAGGAATCAGGCTACAAGGTGCTCGAAGTCCGGGGAGTGATGGCCGAGCAGATAGCCCGCAAGAAGGAGCTCGATGAGGGGTACAAGGCCTTGGTCTTCGCTGCAATCCTGAGCATACCCATCGCTGCAATCTCGATGACCTTTGACCTCTGGCCGAAGGGGTTGCTCGACGAGAACGGAAGGAACTACCTGTTGCTCGCCCTCTCGATTCCCGTGCAGTTCTACGCGGGGCTAAGATACTACAGAGGGACCTACTGGGCGATCAGGAACAGACGCGCAAATATGGATACACTGGTGGTTATCGGCACCACCTCTGCGTGGGCCTACAGCCTTGTGGTGACTCTCCTCCCGAAGGTGGTATCCTCCATGAGCGTCTACTTCGACACCTCAGCGGTCATAATAACGCTAGTGTTGGCTGGCAAGTATCTGGAGCTCAAATCCAGAGGCGCGACGTCTGAGGCCATCGTGAAGCTCATGAGCCTCCAACCTCCCAAGGCAGTCGTGCTCAGAGATGGAGAGAGAGTTGAGGTGGGGGTAGAGGAGCTGGTCGAAGGCGATGAGGTTGTCGTGAAGCCGGGTGAGAGGGTCCCGGTCGATGGAGAAGTTGTGGCAGGCGAGTCGGCAATCGACGAGTCTCTGATTTCAGGGGAGTCCATCCCGCAGGAGAAGTCGAAGGGGTCGCAGGTGACCGGAGGAACGGTCAACCTGGGTGGGATCCTGAGGGTCAAGGCCACTCGAGTCGGCAGGAATACCACTCTGTCTCAGATCGTGAAGCTCGTCGAGGACGCTCAGAGCACCAAGGCACCCATCGAAAGAATCGCAGACACGGTCGCTGGATACTTCGTCCCTGCGGTTATGGCGGTTGCTGCAGCCACCTTCGTTTTCTGGTACTTCGTTGGGTCCTCATACTGGGATGTCGGGGATCCGCTCACGTTTTCGCTCAGAGTCTTCGTTTCCGTCCTAGTGATCGCTTGCCCATGCGCGCTCGGTCTCGCGACCCCTACTGCGATAGTCGTAGGGACCGGCAGAGGCGCCCAGATGGGCATTCTGATCAAGGACGCCGCCGCCCTGGAAACGGCCCACAAGCTCACCACGGTCATATTCGACAAGACGGGGACGCTCACGCGGGGAGAGCCGCGAGTCGTGAGGATTGAACTGAGCCCTGGCGTCACAGAGGAGGAGCTGCTGAGATTCGCGGGCAGCGCGGAGAAAGGGTCCGAACACATTCTCTCCAGAGCGGTGATAGCAGCGGTTGAGAAGAAAGGAATGGGTATTGAGCAGCCTGAGACCTCGAACGTGATCCCAGGAGAGGGCGTTTCGGCGAAGACCAAAGACGCGACTATCTCAGTCGGCAATAGGCGAATGATCAACAGGTTGGGACTGTCCTTGGATGCGCTCGAGGAGAAGATGGAACTGATGGAGAAAGAGGGCATGACGGTCATGGCATGCGCTGTCAATGGCAAGGTCTTGGGTCTGATTGGAGTCGCGGACACGTTGAAACCAGAGGCCGAGGAATCCATCTCGAAGCTGAAGGGGCTCGGGCTCAAGGTTGTCATGCTCACAGGCGACAATGAACGGACAGCGAGAGCAATCGCCAAGGAGGCTGGCATCGACGAGTTCAAAGCCCAAGTCCTCCCGGCCGACAAGGCGGGAGTTGTCCGGGCTTTCCAGGAGAAAGGCGAGGTTGTGGCAATGGTGGGAGATGGCATAAACGACGCGCCCGCTCTTGCTCAGGCGGATATCGGCATTGCCCTTGGGACTGGGACGGACATCGCGTTGGAGTCTGGAAACATCGTTCTAGTAGGGGAAGACCTGAAGGGCGTTGTCACAGCAATCAAACTCAGCAGGCGCACCTTTGGCAAGATAAGGCAGAACCTGTTCTGGGCGCTGTTCTACAATGCGGCTTCGATCCCGATAGCAGCGGGAGTGCTCTTTCCGCTGACCAACTGGCTCCTGAGCCCGATGATCGCTGCTGGAGCGATGGCATTCAGCTCTGTTTCCGTGGTCACGAACGCCTCCTTGCTAAAGAGGTTCAAACCGTAGAGCTTCAGAGCTCTCACCCAACGCTAGCCAGTAAGTCATACCCACGATGATCATCGACGATGACCATTGTAGAAAAGGTTTTGTCATACCGAATTCGACAGCAGAAACTAGGGTTCAATCCTGTTTTCCTCATGGCCTCTCATTTGCTGCTGGAGTGAGAAGATTTCATCCATGAGTTCGCTAGGCTTGACCT
>Ga0209182_10000226_pt1 | contig 14650 bp, 11 predicted proteins | sample LakBais05cmmetaG_FD_185474 | JGI IMG/M metagenome (GOLD analysis project Ga0209182, IMG submission 185474) | Lake sediment microbial communities from Lake Baikal, Russia to study Microbial Dark Matter (Phase II) - Lake Baikal sediment 0-5 cm... | ecosystem: Environmental > Aquatic > Freshwater...
GGTCATGGGATTGGATTATCGCGATTGGGAAGCCGGAAACGGGGCTTCGCGCACCGATACCATGCTGTTATTTACCATCGATCCGACCACGCGCTCTGTGGGTATGCTCTCGATTCCACGTGATCTATGGGTGAAGATCCCCGGTTATGAATATGGGAAAATCAACACCGCTTACTTCCTGGGTGAGGCGTATAAAGTGGATGGGGGAGGGCCGGGTCTGGCGATGAGGACCGTCGAACAATTGCTTGACATCCAGATCCAATTCTATGCCCAAATCGATTTCGTCGCATTTGAAAAATTTATCGATGAGCTGGGCGGGATCGATGTGGAAATCACCGATGAAATTTCCGTTGATCCTCTTGGTCCGCACAACACAGTTGTCCTTAAGCCTGGTGTCGAGCATCTGGATGGACCGACTGCCTTGGCGTATGCGCGTTGCCGGAACTCAGCTGGCAGTGATTTCGACCGTGCTCAACGCCAGCAGCAGGTCATTTTAGCGATCCGGGCTCGGATCATGGACTTGAACTTATTACCGAAACTGATCGAGAAATCTCCCATCTTGTACCAGCAGCTAAAAGATGGTGTACATACAAATTTAACCCTGGAACAGGTGATTTCGCTGGCGTGGTTAGCTCAACAGGTTCCACCCGACAATATCACCCACGCAGCTATCGGTTCCGACCAGGTTGTTAATGACGTATCAGCAGATGGACAATACATTTTAGTTCCTAAGTCTGATGAAATTCGGAAGATGCGTGATGAAGTCTTCTCGACTTCCAATCATGCTAAGCCAGTTCCTCAGGTTATTGGTGATCTCACTCAGTTGATGTCAGCCGAAAATTCCAAGATTTCCGTTCTAAATGGCACAAGTGAACCGGGTTTAGCATCTAAAACAACCAAGTTCTTGCAGTCTAAAGGGCTCAACGTGACTCTAACGGACAATGCCCAGGAAATTTACCAGTACACCACGATTATCGACTATACTGGCAAAATTTATACGCGCCAATTCATCGCCCAACTGATGGGTGTTCAATCCAGCCAGATCTTTAGTCGTTACGATCCGAACAGCCCGGTCGATATTGCTATCTTGTTAGGTAATGATTGGGCTACCAACAATACCATGCCGTAAATAACGGTCTTAAGGCGTTAAAAAGGCTCGCAGGTGCTCAATCCCCGCGAGCCTTTTTTTACGCCATCTTATGATAAAGCCCTAATTTCTGCTATAATCTACGAGTCTATGCAAAAAACATACTCGAAAACCACATTTTCCAATACTATTGTTTGGGGATTATTAATCAGTTTTATCGTTGCAACGATTCTTACAGGGATTTTTACATACCGGGGTGTCTTATCCTTTGTCGCCACTGGCGAGATCCCTGGACCTGGATCACCTGTGATTGCCAATAAGGCGACTCCTACTCTTGATGCGCTCTCAACGGAGAGTGTGAGCAACCCGACCGATTTGCCGCCTTCTGTAGGACCCGAACCCAAACCCTGGGATGGCGCCAGCCGTGTGACCGTTTTAATAATGGGATTGGATTACCGGGATTGGAAGAGAAAGCAGGGAGCATCGCGCACTGACACGATGATCTTGTTCACTGTCAATCCCCTCACAAAATCCGCTGGGATCCTTAACATTCCGCGCGACTTGTGGGTGAGTATCCCCGGATATGGTTACGGAAAGATTAATACCGCCTACTTCTTGGGGGAGGTAGATAAATACCCGGGTGGGGGATCCGGGTTGGCGATTGCTACCGTTGAGAAGTTCCTGGGAGTGCCGATTACTTTCTATGCCCAGGTAGATTTTAGGGCTTTCGAGATCTTCATCGATGAGATCGGTGGGGTTGACATCACCATACCCGCTACGATCAAGATCGATCCGATCGGACAAAACAATACGATTACCTTGGAACCTGGGACGTACCACTTGGATGGCGACAGGACCCTGGCTTACGCCCGCGCCCGTAATACCCAAGGTGGCGATCTCGACCGCGCTGTTCGACAGCAGCAGGTAATTATGGCGATTCGCGATCGCATCCTCAACCTTAATATGCTCCCTACCCTGATGGGGAAAGCCCCTACCCTCTACAATGAGCTTGCCTCTGGTATACATACCAACATGACGCCTGAGCAAGCTATCTCCTTAGCCTGGCTGGCGCAGCAAATTCCGGCTGCTAATATTAAGCGCGCTGTCATTACAGTTCCTGATATGGTTATCCCAACCACCACCCCCGATGGTTCTCAGGATATCCTCAAACCCATCACAAGTAAAATCCGTGAGTTGAGAGATAGCCTCTTCGGCGATTTTGGCGTTACCAGCCCCCTGGTGGCAAATTCCGATCAACAAACATTGATGAAGGATGAAAACGCGAAAATTTCTATCCTGAACGGTTCTGGGGTAAGCGGTATGGCGACCCGTACCTCGGATTACTTTAAAGCCCAGGGCGCCAATATCATCCAGGTGGGCGACGCCGGGGATCTGTATAACTATACAATAATCACCCTTTATATTGGAAAACCCCATACCTTGCGTTACTTCGTGGATATGATGAAAATCCAAGCCAATAATATCCGCTTCAAGTACGATCCGAATAGCAATATAGACGTAGTTATCCAACTGGGGGCAGATTGGGCATATAAAAATCCAATGCCCTAAATGGACACGCTTTCTGGGGCTGTAGAACACATCACTTACTATAATCCGGAGAACGGTTATAGTGTTGTTCGTCTGCGCCCTGAGCGTTCCCGGAGTTTGCCCGTTACCCTTCGCGATGGTCTGGTCACTGTGACTGGCAACCTTCCAGAGCTCTCTGCTGGAGAGAACCTGCGCCTGCAGGGTCATTGGATTCGCCACCCTAAGCATGGCATGCAATTCCAGGTTGAGATCTGTGAGCAGACCTTACCTGCCACCCTGGCTGGGATCCGGCGTTACCTCGGCTCGGGTCTAATCAAGGGTATCGGACCGCGCTTGGCAGACCGCATCGTGTCCCATTTTGGGATGAAAACCCTTGACATCCTAGAAAAATATCCTGAGCAGCTCCAACAGGTGTCGGATATCGGTCCAAAGCGCACCCGCCTGATCTCTGCTGCCTGGCAGGAACAAAAGCAAGTCAAAGAGATCATGCTTTTCCTGCACAGCCATAACATCAGCACCAACCTGGCAATAAAAATCTATAAACAATACGGCGATCAAGCCCTGGAGATTGTAAAATCCGATCCTTATCGTTTGGCGCGCGATATTTTTGGGGTGGGGTTTAAAACCGCCGATCGCATCGCGCAAGCATTGGGGCTGCCTGTGGATCACCCCTCCCGCATTGAAACAGGGGTGGTTTTCGTCCTAAATGAAATGAGTAACGATGGGCATGTGTATTCCCCACGCCCGGTATTGATTGAACGAGCGGTTGAGCTCCTGGAAGTCGATCAGGCCTTGGTGCCTCCCGCCCTGGAACGCCTGACTCAGGATGGACGGATTCAACTAGAGGTCTTGCCTATCAAAGAACCTCGACCGCCCAGCGCCCAATCGATTCGTTCAGCTAAACAAAAGCCTGCGTTGGCAGAAAAACCCGGTGATTATGGGCAGGTTGCCGTTTACCTGGCTCCCTTTTTCTATGGCGAGACCGGTGTCGCAGACCGTTTACGTGTTTTGGCAGAGGCTCGCCCCCGGTGGAATATTCCTTCCAATGAACGCTTACTCGATCCGACCGGCGTAACCGCCTCGTTATCCCCCGAACAACAATCTGCTATCCGGATTGCCCTGGATGAGCCAGTCAGCATACTGACCGGCGGACCAGGCACGGGTAAAACCACCGCCCTCAAGGCGTTGATCTTCGCTTTAGAGGCCTCTAAAAAGAGGTATGCCCTGGCTTCCCCCACCGGGCGTGCTGCCAAGCGCCTCTCTGAAGCCACAAGTCGCCCTGCCAGCACTATTCATAGGTTGCTGGGCTTTAAACCGGGTGAAGGGTTTAAATACAATGCTGAAAAACCGTTGCCGGTCGATCTATTGGTCGTCGACGAAGCCTCTATGCTGGATTTGCTGTTGGCGTACCAATTATTCAAAGCCTTGCGCCCAGGGACGCACTTATTACTGGTAGGTGATGTGGATCAATTGCCATCCGTCGGCGCGGGGGATGTATTACGCGATCTCATCGCCAGCGGGCTGGCGCCTGTCACCCGCCTGAGCATCATCTTCCGCCAGGCAGCCGGCTCCCAGATTATCACCAATGCCCACCGCATTAACCAGGGGCAAATGCCGGTCTTTTCTTCTCAGGTGAGTAGTGCTGGAATGGGATCCTCGCAGGATGATTTTTATCTCTTTAACGCTGAAACGCCTGAAGAAGCTGCCAATTGGGTTATCGAGGTCGTCTGCGAGCGTATTCCGCGCAAATTTGGTTTGGTTCCCCAACAGCACGTGCAGGTATTAGCGCCTATGTACCGCGGCCCGGCAGGAGTGAATGCCCTGAACAATAACCTGCAAGCTACCCTGAACCCACCCGATCCTCGTAAACCCGAGAAGATTCTCTATGGGCAGCTTTACCGTGTGGGGGATAAGGTCATGCAGATCCAAAATAATTATGACAAGGATGTGTATAATGGGGATATTGGACTGCTAGTCTCGCTTGACCTCGTTGAGCACATCCTGGTTGTAAAATTTGACGAGAAACTGGTAACATATGATTGGAACGAGGTCGATCAGCTCGTTTTGGCTTATGCCGTATCCGTGCACAAATCGCAAGGGTCCGAATTCCCTGCGGTAGTAATTCCCCTGGTTACCCAGCATTACCTGATGTTGCAGCGAAATTTATTATATACCGCCATTACTCGCGCCCGCCAATTATGTGTCCTGGTGGGCAACCGCCGCGCCATCAGCATGGCAGTAAGAAACAACAAAGTTTCCCGCCGTTACTCCGCCCTCGATTGGCGTTTAAACCCTTTAAACAAATTGTAAGAAACATGACACAGGCCGAAGAAGAAATTCGGGGTGTGTCATGTTTCTCAATGGATGATTGAGCTACTTTCCCGTTGGAATAAATATCAGGATCGTACTCCTGGCTATATCACCCCGGACCGAGCTGTTTGCAACGACGATCGCCTTGATCGGAGCGATGACTTTGGTGGCTTCATTTAACGATTCCACTCCCAGGGTGCCGACAGCTTCCTTGATTGTACCGAGTAGTCCTTCGATGTCGAGGTACATGACAAGCGCCGTGCCTTTCGGAAGCGCCTTTAACACCTGCTGGTAACGCGCCTCACCCGATAGCTTGTTCCCACCTCCAAACATCTCTTCAACCGACTTGGTGCTGGTAGAGATCACCAGGTACTTCGGACTCAATCCATAGGCTCCTATACTTCCACCCCCTAAAGGTGACCCCAGCTCAAAAAACGACATCCCGCTGACTTGGATATCTTTCACCGAGGCGCCCGTTATCGACAGAGCCGTATTAAGTTTTTCCAATGTGGTGCCAAGGGCTGCCGTATTGTTCGTTTCTGCTAATAGAGAAAATCCCAGGTTTATTTTGGCAGTTTCAGGTAATAGGCCATCGCTGGAAGAGAACAAGCTGAAGGCAATTTCTCCATTAAGATACTGGATCAGGTCAGTCTCGATATTGATATTAATCTGCTGCTCGAGCATCGTGAGGGCTTCATTAAGATCCGCCGCCCCAAGTGCCTGGGTGAGTATCTCGCGATTGGCATTCCATGCCAGGTCGAGGCGCTGACCAGAGACAAATAGCAGAGTGTCGCTCGGGAAGATGGAATCCGTTTTTGGCTTTGTTCCGGTGTATTTGAACATCTCTTTCTGGGCATCTGTCAGCTTGGCGGAATCGTAGGCAACGACAGAATCGATCTGCATACCGGCATCGACGACCGACAGGGCGACCAATATCTCACGGAAGCCGAGATTCGTGATGCCCTGGATGCTGGGCGCCACCGCGGAGGTGTTTACTTGCTTTAGGAGTGACTGGGCTTGCTCCCCCGTCAGATAAATCGTAGCAAGGCGGTTAGCGGGAAGCTGCTTTATCATGTTGTTAAAGTCACTCGTATCTGCCAGTGACTTACCCTTCTGAGCGTCAATAGCCCTTTGCAGGGTATTCTCCCCGGTTCCGATGATCACCAGGTTACCAGAGCGCGTAAAAACCGTTTGCTGAGGCTCATTGGTGGTTTGAGCAGAGTAGATATGCGCGCCTTTGTAGTCTGTCTCTGCAAAGGTTAGCCCGGTCTTTTGGGTCAGTTGGTCGCGCAACTTGACCAGGAAAGCATCTGCGGCTTTTTTGTCACGCGTCTCGATCGCTAGTAAAAACTGCGGATTCTGAGGTGCACCTGCCGTGTCATAAGTGACATCTGTAACACCGATCCCCGCGTATTGACCAACCCAAGGGATCACATCCTGGCTAATGTTAACACCAAGCTGCTCTTGCATAGTCTTATCCAGCTCATTCTGAAGACTGGTGGTGTCCTTAATGTCACTCCGTCCAATTGCATTCGCAAAGACCTCCACTAGCTTACTATTCTTTTCTGACTGGAGGTTGATCAGGTTCACACCCATATAGACACCCGTCTCGGCTGGCATTACCGTAGAAGCGGCATCATAACGACCGGTCAGGCGGTCGAATAGGTGTAAGCCGAAGGGATCAGCGAAGATCACCACTGCTGCCACCACGCAGCAGCACAGCAACAGGATTATCACTATCCCACCCACACTCAGGGCGATGTTGCGAGTACGCGTGCTCGCTGACTTGGGTTTCGCTCCAGGATATTCGGGAGGCATATCAAAACCGGCACTCATGTTGTGCTCCTTTCATAATATTATGTCCTATTATTCTCGGGGTGCTGATACCGCGCCCACCCTTTCCGTTTTAGATATTATAAGGCGAAATATCGGAATCAGTGCTAAAAAACAGACCACACCTGCGATCCGAAAAGTCTCATCGATCACAGTGTTAGCAACCCGCATGCCTACCTCAGCAACTTTGGTTATATCCGCGCCCGGGGGGAGCAATAGTGCGCTGAGGGTGTCCATGCGCTGGACACCATAAGATGTCATCCCAGAAACTCCCACTGTCATCCCTGCCAGGCGGAAAATAATCACCAGGGCTGAGGCTGTACCCCGGTGTGTTCCAGGAGCCGCGTTGATTGCCGCGCTCGCGATGGGAGTTATGGTCAAGCCAAATCCAACGCCTGCCAGGATCAGGTGAGGGATCATGTGGGCATAAGGTGTCGTAGCCTGCCAGCCGCTCATCAGGATAAAACCGATCACCGCTCCTGATAAGCCCACAATCCCTGGCCACCGATACCCCCACCGGGCTGTCAGCCAGCCACCTGGGATGGAAGCAATCGCCATCGGGATAGTCAACGCCGACAACATCCAACCGCTATCCCACGCTCCTTGTTCCAGGGTAGGGGCGACCAGGGTATTAATAAATAGCGGTACATTGGCAATCGCAATAAACAGGCTAACTCCAACCAGGAAATTTGCCAGGCTGGCGGAGGCGAAATTAGGCTGACGGAACAAGGAGAGCGGAACCAGGGGGTCTTTAGCGCGCCCCTGTCGCCAGATGAAGAGTCCCAGGAAAACCACCGCTGCCATAACCAGGGGCGCAGCCCGTATTACCCAATCACGATTACTCTGGTAACCGAGCTGTCCTCCTACCTCAATGTCAGATCCCAATCCTAAATTTAAAGCAGTTAAGCTGAGGGAGATCAAAATTGCCCCAAGCCAATCCATCTTTCCGCCCAGGTTTGGGTGGGGAAGTTTCGTTAACGCCACCATGATCGATATAAAAGCCACCAAGCATACCGGTAAGTTTAACCAGAAGATCATTCGCCAATCCAGGTACCGTACCAGGATCCCCCCGTACAGGTGTCCCACCACCCACCCGGCGGTATCTACGGCTGCTATCACCCCCAAGACCTTGGCGCGCGATCTGGCTGGGTATAGATCCCCCGCCAGCGCCATGCCCACGGGGACCATTGCTCCACCCCCGAAAGCCTGGATCATCCTGGCGGCTATTAATACATACAGGGAGATCCGTTGTGGGTCAGGGCGCCCTGTGACCAAGGGGGATAGCATGTAATAGAATCTCAATACCAGGTGGGTCGGCCAGGCTTCACCCACCGCCACCAGGTATGAACCGAGTGCGAAAATTACCAACGCCAGCAGGTAGACCAGCCGCCTTCCCACCAGATCCGATAGACGCCCCATGAAGGTCATCGCCACGCTGTAGGCTAACAGGTAACCCGTTACTAACCAGGCGGCCTCGCTTAATCCACTCTGCAAGGGGATCTCAAGGTCAAAAATAACATGCGGAAGGACTGCTGATACCACGGTCAAGTCCAGCGCTCCGATGAAGATCGGCAGGCTTACCAGAGCGATGATCAGGGCAGCGTGCGGCTGGGGTGTTTGAGTTTTCATCCTGGGTTATGCAAATCTTACCAAAATGCGAGCTGAGTTTGTGAAACTCACTTACTTACCCGCAGGCGGGACGATCGTCACTGCCTGCCCAAAATTCCAAAAATCCACCTGCCAGATCGTGGCCTCACCATTTGTGGCAGGCGGATCGGTGATCACAACCCGATAAAGGTCGAATGTATCTGGGGAGATCCACATTTGTACTGACACCTGATCTGGCCCGATCATGCCGTAGGACATTTCATAAAGCCTCTCCCCCTTCAAATCTCCCTTAAGCAGATACAGCAGCTTTCCTGGAATTTCCTCTAGCTCCTGGTTTCCCACCAATTTTATGTTAATTAGATCGCTTTCGAGAATTGGTTGAAAACCTATTTTTGGATCAAACAAAACTGCTGGGTTGAAACCCATATTAGGAGGTAGCTCCTCCCACTCGCCAGTCAGCAGGTTGGTTTCCCAATAATCTATCCCAATGCTAACGATACTGAGCTCAGCTACCAGCCCTGGTGTAATAACACGCACTTTAGCCACGGCGCAGTCTGGTGAAACAAAATCACCCTCCGCCCGGCGGAAAGCGATTGTCCCCTCATTATCTAAGAAAGCCGGTGCGCCGCTCCGATCAATTACAAAGTGAAAACCGGACAACCCTTTCATTCGACCCGCTGAACGTTTGACAATTTCCTCCGGAGGCAATGGGACAGGCGTAGGTTTAACGCAACCCGTCACCCATAACCATATACCCGGTAGAACCAGGAATAATGGAAAGAATCTGGCGCGCAGATGCATGAGGGATGCGAATATTACCGGTCGATCCAGAAATTCAAGAGGATACCTTCGTTTTCCTTAATTGTCGTTTATGAAGAAGGTGGGAGTTCTTCAACTTTTTCGGGTGCTGGCTCTTTCGGCTGATTGGGTTGGATGGCAGTAATCGTTGCCGCGACCAGCGCAAGGATACCGAGTAATATCAAGGGGCCACTGATGCAATTGAACACCCAATTCAGGATCGCGAAATTGTCAAAGCTCCGGATCAGCCAACGTGTATAAACCAGGTTGAATATTCGATCAAGACCGAACAAACCAAAACCAGCCAGCATCAACCAACCTGGTAGGGCTCGTTTTCGGGTGATGATAAAGATACCTCCGCCTACACCCACCAGGAATCCCAAGCATAATAGTGCCGTTCGAATATTCCCAGCCATAATGCACCTCCTTGAACTGTAAGCATCGACTAAAAAATTAAGGTTGCACGAATACCAGCTTCCAGGAACCTAAATATCGTTCCCCGGAAGCCGTTTCGCAATCGGCGGCGATCAGTCCAGAGACGGGTTCGCCTCCTTCTGCTAAATGAAGTGAATAAGTCACACTAGGCGTCATTAAGAAATCCCCATATCCCAGGCTATATTCTGGCTTAAGACCCGTAAAGAAATGGTCCTCACCACCTGTCCAGTTGACAATCACCTCCACACCCGGCACCGGTTGCCCTGCTGCATCCCAGGCTTCGACCATGATGAGCGGTTGCTTTGACGTTGGTTCACACACCAATGTGGGTGCCTTTTTAAGTACGAAAGGCGCCCCCGCGCTTGGGGTGGGTGTTCGGCTGGGCATGAGGGTAAAGGTTGGATAAGGCGTCATCGGTGCAGTCGGTGAAACTGGCGGGACAGGGGATGTGCCCTGTGCAGTAGGGGTAGAAGAGCCTGGAACAGGTGGAAAGGTGGGCATAACAGTCAAGGCGCTGACTGGCGACGGCTTACTCGGGGTAGATAGTCCTGGCTGTTCTGTGACGACCACTCCCTGGCTTAACGCAATCGCCAGCAACCCAAGCTCGTGCGATTCTTCGGGAGGGCGTCCATCTGCCAGGGCGCGCTGAGCTTGTAACGCTACCGCGCTCGCCATATCCGGATCGTTTAATAAATTCAGGCGCGCCTGAGCGCGCGCCAGATCCCCATCCATCACAAAAGCAGCCGCGATTAAGACCCGATATTGATCTTTAAAATCATCCCGTAAAGTTGCTGGAGAAGTATCGACATACTTCACTGGGGATATCCGCCAAGCATAAATCAGACCAAAAACCACCCCGATCACTAACCCGGTCAATAAATACCAGGGGCCGCGGTGCTCATTCTTCATGGTTGAGGCCCTTCCAGCGCCGGATTCATCGTTTGTGCTGCCTCTGCCAGTCGTTGCATCAATGCCAGGTCGGCCTGGTTGTAATTATTCTTAACCGCAAACAAGGTAGCATTGGCAACGACCTCGGCTGTGGGGGTGTCACCTAATAACGCCAACCGCTGCACCGCCAGGTTCAAATCGCCATTCGCGTTGTACGATTCTGCGACCATCAGGACGTAGTCTGCTTTATAATCGGCGCGCAGGGAGTCAGGAGTAGTGTTCACATACTCAACAGGATTTATTACCCAGCCATAATATAAGCCGGCTGCCAACCCAAGAGCGACGGTAATAAAAAACAAGAACCAGCGTAACATAAGCTTATTGTGCCACAGAGCATGAAGGAGGGCAAGTCTATTCCTTCACGAAAATAGTATTCGGAAAAACTCGTGTATAAAACCCTTGCTTCTCATTAAAAAATCTTGTAGAATGTAAAGAGGAGTGAACTTCCTGGGTGGGCAAACAACCCGGCCAGCACGTTCATAAACAAGGAGGGAAGCCAACATGGACGTTATCAAGGTTTCAGGCACCTCCCGTACATCGGCTGTGGCGGGCGCCATTGCCGGGGTCATTCGGGAACATAAGCGTGCCGAAGTTCAGGCCATTGGGGCCAGCGCGGTAAACCAGGCTGTTAAAGCCCTGGTGCTAGCAAAAAGCTTCCTGGTGAAGGATGGTTACAATATTGTCTGTATCCCGGAATTTGTGGATGTAGACATTGAGGGAAAGGTCCGGACAGCGATTAAATTCACCGTCGAACCGCGCTAAATTCTTACTCTGAGCACTGTCGAAGAGCCCCCAGCGCTTTCATTTACCAATTTCCTGTACTGCCTGCTGTAATTGCTCATAAGATGACAACCAGGAAATGCGGTGAATAAAGTCCACTAAGCTGGAACTGTGGGCGCGTAAAGCGCGTACGGCTGTCCCAACCGGATCCTCTCCTGCTGCCCCTCCCGGCTGGTCTGCATAAGCTCCATAGAAGGCAAAATAAGCCTGGTTCAGCTTGCGGATCAGGTACCCGTGATCCCAGAAGAAGACTCGCCGCGTTTCCATGTAGGTCTCAGCCTCGATGATCTTGCCCTCTGCTAGTAGGTTATCTACGGTTACGCGCGTCTCATGCATTTCGGCGCGGAAATCAAACTCAGGTTTTGGGGGTGGTTCGGTGGTCTCTTCGCTGGGAGGCGGTGTTGGAAGCGGAGGTGGAGGTAATAGCTCTGGATAATAGCGAGCAATGAGCGCACGCCCGATTTCGATGCCGGCGATGGAGGCAGTTGTCTCATTAATCGTGCGCATTTCAGGGCTGGCTTCATAGTTAATCCCGAGGGGGTGCAATGTCAGGTAGTTATGTACCCATTCATGCGATATCACCTCCGATAGCCAATTCAGGTCTGTAGTTTGTTCTACCATCGTTGGATACACACCGATGCCTCCCACGGGAACTACCAGGGAAGAAACATCCAATGCTCGATCGACTTTATTTTCCAATATTACTTGCTGGTCGACCGTCAGGTCAGGTGAAAGCGAGATATCCTGATCTTGCCGGATGGTATTTCGCGGCGACACGATCAACGCCATGGGCAGGGGTGTGCTGTGGTAAAGCACCGGAGGGATGGGTTGCCCTCCCAAAGTAAGGCCCATTTCTGCCACCGTTGCACTGAGTTGGTTCTGTAAGATCGCCTCGGCTAAGGGAGCCAGGTATCCGCGTTGTCGATAAAGTGCATTCAGTTTTTCTATCAGCGGAGTTGAAACTGTCCTTGGGTCTTTGATGTTCGGATCAGCATAAACCATGCTGAGCTGAACCTCGTCGTTTTGTATATTCGCTACCAGTTGGAGGTAATCCAGGACAAGCTGGTGCCGGGCATCCTCTGGCAGGTAAGTATAGGTGCCCAGGGCGCTTTGGTTAATCTTTACGAAGATTGCATTCAAAGTCCACGAGACATAGTCAAATTCGATCGCCCGCGTAAAAGCGCGCACTCCTTCCCCCTGGTCGGAGGAGAGCGATCCGCTGCCGGTCTGGATTAAGACCAGGAATATTACCCAGAACACCAGTTTAAAAGTCCGCCGTAACCAACCCCAGAACCTGCGCATACTGGGATGATTTTACCACGGACAAATTTATCGATTTACCGGATCTCTGCCTTACAAGGGTAGGATTACAGCCTCCGACTATCGTGCTATAATCCACCCCATGATCTTTCTCATTACTGGAGCAGCCGGTTTCCTGGGATCAAACCTCGCCAATCGTCTTACCCGTGAAGGACACCATGTGCGAGGGCTAGATGACCTTTCGACCGGTGATCCCCAGGTGTTGAATGGTGAGGTTCACTTCACCCGCGGGGATGTCAACGACCGCCCAAAACTTTGGACGCTCCTGCAGGAGGTGGATTGTGTTTACCACCTCGCTGCCCGCGTCTCTGTGCCCGAATCGATCATCTACCCACGTGAGTATAATGCCGTCAATGTAGGGGGTACTGTCAGCCTTATGGAAGCCATGCGAGATGTGGGTGTCCGGCGGGTTGTATTCATCTCTTCCGGGGCAGTGTATGGGGACCAACAAGATCAACCTGTTCGTGAGACAGCCATTCCATACCCGCGTTCGCCCTACGCGGTGTCCAAATTAGCGGCTGAATTTTATGTGCGCACGATCGGCGATCTGTGGGGGATTGAGACGGTTAGCTTGAGGGTGTTCAATGCCTATGGGCCGGGTCAACACTTACCTCCCTCTCACCCGCCGGTCATCCCCAATTTCTTGCGACAGGCCATCCGGGGTGGGACCATTGTGGTTCACGGCGATGGCTCGCAAACGCGCGATTACGTCTATGTCGATGATGTTGTCAGTGCTATGATTGCGGCTGCCACCGCCCCGGGTCTGGATAACCAGGTGATTAATATCGGCAGCGGCTCACAAACCAGTGTGCGCGAGCTGGTTCGCCTGATGCTGGAAACAGCGCGCAGCCAGGTCGAGGTGATGTATAACCCACGCAACGACCCTGGCGTTTCTCGCCTGTGCGCAGACATCAGCCTGGCTCGGGAAAAGCTTGGTTACCAGCCAAGTATCTCCCTGGCAGATGGATTGCGCCTGACCCGCGAACGCGACTCACGATTCAGGTGAAGATACCGTAGGGATGTGGCGGTGCCAGCTTGTCACGTCACAGTAATGTGACATCATGAGGGCTCGATTCGCGCTCCCCGGCTGCTGTAATGCGGATAAATTCCGCCTTTTCCCATAGCTCTTCAATGTTTTTGGCGCCTGCGTAGCTCATCCCCGAACGGACTCCTCCCACGAGCTGGTGCAGGATATCTTCCACACTTCCCCGGTAAGGCACCAATGCTTCTACTCCCTCGGGTACGACCTTCTCCCATTCATCGGGGTCAATTTCACCTAGCTGCTCAATTTCTTTACGGGCAATATTTGCGGTCAGCGATGCCATACCCCTGACGACTTTATACCTCCGCCCTTCGCGGACCACGCAAGGTCCTGGGCTTTCATCGGTCCCTGCCAGCATGCTCCCGATCATCACTGTGCTGGCGCCCGCCGCCAGTGCCTTGGTGACATCTCCTGAGGTGCGGATCCCTCCATCAGCAATGATCGGTAAGCCTAACGGACGCGCGGCTTTAACACAGTCGTCAATGGCAGTTAATTGGGGAACTCCAAAACCGGTAACAATCCGGGTGGTGCAAATCGATCCGGAGCCAACCCCCACCTTGATAGCCTCGACTCCTGCCTCAGCTAGATCAGATACGCCTTGGGCGGTGGCAACGTTGCCGGCAATCAATGGGATTTTCGGGAAATTCTTCTTAATGAGCCGCACCATTTGAATGACATGGTCTGCGTGCCCGTGGGCAACATCGACCACGATCACGTCTGCCCCGGCCTCCATGCAAGCTGTTACCCGCTGTATATCGGCTGACCGGATGCCCACCGCCACGCCTACCCGTAAATGTCCTCCCTCGTCTTTGGTTGCCTGCGGATATTCCTGCAGCTTAACGATATCCTGGGCTGTGATTAACCCCACTACCCGATCCTCCCCGTCTACCAGGGGAAGTTTCTCGATCCTGTGTGTGTGCAGGGTCAAACGAGCAGCATCC
>Ga0209182_10000227_pt1 | contig 14535 bp, 13 predicted proteins | sample LakBais05cmmetaG_FD_185474 | JGI IMG/M metagenome (GOLD analysis project Ga0209182, IMG submission 185474) | Lake sediment microbial communities from Lake Baikal, Russia to study Microbial Dark Matter (Phase II) - Lake Baikal sediment 0-5 cm... | ecosystem: Environmental > Aquatic > Freshwater...
TACTGGGAGCATCGACAACGTGGGATTATGATTTGAAAAATAAAGTCGCTGCTCCGGCCAAAATTATCAGGATACTGGATAAACAGGGGGCCATGCCCTCAGGTATGGCCAGGATAGCCGGGGGAGAAGTTGAAGAAATCGGCAAGATCGAAGATTTCTACATGGATGTGTTCGAAGTCTCCAACAAGCAATATAGGGAGTTTGTCGCCAAAGGTGGCTATCAGAACGAGAATTACTGGAAAAACAGGTTCATCAATGATGGGAAAGAGCTGACCTGGGAGCAGGCCATGGCCCTGTTCGTGGACGGCACGGGCAGGCCTGGTCCCACGACCTGGCAGGGCGGAGATTATCCGGAGGGCCAGGATGATTTCCCGGTCTCGGGGGTCAGCTGGTACGAGGCCGCGGCTTATGCCGAATTCGCGGGAAAGAAACTGCCTACCGGTTCTCATTGGGGAATCGCCAGAGGAGGATTAACCTGGCTCATTAATGGCAAAGGTTTCTCGGAATTCTTCACGCCGCAAAGCAATTTTAAGGGAAAAGGCCCCGAGCGCGTTGGAAGCAATCCGGCGATTACAGCCTACGGTGTGTCTGACATGGGCGGCAACGTGCGGGAATGGTGCTCCAATGAAACACAGGCGGGACGGCTGATCCGGGGCGGAGCCTGGAACGACGTCCCTTACATGTTCGGCAATTGGAGCCAAGCCTCTGCCTTTGACCGTTCACCCAAGAACGGTTTTCGTTGTGGCCTCTACCTCAATCCCGAGAAGATACCCCTTGCCGCAATGGCCAAGGTCGAAGCCTTTGAATACCCCGATTTCTACAAGCAAAAGCCGGTGCCCGACTCCGTTTTTCAGGTCTACAAGGAGCAGTTTTCTTATGACAAGAGCGACCTCGACGCCCGGCTTGAATGGCGCGACGAAACGTCTAAGGATTGGATAAAGGAGAAAATCTCTTTTGCCGCGGCCTATGAAAATGAGCGGGTGTTCGCTTACCTTTACTTGCCCAAGAACAGCTCGCCTCCCCATCAGACGATTATTTATTTTCCTGGTTCAGGATCGGTGGATCAGAGATCTAGTCAAAATCTTGAAACCCAGTATGATTTCTACGCGTTGCTCCCGCCGCTCATCAAGAACGGCCGGGCAGTCCTTTTTCCAGCGTACAAGGGGACATTCGAACGCGGGAGCGATGCGCTAACCGCAATCCATGGCGGAGACGATTCCCGTCAGTACACGGAATTTTTCATCAAGGTGGTCAAGGATCTCAAGAGAAGCATTGACTATCTGGAGACACGGCCGGACATCGAAAGCAAAAAGCTGGCCTACCTCGGATTCAGCTGGGGAGGTAGTTATGGAGCAATCATCCCTGCGGTCGACGAGCGGCTGAAGGCCAGTGTCCTCAACGTAGGCGGTATGTGGGGCGACTGTCGGTCCGAGGTTAATGAAATCAATTACGTTACCCGGGTAAAAATCCCTACCCTCATGCTCAACGGCAGGTACGACATGACTTTTGTCTACGAACTGGAGGTCAAGCCGATGTTCGATCTCCTGGGGACTCCTTCGGGGCAGAAAGAGCTGATACTTTACGATACCGACCATTTTATTCCTAGAAACGAATTCATCAAGGAAACCCTAAATTGGCTGGATAAGTATCTGGGGCCGGTGAAATAGCCTATATGGCCGTCGCGTCGCGCGGGTTCCAGGTTTTCGTCAAGCCGGCCGGCGCCGCCTGTAACCTGGCCTGCCGCTACTGCTACTACCTGGGGAAAGGCCCCATCGGCCCGGCGGAGGCGCCGGCCCGCATGCCCGAAGACCTCCTCGAGGACTACATCGCCCAGCACATCGCCGCCTCGCCCGACGAGATCATCCGCTTTTCCTGGCACGGCGGTGAACCGACCGTCCTGGGTGTCGACTACTTCCGCAGGATCGTCGAGATCCAACGCACGCATTGCCCCGCCGGGCGCACACTCGTGAACGGCATGCAGACAAACGGCACCCCGCTTGATGAGGAGTGGGGCCGCTTTCTCGCGGCCGAAGGGTTCGCCGTCGGGCTCAGCCTCGACGGTCCGCGTGAACTTCACGACAGGTATCGCCTCACCCGGGACGGGCGGTCTACCTTCGAAGAAACGATGCGCGGCTGCGAGATCCTGCGGCGGCACGGCGTCCCGACCGACATCCTCTGTGTCGTCAGCGCGGCGAACGTCGGGCATCCCGCGGAGGTCTATGGCTTTTTCAAGGAGATCGGCGCCTCGTACGTGACGTTTCTCCCTCTGGTCGAGCGGCGGCCGGAAGCGCTGGGCGGCGTCAGCCCCGATACCGTTCCGTCCGAAGCTTGGGGGGATTTCCTTTGCGCCGTCTTCGACGAGTGGGTGGCCGGGGACATCGGGCGGATCAAGGTCCAGATCTTCGAAGAGGCGGCCCGGACCGCGTTCGGCCAGGAGCATTCGCTCTGCATTTTCCGGCCGGTCTGCGGCGACATCCCCGTCGTCGAGAGGAACGGGGATTTATACTCCTGCGACCATTTCGTGGACGCAGAGAACCGCATCGGCAACATCCGCGAAACGCCGCTCGTCGAGCTCCTCGAAAGCGTGCCCCAGCGGGCGTTCGGACTGGCCAAGCTGGAAAAGCTGCCGCGCGTCTGCCGGGCCTGTGACGTCCGGGTGATGTGCAACGGGGAGTGCCCGAAGAACCGGTTCATGCGCGCGCCGGACGGCGAGGAGGGGCTGAATTATCTATGTCCGGGCTACAAGAAGTTCTTCGCCCGTGTCCAGCCGTTCATCGCCGACGTGGCCGCCGAGTGGCGCCGGCAGAATCCTAGGCCGTGAGCTTCTCCCTGAGGAAGGCGATCGTCCGCCGCCAGGCGAGCTCCGCCGCTTCCTTCTGATACCGCGTCCCGGTGTCGTTCATGAAGGCGTGCCCGGCGCCCTCGTACATGTAAATTTTGTGCTCGACGCCGGCCTTCTTGAGGGCTTCCTCGAAGGCCGGGATGCCCGCGTTGATCCGCTCGTCGTCCCCGGCGTAGTGGATGAGCATGGCCGCCTTGATCTTCGGGACGTCCTCAGGCGCGGGCTGCATGCCGTAGAAGGGGACGGCCGCGGCCAGGTCCGGCGCGTTGACGGCCACTTGGTTCGTCGTCCCCCCGCCCCAACAGAAGCCCATGCAGCCGACCTTGCCCGTCGCCTGGGGCCCGGTTTTGAGGTATTCGACGGCGGCGACGAAGTTTTTGATGTTCGCTTCACGGTCGAGCTTTTGGAAGAGGGGCCGGGCCTCGTCCGGGTTCTCCGGAGTCCCGCCGAAGGGCGACAGGGCGTCCGGGGCGATGGCCAGGAAACCCTCGAGCGCCACCCGCCGGGCGATGTCTTCGGTGTGAGGGTTGAGGCCCCTGTTCTCGTGGATGACGATGACGCCGGAGAGCTTGTCCGCGCCCTTCGGCCGGGCCGAGTAGGCGCGGACCTTGCCCGTTGCTCCCGGATACTCGATGTATCCAGTTTCGAGGCGCGGGTCGTCTTTCGGGACGACTTGGCTGGCGGCCCCGCCGCTTTCGAGGGCCGGCAGGAGAGCCGCCGCGGCGGCCGTTCCGCCCGCGAGTGCGGCCAGCTTTCCGAGGAAACTGCGGCGGTCCATCGCGCCGCGCGCGTACTTTTCGTAGAGGTCGTTGATTTCCGGGCTCATGGTCGTCCTCCCTCGATGTTTTTGCCGTTCTTTCCCACGGACATAACCATGGTATTTCGCGGTCCCGGTCCTGTCAAGGATTTCCCCTCCGGAGGCAATGGCCCGTTCGCCGCCGCTAAGCACCGCCCTTCAAGGGGGATGAGAAGCGCGGCTCAGGGTTACCCCTAACAAGCCTCGGCCCTCGTGCCGGGGAGTCGAGGGGTGTACCCGTTCGCCGCCGCTAAGCACCGCCCTTCAAGGGGGATGAGAAGCGCGGCTCAGGGTTACCCCTAACAAGCCTCGGCCCTCGTGCCGGGGAGTCGAGGGGTTTACCCGTTCGCCGAAGCTCAGGGCTAGCCCCGGAGTACAAGGGGGCTGGCTAGCGGGGAGCCCCGGGATTAGGTTATAGTAGATATATGAGCGAAAACACACCGGCCGAAGGCGGCTTTCGGAGCGACGCGGAGGCCATCTGGCGGGCCGCCATCGCGGCGGTCGAGCCGGAGCGCCTCGTCCGGGAGAGCGTCGTCCGCGAGGACAACCTCGTCCGGATCAAAGGCATGACATACGACCTGGCCGGCTTCGAGAAGATCTTCCTCGTCGCTTTCGGCAAGGCCGCCGCGGCCATGGCCGGCGCGCTCGCCGATATCCTCGGCGAGCGGCTGACATCGGGACTCGTGGTCGTTCCCGGGCCGGGCAAAAAGACGATTCCCAAGCTCGAATACATCGAAGCCGCCCATCCGGCGCCGGACGCGCGGAGCGTCGAGGCCGCCCGCCGGGCCCTCGAGATCGCCGGGAAAGCGGGGGAGAAGGACCTCGTCTTCGTCTGCATTTCGGGCGGCGGTTCGTCGCTCCTCACTCTCCCTGCCGCTGGGATCACGCTCGAGAAGAAGCGGCGCCTGACCGACGACCTGCTCCGCGCCGGGGCGACCGTCGACGAGCTCAACGCCGTGCGGAAACACCTCTCCGCCGTTAAGGGTGGGCGCCTGGCCAAGGCGGCCTTCCCGGCGGCCGTCGTGACGCTCGTCCTCTCCGACGTCGTCGGCGACGACCTGGGGACGATCGCTTCGGGTCCGACGCACTGGGACGTGTCGACCTTCGCCGACGCCCGCGGCGTCCTCGAGCGCTACGGCCTCTGGGATTCGGCCCCGGCCCTGGTCCGGGCCCGGCTCGAAGAAGGCAGCCGGGGCGAGATCGAAGAGACCCTCAAGGAGGGCGACCCCGTCTTCGCGCGCGCCCACACGTTCATCGTGGGCGACAACACGACCGCGCTTCGCGCGGCTAAATGCGAAGCGGATAAGCGCGGCTTCGAGACGGTCTTCCTGTCGTCCTCCGACAGCGGGGAAGCCCGCAAGGTCGCCGCGAACTACTCCGCTTTCCTGGCCGAGCTGGCCTGCGCCGCGGCCTCCCTGCCGCGGCCGCTCTGCCTCCTGGCCGGCGGCGAGCTCACGGTCACGGTGAAAGGGAAGGGGAGGGGCGGCCGCAATACCGAGTTCGTCCTGGCCGCGCTCGTCGAGATGGGGAAAATAGATGTCGAGGGCCTCGACTGGTTAATTCTGAGCCTGGGGACCGACGGCATCGACGGCCCGACCGACGCCGCCGGCGCCTGGGCCGACGCCTCGACGGCCGGGTGCGCCCGTGCCCTGCGCCTCGACCCGGCCGCCTATCTCGACGACAACGATTCCTATTCTTTTTTCAAACAGACGGGATACCTGATCGTCACCGGACCGACCGGGACGAACGTCATGGACTTGCGCGTCTTCCTGCTCCGCGCCGCCTGATTATCTCCTGATTATCTGTAGACGCCGGCGAGGTCCCACTTCTTGATCGTGTCGAGGACGAGCTCGGCGACACGATCGTTGACCTTTCGGAAATACTCCTTAGCCTGGGCGGCGTCGAACGTCGGGTAGCCTTGGCCCTTCTCGTAGAGGAGGATCGTCGAGGCCACCGGCGCGGCGTAGCTGGCCCCGGCCGGGGCGTTCGGCGAGGCCATCTCGGGTTTGTAGCGCTCGGGATGGACGGAATCGGGCAGGAAGGCCTGGATGTAGGCCGTCTCGTTATTGCCGGCGTGCCCGCCGTTCTGCTTGAAAACCGCCTTGGTGATGTCGTCGGCCAGGGTCCACCAATTGACGACGAGGACCCGGACGCGGCAGGCGTTGGCGACGCGCGTCGCGGCCGCGTTGAGGACCGCCGTGTTGCCGCCGTGCCCGTTGAGGACGATGATGTTCTTGAAGCCGTTTGCGGCCAGGTTGTCGAGAATGGCTTCGGCGAAGGGCGCGTAGGCCTCGGATGGGATGGATACGGCACCCGGGAAGGCCTTCATGGCGTCGGTCATGCCGTAATTCAGGGTCGGGGCGATCAGGGCGTCGACCCTCGCCGCGATGTCCAGGGCCATGACTTTCGGGGCGAGGTTGTCGGTGCCATTGGGGATGACGCCGTGGGGCTCGAGAGAGCCGAACGGTACGAGCACCGTCCTGATCCGTGCCGGGACGAGCTCGCCGAACTCCTGCCAGCACATCAGGTTCATCTCCCGGGTCGTCGGTGATTTCGCCGCGCCCTTGGCTGGGTCGGCCGTCTGGGCGAACGCCGCCGCCGCCAGCAGGACAGCCAGGAATATCAACGCCAGGACCACGGGGGTTTTTCTCATGTCGGTCGCCTCCTCGCTCCTTCCATCTTATGCCAATCGCGTGGGTTTGGGAATTCCGTTCTTTTTTCTTGCGTTTTTCAGCGGGCGTGCTAGAATTCTATCACGTTTTCTTTTGCCGGCTGGAGAAAACTCCAACCCAATGGAATATTTCATTTTCCCCCCTTTCTGCTGTTAAATAAACAGCCGGCATTTTATTTTTTTTCGCTTTTTTCTTGATTTTTCGCCGCGCCAAGCTATAATGATAGCGGCTCTCTTTCGCCGGCTGGAGAGGGCTCCCTCAAAATTTATCATCACCCCCCTTTTGCTGACCTCAGCCGGCACTCACCCCCCCCCGAGGGAGGGGTTGCCGCGCCCGCTCCAATTTCCTGTTCCAACGATCCGCCGATTGTGCTATCATACGAAAAATCCCCGAGCGCGGAGTTCACGATGGGCAAGATCGACTGGAAGACGGAACTTACGCACCACTTCGACAGCCTCCGGGTCATCGAGCGCTGCCAGGCGGAGACCATCGGCTATTTCAACCAATTTTGCGAGTTCATCGCCGAGGCCGCCTTCGAGAGCCTGGCCGACGAGCTGGCCCTCTTCCGGATCAAATCCCGCCAGAAGAAGAACAAGGACCGGGACATCCGTTTCAGCGTCTGCTTTCCGGGCACGAAGGACGACCAGCTCCATTACCGGATCTTCCTGCCCAAGAACGCCGTCGAGCTTCGCCTGAAGCTCCAGGTCAAGGCGCGGCGGACGCCGACGGCGGATTACCAGACGACCGACGAGGACTTCATGCCCGGGCTGTTCCCCCTCGAAGTCCTCAAGATGGACAAGGACGACGTCATCCACGACATCATCGAGCACTACCGCAGGTTCTGCTACGCGGCGCTGACGTCGCCGGACTGACCGGCGAACGGCCTTCTCGTCACTCCCTTCCCGACGGCGGGCGGCGCTCGCCATACACGGGCGATTCGCGGACGAAGATGGCGAGGACGGCTCCGGCGACGGCGAGAGCGGCGAGAACGAGGAGCGAAGTCGTCATGGCCCCGGTCGCCCGGTCCTTCATGGCGTCCATGCCCATGATGAAGACGATGCCCGAGATCTGGCCCATCAGCAGGAGCAGGCTGTTGGACGTGCCTTCCGGAGCGGGATGGGTGATCTCGGCCGCGTACTGGAAGCCGATAGGTCCGGCGCTGAGCAGGAAGAATCCGAAGACGAAACCCGACAGGAGGAGCAGTCCGTAGCTCGTGGCGTAGGTCATGCCGATGAGCCCGGGGATGAGCCCGGCGAAGGCCATGAAGATGAACGGCTTTCTGCGGCGGGACCTGTCGGAAACGAGCGGGATAATGACCGCGCCGACGATGCCCCCGACGAGCATGAGGGCGCCGAGCGCCCCGGCCTGGGAGATGGAGAAGCCGCGCGGCCGGACGATGTCCTCGACCCAGGTCGATATGCTGTTGAACATGCCCAATCCGACGAAGAACATGACCAGGAGGAAGAGGAAGTCGCGCCGGCGAAGCATCGATTTGAGGCCGTCGAACATCAGAACGCGCTCATCGCGGCCGGCCGGCGTGGGCGGGTGCTCGCGGGCGACGAGAAGGAAAAAGCCCGCCGCGACGGCCGAGGCGACGCCGTAGAGGAGGAGCATCCGGCTCATGCCGACGCGCAGGTATAAATACGGCGTGAGGAGCATGGCCGCCAGGGGGCCGAGGTAAAGCGCCAGCGTGCCCACTCCGGAGGCCGTCGCCCGTTCCCTGACCGGGAACCAGCGCGCGGCGATCTTGGTGATGGCGCCGATCACCAGGGGCTGGCCGACGGCGATCCCGACCTGGGAGAGGAAAACGACCGTGTAGTTCGAAGCGAAGAGGCCGCGCAGGAGCGCGAAGACGGCCGTCAGGACGGCGCCGAGCCCGACGGCGGCCTTAAAGCCCCACGTGTCGATGGCCCAGGCCGCGGGCAGGACGACGAGGATGTAGACGATCATGAAGACCATGGACAGGAGCCCGATCATGAGGTCGGACTTTCCGTAGAAAACGGCGGCGGCGCTCGTGATCGGGGCGAACGTGATCCAGAGCACCTGGGTCATGAGGCCCACGAGAACGAAAGCGATAAGCACGAGCCAGCGATAACGATAGACCTTGAGCGTTTCACTTTCCATCGAATTGACCTCCTTCATCGGTCTGCGTCATCCATCAGTTCGCTTCATTCGGCATCCGGCGGACGGCCGCGAGATGATCCTCGAGGAGCCGCTCGGCCATCGTGACGACGGCCGGCATCAGGCGATCCCGGGGGAGCTCGCGCGCTTCGACCGGGGCCGAGAATGAAAGATGGATCTTGGGTTGAACGCTCCGCGGGAAAACCATCTGCCAACTGACCTGCAGGAATTCGGCCAGTTTCTGGCGCTGGGGGGCGTTTCTCCTGATTCTGACAAGAGGGCTGTTCAGGAAGCGCGGCATCAGGATGCCGCTGGCGATCGACACCTGCAGGCGGGTCTCCGGAACTCCGCGCAGGATGATCTCGATGCTGCGCGACCAGTCCTCGAGGGCTTCCCCGGCGCCGGGACTCGTTTCCGGGTCGGGTTCCACCTCGACATGCGCATAAAGGAGCAGGGCCCCCCCGCTCGCGAGATGGGCGATCGAAGCCCGCAGGGCCTTCATGCGTCCGACCGTGTCCCGCGGAGCGTAGATGTAATACTCGCGGGCGGCCGCGAAGGCCCGGGTGAAGCCGACGTCCGAAATCACCACTTTGAGGTCTTTCCTGGGGACCGAGGCCATGATGGCCAACGAATCATACGCGCCGGGGTGGTTCGAAACGATGAGCAGGGGGCCGTCCGCGGGGATATGTTCCGCGCCCAGAACGGTTGGCCTGAGGGAAAAATCGGCGAGGATGCTGCGGGCGCCGCCGCTCAATCCCGACGACCTGATCTCGTCGTCCGCGCGGGCGATGATACGGGCGAAGCGGCCGGCGGGATATCTGAATAGAGGTCCCAGTAGGCGGCGCGCGACGCCGCTGGGCGAGAATCCCAAGGCGCGGACGATCTCGTCGGTGATTTTTTTTCCGTAAGCCGAGACGGCTGCCGGGTCGGGTGATGGGGTCATCGTTATCGGAGCGTGACGTCGCTCCGGAACGACTATAGGACCGGCGGCGGATCGATGTCAAGAACGATGGAGCGCCCTTTACTTCTTTTTAGAGGGCTTCGGCTCTTTCTTTTTGGCCGGTTTCGGTTCGCCGATATTGATCTTTTCCCAGCGCCCGGGCGTCCAGGCCCAATAACTGCCAACCAGCTTCCAATTCCCCGGGATCCAAGCCCTGTTCGGTTTCGCTTTGACCCAGCGGCTTTCGACCCAAGCGTAGTTGACGCCGGCCCACTTCCAGTAGCCCGCGACCCAGACGTGATGGGGGCCGGGCATGACTTTGATGACCTCGATCCGGAGCGGGGGAGGAGCGATCCTCGGTTTCGCGGCCGCGTAGCCGGGCACGATAGTCAGAAAAAAGGCGGCCAATAAGGCCAAGGCGGTCTTTTTCATCGGTTCCTCCACCCGTTTAGTCGTCGGAGGACGGAAAAGCTTGGCGGAAACGTCCTACTTCTGCCCGTTGATGACCTCGAGGACCTTGAAGAGGTAGTCGTAGGCCGGGCGGTCGACGGTCGTCTGGCCGAGGTACTTGAACTGGAGCACTCCGTTGGCGTCGATGATGTAGACGGCCGGGACGTTCTGGTCGACCTTGCTGCCGCTCCATTCCGTCTGGAAAAGCCCTAGGCTTTTCGAAAGCTTCCGTTCGCCGTCGACGAGGACCGGGAAGGGGGTCAGGATCTCGCCCTTGTTCAAGGCGTAGTCGTTCGGGAAGATCTGGCGCCAACGCTCCATCCGCCGCTTGCCGTTTTCGTCGAGCTTGGAGGGGTCGGCCGGGTTCTTCGTGTTCTTGATCGTCTCGAGCTGGCCGGGCAAAGCCTCGAGCCAGGTCTTGACGACGTCGTTGGCGTAGGGGAACACGAAGAGGACCTCGACGTTGTACTTCTTGCGGATCTGCTGGGCTTTTTCGATCTCGGCGAGCTGGGCATAGCGGTAGTTGCAGATCGTGCACCAGTAATTCTCGGCCGCATACCCGCGCGAAAAAATGATCATGACGTTCTTGCCGCGGAGCGACGAGAGCGTCAGCGCGCCGCCCTGATAGACGGGCAGGGTGAAGTCGGGCATGGGCTGGCCGACGACGACGGGCGTGGGCCGGACCTCGGCCTGCTGAGCCTGCGCCGCGGCCTGGCCCTTAAAGAGGATGATGATGGCAGCCACGGCCAGGACAACCAGGGCCGCGATCAGGATGGCGGCTTTTTTCTTGTTGATCATTGGGCGGGTCTCCTGTTTGGGGATTTCTCTATTAGAGACGACCCGCCTTCGCGAGTCAAGGGAATAGACGAGGCCTGGGATCGGCCGGAATAATGTCTTCAAGTCGGTCCAATACGGGCGAAGGAAAAGGAGCGCCCGGTCCGGCTTGGCGAGTGGGCCGGAGAACAGAATGAGAATGCCGGGTCTTGCGAGCGTCTTTATCTGTGAACAGCCGAAAAGTTCCGTACCAAAGCGGAATTGACAAAGTGGCTACATATGTATATAATGTAGCTACAAATAATCGACGCGCCGGAGAGACCATGACCGTCGGCATTCGAGAGCTCAAAAACAGGCTCAGCTTCTACCTCGAAAAGGTCAAGGCGGGGGAGAAGGTCGCCGTCACCGACCGGGGCTCCGTCGTGGCCTATGTCGTCCCCGCCGCGGCCGCCTCCGAGCTCGAGGGCCTTCTCCGGCTCGTCCGTGAAGACCGCGCCCTCTGGGCGGGAGGGAAGCCGGCCGGCGCCGCGTCCCCGGCTGGCGTCCGAGGCAAGGCCGTTTCCAGAATCGTCATCGAGGAGCGCCGTTGATCCTCTACCTCGAGACCTCAAACCTGGTCAAGCTCTACGTCCGGGAGAAGGATTCCGACGTCGTCCGGGAGAGCGTGAAGGCAGCGGAGGTCGTGGCGACGTCGGTTCTCGCATACGCCGAAGCAAGGGCCGCCTTCGCCCGAAAGCTCCGCGAAAAGGGGATTTCAGAGGAAGCGCACAAGGGCGTCAAAGAAGCGCTCGACCGGGACTGGCCTTCGTATTTCGTCCTGAACGCGGCCGCCGCGACGGCCAGGGCGGCCGGCGACCTGGCGGAAAAGCACGGGCTCCGGGGCTTTGACGCCCTCCACCTTGCCTCAGCCATGGAGCTCCGTGCGGCCGGCGTTTCGGATCTCCGCTTTTCCACCGCGGACGCGCGCCTCCGCGACGCCGCCCGGGTCGAAGGCTTCGAGCCCGCCTGACACGAACAGGCCACGCCAACTCAGGCCTGGCCCGGCGTCCGATGCTCTTTCCGATTCAGCCCCTAAAAGCGGATGCGTATCCCCGTCTGGAGGCTGAAGCCGCTGAGGTCGATTTTCGGCTCACGGTACGTGACTTCGGGCGGGTCGGGAGTGGGGGGAGTTGACTCTATCGTGAACGAGCTATACGTTCCATCCGGATAGGTGAAGGTCTGGAGATAGAGCTTCCCCTCGTTTGTATCCTCTCCGCCGGCGCTGTCCCGTTCCAATCCCATGACCGTGTTGAAGTTCTTGAAACTCGCGTAGCGGCCGACGGCTTCGAGGAAAAAGCCCATTTTTGGGGAGATCTTGTACTCGAATCCCAGACTGCCCTGGAAGCCCAAATTGTCGGACAGACTGCTCCGGCTGGCGCTGAGGGACATCTCTTCCCAATCAGTCGCACCGATTTCCAGTCGTTGCGCGGCCTCGAGCTTGAGCCCGGCGTAATAGGCCGCGCCGACGTCGGCGGTTAAGTTGAATTTTCCGCCGAGGGGAAGGGTGAAGAACACCGCGAGCCGGATGGGCATGGCCCTCAGCGTCGGCGTGCCTGTCAACGTGATCTCTCCAATCGAGGTCGAGGATAGCGTCATGAGGGAACTCTTGGAGCTCTGCAGGTAACCGGCGCCGATACCCACGCCGATGTTGGGGCTGAGCTGGAAAACGAGGTCGGCTCCGAAGTTGTAGCCGGCATGTATGGGATTGTAGCCGCCTGAAGCGGTCCCAAACCCCAAAGCAGCATAGAGCTCGAGTAGCTCGAAGAAGCCGTCACAGCCCTCATTCACGTCTCCGGCCGCCAGGCGGCTGAATCCGCCGTAGAGCCTGAGACTGAGGGGCGAGGACTTCTTCTTCGGCTCGCCGGTCGCGGCGCCGGCCGTTGCTTGAGGCGATTTGGATGTCGTGCCCTTGGTGTCATAATAGATTTTATCATAGAGCCTATCAAAGCCCGGCGGGAACAGCAGGTCTGCCCCGTTGATCTTCGGGCTCGTTACCATAGCCTTATCGGGCCCTTTCTTGGCTTCCTCCGACCAGCTTAATAAACACGAGACCAACAAGGCGGAAACAAGGACTCCTAACGATTTGACTCTCGCGCGCATTTTTTTACCTCCCTGTGAATTGCCTGAGAAAAGCATACGCCGCCACAAGGATGGAGTCAAGAAAAACAATAAGCCCGGCGAGAAGTGCAGGCCACACCCCCCAATGTCTGGCCTTATGCTCGCGAAATCCCCCTAATATTTGAATGCGAGGTAGGAATGCAATATATATAGTGTCGGCGAAGGCACGCCGGAAGGAGGAGCGATGAACGACGGCGATATCCGGGAACTCTTGAAGGCGATGGTCAGGGCCCCGAGCTATCCGGGAGTTGCGCGGCAGGAGGAGGCCGCGGTCCTCGAGCTCGAAGCCTATCTCCGGGAGCACGATATCCCCTCGACGCTCGTCGAGGTCCGGGAGGGCCGGCCGAACCTGCTGGCGACGGTCGCCGGCGAGAAACCGGGACCGCACCTCCTCTTCTGCGGACACATGGACACCGTCCCTCCCAACGCGGGGGCCACGGTGGACCTCTTCGCGGCCACGGTCGAGAACGGCCGTCTCTTCGGCCGGGGGAGCGTCGACATGAAGGGCGCGCTGGCCGCCATGGCCGGGGCTCTCGTCCTGCTGAAGGAGTCAGGTGACCCTGCTTCGGGCTCGGTCACACTGGCCGCGGTCATCGACGAGGAGATGGAGAGCTTGGGCGCCGAGGCGCTCATCGCCTCCGGCTTCAAGGCCGACGGTGCGGTCATAGGAGAGCCCACCGAGAACAGGGTGGCCATCGGCCACAAGGGGCTCGAGTGGCTCGAGGTCGAGTTCGAAGGCAAGGCCGCCCACGGCAGCACGCCCGAGGCGGGCATCAGCGCCATCGTCGCCGCGGCCCGTTTCGTCTCGCTCGTCGAGAAGGAGCTCATCCCCGGGTTCGAGCGGAGGCGCGACCCGGTCCTGGGCCTTCCGGCGATCAACATGGGCACGATCCATGGCGGCCAGCAGCCGAGCATGGTCGCCGCCAACTGCCGGCTCCAGCTCGACCGGCGCTGGGTCTCGACCGAAACGATCGATCAGGTTTTCGGGGACATCGAAACTCTGCTCGCGCGGGTCCGGGAGGGGCTCCCCGGCCTCAAGACGAAGCTCACCCGGATGCCCGGCGGCATGGCCACGATGCTCCACGGCCCGCTCGTCATCGACCCCGGGCACCCCCTCGTGCGTTCCGCGCTCCAGGCGTTCGGGGACCTGGGCCGGCCCGCTCCTCCGACGGCCGTTTTCCCGGCCTGGACCGACGGCGCGCTCCTCTCCCGCGAGGCCGGCATACCGACCATCGTCTGGGGGCCGGGCGCGCTCAAGCTGGCCCATTCTCCGGAGGAGAGCATTCTTCTCGAGGATGTTTATCTAGCCGCGCGCCTCTATGCCGCCGCGGCCCGGCGCTTCACGGCGGCTTGATCGCGATGAAGAGCCGCGTCCCGCATACCTACGTCCTGCTCATCGGCCTGCTCGCGCTGGCCGCCGTCACGACCTGGATCATCCCCGCCGGGAGCTACACCCGCGTCGTCGTTCAGGGCAGGGAAGTGGTCGACCCCTTGTCCTATCATCTCGTCGAGGCCCGGCCGGCCGGGTTCGGCGCGTTCATCCTCGCTTTCCCCCGGGGCCTCCGGGAGATCGCCGAGATCGTCTTCTATATCTTCATCATCGGCGGCGCGTTCGGGGTCTTGAACAGGACCGGGGTCATCCAGGCCGGCGTCCGCGCGCTGGTCCGGCGGCTCGGACAGAACAAAGCGCTCATCGTGCCGCTCCTCACGGTCGTCTTCGCCGTCGGTGGCGGCACGATCGGCATCGCCGAGGAGACGCTCGTCTTCCTGCCGGCGCTCCTCC
>Ga0209182_10000229_pt1 | contig 14485 bp, 6 predicted proteins | sample LakBais05cmmetaG_FD_185474 | JGI IMG/M metagenome (GOLD analysis project Ga0209182, IMG submission 185474) | Lake sediment microbial communities from Lake Baikal, Russia to study Microbial Dark Matter (Phase II) - Lake Baikal sediment 0-5 cm... | ecosystem: Environmental > Aquatic > Freshwater >...
CACCCGTTCCCATCCCGAACACGGAAGTTAAGCCCGATACGCCGATGGTACTCATGGGGAAGCCCGTTGGAAGAGTAGGTCTCTGCCATGGTCATGTCTTTTCCATCTCTCCCCTTGCGGGGGTTTTTCCAACTCCAGGGGGTGCAGGGAGGGGCACAGGTCTTGCATTTTACAGAACGGTGCCTGTCCCCTGTTACACGCACATGCGGGAATCCATCCTGTCAGGATCCATTGTTCCCAAGACACCGTCCTCGTCCGTCCTTCCCGAAAAGGCGGGAATTCATGCATCTTCTCAGGAACGCTTTCTCCTCGGGGGCGGTCCACAACTGCAGATGGCATTGCAGTGAGAAGCGAAGCGACTAGAGTGTTCGGGGAGAAATGTCGCATGGCATTGCGAAATCATCACAGACCAGGGGGATATTGTGAAAAAGCGGAAAGGCGCGAAACGGAACTGGCAATCGTTGGCTCTTGGTGGTACGCTCGCCATGGTGTTTCTAGTGCAACTACTGACTGTACCTCATGCAGTGCGGGCCGCTACGGCAGTCAACGATGTAGCCTCGACGAATGAAGACACCTCTGTCACCATCGGCGTGCTGGGAAACGATATCGGATCAGGACTGAAAGTTACGTCGGTTGGAGCACCCACTCACGGTACCGCGACGATCGTTAGCGACGTTGCCGGAACAATCGTCTACACCCCTTCGCTGAAGTGGAGTGGAACCGATTCGTTGACCTACACGGTAAGCGAGGGAAGTACGTTGTTCTACGCAGGCACAGGGCACTACTACGAATTCGTCAGGTTCGGCGTGTCCGACAACAAATCGTGGTACTCTGCTCGAGACGCAGCTGCCGGTTGTTGGTTCTACGGCATGCAGGGCTACCTGGTGACGATCACCTCAGCCGGAGAACAGGCGTTTGTCGAAGGCAAGCCGGCAGGTCAGGGCTGGATGGGTGCTAGTGATGAGCCTCAGGAAGGTACTTGGCGCTGGGTGACGGGACCGGAAGGGCTTGAGAGCGGAGGCTTGGGTAGGCAGTTCTGCGTCCAGACTGGTGGAGCCGTTGAGTATGGTGCTAGTACTGTGGGCGGCGGCACACCCTTCGGTGGTCAATACTCGAATTGGGCTAACGGCGAGCCAAACAACGCGAACTACGAGGATCATGGGCATTTCCTCGAAGGCGGCAAATGGAACGACTACAAGTTCGACAACGCCTCCATCATTGGTTACGTGGTCGAGTACGGCGGCATGTCGGGTGATACGCCGATCGTCCCGACCGCTACGGTCACAGTGAACGTGAACCCCGTCAACGACGCGCCTTCGTTTGCGAAGGGTGCGAACCAGACGGTCCAGGAAGACTGCGGAGCACAGACGGTTGCCGGATGGGCAACCTCCATCAGTGCCGGTCCCGTCAACGAGTCTTCTCAGTCTCTGAGCTTCCTTGTCACGAACGGCTACAGCGCACTCTTCAGTGTCCAGCCGGCGGTGAACCCCACGACCGGTAGTCTAGCCTACACTCCTGCCCCCAACCAGTACGGTTCGGTCGTCGTCACCGTCTGTCTCCAGGACAGTGGTGGCACCGAGAACGGCGGTGTGGACACATCTGCTGCGCAAACCTTCACCGTCACGGTGACTCCTGTCAATGACGCTCCCTCCTTCCTTATCGGGCCGAACGTCAGTGTTTCCGAGGATGTTGCGTGTGGGATGATGGGTTGGGCAACCAGCATCACAACAGGAACCGGCGATCCCTATTCCCAGACTCTCTCGTTCCAGGTCACCGGCAACTCAAACCCGTCACTGTTTGCGGTCGGCCCCGTTATCCAGGCCAGTGGGCGGTTGTCTTTCACGACGGCGGCAAACAAGAACGGCACAGCGACCATTACGCTAGTGCTTCATGACAACGGCGGCACGGCGAATGGCGGCGTGGACGCCTCGGCACCCCAGACCTTCACCATCACCATCACCCCCGTGAACGACGTCCCGTCCTTCACGAAGGGCACTGACCAGACGGCCCTGGAGAACTGCGGTCCCCAGACGGTTGCCGGATGGGCAACCTCCATGAGTGCCGGTCCCGCCGACGAAGCAGGGCAGGCCCTCGACTTCATCGTCACCAACGACAACACCACGCTGTTCAGCACACAGCCTGCCCTTGCCGCGAATGGCACCCTGACCTATACTTCCGCACTCAACAGGAACGGGACGGCGACCGTGACGATCCGCATCCATGATAACGGTGGCACCGCGAGCGGCGGCGTGGACACCTCTGCCCCCAAGATGTTCACCATCGCCGTTACCGCGGTGAACGACCCTCCTGTCAACACGGCCCTACCCAGCATTGTCGGTACGATGAACGTCGGCGATATGCTGACCGCTTCGACTGGCACGTGGAACGACAACGTCGACACATCTGTCTCCGGATCATCGACGTTCACGTATACATATCAGTGGGTCCGTGCAGACGATGCCTCCGGTACGAACGCGGTGGACATCGCATCTGCCACTCTCTCCACCTGTGTCCTGTCGGATCCTGATGCCCACAAGTACCTGTGCGTGAGGGTCACCTGCACCGATAACGGCGTCGGTCTCCCCGCCATGCAGAGCGTCACTCTTCTCACGCCCTGGACCTCCCAGGTCATGAACTGTCCCCTCTCTATCACCGAAGGCGCATCGACCTCAGTCACCATGGACGAGGACGGGAGCCCACTTGCTTGGAACCTCACCCTCCACGCAACGGATGCCGACGGCGACACCCTCACGTGGAGTATCTCAACGCCTGCGTTCCACGGCATCGCCACGGCGATCGGGACCGGTACCGGTAAGGCCATCACCTACGCCCGCATCTCCGACTACAACGGCTCGGACTCCTTCGTGGTCAAGGTGAGCGACGGGTACGGCGGCAGTGCCAGCATCACCGTGAACGTCACTGTCCGCGAGGTCAACGATGCTCCGACAGCGGTCGCCGACGCAGATTCGATGTTCGAGGACGGTACGCTGACGCTGTCGACCGCCCAGCTGCTGTCCGACGACCTGAAGGGACCTGCGAACGAGAGCGGGCAGGGCCTCGTGCTCCTGGGTGTCGGCACAACCCCTGTCAATTGTACCGCTACCTTGAACGCTGGTACCGTCACCATGTATCCCTCGCCCAACTTCAACGGCATTGCTTCCTTTGACTACACGATCCAGGACAACGGGACGACGGCAGGGGCACCTGATCCAAAGACGGCCTCCGGCATCGTCACCATCACGGTCACCCCCGTGAACGACGTCCCGTCCTTCACGAAGGGCACTGACCAGACGGTCCTGGAGGACTGCGGTCTCCAGACGGTTGCCGGCTGGGCCAGTGCCATCAGTGCCGGTCCTGCCGACGAAGCAGGGCAGGTCATCGACTTCATGGTCACGAACGACAACAATGCTTTCTTCTCTGTCCAGCCAGCCATCGATCCTGCTACGAGCACTCTGACGTTTACCCCTGCCGCTAACGGAAGCGGCACGGCCACCATGACCGTCCGCATCCATGACAACGGCGGCACGACGAATGGCGGCGTGGACACTTCCGCTTCCCAGACGTTCACTATCACCGTCAACGCCGTCAACGACCCGCCTGTGAACACGGCGCTCCCTGCCATTGCGGGCATTCCACATATTGGCCGGACGCTGATGACGACGTCAGGCAACTGGGACGATGTCATCGACACGGACGTTTCCGGCACGTCGGTCCTGTCCTATGCTTATCAGTGGCAACGCAGCACGGATGGTGGAGTCACGTTTGCGGACATCGCAGGTGCGACAGGTTCCTCGTATACGCTCACACTCCCCGACAACCTTCAGCAGGTTCGTGTGAGAGTCACCTGCAGCGATACGGGCGTCGGCCAGCCGGTCCCTCAGAGCACGATGGTCTTCTCACTTCCCGTGACGGTCCTCAACGCAGCGCCGAGCATCGCCGAAGGGTCTGCAGTATCGACGTCGTGTGACGAGGACGAGAATCCCGTGCCATTCAGCCTGACGCTTCATGCGACAGATGCGGACGAGATCGATACGCTGACGTGGCACATCGTCACGCCTCCTGCTCACGGGAATCTGGTGCTGCCCATGCCAGCAGTGGGCTCTTCCACCGCTCCCTCGGTCTACCACGCCACTGCCAACTGGAACGGCACTGACAGGTTCACGCTTAGGGTCGAGCCCGGCCTGACCGGCTTCGACGAGATCACCGTGACGGTCACCGTGAACCCCCGCAACGATGCTCCTGTCAACACGATCAAGCCCAGTATTGCCGGGAACCTGTTCGTGGACCACGAGGTGCGTGCCGTGATCGGCAGCTGGAACGATACCATTGACACGGACGTTTCCGGCACGTCGGTCTTGTCCTACACGTACCAGTGGCTCCGGGCCCGCGATGCAGCAGGGACGGGACTCGCGCTCATCCCTGGTGCGACAGCCTCCGCCTACATCGTTGCTCCTATCGACGAAGGGATGTACCTTGCCGTCCGCGTCACGTGTACCGACAACGGCGTGGGTCTGCCCGTCGGCTCGAGCACGAGCGTGGACAGTGCGTTCCTTGCTGCCCGGTACCTTGACACGATGCCTCCGACCATTGACTTGCCTGACTTCTCCTCCTGGCTTGGCGTGACCGGAGTAGGCGGAGGGACAACTCCCTCCTTCACAGTGAACCGGTCGCCGTTTGACCTGCAGTTCATGGTCGAGGACAACCGGAGCGGCGTGCAGTGGAAGGTCTCCGTGAACGGCGTGGAGGCAAGCTCTTCCGTCGGCACGGGCACCATCGACCGCTCGATGCTGCTGACCGAGGGCACGAACCGGGTCGACATCACGGCTGTCGACGCCGCAGCGAACACTGCTTCCCGGCATCTTGCCATCACCCTGGACACCTATGCCCCCGTGGTCACCCTTGCGCGCCCACTGCAGAGCATGGTCACTGGCACGACCCTGAACGTTGAGGGGACCATCAGTGATGGGGTGTCCGGCGTCCGTTCCCTGAGTATCGATGGCACCGAGGTTATTCCCTACCTGGACGGGACATTCACAGCGCCCCTTCCCCTGAAGCGTGGCCTCAACACCATCGCCGTGGAAACGCTCGACAACGCAGGCAACCACGGCTCCTTCATGTGGGTTGTCGACCTCACACCGGTCCAGCAGCAGCGTATCCGGCGCACCATCGACCTGACCATCGACAACGTCGTGATGGTCGTGGACGGGGCCGACGTGACCATGGACGTGGCGCCGGTCATCCGTGAGAACAGGACCCTCCTGCCTCTGCGGGCAATGATCGAGGAACTGGGCGGCTCGATTACCTGGAACGCCAAGAACCGTCAGGCGACGGTCAAGGCGCGCGGCGTAACTATGCTTCTGACGATCGGCAGGAACACGGCCACGGTGAACGGCAAGACAATCCCCATCGACCCGGCGAACCCAAAGGTCGTCCCTGTCATCCTTGGCAGCAGGACGTTCCTGCCCCTCCGGTTCATCGCGGAGCAGCTCGGTCTGGACATCGCCTGGTACGCCCCCACGCGGACGGTGAGCATCACCTGGGAACCCTGACAGGCTCCTCATCACCTCAATGACCCGGGTTCGCCAGCGATGGCGGGCCCTTTGCGTGTGAGGGTGGACAAGTATGTTACAGAAACGGAACCGTCCTGAAGTGTAACACTCTCCGTCAGTCCTGCGCAGGCGGGAATCTATGCGCCTGAGTATTTAGGTCGGACTGCACGTGGGCACGTCGGAGTGTGGCTATACTGTACGGCATGAGAGCAGCAACGCGACAGAAGAGTTGGGGTCGACCCGAGGCTCGGGCCTGGGCAGGGCTGATTCTGGCTGTGCTGGGCATCTCTGGGACATCGACGTTCATCAAGCTGGCGGGCACCGATCCTCTCATGACAGCCTTCTGGCGACTGGCGCTGTCGACGCTCCTGCTCCTTCCGCTGCAAATGTGGCGCAGGCGCAACACGCTCGCCAGTAATGGACCTGTCCCGAAGTGTAACACTGTTACAGAAACGGAACCGTCCCGAAGTGTAACACTGTTACAACAACTACGTCTGTCCCCTGTTACAATGCTGGCGGGTGCGTTTCTGGCTGTGCACTTGGCTCTGTGGGTGACGTCGTTGTCGATGACGTCGGTGTTGTCCTCGCTGGTATTCGTCACCATGAACCCGCTGTTTGTGGCTGTGTTGGACCTCGTCCTGTTTCGGGAACGTACCAGCCGTCTGCTGTGGGTTGCTGTCGCGATCGTGACGGCGGGCGGGGTCTTCATCGGTATCCAATCTGGCACGACTGCCAATGCCGGGAACCTGTTCGCCCTGGGCGGGGCGCTGGCGGAGTCGCTGTATCTGATCGTCGGGCGCAGGGCGTCCCGGGAGATGGACCCTGTCTCCTATAATGTGGGTGCGTTCGGTTGGGCGGCACTCCTGATGGGGCTCGTGTGCGTGGCGGCTGGAAAGCCCCTCCTGTCGCTGACGGGCAGGTCGTTCCTGTGGCTCGCCTTGACCGCCGTCCTGGGCCAGACTGTCGGCCACGGCCTCGTCAATGCTTCGCTCAAGTCGTTTCAGCCGCAGTTTGTGGCGCTCATGCTGTTGTGGGAGCCAATTCTGGGCAGTCTGCTGGCGTTCCTGGTGCTGGGTGATCGGCCGGGTCCGGCCGAGCTTGCGGGAGGCGCCGTCATTCTGGCCGGGCTGGCGCTGGGAATCGTTTCCAGCCGCCGCTCTGCGGTGGAGGCGCCTGCGGGCGCTGAGGGTCAGCCGCTGTAGCCCAAAAGCTCCAGAGGCTGTGTGCCTGCCAGCTGCACTTTGGCCGCGCTGAAACGCACGGCGGCTGCAAGTACTGCCAGGGGATCCGGCGTCGAGACAAGCGCAGACAGGAAGGCGGCTGTGAAGGAGTCTCCGGCGCCCGTCACGTCGACGGGCGTGAGGGCCACGCCAGGTGTCGTGATGATGCCCTCGTCGCTGCAGAGGAGGGCTCCTCGTGTGCCGAGCTTGACGACGATGGTCACCCCGGTCGATCGGTGGAGGATGCCGGCTGCCTCCCCTGCATCTGTCTCCTGTGCGAGCCAGCAGGCTTCCTCTTCGTTGGGCAACAGGTAGTCGCAGCATCGCGCTGCTGCAAGGACTGCGTCGCGGCCCATGGCATTCATGGCGTCGATGCTGGCGGGATCCATGGCGACGACCGGTCGTGCGGGACCAGAACTTGTGAGCACCGCCTCGAGTGCCCCCCGGCAACCGTTATCGAGCAGGCTGTATCCCGAGACGAACAGGAAGTCTCCAGCGGTCTTGCATGCAGTGCGCACGAAGCGTGCGAATGCGGCTGGATCCACCGCCCTGTTGGCGCCCCGCTGACGGTACATATGGTACGAGCCGGCCTCCTGGACGACGCTGACCATGCCTGTCGGGGTGTCGACACGGTTGCCGGCGTATGCGATGCCGAGGCGCGCCACGTGGGACACGTACAGGTCTCCTGCGACGTCGGTCCCCAGGGTACCGAACAGTTGTACCGGCTGGCCCAAGCATCGCAGGAAGAAGGCGACGTTCCCTCCCTGCCCCCCGCAGGACAGCATGATGTCTGCCTGTGCTTCCTTCCCGGAAGGCGACAGGGTGGGCGCCACTGTTGTGGCGTCGATGTTGAGGTCGCCCGTGACGAAGAACATGGGACCAGCGATCAGCGGTGTTTCAGCAGGGTGGCGATCTGCGTCCCCAGTGCGACGTTGCTCTTGATAAGGGCGATGTTGGCCTCGATGACACCGGGCAGGTTCTTCTGCATGTAGGCCAGGATGTAGGGCGTCATCGCCTTGCCCTCGACGCCATCTTCTGCAGCCTTTTTGAGCGCTCCCTGTAGAACCTTCTCGTGCTTTGTTGGGTCAACCTGGTCACGCTCGGCGATCGGGTTCGTGACGAGGATCCCGGTGTCGAGCTTCAGGCGGTCGCGTGCTTCCACGATGGATGCGATGTCCGATGCGCTCTCGACGCGGTGCTCGAGCGGGATGCCGGAGTCGCGCACGTAGAAGGCGGGCAAGGTATCGGTCTGGTAGCCTAGGACGAGGACGGACATCGTCTCGAGGTACTCCAGCGTGTTCCTCAGGTCGAGGATGGACTTCGCACCCGCACACACGGTGATGCAGCGAGCTCGCCCGATCACGGGCAGGTCCTGTGAGATGTCGAGGATCTCGCTCACGCCGCGGTGCACGCCCCCGATGCCACCGGTGACAAAGACGCGAATGCCTGCAGCGTCGGCGATGAGCAACGACGCAGCAACGGTCGTGCCCCCGCTGAATCCCATGGCGACGGCGACGGGGATGTCGCGGGGTCCGATCTTCTTGACCCACTTGGCCCGAGCGAGCATCTCGAGCTCAGACTTGGAGAGGCCCACGCGGATCCTACCCGAAACCAGGGCAGTCGTGGCGGGGATGGCTCCACCCTTGCGGACGATGGCCTCGAGTTCCTGTGCCAGCTCGAGGTTGACCGGGTACGGCATGCCATGGGTGATGATGGCAGACTCGAGGGCGACGACCGGCGTTCCCTTGCGAAGAGCTTCCTGGACTTCCTCGGCGATGACGAACTCTTCCGGATGGGTCTCGTCGCGCCTGGCCCCCTTGGCAAACCCTTTGGTGACGCTGTTGCCGGTCTTGTGCCCGGTCAGCTGGTCATTCTCGCTGCGCTGTACTCTTCTCGCCATGACGGGCTCCTCTAAAGTGTGTTGTGGCCAGAAAGGCTTCCACGACAACCGGATCGAACTGCGATCCGGCACACCGCGCCACTTCCGCGGCAGCCATGTCAGGCTGCGCGCCATGTCGATACACGCGCGCAGTCACCATGGCGTCGAACGAGTCAGCCACCGCCAGGATGCGTCCACCCAACGGGATGTCCGCGCCGGCTGTTCCTTGAGGATAGCCTGCACCGTCATATCGTTCATGATGGGACGAGATGATGTCGCAGACATCGGAGAAGCCGGGGACCCGCCCTACGACGGCAGAACCGTACTCGGCGTGCTTGCGCATGATAGCGAACTCCTCTTCGGTGAGGAAGTCCTGTTTGAGCAGGATCTGCGTGGGCACGAAGGCTTTGCCCAGATCATGAAGCAACGCCGCGACGCGCAGGGTTTCGAGGTCGTCCTCGGACAGATGGAGGGCGACCCCAATGGGGACGGCAAGCCTGGCAACACGATAGGAGTGCGTGAGCGTAAAGTTGTCCGTACGCTCGAGCACCTCCAGCAGTGCTCCCACTATGCCTTCTCTCATGCCCCCGCTGATTGTCTGTTCGAGCAGCAGTTCAGGGCTCATTTCCGTGCTACCGTCAGGAGAACGAACAAGGTCGACGCTCCCGTATGTCAGTCCTGGACAAGCTCCGTGCTCTCAACACGGCAATGCTTCTTCATCATATGGGTGCTTGGCATTTTTTCAAGCCCACCGTATACTGTGACAGTCTCAAACGGGCACAAACGTGCTCTGCATAAGGGAGGTGGTGACGCCCAAGGGCGGATGACATGACACTCGACAAGTTTACGAGGAAGTCAGCTGAAGCATTGCAGCAGGCGGCGCGGTCCAGCGAAGGCCACGGCAACCAGGCCACCGATTCGTTGCATCTTCTCCGCGCCATTCTCGATCAGAAGGAGGGGCTTGCGGCTTCCCTCTTCCCATATCTCAACGTTACTGTCGAAGCGCTGTCGTCGCACGTCGAACAGGAAATCGAACGGCTTCCCAAGGTGTCGGGCAGCGTCCCTGTCGGCCAGCTGGTCGTCTCGGAGGACCTGAACAGGGTCATCCGCAAGGCCGAGGAGGAGATGACGGCGCTCAAGGACGAATACATCAGCGTCGAGCACCTTCTCATCGCACTGGCCGAGCACAGCCGCTCGTGCGGACCATTGCTGAAGCAGGCCGGCGTTACGAAGCAAGCCATCCTGCATGCGCTGGTGAAGGTGCGTGGGACGGAACGCGTGACGGATCAGGAGCCCGAAGACAAGTATGAGGCACTCAAGAAATACGGCCGCGACCTGACGGAGCAGGCGCGTCAAGGCAAGCTGGACCCGGTCATCGGCCGTGACGAGGAGATCCGGCGCGTCATGCAGATCCTCATGCGTCGGACTAAGAACAACCCGGTGCTTATCGGCGACGCCGGCGTCGGCAAGACGGCGGTCGTCGAGGGCCTTGCGCAGCGCATCGTGGCGCGCGACGTCCCTGAGGAGCTCAAGGACAAGACCATCTTCGCGCTCGATCTGGGCGCGATGATCGCGGGCGCGAAGTTTCGTGGCGAGTTCGAGGACCGGCTCAAGTCCGTGCTCAAGGCCGTTACAGCCGGGGGCGGCCGCATCATCATGTTCATCGACGAACTGCACACGGTCGTCGGGGCGGGCGCGGCCGAGGGAGCCATGGATGCCTCCAACATGCTGAAGCCGGCGCTCGCGAGGGGTGAACTGCGGACGATCGGCGCCACGACGGTCGACGAGTACCGCAAGATCATCGAGAAGGATGCTGCGCTGCAGCGCCGCTTCCAGCCAATCCTGGTCGGTGAGCCGTCGGTCGAGGATACGATCGCTATCCTGCGCGGCCTCAAAGAACGGTATGAGACGCACCATGGCGTGCGCATCGCGGATGGGGCCCTGGTCATGGCAGCTAAGCTGTCCGCTCGCTACATCACGGACCGCTTCCTGCCGGACAAGGCCATCGACCTCATGGACGAGGCGGCGTCGCTGGTCAAGATGCAGCTCGAGAGCATGCCCGTCGAGATCGACGAACTGGACCGCAAACTGGTGATTCTGGAGATGGAACGCAAGGCGCTGGTCTGCGAGACCGACGATAAGTCCAGGAAGCGCTGTGCCGACGTCGAGGCGGAAATCGCGCAGCTGAAGGAGAAGGCGGACCGGCTGAAGCTGTCTTGGCACAAGCAGAAGGACGTCATCGAGGAAGCTGCACGGCTTGGCAAGGAGCTCGAGGAGAAGAAAGTCGAGTTCACGAAGGCGACGCGCGAGGGAGACCTTGGGAAGGCGGCACAGCTCAAGTACGGCGCGATTCCCGAGCTGGAGAAGAAGGTCGAGGCACAGCACGACCAGCTCGCATCGCAGGAGAAGGGCGGCGTCGAACTCAAGCAGTCGGTGACCGAAGAGGAGATCGCGCAGGTCGTCAGCCGCTGGACTGGCATCCCGGTGTCCCGCATGATGGAGACGGAGGTGACCAAGCTGGTCAACCTCGAGGAACGTCTTGCGAAGCGCGTCATTGGCCAGGAGCAGGCAATTCATGCCGTCGCCTCGGCCATCAAGCGGTCGCGCGCAGGCATGTCGGACCCCAACCGCCCCATCGGCAGCTTCATCTTCCTGGGTCCCACGGGCGTCGGCAAGACCGAGCTGTCCAAGGCCCTGGCGGAGGTGCTGTTCGACGACGAGAACCGCATGGTCCGCGTCGATATGAGCGAGTACATGGAGAAATTCAGTGTCAGCCGCCTCGTCGGGGCGCCTCCCGGATACGTGGGCTATGAAGAGGGCGGGCAGTTGACAGAGGCCGTGCGCCGGCATCCGTACTCGGTCGTCCTGCTGGACGAGGTCGAGAAAGCCAACCCCGACGTGTTCGACATCCTGCTGCAGGTCCTGGACGATGGGCGCCTGACAGACGGCAAGGGCCGTACGGTCAACTTCCGCAATACGGTCATCATCATGACCAGCAACATCGGCAGCGACATCATCAGCCGCATCGAGGCAACCCCCGGAACAGTCGCGTACGAAGAGGAATACTCGCGCGTCACAACCGTGGTGCTGGAACACATGAAGACGGTGTTCCGTCCGGAGTTCCTGAACCGGGTGGACGAGGTGGTCGTCTTCAACCCGCTGGGTCAGGTGGAGCTGGCGAACATCCTTCAGCTAGTCATTGACAAGACAGTGGCGAAGGTGCGCGAGCGTGACATCGAGCTGATGGTGTCCGACGAACTGCGCAGACATCTCGTGACCATCGGCTACGACCCGGTTTACGGCGCAAGGCCGCTCAAGCGCACGGTCCAGAAGGTCCTGGAAGACCGCTTGGCCGATGCCCTGCTGTTCGGCGAGGTCAAGGCTGGCGACAAGGTGCTGGCCGACTACGAGGCTGACCGTGTCGTCTTCCGCAAGCAGTAGCCCAAGAATGTGAATGCCCTTGGTGCCTGACCCCAAGGGGATTCACAATTCGAAATGAGAGGTCGATGAATGGCTGAAGAAAGCATTTTCATCAAGGGTGCGCGTGTCCACAACCTGAAAGACGTGAGCGTGCGTCTCCCGCGCAACAAGATCATCGTCATCACCGGCGTCTCCGGCTCGGGCAAGTCCTCGCTGGCGTTCGACACCCTGTACGCCGAGGGGCAGCGCCGGTATGTCGAATCTCTCTCTGCCTATGCGAGGCAGTTCATCGGCCTGATGCAGAAACCGGACGTCGACCTCATCGAAGGGCTGTCCCCCGCCATCGCCATCGACCAGAGGTCGGCCAGCAAGAACCCCCGGTCCACGGTCGGCACGCTGACGGAGATCTATGATTACCTGCGCCTGCTGTTTGCACGCGCCGGCGTTCCGTACTGTCCCAACCACGATATCCCCATCACGAAGCAGTCGCCCCAGGAGATCGTCGAGCACCTGCTGGCGGAGTACACGGGGCGCACCGTTGCTCTGCTGGCGCCCGCGGTGGAGGGGCGCAAGGGCGAGTACCGCAAGCTCATCGAGGACGTCCAGCGCAAAGGGTTCGAGAGCTACCGTGTCGATGGTGCGGAGTACAGCGTCGACGACCCGGTCCCGAGCATCGACAAAAAGCGCAACCACACGATCGAGCTCATCGTCGACAAGCTGCTGGTCACCGCGGACGAACGCACGCGCCTGTTCGACTCGGTGGAACTGGCGCTTAAGGAAGGGAGCGACGTCCTCAAGGTTCTTGACCTGGCGACCGGCAAGCTCGACTTCTTCTCGAGCACCTTCGCCTGCCCCATCTGCGGCTACAGCATCCAGGAGATCGAGCCGCGTCTCTTCTCGTTCAACTCGCCCTACGGCGCGTGCCCGACGTGTACGGGCCTCGGCTTCCAGCTGGAGCCGGACATCGACATGATCATCGACCACGACAAGTCGCTCGCAGAGGGGGCCATCCAGATCCCCGGCTTCCTTGCCGCGTCGACCTTCAGCAAGGACTTCGTCGTGCAGGCGCTCCGCTTCCGCGGGTACGACCCGGACCAGAAGGTGCGCGACCTGCCGGCGGGAGCCATGGACATCGTCTTGCACGGCGAGAAGGAACGCATCCCGGTGCACTGGGAGGATGGCGAAGGGGCCGACCACGTCTACAAGTTCCACTGGGAAGGGCTCATCAATCTCCTGGCGCGCAGGTATGAAGAGACGAACTCGGATGCCATGAAGGACGAGTATGAGCGCTTCATGCTGCAGAGGGAATGCCCGACCTGTCATGGCAGGCGCCTGAAGCCCGAGGCGCTGGCCGTCAAGCTGGCAGGCCTCAACATCAGCGAGGTCACCGACATGTCGGTCGACCAGGCGTCGCAGGTTGCCGCGCAGCTGCCGGCAACCATGACGGAGACCCAGCGCACCATTGCCAAGCAGGTCCTGCGGGAGATCAACGAGCGCCTGAAGTTCATCCTGGACGTGGGCCTCGGGTACCTGACGCTCTCGCGTGCGTCGGCAACACTCGCAGGCGGCGAAGCACAGCGTCTGCGCCTGGCGACGCAGGTGGGCAGCAAGCTGGTGGGCGTCCTCTACGTGCTGGACGAGCCGTCCATCGGCCTGCATCCGCGGGACAACGAGCGCCTCCTGAGCACCCTGCGGGAACTGCGCGACCTGGGGAACACGCTGGTTATCGTGGAACACGACGAGGAGACCATCCGCACCGCGGACTACCTTGTCGACGTGGGCCCGGGGGCAGGCGAACATGGCGGGCGCATCGTAGCTGCGGGCAGCCTGGCCGACATCATCGCCGAGCCGACGTCGCTGACGGGGCAGTACCTGACGGGCAAGCTGTCCGTCCCTCTGCCGAAGTCCAGGCGCACGCCCAACGGCGAGCACCTGCTCATCAAGGGGGCGACGGAGCACAACCTCAAGAACGTCGACGTCGACATCCCCCTGCACATGTTCACCTGCATTACGGGCGTCTCCGGCTCGGGCAAGTCGACGCTCATCAACGACTGCCTGTACAAGGGGCTGGCGCGCGAACTGTACCATGCCAAGGACCAGCCGGGCCACTACGAGAAGCTGACAGGCGTCGAACACATCGACCGCGTCATCGTGGTCGACCAGGCGCCCATCGGGCGCACGCCGCGCAGCAACCCGGCCACCTACACAGGGTTGTTCACGCCTATCCGCGAGGTCTACGCGCGCATGCCCGAGGCGAAGGTGCGCGGGTACCAGCCCGGCCGGTTCAGCTTCAACGTGAGGGGCGGCCGCTGCGAGGCCTGCGAGGGCAACGGGTTCACCAAAGTCGAGATGCAGTTTCTGCCGGACGTCTATGTTCCCTGCGAAGTATGCCACAGCGCGCGCTTCAACTCCGAGAC
>Ga0209182_10000230_pt1 | contig 14480 bp, 14 predicted proteins | sample LakBais05cmmetaG_FD_185474 | JGI IMG/M metagenome (GOLD analysis project Ga0209182, IMG submission 185474) | Lake sediment microbial communities from Lake Baikal, Russia to study Microbial Dark Matter (Phase II) - Lake Baikal sediment 0-5 cm... | ecosystem: Environmental > Aquatic > Freshwater...
TTACGGCAACCTGGGCCAGGAACTGGGCGAAGCCAACTACTTCGTCAGCGACACCAACTACGGCTGGGGTCCCGATGCGATCGGCGACCGCACCGACATCCCCAACTGGGAGGAATGGTTCAGCTCCGCCGGTACTCCCACTTACATGGAAGCGCTCTTCAACGAGAGCGCGCAGAACTCGTACTATACCCGCACGCTCGCCGACCCGGGCGGTGAAAATGTCATCGTCCTTTTCAAATCCTGCTTCCCAAACTCGGACCTTTCGGGCAACCCGGACGATCCGCCCGGCAAATATGGCGAGTTGACCGTCAGCGGTGCGAAGTATGTCTACAATACCATTCTGGATTATTTCGCCACCCGCCCTGACAAGCTGTTCGTCATCATCACCGCCCCGCCGCTCTCCGATCGCACCAACGCCGCCAACGCGCGCGCCTTCAACAACTGGCTGGTCGAAGATTGGCTGGATGAGAACAACTACACCCTCAACAACGTGGCGGTGTTCGATTTCTACAATATCCTTACCGGTCGTGATGCGCATCACTGGTGGTATGACGGGCAAATCGAACGTGTACTGGGCTCAAAAGACACCCTGGCTTACCCCTCAGGTGATGACCACCCATCCGAAGCCGGCAGCCGCAAAGCCACCGAAGAATTCATCCCGCTGCTGAACGTCTTCTATCACCGCTGGTCAGCCAACATCCAGATCGCACTACCGCTGGTGAGTGAATCCCAACCCGAACAGGTAGCGGAAACCGAAGAAAAGGGTGGTCTGACGCTGCCCTGCACGGGCGGGATGGTATTTCCACTGGTGATGATCGGGGTCATGATCATTGCCCGGAATAAGTTCATGAGTATATAATCGAGTAGGGATTAACTATGGAAATCGACTATGCCAGCGAATTCGGGAAAATCGTTCGAGACCATATAGATAACGACCAGGTGGTATGGCTGACCACGGTGCGCCAAGACGGCACACCCCAACCGGCAGCGGTGTGGTTCATCTGGCAGAATGACGCCTTCGTGATCTTCACCCAACCCGCCAGCCAGAAGGTGAAGAACATTGCCCGCAACCCGCGCGTTTCGATGCATTTCAACAGCGACCCGGATGGCGACCACGTGGTGGTCTTCACCGGGCAGGCAGTCATCGATCAGACTGTCGGACCCAGTGACCAGGTCAGGGAATATGTTGCCAAATACGACGCAGCCATGAAGAGGATTCATTACACCTGGGAGGATGTGGCGCGGGATTACTCGGTCGCGCTCAGGATCGTGCCGGAGAAGGTTAGGGGGTATTGATCAACTTTTATCCGGTAAATCACCCCTGTTTTTCATGAGGGCAGCCAGGATCTCCTGATGCAGGCTGCCGCCGCAGGTGGAAAGAAGGCAACCGCCAAAAACGACATCCGGTGCCCACTTGGACAGGGATGTTGCCTTCCCGCCAGCCTCCTCGATACAGGGGATCAGCGCGGCGATATCCCAGGGTTTCATGACCACATCCAGCGCCGCCTGAATGCGCCCGCGGCAAACCAGCGCATGCTGCAGGCAGTCCCCAATGAAACGGAATTGGCCGGCACTCCTTATGTAATCACCCAGGTTCACCTGTATGCCAGATCGCCCGGGTTTGATTTCGGAGTTATGCGGACCGGAGGCGGAGCAGTATGCCTCGGCCAGCGTTTTAACCCGTTTGACTGACACCCTGACCGGTTCAGACTGTTCACTGGCATAGAAGCAGCCGGAACCTCTGACGGCATATACCACCTCACGCATGGCCGGGAAGGCGATCACACCCAGGATCGGTTGGTTGTTCTTCAACAAACCGATCAAAGTACCAAAGGTTGGAATACCCAGTGGCAACCAATGGGTGCCATCCACCGGATCGAGGACCCATTGGAAACTACCCTGCTCCGGACCGGTTGAACCATATTCCTCACCGAGAACACGGTGTTCAGGATAGTTGGTATAGATCAACTCGCGCATGCGCCGTTCAGCACTGCGATCAGCTTCGGTTACTTCCGAACCATCCGGTTTAAATTCCGCCACACAGTTGTAGTAATGCGGCATTATCAATGATGCAGCTTCCTGCGAAAGGTATTTGGCAAAATCAAGCAGCTTTTGGTAGTCTGACATAATCATTAATCCGTTTCAATTGATTGTACTATTAAGATATGTTACCGTGTATTAATGTAAACACGCCTGTTCTGATGTAAAATAATGGATAATACCGGCATGATTTATCTGTTATAGATGCTCCAAAGGAGATCTTATGTCAAAATTTTCAGGGAAACCTAAAGTAATCCCATCTTCTGAAATAACTCCCGAATCGATCTATCTGTCTCGCAGGCGTTTTATGAAAACCGCAATGCTCGGGGCTGCTGGAGTAACCCTCCTGGCTGCCTGCCAGGCTGCCGGTTTGCCATCCAGCTCGACTCCCGCTGGTTTGCCGGCTGGAACGGTCGCCGTCCCCACCAGTGGTTTGACCGATGAGTTGGGAGCCCCCCTGACATCTGAACAAGATGTGACCCATTACAACAATTATTACGAGTTTTCGCTCAACAAAGAAGATGTGTCTGACCTGGCGAAGGGTTTCATCACCGATCCCTGGAAGGTAGAGATCGGAGGGCTGGTACGCAACCCCAGGACCTACGATGTGAGCGATTTATTAACCCGCTTCTCATTCGAAGAGCGCATCTACCGTTTGCGTTGCGTTGAGGGCTGGGCAATGGTCATCCCCTGGCAAGGCTTTCAACTATCGAAATTACTGGATGAAGTCGAGCCGATGACCAGCGCCAAATATGTTCATTTTGTCACCCTGCTCGATCCGGCAAAGATGCCTGGGCAGAAGAGCAGTTATTTCCCCTGGCCATACGAGGAAGGCTTGAGGTTGGATGAAGCCCAACATCGCCTGACGCTTCTGGCTACCGGGCTTTATGGAAAGCCGCTGGCGCCGCAAAACGGTGCTCCCATCCGTCTGGTCGTGCCATGGAAGTACGGGTACAAGAGTATAAAATCGATCGTCAAGATCGAGCTACTCGAGGAACAACCCAGGACGTTCTGGAATGAAATATCCCCAAGCGATTACGGTTTTTACTCCAATGTCAATCCCGAGATTGATTACCCACGTTTTAACCAGACCAGCGAGATCCGCATAGGTGAAAATACACGTGTACCAACGTTATTATTCAATGGCTATGAGTCCGAGGTGGCAGCCCTGTATGCCGGGATGGACCTCAGGAAGGATTTTTGACCCGTCCCTTACTCCCCAGGCTGATCCAGGCTGCAGCCCATGTTGGCGCTCTGCTGCCGCTGGCGATCCTTGCCTTTGATTATTTCAGCGGTCAACTGGGTCCCAACCCGGCTCAAACGCTTGAACAGCGTACCGGTCGGATTGCCATCACCTTGTTAACAACCACTCTGTCGGTCGGGCCACTGGCAAGATTATTCAGGCAACCAGCACTCTTAAGGGTTCGCCGCCCGCTTGGCCTGTATACATTTCTTTATGTCTCCCTGCATTTATTCGTACTGGTGGGCTTTGATTATCGCTTTGATTTCCCCCTGCTGATTGGTAGCTATCTTGGAAAACCGTTCATCTGGCTTGGATTGGCGACCGGCCTGATCCTGGCAGCCCTGGCGCTGACCTCCTTTGACTGGTGGAAGCGCAGGCTGGGCAGGTGGTGGGTTCGCCTTCACCGCTTGATCTACCTGGCAGCCATCCTCGACTTGGCGCATTTTTTTCTGGCGGTCAAGGGCAATATTCTTTCGCTCTCAGGCAACCTGACCTGTCCGCTCATCTATACTGCCGTGATCCTGATATTATTGATCCTCAGAGTACCACTACCAAGCCATTCTCAGCTCCACACTCCTGAACACTAACGCAGATCAGGGATAATTATCCTCCCAACCCCGTGACATTTGATCTATACACTTACAAAAATACGGATATAATTGTTTTATACTCATAAGTTGAGTATTCAGCTTTTTACTATGCCGCCGAAACCTGCTATTACACACAGCCTGGAATACGCCCTGCTTGGGATGCTTGCACAGCAACCCCGGCATGGCTACGAGCTCCACAAAGAGCTTTCCAATCTGGAAGGTCTCGGGCTGGTCTGGCGTATCAAGCAGGCGCAGTTATATGCCCTGCTCGATAAACTGGAAAATCAGGGATACCTGTCATCCCGGCAGATCACGACCGAATCCCACCCACCCCGCAAGGAATACCACCTGACCCGCTCCGGACGCCAGGCATTTGAGAACTGGATGCTCGCTCCGGTCGAACACGGGCGCGAGCTGCGCCAGGATTTTCTGGCCAAGTTCTACTTTGCGCGCCCGGCAGGCGTCGAGACCGCCCGCCGGGTGGTCGAGGCGCAGCGCATCATATTGCTCCGCCTGAGAGGAAAAATGGATGAGCAGGATGGAGCGCTATCAGACTCACAAGTCTTTGAAAAGCAAGTCTATCATTTCCGGATGAAACAGATCCAGGCCATGCTCGATTGGTTGGATGACTGTCTGATCAATAAATCTATTAGTAAGGAGACACCATGAAACATCGCAATCAACTTTTCGCAATACTAGTCACGCTTATATTGCTGGCAGGCATGCTTGCCAGCTGCGCACCCAAAGCCGCCACGCCGGCTGCAACAGAGGTACCGGTCTCACCCACCACCCAACCGGTGGAAGCCGCCCTGACCATCACCGACGGGCTCGATCGCACGGTAAGTTTCGATAAAATGCCCGAACGCATTGTAGTTGCCGGCAAAGCTACAGCTTTAATGGTCAATACGCTGTATGCCTTCCCAGAAGCTGCCACCAAGATCGTGGCGATTGAGAACCGCTCTCAGTCACCGGATATGTTTATTTCACTACTCGACCCCGCCCTGACCGAGAAACTGACCATTGAAAAGAATGCCGGTCCAGAGGCCATTGCCCCCACCCAACCGGATGTGGTCATCCTGAAAAGCTCGATGAAGGAGAAACTTGGTGACCTACTCGAACAACTGGGCATCAAGGTGGTCTATGTTGACCTCGAGACTCCCGACCAGTTCTATCGCGACGTCCGGGTGCTGGGCGCCCTGCTGGACAACACGGCACGCGCCGAGGAGATCGTATCCTATTACGAGGGTCGTGTATCCACGGTGACGGATGCGCTCAAGGATCTGACACCCGAAGAAAAATATCCCATCCTGCTGTTGCAACATTCAATAGAGGATAACGTCATCGCATTCAGCGTACCCCCGGCTGCCTGGATGCAGACTATCCTGACCGAAATGGCTGGCGGAACGCCGGTCTGGAAAGACAGCGCAACGGGCAGCGGTTGGGAAGTGGTGACACTCGATCAAATCGCCGCCTGGAATCCCTTCGGGATTGCCATCGTGGATTATGACGGTGGTGCTGCTGAAGCTGTGGCTGCCATCAAAGCTGATCCGACCTGGCAGTCATTGGAGGCAGTAAAATCCAATCATATCTATGCCTTCCCAATGGATTACCTGAGCTGGGACCAGCCGGATCCGCGCTGGATTCTGGGCTTCACCTGGATCGCCACTTCCCTGCATGCGGACAAATTCCCCGGATTTGATATCACCGGTGAAGTGATCTCATTTTATGAGACCCTGTACGGTCTGGATGAAGCTACCATTCGCGCCGAAATCCTACCGCTCATCACGGGTGATCTAACCGTGGGTACTCACTAACTTAGGAAGAGACTTTGAAAAAAATCAACGGATGGCGGGTGGCACTACTGATCGCAGTGCCACTCATCCTCCTGGCACTCTCGCTTTTCATCGGGCGCTATCCGAAGCCCTACTGGTTGCCACCGAATCTGCTATTTAATGATGAACTCGCGCGCAGCCTGGTTCTAAATCTGCGTTTGCCGCGCCTGGTAGCCGCTTTTCTACTCGGCATGAGCCTGGCGTCTGCCGGGGCGGTCATGCAGATGCTGTTCCGCAATCCGCTGGTCGAACCCGGTTTTCTGGGTGTCACCCAGGGGGCGGCATTTGGTGCCGGGCTATCCATCCTGCTGGTTGGCAGTCTGCCATTTGCCATTGGCAGCTCAGCCACCATCTTTGCTTTCGCAGGACTGGCATTCTCCTACCTGCTGGCGCGCAGGCTGCACTATGGTGGTTGGGTGTTGCGTCTGGTCCTGGCCGGTATCGCTGTTTCGGCTTTATTCTCATCAGGTGTGGGTGTGCTCAAGTATCTGGCAGATCCCACCCGCCAGCTGCCCGAAATCGTCTTTTGGTTGCTGGGGGGACTGTATGCCGTAACCTGGTCCGACCTGCTCATCGTTCTGCCATTCGTCCTGATCGGTCTGGCGATCATTTTCCTGATGCGCTGGCGCTTGAACGTGCTGGCGCTCTCGGATGAAACCGCCTTCTCACTGGGCGCTTCGGTCGAACGCGAGCGCCTGCTGCTGCTGATCGCAGCGGTAACAATCACAGCCTTGATGGTGTCGATTGCCGGCATTGTCGGCTGGGTGGGTTTAATCATCCCGCATATTGCCCGCCGGCTGGTAGGACCCAACGCAGCGCGTGCCATTCCGGCCGCCATGCTGTTGGGGGGTACCTTTGTAGTAATTTGTGATGATATTGCCCGCAGCCTGCTGGCCGGCGAGATCCCGCTGGGCATCCTGACCTCGCTTTTCGGTGCGCTGCTCTTCATTATTATGATGGTAGCCAACAAGATCAAGGTGCAACGATGACCGCCGAACCCATTCTCGCTTTTCATGATGTGGCTTACGGCTATGCGAAAGATCTGCCCGAGGCGGTCAGCCACCTCAATTTCGACATCCCCCCCGCCAGCATCACCGCCATCCTGGGTCCCAACGGCGCCGGCAAAACCACCCTGCTCCACCTGGCATTGGGGTTGTTTCATCCTCGTTGCGGCACAATCACGGTTGGTGGGAAACCTCTGAAAAGTTACCGCCGCCGCGAACTGAGCCGCTGGATCGGGCTCGTCCCTCAAAATGAATACCTGCCATACGAATTCAGTGTTCTGGAATATGTCGTGCTTGGTCGTTCGCCTTATCTTGGACCACTGGATATGCCTGACCCGGTAGATGTCAGCATCGCCAGGCAAGCGCTGGAAACGATCGGCATCCTCCAATTGGAAGATCGGGTCGTGCATGAGCTTTCCGGTGGTGAAATCCAACTGGTGATCGTGGCACGCGCGCTCGCCCAGCAGCCGCGCATCCTGTTGCTGGATGAACCCACTTCGCACCTCGACCTGGCAAACAAACACACCATTCTGAAAACCATGCACGACCTGGCTAAAACTGGTGTGACGGTCATTTTTTCCACCCACGACCCGGATGCCGCCTCACGCATCGCCGACCGCATGGTATTGATGCGCAAGGGGCGCGTTCTCGACGCGGGCAGTGCCGACGTGGTATTTACAGCCGAAAAGCTATCGAAGACCTACGGCATCCCGGTTGAAGTCGTCCAGGTGGATGGTCTGAAGGTCGCGCTGCATGACGAAAGGTACGATTGAGACCTAAACCGCCTGGCAGACTGATCATCCTGAGCGGTCCGCGTGGTGCCGGCAAAACCACCCTGCTCCAAAAGACGCTCTCACGGTTGCGACTCGAGAGCGTGGATATCGCCGGTATCCTTTCGCTGCCGGTTGAGGAAAAGGGTCAGAAGTCCGCCATCGACGGATTGGACTTGCGAAGTGGCGAGAGAAGGCGACTGGCAATCCGCAACACAACCGGGAAAGGTGCATTAAGTACAGATAACTGGGTGTTCGATGCGGATGCCATGCAGTGGGCGGATGAGATCCTGGCGAAAAGCACACCCTGTGATCTACTGGTAGTGGATGAACTGGGGGTATTGGAATTCGAACGCAGTCAGGGTTGGCTCTCCGGTTTGAAAACACTGGATGAGCGACAATATCTTACGGCTATCGTGGTGATCCGACCGGAACTGCTCACACGAGCACGCGAACGTTGGGAAGAGTCTGAGGTGGTCGAGGTTACTCCCGCTACCCGCTCATCCGCGTTCGAACGGCTGGTGAACCTGACGATAAGGTTTTTGCGCACCTCAAAGTCTGTCGTTAAGGGTTAATTTCCGCTTTTTACTCCCCAAATTTTGACCGTTCCATCCCAGCTGATCGAAGCGAGGAGCATCCCATCCGGACTGAATGCCACCCGCAAGACAACCTCCTCATGTCCCGGCAGCGAGACAAGCTGCTTTTGCCCTGTCACATCCCAAATGCCGACCGTTTTGTCGTGACTGCCGGAAGCCAGCAACGTTCCATCCGGGCTGAAGCCCACACCATTAACGTAACCGGCATGACCTGCCAGAGTTCCGATGAGCTGATAGTCTTTCGAGTTCCAAAGGTAAACCTTGTTATCATCACAGCCGGCTGCTATCAGCGCCCCATCCAGACTTACTTCAATATCTCCCACGTTATTAGGTGGTCCGGACAAATTGGTAAGGACTTCCCCACTGGCAGCATCCAGGACACCGGCACGTTTCAACAACCGAGCCCCGTATGCGATCGATTCCCCCGATGGGTCATACGTGACACTCAGGATGCCTTTGATGCCAATTGTAGCCCATAGCATCGAACCGGTTTTTACATCCCACAGGCGGATATCATCCGAAAAACTGGCTGAGGCGATCTTCTGACCATCCGGGCTGAAGGCGAGCTCCCAGATGGGTGATTTAGACGAACCCAGCTCACGTATCTTTTCACCGCTCGCAACATCCCAAACCGTGATGATATTGTCAAACCCACCACAGGCAATGCTTTTTCCATCCGGGCTGAAAACGCAGGCGACGATCTGGGCGGAATTATCCTTGTACAAGGAGTAACGTACTTCCCCGCTGCTCACGTCCCAGACAGGCACAGCATTCAAACCGCAGGCGCCGACCAGCAACTGCCCGTCCGGAGAAAAATCGAGGCTGCACTGGCTGAGGTCGCCGTGTTGATAAGCGGGTATTTCCAAGCTGCGTAGCAGCACTGCGCTATCGGCATTGTCAGACGTGATGCGCTCTTGAACCGGCGAAGCTGATGCACCCCCGGCAGATCGTATCTTTCCCAATTGAGTGGTAGAACAAACACACAAAAGCACGCACATGAAACCCGAAATGAATATCAAATCCACGATTCTCATCACCATGTTTTCATTACCTCCACAACATTAAAAATTTTACTACCCCCACTTAACAAATAATGTTTCAATTTTGTTACAATCCATTTGACAATCCTATATTATTTCGGGGAGCATATCATCAAAAGTTGGTAGAAGCGGATTATCGCAGCGGAATATCCAGAATCATTTCATCCGCGCCCGGAGATATTACTCAACCGGGCAGTATAATGGATCGGATTCCATGATCGAGTCAATCACAAATGCCTATTCACACCACCTGTATTCCTACAACTCATTCAACGCCCGTGATCAACATGTACTACTGATGGGAGCTGATCGTAACAGGAAAAAACCAACATGATAAAACCCTATGAATGCACCCAATGCGGTTCGACCGATTTCGAGGATAGTGGCATCAAACGCGTCCGCTGTGCCCACTGCGGCAGCTTGTTTGAAGTATTCACGGACGACCCCACCCTGACCATCAACAAAGGCGCCAGGGTGATCTTCGGGAAAAATGCCAATGTCGAAATTCTCGGGGATATGGAAGTTCAAGATGGTGCGGATGTCGATATCGATGGGCAACTAATCCTTAAAAAAGGCAGGCAAAAGAAGTTATTTAGATTGGAATTGATAACCGTCAATAATAATCCCAAAACGGATGTGAATTAAAGGGTAATAATTTTTTTCTCAAGAGACTAAAACCAAAACAGACAGTATAATGGCTTGGCATATATCGTATAGGTAATTTTGCCACTATATCCTTAACCTTGAAGAAAACTATTAATATGAAAAAATTCTTTTATACTACATATCCTTTTATATTAATACTCCTCTTGGCGGTTTCTCTCAGGCTTTGGGGAATCTCACAAGGTTTGCCCTATATATATCATCCTGATGAACCCTGGGCCGATCAGGATCGGATATAAGATGCTTGTAAACAGGGACTTGAATCCCCATTTCTTTGATTGGCCGTCACTCATAATATATATAAATATGCTTATCCAAGCCATGACAGCTGTATTTGATAAGATCATTCAACATAGTTCATATATTCACTTAACCAAACCGATAATTGAACAGGCGATGGGAGTCACTTATGCCATCAAGCCGACTATTGTATTCCTCGGGCGGTTGGTTACGATTATTATTGGCGTCGCAACAGTCGCTATAACATATTTTTCCGGAAAACAACTGACAAAAAATGTCTATATTGGTTTAGCTGCAAGCTTGCTAGTAGCCATATCTCCAACAACAGTAAGCCTTAATCGTCTTATCACCCCAGATTCTTATGCTGCTTTTTTTTCAATGGTTGTATTGCTGGCTTCGATTTATGTTTTTCAACGAGGAGGGAATATCGAATATGCAATTGCTGGCCTTGGCTTCGGATTAGCAATATCCAGTAAGTATAATAGTGGGACTATCCTTGTAATTTTTTTAGCCGCCCATTTTCTTCGATCCGGGATTCGCGGTTTTAAAGACATTCGCTTGTATCTTACAATTCTTATGGGATTGATAGTATTCGTATTGCTCAACCCATATGCATTATTAGATTTTTCTGAATTTCAGGCAGGCTTTATATCCACTGGGCAACATTACGCGACTGGTCATGCTGGCATGGAAGGAGAACCGTTCAAATTTTACCTAGAAATTATGTGGCTGACTGGTGGGCTTTTATATATCCTTTCCGCTTTGGAAATCATAAGAGGGATTATTACTCGCTCAAGAGACTCTATTCTCTTATCGAGTTTCGTTGTGGTTTATTTCACCTTTATCAACCTATATATTGTACGGAATGAACGCACATTTCTCCTGTTAGTCCCTTTCTTGTGTTTATTATCTGCATCGTTTTTTGTGAAAGCTTACAAATATATGATCAACAATAAGTATGTGGTAATTCGTAAATATGCCATTCCGCTTATAGCGTGTATAGCAGGATTGACCTTATACAGACCGGTTACTCAGACTATCGACAATACAGCTAGTTTGACCAAACCAAATAATCGTGAAACTGCAAGAGTCTGGATAATGAATAATCTGCCCCAATGGTCAAAAATTGCCCTTGAGTCTTATTCTCCTTTCATCGATCCCAAACGATACACAGTTTATGGCTTCACCAGGATTATTGATAACAATCCAAACTGGTATATCGAAAATTCAATTGATTATCTGATTTTCTGCCAAGGAATGTTTGGTCGTTATTATTATGATCCTATCCATTACCCCAAGGAAGCTGAACAATACAATTCATTTTTCTCGCTTCTTACAGAGGTAAAGGTCTTTCCTGATGCCGATTACGAAGTTCGCATCTACAAATTGGATAAACGAGTAATCTATAAATAAGCAGTTGGAAATGAATTCCACAATCGAAATGCCCGATTAAATGCACTCGAAGAAAAAAAATACCCACCCGGTCGGGTGGGTCATAATCCTTATTCTCCCTTTTCGACACCTTCAGGGGTGTCACCTGGTGGAAGTTCTTCATGGTCGGTCACCGTCTCGTCGACAGCAGCCTTGCTAACAGGTCCAGCTTCTTGATCTTCATCAACTGCCGCGGCTGGTTGTTCACCAGCTGCTTCCTTTTTGGATGCCTTTTTTCGGGTTGCTTTCGGTTTTTCTCCTTCAGTTCCCGGCTCTGCTTCGCCTTCGCGATAGACGATCACCTTGACCTCGGGGGTCAGATCAACTGTCAGATGGATCTTAGCAATATGTTCACCAATTACGCGGATCGACTGGGTAATGATCTGATGGCGATCTATCAGTTGACCGGTCTTCTCTTTTATCGCGTCAGCGATCATCTCTGTGGTGATCGAACCATACAGCTTGCCGGTATCACCCGCTTTTGAAGAGAAACTTATTGTGAGGCCCTTTAGACTCTCTGCGACCGCAGCCATCTCCTCATTGAGGACCGACCGGCGGGCATTGGCCTTGGTACGGATACCTTCCGCCATACGCTGGGCACCGGGAGTTGCCAGAACCGCCATGCGCTGCGGGATCAAGTAGTTGCGACCATATCCGTCTGCCACACGTTTGATGTCACCTGCATGCCCCAACTTGTAGACATCTTTAATCAATAATACTTTCATTTTCTAGCCCTTTCTTGCTAAAAGATATTGGAGCGAAGGGTACAACGCTCCGCAAGGAATGATTTTACCAGAGTGTACGCTGTTTGGCAAACGTATCGAGGGAAGAAAACAGTGAGGTTAACGTTGAATCTTGTCCTGGTCCGGCCGGGTTAATAATAGATAGGCTACCCCTCCAATTAAGACGAGCATTTCGGACAGGACATACTTATGATTCAACCAGGTCTTCTCAAAGTAATCGACCAACTCAAGCGTTTTGTGATCCGGAAGTGCAGCAAAAACCATCCCGGCAACTACCAGGATCAGTGGAATGGCCAGTTTGATATTCCCAAAATCACGCCAGGCTGAGATCACGACTACCCCGATCGGCAACAACCAGACTACATTCATCGTCCAGGTGAGCGGCGATGCCAGCAGGATGACCACCATAACAAGCTGCCAAAACAGGAATTCCTGCCGCCAGTCAGCCTTGCGGTCAATGCCCGCACGCAGTAACCATGGGATGAATGGAAGGGATAACGCGAGGAATACCAATAATGAGAGCAGCGACCGGCTGATCGTCGCGTTCTGCTCGAAGTACTCATCCAGCAGGACCCGCATCAGCGAGGCATTTGAGGAAAAGTTGAAACCATACAATTGATAAACGCGACCGTCCTTGATGGTGGCGTCCTCACCAACATCGCCGGTGACCTGATGGATCAATTCCGCATCAACCCGTTCCTGGATCAGCCCTTCATTATGGTATGAAATACGTGGCAGTACATCCTGTATGTATTCCTGCCACATATTTTGCCCGCCAGGGTAGATATAGGAAGCTGCCAGCAACCCGAGCAAGCCGCAAGTTACGCCTGCCAGGGTCAAACAGCGCCGGCGAATCAGGAGAAAAGGCAGCAGGAAGACGCAATAAACTTTGAGCAGGATCGCCAATGCGATCGCGAAACCTGCCAACCAGGCTTCACGTGGTTTATTCTGAACGACCCAATAACCTGCGAGTGTTAATAGGATCAATGTCATTGCATCGATCTGGCCGCGTTCCACAAGTGTGCGCAACGGGAAGAAAGCGCAGATCAAAATGCCAGCGGTCAGCCACTGCCAGGAAGCCCGCAGCGGGAAGACACGTGCGGTCAGGAAGACAGACAACAACACAGCGATCATCGACAGGATCAACCAGACGTATTTGGCGGTCAAGAATGGCAGGAGTGCCAGGGGGTGGAACAGGATGGCAGCCGCAGGTGGGTACTGGAAGCGGCTGAAGATGAAGGGGTCGATCCCATCCCAGATGGGTGGAGAGTGAACGATTTGATTCAGGTATGGCGATAAACCATAATTCAATGATTCACCAGCAGTATAAAAGGCTGCAAAATCCATCTGGAGGACATCACGAGTCAGTGACCAGGCTTGTATCAGCAGATTCACCAATAAGACCGTAAATAACAAGCCCAGGATTAAATTGACGAATGACTTCTTATCGTGGAGTTTCTTGATCATAAACGCCAGTCACAATCAACCGCTTGTTTCAACCCGATAATTTCAAGAAAAAAACTGTAAGTCATTTGGTAAGGAGTTTTCCCGCCAGATACCCCTCTTTTTGGTATTCGCCGAATAAACGACCCCATTCTGTATTGGTAAGCCAATCCTCGTAAATACGACGGTATTTCAAAGGCCATTGAATGCGGTCATGGTTGAAATAGGAAATGAAATTGGGGATGGCCACCAAAGGGGTATGCAACACCAGTTTTTGAAAAACTTTTGTCGGACCGTACCAGGCCAGCCAGGCCAGGAACATGTGGAAGTTACTTCCAACTTTGAAATGCCAGTTAACGCCGGTAATATCATCGCCAACCAGATCGATCTGGCGTGGATCAGCTGTGCCCAATCCGCGTTCATGCGCCAGACGGATAAAAGGAATGCTCATTGGGTCAAAACCCATCAATTTTGCGGCCACTGCATCGATAGCCACCTGGTCGGCTGAAGCCAGAATTACATTCTTCACCTCGGGTATCATCGTGCGAGGTCCTTGCCCGTTGCCAGCCGTGGTGCCGTCCATCATGGCAAAGATGCCGGTGTGAATCTCTTTCTGAATGGTCAGCAGATCCACAATGGATTCATGGATCCAGGAATGTGCGTAATGTCTGTTAGTATTCAACAGCCCACCAAAAGCATTCTTGATCGCACCGGTGATAGTGGTGTAGATGTGACATTTCATGGTTGGAAGATGAACAATATTCTTACCAATGAAATATTCCGGTATAAAAATACCATCCGGAAAGACACGATCAAGTGCCAGCAGTTTGCCCTTGGGTTTATAC
>Ga0209182_10000237_pt1 | contig 14370 bp, 11 predicted proteins | sample LakBais05cmmetaG_FD_185474 | JGI IMG/M metagenome (GOLD analysis project Ga0209182, IMG submission 185474) | Lake sediment microbial communities from Lake Baikal, Russia to study Microbial Dark Matter (Phase II) - Lake Baikal sediment 0-5 cm... | ecosystem: Environmental > Aquatic > Freshwater...
GATTGCTTTACTTTCGCCTTATTCCAATAAGGGGAATTACAGCCGGGGCACTTCTTGGGCTCTTTTGTTTGCCTCGGTATCCATATGTGTCCACAGCGCAGACACCTTAGTTTCGGTAATTCATAGTTGCTCATACCTCATGTATATCATGATGGCGACATAAAGTCAATACCTTGTTGCAGCAAATAATTATGTTTTTTCCATCTAAGACACCTCCTGACTTCAGCGCTCGACAGCTTTCGCTTCGGCAATTAGCTTCTGCCAAAATCGACGCCAGGCAGCTTTCCGGGCCGGTGATACTGCCCCGGGCTGGATGCTAACCTGAAGTTTCACTTGCTCTTTTACGATCGATTTTGGCATCTTCCCGCCTACTCGGTAGCGAATGAGTATCTTGTCATGGCTATCACTTTAAACCTGTCGCCGGGTTTCCGGATGTAGTCTCCTCAAGTTTTTCAGCCGCTTCTGCACGTCCAGGCCACGACGACCAACCCATGTGGTTACTTCGTGTAAAGACCTCCAGATATTTTTCCCCCGGGAACATCTGTCCTATTTGCTTACGGAGAGTGGCCTCAGGAACGGGATTTGTTTGCAGTATCAGGGAGTTAACCAGGTTTTCCGGTAGCGGTGCTCGATGATCTCCCCTCAACCCAATAAGCACAGCACGGTGATACTCCTTTAGCCACGTCGAACCGCTTGGATGAAAGCATTCCAAGACGAGGAATGTTTTGTACTTGAAGCCCCATGCCGCCAGAAGCTCCAAAGCTGAAACCAGGTTTGAAGGCGGCGTTTGAAGAAATAGCACAGCATCTGGGGCAATGGGAGGCCTCAGCTTTTTCATTTCTTTGAGGGACAACACTTGGACCTGCTCTTTGTGACCAACTACTCCATCTCCCTGATGAGCCTCTGTCCACAGCGGAACGGCAAAGATGACGCTGAACAACTCCTCTGTTGCCGATATTGTCGCCGCTGCGGCCATTGAACTCTGAATCTGCAGTCGCTTTAGCTCTCGGAAAGCGCCATCGACCTTACCCTCCCGGTCCATTTTCTCGACCAGAAGGCTATACTTCTCCGGGTCTTGCTGGGCGGCGCTGACAACTTGTGTTGCTTTCTCCAGCGTCCGGCCACTCACACCGACGAATTTGGCCAGCTTGTCACGCGTTTTCTCGGTGCCGGAAGGTGGAAAGTTGCCCTCTGCAGCCTGCAATTCCTTTTGACTTTGAAAGTCATGCCGTTCACTTGCCTTGTTGATTGCCGGCTCAAGCATCTTAGCGATAGCGACCGCCTCGCTTGGCGCCAAATCCTTGCGGGCGGAGTTTTCATCAGCCTGGCCTCTGAGCAAATCCAGAATATCCACAATTGTCACTGGGATTTTCGTCCAGCCCAGCGACCGGCAGGCCTCGAGGCGCCGTCGGCCGGCGATGAGCCGCCCATCCGGCGTGATTACTATCGGGTGCAGTAGGCCCACCTCCTTGATACTCTGAGCCAGACCCTGAATGTCCCCGAGGTCCTTACGAAAACGTTCTCCAACCACGATGGCGTTGATGTCCCTCACTTCCGAGTTTTGCATATATTTGCCCTCCTTCATACCGAACATAACACAATGACAAGTACTTGCAAATGCGGTAAAATCGAGGCAAGAATAGGTGTGTATTGTTCCACTAGAGGGCTTATGTGGAAGCCAGAAAAGGTAGAAAGAGCTCTTTTCACCTGGCGCAATTGGCGAAAATCAGTCATAGATGAATGGATGAGTCCAACTGCCAGATTGGATAAATTGCGTCTGAACCAACTCCGAGAGATAGCCGCAAACCGAATGTCCGAAATGGAGTTCCCCAAATCGGTTGTTCTTGAGATGTATTGGTATTGCTGCGTTCTCAGCGACTATTCGATAGACAGCTGGAGGACCTTTGACAGAATAGTCGTGCCGGCTTGGCTGCCTTCAGTTTATGACCCGATTCTAAACTACGAATTAAAGCCTGGCGATCGGATGTATCCTCCCTTTATCATCGGCGAGGGCGACTTAGCCAAGCGACACAGACAGCTGTTTGGGACGTATACGGGGAAACCGGATTATAGCCTCATTCCGGGAGAGAAAGAGAACATAGTCTTCCTTCGCTCGGGCCACGAATTCCGCCCATTCCTGAATGAATTCAGAGGACGAACCAGAAGACGGAAGCCACCCGGAAGATACCCCACTCACTCAGACCGGATGGCAGTGATCTGCTACAGGCTCAATCTACATGGGGCAACCTATCTTAAAATTGCGAAAAAGTTTAAGTTACCAATAGAGAACTGCATCACGTTCGAGCGAAGCACCGCGGCGGTGCATCTCGTCGGCAGGGGTGAGAAGTTGGCTCGCGAAGCGGATGAACGGCCTCTTTCACCTTTGCCACAAGTTTTCGAGAAAGAGGATTCTGGTTAAGGTCTTGGTTCCGTCTTCGAGCGAATCCGGCTTTTCCCCGTGAAGGTGAAGCCACCTCGGGAGATTCATTCCGTTCTTAATCTGCTGGCGGGGAACCTTGAGGACACTTTTCAAGCAATTGTTATTACAGGAGGTACTGGAAGTGAAGAATATGTCCTCATATATCTCCTATGCTGACTCAATTACACAACCAATTCGGCATAACTATGATTAGCTTAACTAATCATTTGATTTTCCCCCGGATTTCTTGACCGAAAAAATGTCATACAGCTGTATCGGAGGCGTTGGTCGCAGCAAAAGCTTTGATTTTCTTATATAGCTCCTTCAGGTGATGATCCGATAAATCAATAAGAGGTTCATACATAAATGAATTGAGATGGATGGCTTCAGGTGTCATCATAACGACCTGCTCCAGAAGCGCAATCGCGTCATGATCTGTAGCATACTTTTCTCTGAATATCTCGAAAAGTCGCCTTGTTTGGTTTTTTTCGATCTTATCTGTTAGCGCAGGATCGTTGATTTGGCTGACCAGCGTGCTCTCAGCGGTGAGTCTTATAGCGATCGATAGGACGACCTTGTTCTCGAGATTGATGCTCTCAGGCTCATTGAGACACCTATCTGCTTGTTGGAAGATAAGTGATATCACTTTTCCGTCTCCAAGTGTGAGCTCGGTCGAAAGTGTTTGATTAAGCACTGCTGCTAATTCGTTAAGGGTGATTGAACCGGTATCAGGTTTTTGATGAAGCAAGGATGTCAACTTGAGATAATCTGGACAGTCCTTACCTCGCGTATACTCAATGAGATTTCGTACCATGGGTATGACAGCGACTAGGCAGGTATTATCACAATGTAGTCTACCTTTCCAATAGGTAAAAGGGTCCAAATACTCGGCTTTTGTCAATTTAATTTCCGATTCTGTCTTTATGGTCATAAGACAATTATCCGCCCTACCTATATTAAGACGACTTTCAACGGTTCTGAAGAAATCAAAATTGTGAGTTAGTATAATCAAGAGAAACTTCCCTGTTTCAAGAATATCTTTCAAGTACTCTATGATGGCATATTTATTCTTGTAGTCGAAAGAGTCTGCGATATCATCGAATACAAATAAAGTCTGTTGTGGTGCTTTTTTCCGAGCTTCGACTTCAAAAATTACATTTAAAATATATAGTGCTCGTTTCTCACCGCTACTCAGTATAGGTAGCAGTTCTTCTCTGCCGATTTCCCGACGGTCAGTACCATCCTCGTATCTGAAAATCAGGCTTGGTGATTCATCTTTGAGGATTACGTCGTCCTGGTTAGCTATCTCGAGCACGAAAGGTACCGAGAAGCGCTCATTGAATATTGTCACGACATCCTGCCAAAGGGTTGCCTGTTTTTTTGCTGTTCCGATGATTCGGGTAAGTTCTTTTTTGCCCTTTCGAAAAACTTCGAGAAAGTTGTCATATTGCTCCTTGCTCGAAACGAGGTAAGATATCCAGAGCTTATACTTAAGACTATCCAGGTCAACTAACTCAGGCAAGAGTTTAGGATTCTTTTCCAGGTACACTCGAAAGTTACGGAGCTCGGCATTCTTAGTAATAGCCTTATCGATAGCTTCGAATCTTTTGGCCAAGTCTGGATCGTTCAAAATACGACCTTTCTCCTCAGAAATAACGGCGTCAAGTTCTTTTTGGCTTGAGATTTCTTTTTTGCCGGCACCTGGGTCAACAAGAGACACAGAGTGCTTCGCAGCAAAGAAACCGTTCTCTTTCAAACTCCTAGAGATTGTATAAGCATTATTGTGATTGAATATACCTCTTCGGAAATACATAGATTTGTCGATGAGCTCGTTGTATTTGTTGACATACTCGGACAGCAAGATGTGCACACCTTCGGACGCCAGAAAGTCTTGCACCTTTTCGTTGAATACTTCTTGATATGCTATATCAGCGAAGTCCAGCTCCAGCTTTGAGTTTACGTCGGGTTCGAGCTTGTCCAGTAGCGAATAAATATCTTTCACGTTGGTCTTAAAGGCAATCGCCATTTCTTCTTCGACGTTTTTCTTAAGACCAGCCATTTTCCCGACGCTGGAGAACAGGGCCATACTCGCACGCTCAATCAAAGCATGAATTGATTCGTATTCGCGTTTCAATTCTTCGTTTACAAGCAAAGTTGCCATTCGCTCAGAACTGAAATCCTCCTCGTACGGGTTGACAACGAATATTTGTTCAGGCTCTAAGCACAAACCAGAATCATCAGTAATAGAGCACGATGTAACCCTGTTTGGGAAAACACGGTCTTTAGGAGTTTCTTCTTGACTTATATCTTTGAATACATTTGCGAGGGATGTCTTCATTGCACCGTTAGGTGCGTAGATTAAAAATGCCTTACCTTTATCAAAATCGAAATCGTATTGCAGAGATTTGATCCCGTAACAATTTTTCAGATCTACGGAGATTTTGTTCATGTTAGCCTCCTATTTTGGCTTTTATATAGGTAACAACCTCCAGACTACTTTCTTGGCTAAATCGCAGTTGCTTTGTCTTTCTTCAATTTTTTCGAATCATAGATTTATTGCTGTTGTGTGTCTATAATATTCCACCAGAGTCGCCGTACTCTACTTCCCATCATGCTGTATTAATATATCCTCGTCTAGTCCCTGCCGGTGTAGTTCAACGCGACCGGTAAGTCTTGAAACCGGCAACACCCCAATCTTGAAGGGGAAAATCATCGGTGAGGTTATGAGCACTTTCAATGGAGCTGAGTCCGAGTCGCCCGACCGCAAAGTCGCTTCAATTAGCCACGCCGCCACCCTTTCATCAGTGACGACCATTTGCGGGGCCATGCTGTACATACCTTTTTCTGATGTGTCTGACAGTACTCGCCAGTCGACATAGGAGCGCACAACGCGCTGAGCTGCCCTGGTAACCGTCTCGCGCTCACCAAGCTGTTCTTTAATACGGCGCAGTATCTGGGCAATGGTGGCCGACCCCTGCAACTTAAGCAGCCTACCGGTTATATCAGCCACAATCCCCCAGAAAGGGTAGACCGCCATGGTCATGCCCCAATGGACAACCACCCTAGTCTCGCTTGACCCAACCTGTAGGAGCTTAAGACCATCATCCCTAAGAGGGCGCAGTTCTTTGGGCGTGGTAGCCCATATTCTCACAAGGATGGTGATAGTCTTCTCCAAGGTGCCGCGCCCGCCTGCTGTGCCTACAGACAGCTTATCGCCAAGCATCCCTCGCAAGGCTGTGCCAATCTCCCTGGGTGGTGTGCCGGCCAAATACAGGCTGGCCGTCGATTCCAACCATGCTAACTGCAGCCGCCTATCTATGCCGATAGGGATTTCACTCTTCAACCCGTCCTCCAATCTATTTGTATAAGAGGGACGATAATCTCCTCGATGCAGACGCCGCCGTGGGTCACCGCCGTATGGCCCTCCGGGATGAAAGCCGTCCTGCCCGGCGCAATCAGCGGCATGAAATTGTCCGGCAACCCGATAGCAGGCCACTGTATGGTGGCGGGAAACTTGCCTGCCACACCAGACCGTAGCATTGCATCCTTATAAATACGCACACGCTCTCCTCTCATATCTGAGATAGCGCCTTCCATGGGCCGACCACAGCCCCTGGCTTCTATGTTGCCGTGGTCTGCCGTAAGATAAATCTGGAAGTTGTTTTTCCTGAGGATGCCGAAGAGCTTTTCCAGGTAATCTTCGCTGGCCCACTGCTTTACCTGGCTGTGCATGCCCGCAGCACCAAGCTCAATACCGTGCATTATCTTATCCAATTTGTCCACTACCAGGCCTAGCGCCTTGACCCTGTATGACGACGCTATTTCGTCAACCTCAGATAGGCTACCAGCTTCGCCCAGGCCTTTGATATAGGCGGAGGCGTCTCTGCTGAGGCCCTGCTGCAACCAGAATTGCGCCCAAAGAGCCGGCTCCTTTTCCGTAGTCATAATGCTGGACGCGAAGTTAGCGGGAATCTTCCCCGAGAAAAGCGCCTGCCTGCATACGCTGGTAATGGTGGGCGCCCATGCAAATATAGCGCTCTCATCAAACTTATAACTCGGGGTTTTCTGCAGAAGCACACGCTTAATGGCTAGCCATTGATCGAAGCTCATCCCATCTAGCACAAGCAGCGCCACACGGCGACCTTGCTCAAGGTATGTCTCCGCCAAGGCACGTGGAATGTGGTGCTGCATCAAGGGGGGTTTGGCAGGCATATTGTAAAGGCCAGCATACCTTTCGCTGAGCCACTTCTGAAAGGCCACGTCAACATCTTGCTGATATCCATTGATCTGCTTATCGAGTTCCGATCCCGCCAATCCGAGAATCTCGTAACGCATCTCATTCAAATGTGCCCATCTGCCGGCGAAATTCAGCCAATCGTGATAACGCGCTTCCGCTGAGGGAATGGCATCTTTCAGATTTTCCAGGAAAATCCCGAGGTTATCCATATCCTCATCGTGCGCTCCCGTAATAAGCCCAACCCTGACCCATTTATGTGCCTTAGTCAACTTTCCTGCCGCGTCATGGCTGACCGGCCGAAGCAGTCCTTCCAGGAACATGTCATTAAAATAGATGCGGACATCCCTATGTTCAAGAGGTAAGTGAAGCGGGCCTTCTACCTTGAATTCGTAATCCAGCCTCGGTTCACGAGTCAAATCGTTATTGCCTGCGATGCGGTCAAGGAAGATGGGCCAGCGTTCCTGCAGAAACTGGAAAAAGGCATCATGATCGCCAAACAGAGTTTTCAAAGGCCACGTTTTGAATGGTGGCTTTGCCTCAAGCAATGATATCAGCCGTGCGGTTATAACCAGCGGCAGATCCTGTTTACCGAAATGAATGCGGAGCATGGTCTTCAACAGGTCCTCCGGCTCCTTAACAAGGTCTGCCGATAGCTGGAATATGTGATGGAGAATGAAATCACAGGTCTCGTTATCCCCCATTCTGGCGGGCCTTGCTTCGCGGTAAGCCTGGTAGAGCCTATCTAGGTGCTCTGCTGAGAGCTTCTCAAGGACTGGGTAGCTCAGTCCGGGGAAGATCTCACCGAGGTCGAGAGCCACCTTGTGGCTGGCCTGCAGAAGGTCGTATGGTAGGCTATCTAGATCTCGGCCCGCTATTCTGAGTAGCACACACCCATCAGCATTCTGGCCAGCGTCCCATTTTGAGCGGTACCTGGACTCATATTCATATCGAAAAACAACAGGGTCGCCGTATGTCATGAACTCGAACCCCTGCTCCCTGAGTTCCTGCTGAATCTTCTCGTCGGACAGGAGCCCATCGGGATCGGCTGCAATTACCAGCTTTGTTTGAGCGTGCAATATATCTTTTAGTATCTCGCTCTGCCAGGTGGTCAAATTAGGTTTCCTCCACGTAAATCATAATCATCGGAACCAGTTCCGGCGTGGCATGACTGCGCTCCATTATCTTCTCCCGCCATTCCATCTCTTCTGCCTGCAACTTCCGCAGGCGGTGCTCGCGGACGTTCGTCAGGCCCAGCTTCTGGATGATCTTTTTCCTCTCGGCAAAGGCGTACTTGCCCTTATCCTCCTCACGTTCCAGGTAGGCGTTATATTTCTTGGTCAGATCCTCGTAGTGTAAATCGTAGTACGCGAAATCGGCCCTTCATTGTAGATTTTTTATATGTTTATTCGCTTCCGAAGCGCATTAATCTGCAGAAATTGATTGAAATGGGCGTAATAGCTAGCATCAATGATGCGCCTAGAGGCTTTACGCAGATAAGCATCAAGAATTTAAAGGATATTCTAAAGGAGAGTCAAGCAGATGAAAATCTTGCTGTCGATTAAACCGGAATATGCATCCAAGATATTTGACGGAACAAAAAGGTATGAGTACCGTCGTGCTATCTTCAAGCGTACCGACGTGACTACAGTGGTTGTTTACGCTTCTGACCCAATCAGGAAGGTAATCGGGGAATTCGATATCGAAGAGATTCTCCATGACGAGCCACAAGCACTTTGGGCAAGAACAGGAGAGCAGGCTGGGATAACAAAAACGAAGTTCCTCGATTATTTCGAGAACAAAACAAAAGGTTTTGCGATAAGCGTAAAGGCTGCAAGGACATATGATACTCCGATATCGCTCGATAGGCTGATGGTGCCTTGCCCACCACAATCGTTTATGTACTTATAATGTCGATTACATTTGGTGCGAACAAAATTCCAATGCAGTTAACATCGCTTGCGCTTCGACGATGTCCACGGGAAAGTTATTGAAAGGACTCTAGTCGGTGAAGAATTGTTTCGCCGAGGCCGACCAGTTCTAGGTATCGTCCCCTTGGTGGACCGAGGGGGACTCGAACCAAACTGGAATCCAGATAGTTACAGACAGGTTGTGAGGAGCTACTGCAGCGCTGGAATTAGTTGCTTCTTCTCAAAGCAAAGTTCGGAATGCTTCCAGACTGGTTGGCCACTCGGGACTCAAATCGAACTTTCTGCGCCCCGATTTGCTCCCAAGGTTACGGGAGCTACTTAACAAGTCGAAGCCTTCAGCGTAGTTATTATATCATTAATGACGTAGGGCGGCCACTTTCCTGCAGTTGACAAATCAATTTTGTCATGTTAGTATTATTTTGGTTTCTTTGGGATAATACGATGATATCTATCACGAAATGAGGTAAGGACGATAATCGAAATAGAGGAACCATGAGACCGAAAGAAAGATCGTCTGACGCCGATTCCAAGGTTCAAGACAAAGCCAGGAAAGCATACGAAGAGGCTGTCTATCAAGCATTCCGGGCATACATTGAAGCTAAGGAGCAAGCAGACACAGCCCATGAAAAGGCTTTGAAACAAGCTGCCGATAAAGGCGCTAAGGAAGAAGCTGATGTGAAATACAAGGAAGCCTTAGCGCAGGCGAGAAGAGCCCGTGACAAGGTCATGGATGAAGCTCAAAGAGCCTTGAGTGACGCTACTGACAAGTCAACAAATGTTGAGGAAGATAAGAGCAAGGAATAAGCCGATAGCAAGGAATGGTTCTATTGCGAAACTCACTTTCAGACAGGAAAGTCGGCCTGGCACTTAGCGGCGGTGCAGCACGGGGGCTGGCTCATATCGGCGTACTGGAAATCCTTGAGAAAGAAGGAATCCCTGTAAGCATGATTGCCGGTACCAGCATAGGCGCTATCGTTGGTGCCATGTATGCTCAGGGCAACAATGCCGGCAGGATTAAGGAAGTAGCCCTGGATTTGGGATGGAAGGAACTGGCCAGGATGTTTGCCCTAACACCGTCCAAAACCGGTCTTCTGAGCGGGCGGAAAATCAAAGCCCGCTTGAAGGAACTAATTGGCGAGGCGGACTTCGCCGACCTGAAGATACCCTTTGCCTGTGTAGCCACGGATATCATTACGGGTGAAGAGGTGGTAATCCAACATGGCCCGGTACTGGAAGCAGTCGTCGCCAGCATGTCCCTGCCGGTTATTTTCAAAGCGGCCAGATGGCACGGAAGATTTCTGGTGGACGGCGGTGTGGTAAACCCGGTGCCGGTTAGCGTGCTCAAGGACATGGAAGCCGACTTCATTATCGCCTCAAATGTAATAACAAAACCCGCCGATAGGGTTCAGAATACTCAACAGGTAGCAGATATGCAGAATCATATCGGAAAGGAAAAGGAGCCTAATATCTTAGATATTATGATGCAGTTTGTCAATATTACCTACTATCAAGCAGTGAAATACGGTATCGCTGGAGCCGATGTAGTCATTGAGCCCGAAGTGGCCCATATCGGCTTCACGGATTTCAAAAATGCCCGTGAGTGCATCTCTCGAGGTGAGTCGGCCGCTCAGGCATCCATGGCGGAGATAAAGAGACTGCTGGCCGGTTGATTTTTCTTTACACTAAATTACCACTGTATAATGGGTTTGGTTGAGGGGAGGCGATTAAGACTATGGAACTTACGTTTAGACAGAAGGCTTTCCTGAGCAAGCTCCTCGATGCTTATCGAGAGATGCAAGAGCCTGTTCACTATAGCGTCATCGCCAAAAGACTGGGGCTGAACAACTCCACTGCCTATGATATGCTAAGGCTCCTTGAGCAAAAAGGCATGGTAATCTCTGAGTATGGTACACCTAAGGAGAATGCTGGGCCTGGCCGGTCCAATATCCGTTTCGTTCCGACTGCCGAAACCATAGAGCTTTTCTCCCACCTGGCAGGAGACATCCGTGAACAGGAAGACTGGGAAGATGTAAAAGCCCGTATTCTGACGCGCCTTAGCCAAGGGAAGGCCGACAGTTATCAGGACATTATTAATGAGCTGCTTGCCAAGATACCGGAACCACGCTCATCACTGGTACGATGCGCTGAAGTTATGACGGCCCTATTGTTGAACCTCAGAGAATCCAAGCAGGAGTTGACTGAGCAAAGCTCGGTGGATAGTCTTCTGAAAGCATCAACCAGTAAACTGCGTATGAGTATACTTGCCGGGCTCATCCTGGGACTATCCTATGCCGATCAGAGAGCACCGCGATTGCTGGGCATTTATCAGGAATACACTGAGAAATACGAAGCATCGCTACAAGAACTAAGCCGCGACAGTTTATTAAAGCTACACCGGTTTACCCGTGATGTCTGGGATATCCTGAAAACCCCTGCGCGTTAAATTTTTTTCATTGGAGGCGGCATGAGCATCAATGGAAAATAGAGTTGTCGTTACCGGGATGGGCATCATCAGTCCCCTGGGATTGAGTGTGTCCTCAACGTGGCAGGGACTTATTACAGGTAAGTCGGGGGTAGACTGCATAACCCTTTTCGATACCAGAGATTTCGATGTAAGAATTGCCGCCGAGGTCAAAGGCTTTGACCCGCTCCGGTATATTGACCACAAGCAAGTGAGGCGTACCGACCGCTTTACCCAGTTTGCTATTGCTGCCAGTCTTGAGGCAGCGGAAAGCGCCCGTTTAAGAATCGATAGCTCCAACGGATGTGAGGTTGGGGTGATTATCGGTAGCGGCATGGGAGGACTAACAACTCTATCTCAGCAATTAACGGTTCTATCAAATGAGGGACCGAGCAGGGTAAGCCCCTTCCTCATTCCGGTAATGATTCCTGACATGGCCTCAGGGCAAGTGTCGATTCATATCGGGGCAAAAGGGCCCAACTATGGCGTGGTATCGGCCTGCGCCAGCGGCGCACATGCGATTGGCAGTGCCTTCACCACCATACGGCAGGGCGATGCTGAGGTGATGCTGGCTGGCGGCAGCGAGGCTGTTATTACTCCAATTACCGTGGCAGCCTTTGCCAATATGAAAGCCCTCTCCACAAGGAATGACGATCCGCGTAAAGCTTCTCGTCCCTTTGATGCCGGGCGCAACGGATTCGTCATGGGCGAAGGCGCGGCGGTGCTTGTCCTGGAAAATCTGGATTTCGCTCTCAAACGAGGGTCGCCGATACTGGCGGAGTTGGTAGGCTACGCAGCCACCGCTGATGCCTACCATTTCACCGGACCGCCCGAGAGCGGCGAAAACATAAAGCGAGCGATGCGATTGGCGCTTCAGCAAGCGCACCTTCAACCCGGAGATATCGACTGCATCAACGCGCATGGAACGAGTACGAGGCTTAACGATGCTATCGAGACACGGGCAATTAAATCCCTCTTCGGTGAACATGCCTACAAGATACCTATCAGCGCCAACAAGTCTATGCTTGGTCACCTGATAGGAGCCGCGGGGGCAATCAGTTCAGCCGTAGCCGTGCTGGCAATAAATAACGGCATTATCCCGCCCACAATTAACCTTGAAAACCCTGATACTGAGTGCGACCTTGACTACACGCCCAATGTAGCAAGGCAGAAGGAAGTCAGGAACGTGTTGGTCAACTCCTTCGGTTTTGGCGGGCACAATGCATCATTAGTATTCAAGGCTTGTGATGAGAATTAATAGAAGAAAGTCAGGTGATACAAAGATGAGAATTGGTCTCTTTACAGACACCTATATCCCGGAGGTAAACGGTGTTGTCACTGTCTTAAAGACGATGGAGCGTGAATTAAGGAAAGAAGGCCACGAGGTCTACGTTTTCTGTCCAAGCTATCCCACCGAAGATGACATTTGCGTAGGAGTCTATGACTTCTCTTCCTTTAAGTTCATATTCTATAAAGGAATGAGAGTGGCTATCCCTTACAGCAGAAGCGCGCTTCGGCTCATTCCCAGCCTGGATATCATCCATTCACATACTCCCGGCTCCATCGGACTTATGGGTTTATGGGCCTCCAAAAGGTATACCATACCTCACGTCCATACTTATCATACGCTTTACATGGATTACCGCCGTTATCTCCCGAGGGTAGTCCGCCCCAGCCGGGGAATGGTCAGATCAATGAGCCGATTGCTCTGTAACCACTGTGATGCAATCATTGCCCCGTCATGTCAAATGAAGAATGAGCTGGGAAGCTACGGTATAACCAGTCCTGTCTACGAGCTTCCCTTCGGAGTTGATGAGGAGGAATTCTCTCACGAAATAAGGTGGAATGTCAGAACAACATTGAACATTCTTGCCAAAGACCTGCTGCTTTACGTAGGAAGATTGGGGAAAGAGAAAAACCTGGATTTTCTCTTACGCTCTTTTCGACAGCTTCTTTCCCTCCGACCCGGAGCAAGATTGATCATAGCCGGGGATGGGCCTCAGCGGGAGTTTCTGGAGAGGTATGCCCTGAGCCTGGGTATTGCCCCATTCGTTACCTTCATCGGCTGTTTACCGCGGCGTGACCTGGTGGACCTCTATAAACAGGCTACCCTTTTTGTCTTTGCTTCCAAGACAGAGACGCAGGGACTGGTTGTTGTAGAGGCGATGATGGCTGGAGTAGCAGTGGTTGCTGTTGGCATAATGGGGCCAAAGGACATCATTACCCCTGGCGAGACCGGGATTCTGGTGGAGGAGAACGAAGACGACTTTGCGCAGGCTTGTTATAGACTCCTTCAGGATGAGAAGGAAAGGCAGAGGTTAGGCACGGCTGCCCGAAACTGGGCACGCTCGCATAGTTCTCAGGTATCTACAAAAGAAACACTCGAAATTTATTATCGCTGCAGGTACGGAACTCAAACGAAGAAGCTATCCCAAAACCAGTAATATCTTAAGGAGGGTACAATGGCACTAAAAGAATTCGCGGCAAAACAGGTATCCACGCAGATCCTGCCCCTGGTAGGCAGAATGTCGGACGAGAATTTGGGGCGGTTGCTCCGGTTATCAGCAAAGCTGGCACCTACTGAAGAGACCAGAGTTACATTACATCTACTGGAACAGCTGCGTGTGGAAGGACATCCCACGATTGATCTAATAAAGAGACTGGCCAAACAGACCAGTCCACCTATCAGGAAAAGAGTAATCAACAACCTGCTCATTAATGAATATATGCAAGGTAGCCAGAAACGCGAACATCTCCGGAAACAAGGCCTGGCAGCTCCTGAGGCTTACCTTATCAGTCCTACCATGCGCTGCAATTTGCGCTGCCCCGGCTGTTATGCCGCCACGTATAGCCAGAAGGATGACCTGGAGTTTGAGGTTATCGACCGCGTGATATCTGAAGGCAAGGAGTTAGGAATATACTGGGTAACTATCCTGGGGGGTGAACCATTCGTCCACCAGGATATGTGGAAGATCTATGAAAAACACCGGGGCATCTTCTTTCAAGTCTTTACTAACGGCACCATGATAGATGAAGAAGCGGCAGGAAAACTGGCCAAGCTTGGCAACGTGCTGGTCAATTTTAGCCTGGAGGGCTTCGAGCCGGAGACAGACGCTCGCCGGGGCAAGGGAGTCTTTCAGACGGTAATGCAGGGAATGGACAACCTGCGGGAAGTTGGCGTCCCATTCGGCTTCTCAGCAATGGTTACCCGTCTCAATGTAGAAACCATCATCAGTGATGAGTTTAACGATATGATGATAGAGAAGGGCTGTCTTATTGGCTGGCATTTCCTTTATATCCCGGTAGGTCGTGGAGCTGACGTCAA
>Ga0209182_10000240_pt1 | contig 14320 bp, 8 predicted proteins | sample LakBais05cmmetaG_FD_185474 | JGI IMG/M metagenome (GOLD analysis project Ga0209182, IMG submission 185474) | Lake sediment microbial communities from Lake Baikal, Russia to study Microbial Dark Matter (Phase II) - Lake Baikal sediment 0-5 cm... | ecosystem: Environmental > Aquatic > Freshwater >...
CCGCCTGGGGAGTACGGCCGCAAGGTTGAAACTCAAAGGAATTGACGGGGGCCCGCACAAGCGGTGGAGCATGTGGTTTAATTCGACGCAACGCGAAGAACCTTACCAGGGCTTGACATCCCGCGAATCCCGCCGAAAGGCGGGAGTGCCCGCAAGGGAGCGCGGAGACAGGTGGTGCATGGCTGTCGTCAGCTCGTGTCGTGAGATGTTGGGTTAAGTCCCGCAACGAGCGCAACCCTCACCCCTTGTTGCCATCAGGTAATGCTGGGCACTCTAGGGGAACTGCCCCGGTCAACGGGGAGGAAGGCGGGGATGACGTCAAGTCATCATGCCCCTTACGTCCTGGGCTACACACGTGCTACAATGGCCGGTACAAAGGGATGCGACACCGCGAGGTAGAGCTAAACCCAAAAAGCCGGTCTAAGTTCAGATTGGAGTCTGCAACTCGACTCCATGAAGGAGGAATCGCTAGTAATCGCGTATCAGCACGACGCGGTGAATACGTTCCCGGGCCTTGTACACACCGCCCGTCACACCACGAAAGCCTGTTGTACTCGAAGTCGCTGAGCTAACCCGTAAGGGAGGCAGGTGCCGAAGGTATGGCTGGTGATTGGGGTGAAGTCGTAACAAGGTAGCCGTATCGGAAGGTGCGGCTGGATCACCTCCTTTCTAAGGAGCTGCGCGACCCTTCGTAAGATTGGTCGTATGCTTCTGGTCAATTTACCCCAAGCTGGTAGCAATGATATCTTATACGCGCGCATCTCTGGTGTGGCAGCGGCGGGGCCGGTAGCTTCGGATACCCGCCGTTTGTCTCCAAGCGAGGCCGGATTGTTGCGCGGTTCGACTCGTCTCAGCGACCGGCTTTATCGGGCCGCTGGGAAGTGTTGGCCGCGAGGGGCCTTTAGCTCAGCTGGCTAGAGCGCACGCTTGATAAGCGTGAGGTCCCTGGTTCGATCCCAGGAAGGCCCACCACAGGAATTGACGATTGACGATTTCCGATTGGTCGCATTCGACGATCGCAAATCCACGATCGACGATTTGCTGTGGGGATGTAGCTCAGATGGGAGAGCACCTGCTTTGCAAGCAGGGGGTCAGCGGTTCGATTCCGCTCATCTCCACCATGAGATGGTTTGTGCGCGAAAGACTTCGCTCGCCGAAGGCGGCGGCGTGCTCTTTGACAACTGAATAGCGATCGGGTGTTTGCTTTGTTTCACCGAACTGATGTGGGGTCAAGCTACTAAGGGTATACGGTGGATGCCTTGGCACCAGCAGGCGATGAAGGGCGTGGTAAGCTGCGATAAGCCTCGGGTAGCCGCACACAGGCGCCAATCCGGGGATTCCCGAATGGGGCAACCCCCGCCGGCTAATCCCGGCGGATCCTGCTCTGAATACATAGGGGCAGGAGGCCAACGCGGGGAACTGAAACATCTCAGTACCCGTAGGAAGAGAAAGCAACCGCGATTCCCCCAGTAGTGGCGAACGAAAAGGGAATAGCCTAAACCGATGTCACGTGATAGCCCGCAGGCGTTGTGACGTCGGGGTCATGGGGCCAGACCGGTTCCGATTGCGGTCGGGACGGGGAGTAAGAAATCCCAAGCCTAACTGAAGCGTCTGGAAAGGCGCACCGCAGAAGGTGACAGTCCTGTAAGGTAAAGGCTGGGGACTCCCTGGGTCAGGATCCCAAGTACCACGGGGCACGAAGAACCCTGTGGGAATTCGGGGGGACCACCCTCCAAGGCTAAATACTCGCTGGTGACCGATAGTGAACCAGTACCGTGAGGGAAAGGTGAAAAGCACCCCGAGAGGGGAGTGAAATAGTACCTGAAACCGTATACCTACAAGCAGTCGGAGCCCTATGTTCCGCCGCAAGGCGGAACAGGGTGACGGCGTGCCTTTTGCTTAATGAGCCGGCGAGTTACCGTATGCAGCAAGGTTAAGCCGACTAGGCGAAGCCGTAGCGAAAGCGAGTCTGAATAGGGCGATTGAGTTGCATGCGGTAGACCCGAAGCCAGGTGAGCTATCCTTGACCAGGGTGAAGTGGCGGTAACACGCCATGGAGGCCCGAACTGATTACGGTTGAAAACGTATCGGATGAGTTGAGGATAGGAGTGAAAGGCCAATCAAACCTGGAAATAGCTGGTTCTCCCTGAAATAGCTCTAGGGCTAGCCTCGGAGGTTCAGCAGCGGCGGTAGAGCACTGGATGAGTTAGGGCTCTTACCAGGGTACCGACCTCAACCAAACTCCGAATGCCGCTGACTTTAATCCGGGAGTCAGACTGCGGGGGCTAAGCTCCGTGGTCGAGAGGGAAACAGCCCAGATCGCCAGCTAAGGTCCCTGAATGTAGGCTAAGTGGTAAAGGCTGTCACATCGCTTAGACAACCAGGAGGTTGGCTTAGAGGCAGCCATCCTTTAAAGAGTGCGTAACAGCTCACTGGTCAAGTGGCGTGGCGCCGACAATGTAACGGGGCTCAAGCCTACTACCGAAGCTGCGAATTGTCTCCGTCTTCGACGGAGGCAGTGGTAAGGGAGCATTCTGTCGCCAGTGAAGCCGGACCGTAAGGACCGGTGGAGGTTACAGAAGAGATTATGCCGGCCCGAGTAGCGATAATCTCGGTGAAAAACCGAGACGCCGTAAGTCTAAGGTTTCCTGGGGAAGGTTAATCCGCCCAGGGTTAGTCGGTCCCTAAGCCGAGGCCGAAAGGCGTAGGCGATGGACAACAGGTCAACATTCCTGTACCACCGGATGGCGACAAAGACGCAATGGGGGGACGCAGGAGGGTAGGTCATCGCGCGATCGGATGTGCGCGTCTAAGCCCGTAGGGGGTTCCGATAGGCAAATCCGTCGGGACGCATTCCCTGAGAGGTGATGGGGATTCTGGCTCACGGGTCAGAAGAACTGACTAAGCCCACGCTGCCAAGAAAAACCTCTAGCGAGTCATCAGGTGACCGTACCGCAAACCGACACAGGTAGACGGGGAGAGCATCCCAAGGCGCTCGAGAGAACACGCGTTAAGGAACTCGGCAAAATGTCCCCGTAACTTCGGGAGAAGGGGAACCGATCGTCGTGAGCAGCTTCGCGCTGTAAAGCGACGGACGGTCGCAGAGAATCAGGCCAACCGACTGTTTACTAAAAACACAGGAGGGTGCGAAGCCGCAAGGCGCTGTATACCCTCTGACGCCTGCCCGGTGCCGGACGGTTAACAGGAGGGGTCAGCCCCGCTGCAAAGTGGGGTGAAGCTCTGAATCGAAGCCCCGGTAAACGGCGGCCGTAACTATAACGGTCCTAAGGTAGCGAAATTCCTTGTCGGGTAAGTTCCGACCTGCACGAATGGCGTAACGAGTTGGCCGCTGTCTCAACGCGTGACTCGGTGAAACTGTAGTTCCGGTGAAGATGCCGGATACCCGCCATAAGACGGAAAGACCCCGTGAACCTTTACTATAGCTTGGTATGGGATTTTGGTGCAGCTTGTGCAGGATAGGTGGGAGGCGTTGAATCCTGCTCGTCAGAGTGGGGGGAGCCAACCTTGAGATACCACCCTAGCTACGCTGAAATTCTAACCTACGCCTGTGATCCAGGTGGGGGACAGTGCCAGGTGGGTAGTTTGACTGGGGCGGTCGCCTCCTAAAATGTAACGGAGGCGCCCAAAGGTTCCCTCAGCACGGTCGGTAATCGTGCGTCGAGTGCAAAGGCATAAGGGAGCTTAACTGCGAGACCTACAAGTCAAGCAGGTGCGAAAGCAGGGCTTAGTGATCCGGTGGTCCCGCGTGGAAGGGCCATCGCTCAACGGATAAAAGGTACTCCGGGGATAACAGGCTTATCGCGTCCAAGAGTCCACATCGACGACGCGGTTTGGCACCTCGATGTCGGCTCATCACATCCTGGGGCTGAAGCAGGTCCCAAGGGTTGGGCTGTTCGCCCATTAAAGTGGTACGTGAGCTGGGTTTAGAACGTCGTGAGACAGTTCGGTCCCTATCTATGGTGGGCGCAGGAGATTTGCGGGGAGCTGTCCTTAGTACGAGAGGACCGGGATGGACGAACCTCTAGTGTCCCAGTTGTTCTGCCAAGGGCATTGCTGGGTAGCTATGTTCGGTCGAGATAAACGCTGAAAGCATCTAAGCGTGAACCTCACCCCAAGATGAGATCTCCCTCCTGGCCGAAAGGTCAGGACTGAAGGCCCCTTGAAGACCACGAGGTTGATAGGCCGGAGGTGTAAGTCCCGTGAGGGATTCAGCTTACCGGTACTAATCGGCCGTGAGGCTTGACCTCATATTTCTTCTTCTATCCACATCCGGGAAGCGGAGTAAACACCCGACTCGCTATTCTTCTCGTTTTGCTATTCAGGGTTTCCGGTGGTCATGGCGGAGGGGTCACACCCGTTCCCATCTCGAACACGGAAGTTAAGCCCTCCCGCGCCGATGATACTGCCTGGGCAACTGGGTGGGAAAGTAGGTCGCCGCCGGGATTTATTCAAAAGGCCTCATGCGATAAGCATGAGGCCTTTTGTTTTGTCGAGGGTCGTCTCCGCGGTCGCGAGGTTTGCTTGGCGACGGCGTGGAGATTGAATAGCGACGTGATAATGAATGGTTAATTGACACGCGTGCAAGAAGTGTGTTAAAGGTAGTTGATAATCTCCTCGGAAAACAAGGGATGGATTTGCGTCAGCACAAGACATCCACTATGATTCGCTCCTTGAGGTTCGGCGCGGGCCTTCTGGTCGTGGCGCTCAGCCTCTTTTCCTTCGGGCGAGAGAGTCTCGCCGGGACGCGCGAAAATTCGTCAAATGCCAGCAAGGAAACAGTCACGAAGCTGCGGGTCGGGGCGCACCCGACGTTCACGCGGGTGGTCATCGAGCTGACCGGGCCGCAGGAATGGTCGGTGGAGCAGGCCGGCGCCGACGTCCGCGTCATCGTGCCCGGGGTCGGCATGGAGGACGGCATCCGGCGGGTTGATCAGGCGCGGGGCCAGGTGCGCTCGGTGCAGGTCGTGCGCCGGGCAGGCGGGGTAGAGGTGTTGGTCGTGTGCGAGTCGCCGCCGGTGAAGATCCGGACGCTCACGCTCACCGATCCTGATCGGATCGTGGTGGACGTTCTCTCCCCGAGCGCCGAGGGGGGGGCACAGGCATCGGCGCAACGAGAGCCGGCGGCTCGGCCTCCGGTTTCTCCACCCAGCGGAGGGGGAGGGACTCCAAGGGAGACGAAGCGAGACGAGGAAGCTCTGCCGCTCACGATCGTCCTGGATCCCGGGCACGGCGGCCACGACACCGGAGCCATCGGGCCCAGCGGCCTGATGGAGAAGGATGTGGCGCTGGACATGGCCATCCGATTGCGGAAGCTCCTCCAGGACCGCCTGGGCGTCCGGGTGCTGATGACCCGGAGCGGGGACGTGTTCGTGCCGCTGCCGGAGCGGAGTGCGATCGCCAATCGCGCGAAGGCGGACTTCATGATCAGCCTGCACGTGAACGCCGCCAACTCACGGGGCGCGGTGGGCTTCGAGACCTTCTATTTCTCCCGCGAGCCCTCGGATAGCGATGCGCGCGCCTCGGCGCAACGCGAGAACCTCGTCATCGAGAGCAATGGGTCCACCGGAAAAGATCTCGATCATCTGCTCAAGGCGACTCTCGCCGACATGGCGGTCACGCGCGATATGAAGGAGTCGAGCAACCTGGCCGAGCGGATCCTGGCGGCGTTGGACAAGATCCTCAAGGTCGACAACCGCGGGGTGAAATCCGGGCCGTTCTATGTCCTGGCCACCGCCGCGATGCCGGCCGTCCTGGTGGAGAGCGCCTTCATCACAAATCCAAAGGAAGAGCGTCGGCTCCAGCGCGAGGAGTATCGGCAGCGGATCGCCGAAGGGTTGTATGAGGGAGTCGCCGCCTACAAGATTCGCTACGAGCAGCGACTGGGCCTCCGGGCGGTCCCAGCCGGCGTCGGGTCCTGAGTCGGTGGTCAGGATGGGACGTCGTCGGCCGGCACTCTGGCCGTGGGTCACCCTGCTCGCGGTGAGCGTGGGGACGATCGGGGCCATCGGCTGGGAGGTAAGGCCCTGGACGGCGGAGATGTCCTTTGCTCGTCCCGGCCCGACGGGCGTCGCACCCCTACCCGCGCCGAAGACGGCCGAAGAGATGCGCGTTCGCCTCTTCTTCCCCCAGGAGGCAAAAGGCATCCTGATGGAGGAGGAGCGCGAGATCCCGCAGCGGCCCGCCTTCGCGGACAGGGTGCGAGCCGTCCTCATCGAGCTGATCAAGGCGAAGGGGGCCGAGACCCGGTCCCCGCTTCCTCCGGGGGTAGAGCTCCGGCAGGTATTCCTGGACGCCTTTGGCATCCTCTATCTCGACTTCGATAAGAAGATCCAGGCACTGGCCGCCGGCGACGCGATCCAGACCGATCTCGCCACCTCGTCCATCGTGCTCACGTTGACGACCAATTTCAGCGAGGTGAAGCGGGTGCAGTTTCTGTCGGAGGGAGAAGAGTTGATCCTTCTGACGGGTGGTGTGGACCTCCGGAAGCCGCTTCAGCCGCGCTTCCCGGGTGAAGAAGCCCAGCCGCTCGGCTCGCAACCCCAGGAGGCGGAGTAGGAGGGGCAGCGCAGAGGACTCCGCTCACGCCACAATCACCACGCGCGGGTCTCGAATGTTGAACCGCGACGTGCAAACGTCGCATCTCAAATTCTGAACGGAGAAACCATGCGGCCTGATGGGCGGCAACCGAACCAAATGCGCCCGGTGACCATCACCCGGGATTTCCTCCGCCACGCCGAGGGGTCGGTTCTGATCGAAGTAGGGGAAACGAAGGTCGTGTGCGCGGCGAGCGTGGAGGACCGCGTCCCGCCGTTTCTGCGCGACACCGGACAGGGCTGGGTGACGGCCGAGTACGGGATGCTGCCGCGCGCGACCAAGACCCGGACGACACGCGACGCGACGAGCGGCCGGCCCAACGGCCGCACCTTCGAGATCCAGCGGCTGGTGGGAAGATCCCTGCGGGGCGTCACCGACCTGACCGTCCTCGGGCCGCGGACCATTTGGATCGACTGCGACGTCATCCAGGCGGACGGCGGGACGCGGACGACGGCCATCACCGGGGCCTACATCGCCCTCGCCGATGCCCTGCAGTATCTCCGGAAGAACGGGCTCATCTCCAGTCTGCCCCTGAAGGACTTCGTGGCGGCCACGAGCGTCGGCGTGGTGGATGGGCAGGTGGTCCTCGACCTCTGTTATGCCGAAGATTCCGTCGCCGAGGTGGACATGAATGTGGTCATGACGGGAGCCGGGAAGTACGTGGAGGTCCAGGGCACGGCCGAGGATGCGCCGTTCGATCGCTCGCAGCTCGACGCCATGCTCGAGGTTGCGTCCACTGGCATCCAGGAGCTCGTTGCCCTGCAGCGGCGGCTCCTGGCCGAGCGCCTGGTCGCTCCCAAGTAGTTGCTGCGCGGGCGACGACCACCCGGATCTCGGAAGGACCGAGCGGGCGAGCGCCGCGCCGAGCGACGTATCAAAAAAAGTCTGTGGGCTGGCGATACTTCCTTGACAAACAACCCCCTCGCTCATAGAATCACGCTGGTCATCGCGACGGGCAATCGCGGGAAATACAGCGAGATTGCCGCATTGCTGCAGGGTCTGGACGCGCTTCTCGTGCCGCTCGACCGGGTTGGGCTCGTCGAGGTGCCCCCGGAGGGCGGAGAATCGTTTCAGGAGAACGCGCGATGCAAGGCGGAATTCGTGGCGCGGGCCGTCGGACGACTTGCGCTGGCCGATGACTCGGGCCTCGAGGTGGATGCGCTGGGCGGGCAACCGGGGGTGAAGTCGGCTCGATTCGGCGGACCGGGGAAGACCGACGTCGATCGGAATCGGTTGCTGCTGAGCAAGCTCGAAGGTATCCCGCCCGAGAGGCGGACCGCCCGGTTTCGCTGTGCGGTCGCGATCGCCGGCCCCAACGGGCTGATGTCCGTGGTGGATGGCGCCTGCGAAGGGCGGATCACTCTGGAACCGCGGGGCGATCACGGTTTTGGGTATGACCCCATTTTCGAGGTTCTTTCCCTGGGGCGGACCCTGGCGGAGGTCGGCCCGGATGTCAAGAACCAGTTGAGCCACCGAGCCAAGGCGATCATGAAGGCCCGGGCGATCCTGGAGGAGTTCTTGGCCTGCTCCGGATAGGGGATGGCGGCACGGATGGGACGCCTGGAACGGCTGCTGGTCCGGTACGGTCACATCCGGGGCTTCGACACGGGGGTTCCCCAGACGTTTCGGGGCGTGGCGCAGCCTGGTAGCGCACCTGCTTTGGGAGCAGGGAGTCGGAGGTTCAAATCCTCTCGCCCCGACCAATTATTGTGAGGGCCTTGCGGGATCACCCCGACCACGGGATGGATATGCGCCTGTAGCTCAGCCCGGATAGAGCAACGGCCTCCGGAGCCGTGTGCCGGGTGTTCAAATCACCCCAGGCGCGCCAAGGGGATGGTGAATGCGGAATTCGGAGTGCGAAATGGCCAAGCAGGATTCCGCATTCTACACTCCGCATTCCGCATTGGGTATGGTGAGCGTAGCTCAAATGGTTAGAGCACTGGACTGTGGCTCCAGGGGTTGAGGGTTCAAGTCCCTTCGTTCACCCCAATCTCGAGCGTGTGAGGACCGAGGGGAGGCGCCCGTAGCTCAGGTGGATAGAGCGGCTGGCTTCGAACCAGCAGGTCGGGAGTTCAATCCTCTCCGGGCGCGCCAAGCAGGCGTTAACCCGAATGATCAATGACCAATGAACAATGGCCAATGTTCGTGTTCGATTGGTCATTCGGGATTGAGAAGTGGTCATTGTATTTGGGGCGCCTGTAGCTCAGAGGATAGAGCAACTGCCTTCTAAGCAGTGGGTCGGGCGTTCGATTCGCCCCAGGCGCGCCACGTACAAGGTGTATAGCAGTGTGCCCCAGCTCCGAAGAGATCCGGGCTCCGGGAGCGGAAACAGGATGGGCCGCTAGCTCAGTTGGTAGAGCAGCTGACTCTTAATCAGCGGGCCACAGGTTCGAGTCCTGTGCGGCCCACCATCCGTTTCATCGTTGTCGGTTTGGAGGGTTCCGGGCGAACAGCCCACAAGGGCGCTGGCCAAGTCACACCGAGGTCTTTGCCTCCGGCGAGAGTGGCGGAATGGCAGACGCGTCCCGTTTAGGGCGGGATGGGGTAACCTGTGGGGGTTCAACTCCCCCCTCTCGCACCAAACCGATCATCCCCTACTTCACCCCACGCGAGAACCCATGAAAGTCACTGTTGAAGAGCTCAGCCCATCCAAGCGGGTGTTGCGCGTCGAAGTCCCCTCCGATCGGGTCGCCGAGCGGGTGGAGGCCGCGTTTCGGGAGTGGGGGCAGAAGCTCCAGCTCCCCGGTTTTCGTCGGGGCAAGGTGCCCATGGAGATCATCCGGCGCCGCTTCGAGGCCGAGGTCCAGGAAGAGGTCCTGCGGGAGTTGATTCCCGACTCGTACCGGGAGGCCCTGACCGAGGCGGCGGTCGACCCGGTCAGCCAGCCGACGGTGGAGGATGTGCACTTCCACGCCGGAGAGTCTCTCACCTACCGAGCGGTGGTGGAGATCAAGCCTCTCGTGACGGCGAAGGATTATCGCGGGATCGCGCTGGAGCGGGAGAGCGTCGGGGTCGCGGATCCCGAGGTGGATCGGGCACTGGAGTACCTCCGCGAGGACGCGGCGGAGTACGCCCCCATGGATGGCTGGCCGGCGCTCAAGGACGACCTAATCATCCTCGATCACGAGGGCACCATCCAGGGGAAACCCCTCAAGGGTGGGAGCGGGAAGAACCTGACCATTGCCCTCGGCCACGAGGGGTACCTGCCCGGGTTCACCGAACAGCTTGCCGGGCTGAAGAAAGGCGACAGTAAGCAGTTCGCTCTTCAGGTTCCGGCGGATTCCCCGCGCAAGGAACTGGCCGGGCGAACGATCGAGTTCAAGGTTACCGTGAAAGAGGTCAAGAAGCGCCGGGTGCCGGAGCTGAACGACGAATTTGCCAAGACCGTAGGGGACATGGAGAACCTGGCGGCCCTGCGGGACAAGCTGCGAGAGCAGCTCGTGCAGCGAAAGACCCGGGAGCAGGATGGCGAGCTTCGCCGCCGCCTGATGAACACGCTGGTGCGTCAGCACGAGATCGAGGCGCCGGGGGGCATGGTCGAGCGCGAGACCGCTGCGGTGCTGGACGAGCTCCTGATGACCCTGCGGGCCACCGGGGGGCGGATGGAGGGGGTGACCGACGACCCCGAGGTCCTGAAGGCCACGGCGCGCGAGACCGCCACGCGGCGCATCAAGGAATCGCTCCTTTTGGAGGCGGTCGCCCGGCAGGAGAACCTGACCGTGACCGACGAGGAGATCGATGCCGAGATCCAGACCCTGGCGCGGCTCTACCGGCAAGAGCCGTCCGCCATGCGGACCAGCCTAGAGGATCCGGTCCGCCGGGCCGGTCTCGTGGGCCGCATCCTGGAGCGGAAGGCGCTCGACTTTTTGATGGCGCAGGCGACGATTTCCGAGGCGTACCATCTGATCACGCCGGCGTAGTTTTGGGGCGTCACATCCTCGCGACGCCCGACCGGGCGGCTTGCGGGTGGAGGGAGTATGCACCTGGTTCCCATGGTGGTGGAGCAGACGAGCCGCGGCGAGCGGGCCTACGACATCTTCTCGCGGCTGCTCAAGGACCGGATCATCTTCATCGGATCGCCCATCGACGACGCGGGGGCGAATCTGATCATCGCCCAACTCCTCTTCCTGGAGGCGGAGGATCCCGACAAGGACATCCATGTCTACATCAACTCCCCCGGGGGGTCGGTGACGGCGAGCCTCGCGATCTACGATACCATGCAGTTCGTGAAGCCGGCCATCGAGACGATTTGCATGGGGCAGGCCGCCAGTGGGGCCGCCCTGTTGCTGGCTGCCGGCACCAAGGGCAAGCGCCTGGCCCTGCCGCATTCCCGCATCATGATCCACCAGCCGTACGGGGGCACGCAGGGACAGGCGGTGGACATCCAGATCCAGGCCAAGGAGATCCTGCGCATGCGGCAGGAACTGGACCAGATCATCTCTCACCACACCGGCCAGACGCTGGAGCGGGTGGAGAAAGATAGCGATCGGGACTTCTTCATGTCCCCGCAGGAGGCCAAGGAATACGGTTTGCTGGACGAGGTGATCTTTTACCGGGATCTGACCAAGCGGAAGCCGGAGGATGCGCCGCCCCCGCCCTCCACCACAGCCTAGGCGGGGCAGGGGAAACGGCTCGGTCGAACCCGCAGGGAGGCAGAGTCCTCACGATAGAGAGGCACGGATGGCGAAAGCGGTGAAGGGTGGTGGGAAGCTGCAGTGCTCGTTCTGCGGCAAGAGCCAGGACGACGTCCGGAAGCTGATCGCGGGTCCCACTGTCTACATCTGTGACGAGTGTATCGAGCTCTGCAACGACATCATCGCCGAGGAGTGGGAGCAGGAGAAGAAGTCGAAGGTGGTCGGCCAACTTCCCAAGCCGTCGGAGATCAAGACCTTCCTGGATCACTACGTCGTCGGCCAGGAGCGGGCCAAGAAGACTTTGGCGGTTGCGGTCCACAACCACTACAAGCGGATCAACGCCCGCCAGACTTTCGACGAGGTAGAGCTGGCCAAGTCGAACATCCTCCTGATCGGCCCCACCGGTTCCGGCAAGACCCTGCTCGCCCAGACGCTGGCCAAGATCCTCGACGTCCCCTTCACCATCGCGGATGCCACGACCCTGACGGAAGCCGGATATGTCGGCGAGGACGTCGAGAACATCATCCTCCGGCTGCTCCAGGTGGCGGACTATGACGTGGAGCGGGCGGAGCGAGGCATCATCTACATCGACGAGATCGACAAGATCGCTCGGAAGTCCGAGAATCCTTCCATCACCCGCGACGTCTCCGGCGAAGGAGTCCAGCAGGCCCTGCTGAAGATCTTAGAGGGGACCGTCGCCAATGTTCCACCCCAGGGGGGACGCAAGCATCCCCAGCAGGAATATCTTCAGGTGGACACCACCAACATCCTGTTCATCTGCGGCGGGGCGTTCGTGGGCCTGGAAAAGTTCGTCCAGGCGCGCGGGGGAGAGCGCCGGGTGGGGTTCGGCGCCCAGATCCATGGACGCAAGGATCGGAAGCTGACCGAGATCCTGGGCGAGCTCCAGCCGGAAGACCTCCTGCGGTACGGGCTGATCCCGGAGTTGGTGGGTCGGCTCCCGGTGGTGGCCATCCTGCAGGAACTGGACGAAAAGCTCCTGGTGCGCATCCTCAAGGAGCCGAAGAATTCCCTGCTCCGGCAGTACCAGAAGTTCTTCGATTTTGAGCAGGTGAAGCTGACCTTCACCGAGGACGCCGTGACGGCGGTGGCCGAAGAGGCGGCAAAACGGGGGACGGGCGCTCGAGGACTACGGGCCATCCTGGAAGATATCATGCTCGACATCATGTACGATCTCCCCTCCCAGTCCGGCATCAGTGAATGCATCATCAATCGAGATGTGGTGATCGAGCGGAAGCATCCCATCATTCTCTACAAGAAGAAGGCCGAGTCGGCGTAACGACCTCCTCCTCGCTGCGTGGCAGCAGCGTAGCACCCGCCATCGCCGGGGTTCTCAGGGTCCGGTCCGGTTGCGGGGGGCATGGGTGTTCGGATGCGACAGGCGATAGCGAATCACGAGACCGGACAACCCCCGCGCGGGCGGGGAGTACGATACGCTCGCGGGGTCCTGCTTCTGGCCGCCGTTCTCCTCTGTCTGCAGGGGTGCGCCATCTACGACAAGCTCTACGGGTCCCCGCCGCGCCGCGAGGCCGCCCAGTCGGATCAGGCGCTGCTCCGGTCGGCGGAGGCGGACATCCAGCGGAAGCGCTACGAGGATGCGCGGAAGAACCTGCAGCGCCTGATGAACCAGTACCCGGACAGCGAGCTGGTCGTCTCGGCCCGCCTCACGCTGGCGAAGGCGCTCTATCTGGATAAGAAATACGAGGAGGCCCGCACCGAGTACCAGCGCTTTCTGGAGCTGCATCCCCAATCCGAGCGGGCGGATGAGGCCCATTACTACCTGGGCATGACGTACTTTCGCATGGCAGACACGCCGGACCGGGACCAGACGACCACCCAGAAGGCTCTGGAGGAGTTCGACATTCTGATCAAGCAGATGCCCGATTCGCCGTTCGTGTCGGACGGCCAGCAGCGGGCGGTGACGGCGCGCAAGAAGCTCTCCGAGAAAGAAGTATACGTGGCGGTCTTCTACTTCAACCGGGAGAACTATGCGGCCGCCGCGGCGCGGGCCACGGGCGCCCTCCAGCGGTACCCGGGAAGCGAGTTCGAGGACCAGGCCCTGTATTATCTCGGGGAATCGCTCTGGCGACTCGAACAGAAAGACGACGCCCGGGTCGCCTTCCAGCGCCTGGTGCAGGACCACGCGCAGTCGGAGTGGGCCCCGTTCGCCGCGAGACGCCTGGCCACCACCTTGGTCCGGACGGGCCAGCCCAAGCCCGAGGGGCCCGGCATGATGGAGCAGGTGAAGCAGGCGCTTCAGGAGACCTGGGACGAACTGGCCGACACGGTCCGCAGCTATCAGTTTTTCCGCTGACGCAGCCCCTCGCCTCCGGCGAGCGGCTGATGACGAGAGGATCGAGGCCGACAACGTGGCAACCGAGGTGCGGCAACTCATCCAGCAGGGGACGGCGGCGTTCGAGGCGGGGGAGTACGCCGAGGCGGAGCGACTCTTCCTGGAGGTGGTCGAGCGCACCCCCACCTACGCGAATGTCTACAACATGCTGGGCCTGATCGCCAGCCATCGCGGGGCGCCGGAGAAGGCGGTCGAGCTGTTTCGGCGGGCCCTGACGCTCAACCCGACCTACAGCGAGGTGCAGCTGAACCTGGCCATCACCCTGGCCGAGATGGGGGCCTACGAGCAAGCGGCGCAAGAGGTGGGCAAGGTTCAAGAGCGTGAGCCGGGGACGGCCGGCCTCCCGGGCCTGGGGGTTCGGGGAAAGCTGGCCAACGCCCACGCCGACCTGGCGAAGAAGTATCACACGCTGGGGATGTATGCGGAGGCGGTCGGCGAGTACGACAAGGCGCTCAAGCTGTGTCCGAACTTTCCGGACATCTACACCCGGCGTGCGGTGAGTTGCCGCGAACTGGAGGATTACGCCGGTGCCAAGGACTCCCTGTTTCGCGCGCTGGATTTGAAGCCGAACTACGTCGAGGCGCACGTGAACCTCGGTCTGCTGCACTGGAAGATGGGGAACCCGGCGGAAGCGATCGTCGCATGGGAGCGCGCCCTCACGCTCGACCCCACCCACCCACTTGCTCGCATCTACCTGGCC
>Ga0209182_10000241_pt1 | contig 14258 bp, 10 predicted proteins | sample LakBais05cmmetaG_FD_185474 | JGI IMG/M metagenome (GOLD analysis project Ga0209182, IMG submission 185474) | Lake sediment microbial communities from Lake Baikal, Russia to study Microbial Dark Matter (Phase II) - Lake Baikal sediment 0-5 cm... | ecosystem: Environmental > Aquatic > Freshwater...
CGCCCTCAACGGTCTTAATGAGCTTGTAGTAACTCTCAACGGGCGTATAGCTTCTGAGCACGTCCAGGATAAAGCCCTCCTGGATCGCCTGCTTCATGGTGTAGCTGTGGAAAGGCCTGTGCTTGGCCTGGCCGCCTTCATCATAGGGCTCGCCGAATATCTCAAGAGTTTTGTTCTTCGGGGTGGCGGTGAAGGCGTAATAGCCGGCGTTCGGCAGAAGCTTTCGCGTCTCCATGATGCGGTTGATCGCATCTTCGGTGGTTTCGTCGTCTTCCTCCGCTCCTACGGCGGAAAGCGCCATGCTCACCGCAGCCGACGTGCGGCCGCCCTGACTCGAATGCGCCTCGTCGATGATGATGGCGAATCTGCGGCCGCGATGCTCACTGCCTATCTCGTCAAGAATGAACGGGAACTTCTGCACCGTCGAGATGATGATCTTCTTGCCGCCTTCGATGAACGTGCGCAGGTCGCCTGAGCGCTCGGCATGGCCCACCGTGGCCCCCACTTGGGCGAACTGCTTGACCGTGTCGCGGATCTGCTGGTCGAGGATGCGCCGGTCCGTGACAACGATGATGGAGTCGAAGATCGGGGCATCGTCCCTGCGCAGTCCGATGAGCTGGTGGGCGAGCCAGGCGATGGAATTCGACTTGCCGCTCCCCGCCGAGTGTTGAATGAGATATCTTTTTCCTGCGCCGTGCCGGGCCGTGTCCGCAAGGAGCTTGCGGACGACGTCGAGCTGGTGATACCGCGGCCAGACCTGGACACGTTTCTTCCTGCCGGTTCTCTCATCCTTAGTCCCGATGACCTGGGCGTAATTCTCGAGGATCTCTGTCAGCTCGGCCCGGGTAAGGATGTTTTTCCAAAGGTATTCGGTCTTGAGGCCGTCGGGATTGGGCGGATTGCCCGCGCCGTCGTTCCAGCCCCGGTTAAAGGGCAGAAACCACGATCCCTTGCCCTTGAGGTGGGTGCTGAAGCGGACTTCATGGTCGTCCACGGCGAAGTGGACGACACAGCGGCCGAACTCAAACAACCTCTCCCGCGGGTCACGGTCGCGCTTAAACTGCTGGACGGCATCCTCGACAGTCTGCTTGGTCAGACTGTTCTTGAGCTCGAAGGTGGCCACGGGCAGGCCGTTGATGAATAGACCGAGGTCCAGCGCGAGCTGTGTCTCGTCGCGGCTGTAACGAAGCTGGCGGGTGACGCTGAAGCGATTGGCTTCATAAAGGGCTCTTGCCTTCTCGTTCCCGGGTGACGGCCTGCCGAAAAAAAGGTCGAGATGGTGCGGCCCGTGCTTGATGCCATGACGCAGAACGTCGATCGTGCCTCTTTTTGTGACCTCTCCCTGGAGGCGGGCGAGGAACTTCTGCCTTGTTATGCCGCCCTTTTCGAGGTCGAGCGCTCCTGCCGCCTCAGGTTGGGTTGTCTTCAGGAAGGCGCGAAGCTGGGCCAGGTCCACACAGTATTCGCGGTCGTAGTCATCCGGAGAGCCGCAAATCCAGCCGCTTCCTCCATATGGGGCGCTCGGCTCGCGTACCACTCCCGGCGGCGCGGAAGCCGGGTCGCAGGATCCTCCGGTAAGCGCCGTACAGATCAACCGCTCCAGCCCGCGTTCGCTGGTGTCGGTTGTCATCGAGACCTCCTCCATGCAGCACCCTCTCTCACTGTCATCAAGCAACCATCAAGCAATGTAGGAAACCCTAAGTTCTTATTTTTTAATAGGTTATGCATCAGAAAGTCCCGAAAAATGGACAACAGAAGGCGAACCATCAAGCAATCCCCTCTCTGGCTGGGGATGGTGCGGCCCAGTACGGCAGATACGTCCGATTCCGCGTTCCCGCTTCGGGATCGCGTACGACAATCATCCCAGCCTCCATCGCCTCATTGAGCAGGCGGGAAGCCACTGCGGCATTCTTCTCGACGATCCCGAACCGCTCGCGAACCGACGTATTGGTCATGGGCTTGAGAGTTACATAACACAGACACGCATGCAGATAGCAGGCCCGCACACGATCCGCCTTGTCCATTGCAGATAATGGCTTGTGAGCGAAAAGGACAACCCTCGTAAATCCCGGCGGGACTTCGAAAATTGGGGCCGGAAGCTGGAACAGCTCCACCTGGGAAACGACTTTGTCGATCCCGCTGCCGCGCTCTTCACAGATTCGGAACCTCCGCATCATCGAAGCCAGGACTTCGTTACGAGACTTCGGCGGCGTGTCCACGAAGCGTTGGGTATCCACCAGAGGCTCCCCGGGATTCGTGATCTCGATGCGGTTTTCGAATATTTCCACCATCGACCCGGCGCCGGTGATGAGGAAGTCCTGGTGGATGAGGGCGTTCGCCACCAGTTCGCGCACCGCCAACTCGGGGAACACCGGGACCGTCTTGCGCAGGGCCTGTCCGATCACCTCGTTGGCCGGCAAGAGCCCGTTGATGTAGCCGACCAGCTCTTCGAAGCCGCTGGCATAGCCCCTGGCGCCGATCTGTTCCTTAAGAGTCTCGATGCGACCCGTGCCGCGGTACTGGATGACCCGCATGGCTTTGCGCTTGATCTGAGGGAAGTCGCTAAGTTTCTTGGCGAATAGGATGGCCCCCAGGTTCGTGATGTTGAAGCCCCCCGCCTCACAGGACCGGATCAGATTGTCGGCGATCAGCGCCTTCAAGATGCCATTACGATTTTCGGGCAGCGGTTGCTCCAGGAGATCGAAGTAAGCCGGATAATCGAGTACGCGCAATACTTCGTCGGTGGGCACACGTTCAACGGCGACCAGATCCTCAAAAGGAGTCCGGTCGAAAATGCGCCACAATTCCCGCTCGCGATCGGGTACGTCCTTGAGCGGCTTTTTCACTTGCCCGACGCGAATGAACGCCTCATTCTGGAAGCGTACCGGCTGGCGGAAGGCACGTCCGATTTCCAGCAAGGCCACCGGCTTTCCGTCAACAAGCAGATCGAAGAAGCGGAAATGGATCTTGGGCGTCAAAAGCCGCAACAGCCAAGTCTCCAGCGGCTCGTTGCCCTTCTTCGCTGCGGAGGGAGAAAATCCCGTGCCGAGGATGTCATGCATCACATCCTCAACGCCCCAGACCAGGTAACCAAACGCCTTACCGTTCAGGGCAGCGGCATTTGCCAACGCTGACAGGTATTCACCGATCTCCTGCGGATTACTGTTATCGCCCTTGAACTCGACCCACTCGGTTTCGCGCGGTAGTTTACACAACTCGCGCACCAAGCCTGCGAGGTATTCAAGGTCTCGACCGGTAGTCATTCCTCGTTCTCCTCAGAAGCGTCATCGAGATCATCGGCCGCCCGCTCGCTCTGCTGTCATCTTGGGCACATCGCTCGAACGATTGACCCGCGTATCCGCCGACGCATCGCCCGGCTCGTAAATATCGACCTTAAGGTTGCTGAACTCCCGCAGCGCCGCTTCGATACGCGGGCGTACCTCAGACCAGTCCAACCCGCCCAGCCCGCTGCCTAGAGGCGGGATCGCAATAGACTGGATGTTCCGCGATCGGATTTCTTCCGCCAACGCGACAAGACCGGCGTCAATATCCTCGATCCGGCTTTTTCCCCGCCAGTGGCGCTTGGTCGGAAAATTGATGATATAACGCGGATTTGTTAATTGTCCGGTCTCGAAGACAAACATCCGCCCCGGCTGAATTTCGTTCCGCTTGCAGGCGGAAGCATAGGATTTAAAATTCTCAGGGAAAGCGTTCTTGAACTGAAGGGCAATACCGCGCCCCATAATACCAACACAGTTGACGGAATTAACCAGGGCTTCGGCATCTTCCTTGAGCATGTCGCCTCTTTTGTATTCGATCATACGGATCTCCATTATACTCAATAATACACCGCATCACACCAGAGCCAACCGTCTGCAACAATCGAGGGCAGTCGATCGAAGTGAACGATATGATAAATCTTTGGCTCAGCAGGTATCGGGATAGTCATTCTTCCATTTCCTCCACCTCGGTCTCCTCTTCAGCCTCGTTCAGTACGATTGCCCCATCGAGTAGACTCTAGCTCGCAGGGCGAGCCGGTCAACGCTGTGCAGATCAGGCGTTCGAGCCCGCGTTCCCACCACGCGAGTTTGTTTGCTAAATCCTTTACTAGAACGTCGAAACATACTGCATTTTAGCAAAGGGAGAACGCATTCTTTTTCAATGATTTGCATCGACTTTCCCTCATTTATCGTTAGCTTCCGGCGCGATTTTCTTTGCTAAATCACGGGATTTCTTCAATAAAACCCACTCAGAATGCGACCGCGTGCCTTGGTTGGCGATGCTGCCGGAGCAGCGGAGTTCCTGCAGCAAGTTGTGAACCTTACGCTGCTTCTGCTCAGGAGAAAAGCGCTCGGGTAGCTTGGATAACAGCATTTTATCCACATCGCTCCGCCTTACCGGTCCATGCTCATGCACCAAAGCCAGGATCAGGTCCAGGTAGTATTTCTTGTCGAAGCCGCGTTCGCGGATATGTCGGCCAGTCTCGCCGGTCGCTTTGGCGACGGTACCCGCTACCATCAAGCTCGGATAGCGTCCCTCGACCAAACCAGCGGCTTTCAGATGACGGTGTTCGTCACGACCGATGGGCAGCCTCTTCTGTACCCGGTCGAGCAGTATCACCTGGCCGAGATCAAGATCGGCCCGCTCCATCAGGAGCCGTGTATAACATTCGTCCAGGATCCGCCCGCTAAGGCTCACATTTACAATGCCCGGATCGGTCAGATTGTAGTCCGGCAATGGAAATGAACGCCGCCGCTGCGTCTCGAACATTCGCTTTATCCCGCCCCCTTGGGTGTCGATCAAGTTCAGTTCGACCATGGCGTCCGCGAGAAAGGGATTGCGGTAGATAGCATGTGGAGCGTCCTGCCGGATCACCGTCTCGACGTCGCCCGGTAGGAATTCGCCGACGTTTGTCAGGATAACCCGGCCGGGGAACTCGACCACCACGATGCGTCCGTGCAGGCCGTAGTCCTGGTGCGCAATGCAATTGTGCAACGCCTCACGTAGTACCCAGGGATCGTACTGCGTAATCTCCTGGGGAAATAGCGTCCCGCTCGGTAAGGTACGCACGATCAGGTTGCGGATGCGCTTCTGCAGGCGGTCGCCCGCCAGCAGAAAGGGTGGTCCGAAATGTTCGTAGTCCAATTCACGGTTGGCCGCATCCTTTAACACCCACGAAATCTTAGCCACCGCAGGAGAGAGCAACGCAGCCGACTCGGCACGCCCGAGCAGGAGGAGCGCAGCGTTCGTCACCGCGCCCTGCTTCAATACCTTGGCCTTGTTGAGGAAGGTGACGTCGTCCCATCCGGCCACGACGCTCGCTTGTCCCGGACGTTTGACTACGAATTGCTCGCGAGCCTTCGCCACGGCTTCCGGGTCGAGATCGGCCGGCGTAGCGGCCTCGCACACTTCTCCCGACCAGTCACGACCGCGTGTCCAGAGCGCACGCTCTTTCTCAGGGTGCTTGCTCAACTCGGTTTTGCTGGTACCGACGCGGATGAACGCCTTTCCATAGAATCTGACCGGCTGATCGCGGGCCGGACCGATCTCGAAAAGAACGATTCGGCCACCGGAATGTTCGACGATGTGGGTCTCGAAGCCTGTGTTCGGGCGCAGCCCAGCCGCAAGCCAAGGCAGTAGATCCTGGTTGCCCTTGCCCTTAACGGCGTAGGGCTCGAACCTCGTACCGACGACTTCGTGCGTCGCGTTGTCGATACCGAAGACCAGATATCCGCGCGGTTGGCCCGCCAGACAAGCGGCATTTGCGAGAGCGGATAGGTATTCGCCGAGAAGCTGGGGAGCATAGTGGTTGCGCTTGAATTCGAACCACTCTGTCTCCGTCGGCAGAGCGCGCAGACGGTCGATGAGCGCGATGTGTCCACCGTCAATCATGCTTCGACCTCTTGGGCGGCGGCTTCGAGGTCATTATCCGCGACTTCCTCAGCGTCGTTCAAGACATCAGCCTCGTCAAGCGGCTTCGGCTCCTCGGTCTCCTCCGGCAAGCGTACTGCCGCTTCGCGCACGTCGAGTTTGCCGGTGACCACGTCGGCGATCAGACGGGTGCGATATTCGCGAAGGAGGGAGATTTCACGCTGGGCGCGTTCTGTAGCGGCTAAGACCCACCCCGTCGTTATTTGGAGAAACCGGAAAATGTCCATTTGTTCTGGGATGGGCGGAATCGGGACAGGAAGATCAGCGTACCTGTCGGCAGCGATGTTCTGAATCGTGGCGATAATAAAAGCGGAGTCCTTCCATCTGGCGAAACCAGCACTCTGAGTAAAAGCGAATAGGAACTCTGGCTGAATTACAGACCGTCGGGGTCGCGCACGAATCAGGTAGCCGGCGTGACATGCCTCTCCTATACCGGTCGTAACAAGAAAACATTTGCCCACTGTTGCACCACTTCGTGCCAGCAGGATGTCGCCAGGCTGCACCAAGTAATCGTTTGCGATTTCAGGCGGTAGAGAACGAAACGTGTTACTTCGGAGTTTGCCATTCATCCCAAAATCGGTGATTCGTAGGTAGCGGGGCCAGGCCGGATTCACGTACTCCGCGGCAGCATTGGCGCCGTATGTAAGCTTCCCTTGAATCAGATATCGCAGCCGCCTTACCTCCCAGTGCTCCGGAATGTCGCCCAGCCACTCCACGCCTGAGGGTTTGAGATGGACGTTGGGATCGAGTCCGCGGGTGACGGCGCGGTGGATGATGGCCTGCTTCTGCTCCTCCAGCAAATTGATCAGCTTCTGCTTGGAAGAGATATAGCGCCTGATACGCCGGTCGATGTGGTCGAGGAACCGGACGATGGCGGATTGTTCGAAGAGTGGGGGAATGAAGAAAGGAATCTCCTTCATTCGAGCTTGTGCCAAGTCCCACTGACCGATCCGTACACCATCGGATGCATGAGCAAAGAATGGCACATAAGCTTTCGAGCGGATCGCAGAATGGAAATAGGCACCTTCTACTTCAGCAATATCAAAGATGAAGTATGCAGGACTTACGATACCATCGAACCGAGAAACCCCGTAAGACCCTTGCCAAGCTTTCATCTTATTCATCGCAAACTGCCCTGAACGAACAACCTTGTAGTTGCTCAGATCATCCGGAATAAAGTTGTGGTTCTCTTCCTTGTTCGTCATATCACGGAGTATCACACCTTTCTCACGCACGACCGATAGCAAGGGTAAATCCGGCTGGTTTCGTTCAGTAAATCTTTTTAAAACATTACGGAGTTTTTGTACTTCCCAATGCTCCGGCACCTCCCGCAGCCATGGCATGCCGGAGTCTTTGCAGGCGGGATAGGGCTTTAGTTCGGCGATCATGGGCTGGGTCCCCTTGGGGCGGGTTCCGGTTCTTCGAAAAGACGAATGTAAGCATCATAACGAAACCGGCGATTCCGCTTCTGGCCGGTGAACTCAATCAGAATGCTGTGTTTAACGAGCTTATGGACAAGTTGGTTGGCCGCCGGATTACTTGTCCCCGTGATAGTCCGCACTTCTTTGACCGATATGATAGGACGCTTGTAAAGATGCTCCAGCACACGATGGCCGTTGCCGGCGGCCCTGCCGAGATGCTCGGTAATCAGGGTCCGGTGCTTTTCTCGGAGCTCCAGAATACGTCGTGCGGTTTCGGTGGCCTGGGCGCTGACTTCGGCTATTCCGCGTAGGAAGAACGCCAGCCAACCTTCCCAGTCCCCGGTGTCGCGCACCGCCTGCAGATGGTCGTAATAGGACTGCCGATGGCGCTTGAAATAGTACGAGAGATAAAGAACGGGTTTTAATAAAACGCCGCGCTCGCATAATAGAAATGTAATAAGCAAACGGCCGACACGGCCATTTCCGTCCAGGAAAGGATGGATGCTCTCAAACTGGACATGGGCCAAGCCGACTTTTATTAAAAGCGGAATGTCGTCATCCTGATGCAGAAACCACTCCAGGGCACCAAGGGCCTCCGGGACTTCCTCGGGGGGTGGCGGGATGAAGGCTGCTTCCGCCAGCGTGCAGCCGGCAGGGCCGATCCAATTTTGGCTGCGCCGCAGTTCACCGGGGGTAAGTCTCGAGCCGCGCACACCGGTGAGGAGCTTTTCGTGGATCTCGCGGATCAGCCGTACGGAAACGGGGAGCTTTTCCAAACGCGCCAGACCGTGATTCATTGCCTTGACGTAGTTGATGACTTCAGCCACATCGCGTGAACCTTCTTGGGCGAAAACCTTGGCCTCTGCGGCTAAGAGGTCCTGCAATGAGCTCTGCGTCCCCTCGATCTGGCTGGACAGCACCGCCTCCTTGCGAACGTACATAAGGACGAAGAGGTCGGGATTGGGGAGGGTCTGAATGGATCCATCCAGACGCCCAAGCGCTCGATCGGCGTTGGACAGAAGCGCTTGGAGCGCGCCCGTCAGGGCGACCGGCGGCTGTGGCGGTAAGGGAGAAGGAATAAAGGCAGAGTACCCGGTTATTTGCCGTATGAAGCGGCCCGCGCGAGCCTGAAGACTGGATTGCTGGGCTATACTCGTCATCTATGCTCTGCCTTTCCTATACACGGGCATGTCGTCTATAATAAAGACTGCCTTTAGTATAGGCGAGGTTTTCATTCATAGCAAAGCTTACCTTTAGCAAAGCCTATTTTTTCAAATCCTTTGTATCGCCTCCGATGATTTCGGGGAGCAGACCTTCCGTTTCCTTCTCCAATGCCAGGATATCGGCGCGGATCTCTTTCAACGAACGCAGCGGCTGGGGTTTGTAGAAGTAGCGAGTGAAACTGACCTCATAGCCGGTCTTGACACTGGCCGGGTTATACCAGGCGTCGGGCGCGTGGGGCAGCACCTCGCGACGGATGAAAGCCTCGATGCCGCCCGCTTCAAGAAGCGGAATCTGCTCGGTATCGCGCAGATCGGAGTCGGGCTCGTACTCAACGATCCGCTGCTTGCCATCGATGGTAACCTCGAACAGGCCGCGGAGGGAATCGGGGGCCACGCCCTTCTTGTGGATCGTCCTAATAATCGGCGGAGCATCATCCGAACGCTCAGCAGTCTCCTTGAGCGCCTTGATCTCCTTCGCCGAGTAGACGCGGCCGGGGTCGATGCCTTTCAGGCGCAGCGGTCGCTCGACGGTCACCTTCCAGTAGCCGAAGGCGGCGTTGGGGAAGATCTTCGACTGCTCGGTCTCCTCGAACTTCAGGAAAGTATCGCAGATGTGGGCGATGTCGTCATTGGACAGCTCACAGTTCTTCTTGCCGAGGTTCTTGCGCAGCGGCTTGAACCACTGGGTGGCGTCGATGAGCTGGACGTTGCCTCTGCGGTGCGTGGGCTTCCGGTTCGTCAGCACCCAGATGTAGGTCGCGATGCCCGTGTTGTAGAACATGTTGAGCGGCAGGGCGACGATGGCCTCGAGCCAATCGTTCTCGATAATCCAGCGGCGGATGTTGCTCTCGCCTTGGCCGGCGTCGCCGGTGAAAAGAGAGGATCCGTTATGGACCTCCGCAATGCGGCTCCCGAGCGGCGTCGAGGGCTTCATCTTGGAGAGCATGTTTGCAAGGAAGAGCATCTGACCGTCGCTCGAGCGCGTAATCAGCGAATATTCTGGATTGCCGTCGTGCTCAATGAGGAAACGCGGGTCCTTGATTCCGTCCTTACCACCCAGGCGTTCGAGGTCGCTCTTCCAGCTCTTGCCATAAGGGGGATTGGAGAGCATGAAGTCGAACTCGCGGGACGGAAAGGCATCGTTCGAGAGAGTCGAATACTCCGGTCCACCGATGATGTTGTCCGCCCCTTCACCCTCGCCCTTGAGCAAGAGATCAGCTTTGGCGATCGCGTAGGTCTCAGCGTTGATCTCCTGCCCATAGAGGTGCGTCGCCACTTGCTTACCATATTCCTTGGCGAGCTTCTGCAGCGTCTTGTCAGCAACAGTGAGCATACCGCCGGTGCCGCATGCACCATCATAGAGCAGATAGGTGCCCGACTCGATCTTGTCGGCGATAGGCAGAAAGATCAGCTTTGCCATGAGCTTCACCGCGTCGCGCGGAGTCCAGTGCTCACCTGCTTCTTCGTTGTTCTCCTCGTTGAAGCGGCGGACGAGCTCTTCAAAGATTGTGCCCATCGAATGGTTGTCAAGGCCGGGTTGTTTAAAAGAGCCATCGCCGTTTAAAATCGCGTTAGGGCTCAGATTGATGTCCGGCGAGAGGAGCTTTTCGATCAACGTGCCGAGCGCGTCGGCTTTCGAGAGCCGCGGGATCTGGTTTCGGAACTCGAAGCAGTCCAGTATCTCCTGGATATTGGGAGAGAAGCCGTCGAGGTAGGCCTCGAAGTCGACTTTGAGTTGTTGCCGGCCGGCACGAGCCTTGAGGTCGCGGAGGGTGAACTTCGAGGTGTTGTAGAATGCCTGGCCCGCAGCCTGGCGGAGCGCTTGGTCCTGATGGACGATGCCCGCCCTGTCGAGCGAGGCTTTCATATCCAGTACGGCCTGCTTAGTGGGCTCCAGCACAGCGTCAAGCCGACGCAGCACTGTCATGGGGAGGATCACGTCACGGTACTTGCCACGCACATAGAGATCTCGGAGGACGTCGTCGGCAATTCCCCACATGAAGTTGGCGATCCAGTTGAGCTGCGGTTGGTCCATCAATCACCTCGTAAAGGCAAAATTGTGGTTATTAGAGGATCCCCTGCGACTTTTTCTTCCCATTAATGTAATTTTATTTCACGGTTGTGGTGATGTCAATCCAATCGCGGGGACTCGGCAATGTGCGATTGTCTTTGGAGGCGATTAGGAGATGGCCGCCGCGAATTTCCCGGGACCGCGCCGCGCGTGCTAGAATGCCGGCCATGGATGAGCTTATCGGCATGGATGTCCTCAAAAGGCCGTCGCCCGCGCCCTCACTTAAATCGGCGGCTGTTTGACTTCGTTCGGGCGACGATGGATAATTTTTCCGGACATGGCAAAGAAAGTGGGCGAGAAAACGAGCTTCATAAGGTCGATCTCCGATCTTTATCCCGGCCTGATCGAGAAGGCCAGGGAAACGATCGAGGCGTCCGAGAAGGAATACGAGCGGCGGACATCGGGGAACGCGGGGAGCTTCCTCTGGGAGCACACACACCACGTCGCGTCCCTCGCCTACGAACTTGCCCTCGATGAAGGCCTCGATCCCGTCCTGCCATCCCTGGCGGCTCTCTTTCATGACGCGGGCAAGTTCGCGGGAGGCGTATATCATACGGGGCGATGCCCCGAAGAGGAGGATTCGGCCGCGCTTGCCGGAACCGTTCTCGGCCAAGCGGGAGTGTTTCGGGCGGACATCGCGAAGGTCCGGAAGGCCATCCGGGCCCTCTACGACGAGAAGGCCGGCCGCGACCCCATCGCCGGCCTCGTCCACGACGCCGATTTCCTGTCCAAGTTCGGCTATCTCGGGATTGCCAACTTCTTCATCAAGTCCACCTTGCGGGGAAGGAACTTGAACGGCGCCATCATGAATTCCCTGAGCAAGGAGCTGACCTACGCTTCGGCCCTGCCCTCGAATATGAGGACCGGGGCGGGGAGGCGGGCGGCGGTTAAAAAAGCGAGGGACACCCAGAGGTTCTTCCGGGAGCTCCTCCGCGAGCTCAAGGATACCCACGGTGTGGAATATAGGCTCAGGAAAGCGCGCGTCGCCCACCCCGGAAGCGCAGAGACGGGGACCGTGGTCCGGCTCGTCGTTCCCGCAAAATGCGAATCCTGCGGCGGAACGTGGAAGCGCGAACTCGCCGTGGAAAAGGGCGTTAAATGCTTGACGCTCGACGCCCTCCTCCGCTGTTCCGGCTGCGGCGACAGTTACACGATCTCTTTCTGCCTGCCGGAGGTCCCGCCGAAGGCCCGGTCTTCCGGGCGCCGGCCCTGATCCCGATGGATCCCATACGTTCATACCGTCCCGCCGCGGGGGACTCACCTTTAGGGAGGAGGCACGAGGGCAATAAATCCCCCCCCCTTTCATCCTTATCGGTCATTGACCGACCGCTCGGCGAGACCTATCCTAAGGACTCCAAGGGGAAGTTGCCCTAATGAAAGAACGAAGAAGGGACGTCAGGATTATTGAGGAAAACCGGATCGTTATCGAAATCTCCGGCGCGGAAGGCCTGGAAGTCGGGGACACCATCCGCGCCTTTACCAAGGACCTGTCCCTGGGAGGCGCGAAGCTGGAGACGGACAGGTCGTTCGATCCGGGCTCGGAACTCAAAATGACCCTGTACCTTTCCCAGTCATGGCAGGTGGTGAAAATCCGCGGCCGGGTCAAATGGGTCAAGGAAATCGACCATGGGCTGTACGAGATAGGCATCGAATTCATGCATGAGATTCCGGGAATCATCATGTCGCTCATCAGCCATCTCTTTCGGAAACAGACGAATATCCCCACGGATATCCACAATTTAGGAACGTCCGGGACGAAAAAGCCGCCGGATGGAACAGGGAGGTCAACATGACACAAGCCGCAGACATTCTGGACGCGGGATTCGAAAAGCATATTGAAGACGTCTTCGCGGGGAAGAAGAACGAGATTGAGAAAACCCTTGTTGAAATCATCGACCAGGAAAAGGTAAAAGTGAAACAACGGATCGCCGCGCTCGAAGAGGAATTCCAAAAAGAAAAGGAAAACCTCAACCGGCACAAGGCCATGTTGGAAGCGGTGAAATCTGCTACCGAAGACATTCGGGGCCCGGTTCAGAAACACATCGACCAAGCCCGGCACTGCCGGATCATGATCCGGCGGATGGCGGCCCAGATCGGAGAGGAGTGCCGGAAGGCCGGCGAGCTGACCGGGAAGATCCATGAGCTTCGCCGGAAGGCGGACGAAGAGACGTCCCGCCTCCTGGCGACCCTCGCGGACCGTTACGGGACGACCATTCAGATCGCCGACTCCCTCGAGACGGACAACATCAATGCGGACTTGGAACAGGAGTTGCGCCAGCTGAACGAATACCGGGAGCGGCTGTCCGCGGAGGATGGGGAGCCCACCGGCGCCGGAGAAAACGCCGTGGAGATCGGGGCTGGATATGAAGACAATCTCCAAGTTCCCGAGAACTCTGGTCCATCCGAAACCGCCGTTATGCCGGAAACCCTTCAGAGAGAGGAAGAACCCCGGGGGACCGTTCCGCCGCCGGCGGCCGCCCCGGAAGGGACTTCCGAAGGAACGGATCCGGACGGGATATCCGGGATGCTGGAAGCGTACAGACGGACGGAATCCGTTCCCAACGGGGGTGAGTTCCACTATTACCAGAAAGACGCGGCCATCGTCCTGGATGGCGAATCTCTGCTGGCGCCGACGACCCGCTTGATCGAAGCGGCCAAGAACCTGCACGCCCGTTTGGCCGAAACGAAATCTCCCAAAGGGCAGTTCTTCCTCAAACGGGAGATTCTCGATCAACAGGAGCTCCTAAGGAAGGTCGTTCTGAGGGCCGTCAAACTCTGCGAAAAGGAAGCGGGCTCTCTTCCCCATCATACATCCGACATCATCAACGTCCAGACGCTCAAGGATATTCTCGAGAAACTGAACATGGGAAACTGGAGCGACCCCTATGGCATGAAAATTTTCGAAGACGAAATCTCCGCCCTCAAGACCTCATTATCCGCGAGGACATCAGCCCGTTTGGCCTACCAGAAGTCCATCCTCGATCAGCTCAACCAAAATTAGGCTCCTCCGAGAAGGACGGGACCGGACTTCAGGCGTCTTATTTTCGGCAAACCATGGACCTTAAGACAACGAAATAGCTTGAGCCGCTCCTGCCTTTACCTGCCTTTATCCGGCCTGCCGGAGGTCACGGGGACAAGCGGCCCGGAAAATCAATCTTCGTAATCGTACCAGTTTCGCCTTTTGTCCTTGCCGTTGACCCCGTTCGCGTCCAGGGCCCACATGCCGCGGCCGTGGGTGGCGATGACGACGATGTTCTCCCTGGGGTGGATGATCAGGTCGAGGACGTAGACTGTCGGCAGGCCTTTGCCGAGCACGGTCCATGTCTTCCCCTGGTCTGCGGACACATAGACGCCGCCGTCCGTCCCGACATAAAGGATGTTTTTGTCGACCGGGTCCTCGCGGATGACGTTGACGGGCCCGCAGGGGATTCCCTTTGATATGCCCACCCAAGTTTTGCCGTAATCCTTGGACATCCAGACATAGGGCGTGAAGTCATCGTCGCGCTTTCCGTTTTGCGTCATGTAGACGGTCCCCAAGTCAAAGGCTGAGGCCGCGATCCGGCTCACCCACTTCTCGTAGGGGAGACCGGCCGTGATTTCCTGCCAGGCTTT
>Ga0209182_10000242_pt1 | contig 14240 bp, 13 predicted proteins | sample LakBais05cmmetaG_FD_185474 | JGI IMG/M metagenome (GOLD analysis project Ga0209182, IMG submission 185474) | Lake sediment microbial communities from Lake Baikal, Russia to study Microbial Dark Matter (Phase II) - Lake Baikal sediment 0-5 cm... | ecosystem: Environmental > Aquatic > Freshwater...
CAAGAAAACGGGCGGGGCGCCGGTGCCCCGCCCGTTTTCTTGAGGTGTGGGGTCAGGGCTGGTCGGGCGGGGGCAGAGTCGTGACGGAGAAGTCGACAGCGGGGCGACCGCGCTGGAGCTCGGCGGTGAAGCCTTCCAGGAAGTCCCGGCGGATCTTCTCCGGCGGCTCCTGGGGGAAGAGGCGGTAGGGGAGGTCCAGCGCGATCCTGGCACAGTCCAGGTCGAGAAGGATCTGGGCGGCCTGATAGGAGAGGCGATAGAAGGCCGTCTTGGAGAAGTCCGCGCGCCGCCCGAGGCCTATCACCAGGACCCGATCCGCCTTCAGCTTCTGATTGGGGGAGAGCAGGGCGGTGGCGCCCCGCTCGCCGGCAAACTTCCCGCGGGCGCGGAGGCGGGAGACGGCGCTCAGCAAGATCCAGTCCAGGCGTCCGAGGCGACCGCGCGGCGCGGGCTCATCCTCGAGGTGGAAGAGCACCAGGACCTCGGCGGGTACATCCTCCACTGGCTCGGCGGCTTCTCGCGTCTGCATCTCAGGCGGGGGTCTGCGGTTTGAGATGGAGGCGGACCTGATCGAGGATCCCGTTCACGAAGGCCCCCGATTCCTCGCTCCCGTACGTCTTGGCGAGCTCGATGGCCTCGTTGATCGCGACCCGCTCGGGGATGTCGTCGCGGTAGAGGAGTTCGAAGGCGGCCAGCCGGAGGATGTTCCGCTCCACCGGCGCGATGCGGGCCAGACTCCAGTGGGCTGCATTCTCCTGGATCAGCTTGTCCAGCTCGCCCGCGTTCTCGGTGGCTCCGCGGACCAGGGCCTCCGCAAAGGCCTGCACCTCCGGCGGGACCACGGTCCCCCGCCAGAACTCCTCCAGGACACGATCCACCCTGGCCGGCCGAAAGTCCAGCTCGTAGAGGATCATCAGTGCCAGCTCTCGCGCCTTATGACGTTTGCCCATCTCACTTCAATTCGCGCAGCAGGTTGGCCATCTCGATGGCCGAGCAGGCGGCGTCGAAGCCCTTGTTGCCCGCCTTGGTCCCGGCCCGCTCGACAGCCTGTTCGATGGAATCGGTCGTGAGCACCCCGAAGGCGATGGGGACGCCGGTCTCCAGGCTGGCCATGGCGACCCCCTTGGCGACCTCGCCGGCGATGTAGTCGAAGTGCGGCGTGGCGCCGCGGATGACCGTCCCCAGACAGATGATCCCGTCGTACTGGCGCGAGGCCGCCATCCGCTTCGCCAGCAGGGGAATCTCGAAGGATCCGGGGACCCGGACCACGGTAATCTTCTCCTCCTCGACCCCGTGTCGCCGCAAGGCGTCCAGGGCCCCATCCAGCAGGCGGGCCGTGATGAAGTCGTTGAACCGGCTCGCCACGATGCCAAAACTCAATCCCTGTGCGGTGAGATTCCCTTCCACCACTCGCGCCATGTCTCTTCTCCTTCTCTGCCGGGGCGATTCTAGCGTCTCGCTCTGCGGCTGGACGGGGCCGCGGTCGACGCCGGTCCGGCGGTTGGGCGACCCTTGCGCCGCGGCGAGCCGGGTAGGATGAGATGCCCCAGCTTCTCGCGCTTTGTCGTGAGATACCCGAGGCTCGTCGCCGTCGGCGGGATCACCAGAGGGACCCGCTCGACGACCTCCAGGCCGTAGCCTTCCAGCCCCACGATCTTCCTCGGGTTGTTCGTCATGAGGCGAAGCTTCGAGATTCCCAGGTCGACGAGGATCTGGGCGCCCACGCCGTAGTCGCGAAGGTCAGGCTTGAAGCCGAGCTTCAAGTTGGCCTCCACCGTGTCGAAGCCCTGATCCTGGAGCTCGTAGGCTCGGAGCTTGTTGGCGAGGCCGATGCCCCGACCCTCCTGCCGAATGTAGACGAGGACGCCCCGGTCTTCCTCGGCGATCCGCGCCAAAGCGCGGTCGAGCTGCCCGCCGCAGTCGCAGCGCAGCGACCCCAGCGCGTCGCCGGTGAGGCACTCGGAGTGCACGCGGACCAGGGTCGGCTCGCCGGGCCGGACCTCGCCCCTGATCAAGGCCAGGTGGTGTTTCTGGTCCACCTGGCTGTGGTACAGGATCGTCCGGAAGCTTCCGTGGCGGGTGGGCAGCACCGTCGCGGCCACCCGGGTCACGAATTTCTCCCGCCTCATGCGGTAATCGATCAGATCCTTGATGGTGATCATCAGCAGGCCGTGGCGCTGGGCGAAACGGGAGAGCTCCGGCACACGAGCCATGGTCCCATCAGGGTTCATGATCTCGCAGATCACGCCGGCCGGGTAGAGACCAGCCAAGCGGGCCAGGTCCACGGCCGCCTCGGTCTGGCCGGCACGGACGAGCACCCCGCCGTCACGCGCCCGCAGGGGGAACATGTGGCCCGGGCGGGCGATGTCATCGGGCCGCGTGTCGGGGTCCAGGATGGTCGTGACCGTGATCGCCCGGTCCCGGGCGGAGATCCCCGTGCTGACCTTCCGCTTGGCCTCGACCGACACCGCGAAGGCGGTCTCGAAGGCCGAGGTGTTTTCCGAGACCATGTCCGGAATCTTGAGCTGGTCAAGGCGCTCGCCGATGATCGGCATGCAGATCAGCCCCCGCCCGTGAACGGCCATGAAATTGATGGCTGCCGGCGTGATCTTCTCCGCCGCCATGGTGAGATCGCCTTCGTTCTCGCGGTCTTCGTCGTCCACCACGATGACCATCTCCGCGTTGCGGATGGCGCGGATGGCGTCCTCGATCTTGGCGAAGCGGGCGGACGACGGCCTCCGCGCGCCCGTGGCGAGACGTCTGCGGGGACTCATGCGAAGCCGTACTCCTTCAGGACCGTCAAGGTCAGACCGTCTGGGTGATGGGCGCGTCCCTGTCCGGAGGAGAGGCGCGCCACATACTTGCCGATCAGATCGGCCTCCAGATTCACCGGATCACCTGCGCGCTTTTTTCCGAGAGTCGTCTCCTGGAGCGTGTACGGAATCGCTGCCACGTCAAAATGGCTCGCTGTCAAGGTCGCCACGGTCAGGCTGATCCCGTCCACCGCGACCGAGCCCTTGTGGACCAGGAGCGGGGCCAGCGCGTGCGGGAATCCGATGCGGTAGACGGCCCCGCCGCCCTGGAGGGTCCGGCCGAGGATGTGTCCGACCGCGTCCACGTGGCCGGTCACGAGGTGTCCGCCTACGCGATCGCCGAGGGCGAGCGGCCGCTCCAGGTTGACCGCCGCGCCGACTCGCAGGCCCCCGAGGGCGGTCCGCGAAAGCGTCTCCGACGAGAGGTCGCAGGTAAAGGCTTTGCCCGCCCGGGCGGCGACCGTGAGGCACACCCCCTCCACGGCGATGCTGTCGCCCAGGCGGGCGGTGGCGGCGATCGCCGGGGCGACAATCTCGATGTGGGCGTCGGCCCCCCCCCGGGTGAGCCGGCGAACGCTTCCGACGGCCTCGATGATGCCAGTGAACACGGTGACCAGGCGGCTTTCCGGCTCATCCGCGGACTAGCGGAGGTAGCCCTCGATCAGGATGTCCTCGTCGAACCGCTCGATGCGGAGGTCCCGCAGTCGCTTTGCCTGCTGCAGCGCCTCGATCCCCTCGCCCCCCACGGCGGTTGAGGTGGACTTCCCGCCGATCAGGATCGGGGCCAGGAAGAGGAGCACCTTGTCCACCACCCCCTCCTGGAGGGCGGAGGCGTTGATCTCGGCCCCGCCTTCGATCATGACGGACAGGAAACCGTGCTTCCCGAGCGCCACCATCAGGTTCGCCAGGGAGATCCGGCGCGGGCTGCCAGGCACCAGGAGAATCTGGACCCCTTCCCGCTCCAGAGCCTCCAGCCTGGTGCGGGGAGCCATCTCCGAGGCGGCCAGGATGGTCAGGGCGGTGGAGGCGCGGTTGATCACCTTGGCGCGGAGCGGCAGCCGGGCCAGGTTGTCCACGATCACCCGGGTCGGGTCCCGCTGGTCCGGCGTCCCGAGCCGCGTGGTGAGCAGGGGATCGTCCCGCAAGATGGTCCCGATCCCGACCAGGACCGCGTCCACCTCGTTCCGGATCTGATGGACGTGCAGCCGGGCGCTCTCGCCCGTGATCCAGCGCGAATCGCCGGTCCGGGTGGCGATCTTGCCATCCAGGCTCGCCGCGATCTTCAGGATGACGAACGGCCGGCCGGTCCGGATGAAGGTGAAGAAGGCCTGGTTCAGGCGCGCCGCTTCCTCGGCAAGCAGCCCGACCTCCACGGCGACCCCGGCGGCCCGCAAGGCGGCAAACCCCTTGCCGCTCACGGCCGAGTTGGGGTCCTCGCAGGCGGCCACGACTCTGCAAATGCCGGCCTTGATGATCTGCTCCACGCAGGGCGGCGTCCGGCCAAAGTGACAGCACGGTTCGAGGGTCACGTACATCGTGGCCCCGGCCGCGGCCCCTTCGGCCTCGCGGATGGCCTCCAGTTCGGCGTGGTCGGAGCCGGCGAACGCGTGGAACCCCTCGCCGACGACGGTTCCACCCTTCACCAGGACCGCCCCCACCATGGGGTTCGGACTGGTGCGGCCCCGGGCGCGGCCTGCCAACTCCAACGCCCGCCGCATGTATGTTCGCTCGATCTCTGACGGATCGGTCATGGTCGCGCAACCTTGCGTCATATAACGATTTCCGCGTGGGAAAGGCTAACACTGTGCCTGGGAGGTGTCAAGGCGAAAGCCCTCGCGACGAGCCTCGAACCTCGAGCCTCGGCCTGCGAGTAGATGGGGCTGATGACGGATTCCGACGGAATCCGCTTGACGTGAAGATATGATTGCGGAAGCATGCCGATCTACCTCATCGGAGGAATCCAGCATGCTTGTGACCGAAGAGAGCTTGGTTCGTGGCATCCGGTTGCTCGCCCGCCGCGACCCGGATCTGGCCAAGATCATCACCGATTGGGGCCCGCCGCCCATCTGGGCGCGACCGCCGGGCTTCCCGACGCTCCTCCTGATTATCCTTGAACAGCAGGTGTCGCTCGCGTCGGCCCGGGCGGCCTTCACGCGATTACGGGCGACGATCGGTCCGGTCACGCCGCGCCGCTTCCTCGCGCTGGACGATGCCGCGCTCAAGGGGGTCGGATTCAGCCGGCAAAAGACCGCATACGCCCGCCACCTCGCCAGCGCCATTGTCGGGCGTCGCTTCCGACCGGCGGCGCTCGAGGGGTTGAGCGACGCGGAGGCGCGCGCCGCTCTGATCCGGCTCAAGGGGATCGGCCCATGGAGCGCCGACATCTATCTGTTGATGGCGCTCCGCAGGCCGGACGTCTGGCCGAAGGGCGATCTCGCCCTGGCTGTCGCCGCGCAGGGCGTCAAGCGACTCGTCTCGCGCCCGACGCCGGACGAGCTCGACGACCTCGCCGCCCCCTGGCGACCCTGGCGAGCGGTTGCGGCACGACTATTGTGGCACCACTACTTGAGCAGCCGCGCGATCGGACAACGCCGGAGATCGGATTCATCTTGAACTCCTTCTGCATCGGCATTACGGAAGGCGATGAGCTCGCATAACTTCGTCCGATCTGTTACGAGTCACGCACATCATGAATGAGCGTCCCTGGGGAGACTGTTTGTCGCAACGAGAACGCGGAGATGTTCGCGAGGGAAAGCGCCGCGCGAGAGAAAACTCGACGCTCGGTCGGCGTAAACAACCCTGGTGTAGACGGGGCCCGCAAACAACGGAGGGGTTGTTTCCGGGTTGCTTGACAGCCGCGTCGGAGCAAGAGTAGTCTCCCGGGTATCCCATCTCCCTGGATCGACCGGCGAGAGGTCCTATGAGATCAACTCCGGGAAACCCGCTGCTGGCCGAACCGCTCTACCTGACCAAGTACATCGAGCGCATGGGCACCGGCACCGGCGACATGATCGAGCCCTGCCGCAACGCCGGCCTCGCCGAGCCCGAGTTCGCCCTGACGGATGGCTTTGTCACCACCCTGTGGCGCAAGCCCGAGCGGGCCTTCAAAGCCGTCGGCGGACACGTCAACGGACAAGTCTGGCCACAGCCAGAGTCACGGCCAGAGTCGGCTGGAATGACCGAACAAATCGAGGCCCCAGTCACTTTGTTCGAGACCGATCGAGCCATTCTCGCTGCCTTGAGGACGGGAGAACGCGGGAGAAAAGACATCCTGCAGGCTCTCGGTCATACGCAACGAAGCGGCAACTTCAAACTCTCCATCGAGAAACTGATGAAGCATGTTTTCATCGAGCGCACCCTCCCCGACAAACCCAACAGCCGCCTCCAGAAATATCGCCTGACGGCCAAGGGCAAAGCCTTGCTCGCCACGCTCGCGCGGAAGGGAGGCCAGGCATGACCAACGCCGCGCCGCGCCGGCAGGCGAAGAGTCAGGTCACATCCGGCCGGCGCCAGCGACGACCCGTTCCCCGGGAATTGCTCGAACTCGCCAGGCAACTCGCGCAGGTCAAGCAGCAGGCCAGGACGCTTGGAATCTTCACCGACGACCGCGAATTGCTGGAATGCCCCTCTTGTGGCTTGCTGGAGGATGTGACGGCCGGGGGAGTGCTGGTGACCTATCCGAATACCAGCGAAGAGGTGAGCGATTCCGGTTTGCGCTTCATACCGGCCGATGAATCCAGTTTTGCATGCCCGTCGTGCGGCACCAAGGTCAAGGCGGTGATTCTGTGAGCAAGCGATGAGACGGACGAAAACAACGGAGGGCGGACATTCCTGTCGAATAGTGGGGACGTTGCCAAGTAGGACAAGTTATGGACTCCACCCCACTCAAGTCCTGGCCAGGCGCACCGCGACCCGATTCCGGAGTGTCTCGGGATCCTCCGGCAGGCACGCGGCACCGCGAGCTGGTACCGGGAGGGGCACGGAGCCACTGGACCGGACCGATTCCGTTGTATGCCTCCCATTGCAGGCGGAGCAGAGGCGCAAGCTGCGTCGGGCCTTCCTGCTCTCGTCCCACAACTTGTCTTTCTTGGCCGGGTCCCCCATTACATGTGACAACCAGTATCAGAAATGCATGGATGGCGTAGGCAGAGCGCACGACCCTGGGGAGTTGTCGGGCGTTATCACCGGGACAAACATAGCCAGTTGCAATGTTGGTCGCAGCACATGCTCTAAGAAGTGCAAGTAGACGCCCGGCTTCCAGCCGATGCTGATCGCGCACGTTGTGGACGTGCTGCTCGCAGTGCCGTCGGGCAGAGGCGTGAGGCGGTCTTTGTCATCCCGGGTGTCAGCGACCCAGCCTCCGGAGCGGGCGTCAATGGCGTCTGACCACCGCCTCGGCGAGGACGTGGGTTATATCGCGCAACGCGGATTCGGATGGGTCTGCGGCATGCGCTATTGAGAGCATGGATTCTGAGCCAACCAGCTGGGCACGGGAGCAGGGGCGATCTATTGTCGGCGACCTCTGCGTTCAATCCACTTTACAGGATCTTCGAACTCCGTCACTGACATTGAACAACCGCAGGCAATGCGCGGAAAGCCAAGTACGTGGGTCCCTAATGTGGGACGCGACGATATGGCAAAGGATAAGGATAAGGTTCCGATGAACGGATGACATCCCGGAGGTGAGGTGGGAGAACCTAGACTTACCGAGGAGCGACTCCGGACGTGGCTTGCTGGCGACCAGCCAAGCAGGGAGCGGCTATGTATTGCCGTGCTATCGCTCGATGCTGCTTATGAGAGTGTCTGTCCCCGTCGGCCGAAAGGTGGACCAGACGAGGCCAGAGACATCGAGGCGGTTCATCGGAGTGGCCACGTCGCGTGGGGCGCGGTGGGCTTTCGCAACAATGCCATTGATAGCACGGAAGACAAACGCTGGGTCTGTGGCAAATTTCGCATGGACATGTTGCGCGCCCTCACCGAGAATCCTGGGCTGAAGGCTTTCTGTTTCTTTACTAACATCGATCTTACTCCCGCAGAACAGCGCGCACTTCAAGAGGAAGCGGCTAACAAGGGGTTGCTTCAATGCGATCTGTACTATCGTGAGCGAATCCGGATTGCTCTCGATAGTCCTGCAGGCCTTGCGACCCGCTTCCAATATCTCAGTATTCCGCTTTCAGAGGCGGAGCAGGCGGCATTCTTTTCCGCTTGGGGTAATCAACTTGAAGAGCTAGTTGTGTCCGGGTTCAATTTCATCGAACAGAGACTCACGCGTATTGAGTTCTTTCATGAGTGCTCGAAACCTCTACGGACCCTTAAGATTGAGGTGGATCTTGACGGAACCTTTACTCCTGATGAGCTGGGACATTTTCGCATCTTGTTGGAGATTATAACGCTAGGCAAGGGTGATCCGCATCCCACTCAATGGCTGGGGGGCCGCGACGCATATCTCACCCGCCAGCATGGCGATCAGTCGATTCTATTGTTTGGCTCCCGATCTCTCCGGTGGTCGCGAAACCCCGATCAGCCCGTCCATTCATTTGCGTACTGCGGCCCGCAACCTCAACCTTCGCTGCCTGCGGCTGCTGAGAGCTTAACATTTATGATGACTGTGCCACAACGGGCCGTCTCTGGGTTCGAGTTGGGGGTGAACTTGGACGACAATCGCGTGTATGAGACGCTGGGTGATCTCGATGAGAAGATACGCGACTTATATATGACAAGGCCACTGTTTGAGAAGCTACATGGGATCGCGGTTCACGCGAACGACTACTGTGTGCTACGACTCGATAAGACCATATTGCGATTTCAGGAGGGACCTCCGCTGGCCGCTTGGCCTGTGCACCTTACTGAGTGCGAGGTCGGAGTGCCATGGGGGCGACTGTCTTATGCTAATGATCCGATACGCTTCAACTTTGCGTCCTATACTCCGCAGAAACTGGAGAGATAGTATCCTTCGCGGTGTAATGGGTAAAGTGAGTGGTGCGGCAGCCCAAGAGAACTTGTTGGGCCCAGGGAACAGAGTTCCTACGATGCCTGCTGCTCTTGTGTAAGGTACCTTCGGAACTCACGTCCGCGGATGATGTGTGGCACTGCCGTAGTGACTATTCAGGAGAAGAATGCTGACAGCTCCGTATTCGATCTACGTCAACAAACGGCCACTTCGCATCGCGTTCCTTATCGAGGAGAGACCGGAGTCGCTGGCAATCATCGACGCCATCCTCGCGTACAACCGCGGTCGGTGGGGCGGACGTTACAATCCGATCGTCATCACGGACGGTGAGACGTTGACCGATGCCTGGTGGGCACTGCTTGAAGCGGTGGACCCGGATGTCGTGACGTCCTTCGTGACGCTCACCGATGAACTCGTCACCAGCATCGAGCGGCGAATCTCGCCGTATCTCATCCAGCGGCCGGATCGTAGCGAGCAGGAGGAGATCCATCGACCTGTTCACCTGCTCAACGACGGGCTATCCCTCCTGCCGACGCCGCTGAACGTCCGGATGGCGAGTTGGGCTATCGGGGAGTCCATCCTCGTGCTCTTCGAGACGGATTGGAAGAAGACCGATCCGCTGGTCAAGCGGTTCACGGAGTGGAACTTCGGCGGGTATTCGCACCCCGTCCAGGCTGAGACCCGTGCGCTGGAGGGCGTCCGCACCCAGCCCTACCCGGTAACCGACGCGGCCAGCCTCGTGACGCCGCTGACTGAACTCAGCACCTTCAGGGCCTTCACCTACCCGATTCAACTGTGCTCGGTCCCGCAAGAGGCGCTACCGCCGGTGGACTACGACCGCTTCCAAGAGACGTTCCACGTTGTAATCGGGGACACGCCGCTCGACGTGGCCTACTTCTGGAACCGCCCGGCGACCACCCCTCAGTGGAGCCGGGCATACCTAAACCAGGTATGGCTTCCGCTCAATGTGGCGACAAACCCTCAACTGACGACCGCGCTCAGTGCGTGGCTCCAACGGTCGGCGGATCCGGGCGGCAATAGCCGAGGTAGCATCCGATTTGCGTCGTTGAGCCTGTCGCAGGAGCGGCTCCAGGAAGTCGTCGAGCCGCTCACATGCCAGTTGCGAGTGACGTTTCGGGACGTGAGCGCGCTACAGGAGATACAGCCGCCGAAGATCAGCAAGGGCCCGCCCGGACCCCCAGGCCAAGACAAGATGGACCTCTACCGGGCGACCGGCACAACGGAGCGCCTCACACTCCAAGAGCCCGACGTCCTCCAGGGACCCACCCTGGGGGAACACTGGATGGCGGACCTGTACATTGAGTTCCGGCCAGAGCGCTACTCGGGGCGTCCGCTCTGGTGGCAACTTCCCCGGCGGAATCCTCTGGCGTCGCAGATGTTCCGGCGCCCGTCAAGGATTCTCCGGACTCGATACCCCTCGGTGCTCATGAAGCGTGGTGAGCCGCGCCTCGACATCGCACTTCCTGACGACATCAGTGTCTTCGGCATCCTCGCGACGTTGCCAGACCAGTGGTACTACACGGGTGACGCCCGGTGTGAAAAGACATTCCCATGTCAGACCCCGTACTCCCAACTCCGGCGCTCCGACAAGGGCCGTTACCTCTCCGGCTTGCTCGACCTCTTCGGCGGCCTTCTCCCGGCGACAAGTACGCTTGAGGAGCGCTACTGGCGGCACATGTTCGATCTGCTGTCTGGGCGCACGGCTCACACGGGCGCCAAGCGACTGGAGGAGATCGGCAATACCCTGCGGAAGCGTCTCAGAAGGAACGGAGCACAGTTCTACGAAGACGACAAGGCTATGACCTGGTTGACGAACTACGTGCTCAAAGTCGCCCGCAGCCTGCCAACGCCATCACGCGACCTAGAGTTCTGCGACTTCGAGAAGCTCGCGGAGCAGGAAATAGAGGACTTCAACGCCCATCATGCGGGCCAGGAGCCGTGGGTGTACTCGCAGACGGATTTGATCCATGCCCTGGCAGATCTGACCGAACCGGGGGTCTTGCTGATGGGGGTTCAGGCGAGATGTCCGTCGTGCGGGTATCGCGCATGGCACCACATCGACGACGCGAAGCAGACCCTTCGGTGTGGAGGTTGCAACGCCGCGTTCCCCATGCCGCCGGAGCCGCGTTGGTGCTACCGACTGAATAGCCTCGCCCGTGCAGCCTACGCTGAGCATGGACTGCTCCCCGTCGTCCTCGTGTTGGGCCAATTGCTCATGGACGCTCGAAGTGCATTCCTATTTGCTCCGTGCCTGGATTTGTTCGAGAAGGACGACAAGGGGCCGGTCGGCGATCTCGACATCGCGGTCATCCTCGATGGCCGGTTCGTGATTGGCGAGGTGAAGCAGTCACGGGGGCACTTCGACGAGGCGACCTTCGCCAAGATGGAGGGCATCGCGCGGCGTCTATTGCCGGACAATTTGCTGTTTGCTTCAATGGATCGTGAGCCAACTCCGCTGATCGCCAAAGAAATCGCACGGCTCTCGGAGATCCTACAGCCTCTAGGCATCACCGTTCGATGGTATCGGCTTCATGAGTACAAGTTCGATGCGTCTCCTGTCAGGTAGGTGATCTGGCCGATGTCGATGATGCCGCTCCGGCATGGCCGGCTCAAAGTTGAGCGCAAACGCGCTGTACTAGGCGTTGAATCGGATGGCCCCACGGCCGCCGTTGAAAGTTGATATTGCACCCGACTCGCAACACAAGGGCCAAAGTGGTGCGAGTTGGCCAGTGTGGAGATCCCTAACTGCTGAAATCACGCGTTGAACTGTTGCGACTTGTCGTTCCGATCAGAAAGGGCAATTGGTGCCTGAGCGTTGCGTGGGGAACGTTGGTCCGACTAGTCGGTGACCCAACTCCCGAAAACTGCTCTAGGTCTGCTGTAAGATGGGGTCAGCAGGTATGAGACAAAAGAATCTTGAGCGCTGGAGCAAGTGATGTGCCCCCTATTGCACAATCGCATAGTACCGGAGATCGTGTCGTCTGGGCTCCCTCGCAGAGAGTTCCATCTTCTAATCGACCCACGTTGCATCGGCACGGATGCTGTACCGCATTTAATCGACCTTGACATCCTCAAACAGTATTTGGAATCCCTACCCGGGCCGCCCTGCCAGATCACCCTTCACGCACCGGCGGCCGGACCCGATGTCCCACGTGGCGCCTATGAACTTCTTGATCGATACGGAGTAGGGACCCTACCTTTTGGCCGCCTCGTAGTGCCCAACGTCGTTGAGGCTTTCGGGAAGCAGGCTGACGCTTTCCCGAAAGAGGTTGCCCTGCTCTCCACGGCTGCCGCTAGTGACATCGATATGGTTGTGACTGATGCCTCACTGCCAGACAAGGACAACCTCGTACGCAAGGTTGGGATCTATATCGATAACTGGGAAGGCGCCAAGAAGCAGAGCGCGGTGTTCTCCCGCGGTCATGAGGTGCCGTGGTCTTTCTCTGTGCCGATGTGGGGATGCCCCTGGACGCCCTTTTACGCGATGGCGGAGCCGTTTACGATCCTCATTCAACTACGCGAGCTTTCCGCTAAGGTTGGACTGGACGCTCGTGCCCAAGAGCTCTTGCGGTCATTAGCTTTGAATCGCCACTCCAACTTGTGCTATACGAGGGACAGACTGCTTTATTACGTCCAGCAGCAACGCGCGTCGGCTCGAGCCAACTTTGAGAAGCAAGACTTTGGTTTTGAACTGGGCTATTACCTGAACCACTACTACCTTCTTTTTTGGGCGGGTCTGGATCAGTTGTGTTGGATCGTCAACTCGGTGTTTGCCCTGGGTTACAAGAAGGCCGAGTGGCAAAAGGTTGGACCCCTCAACCCCGCTTTCATCGCGCGTATGCGGGAAGTCGCGCCTCAAGTAGCTGCTGTATTCCTGGATCCGGATTTCTTACATTGGGCAAAGATGCTTCGATCGGCCAGGCATTTCGTTGCCCACGAAGGCTTGGCCATGCCATCAATGCTCGTTTTGACGAAAGGAGAGGAGCCATCTGAAGAGGAGTTGGATCACGAGGTGGAGCGTAGCAATGAATGGCGCGAACTGGAGAAGAGCATACCCCGGAACCTACTGGAAGAGTTCCGACCGACGTTTAGGTTCAAAGCCAAGCTAAGACGATATAAGCAGTGTCCTGAGCGAGTTCTCAAACTACAGATTGACGGCGAGACATGTCTTATCTATCCGCTGTTAAACATCGAATGGGACTTCGCGAGTTACTACACGTGTGCGGAGAAGGTCGCGCGGCTAGCAATCGATCAGCTCAAGAAAAAAGCGGCGGCGCAGACCGCTGAAGCATGAAGACGTATTTCAGGGTCAGCCTTCAGAATCCACGGCCTGGCCTTTCACTAGAGAACAATGCGCTCCAAATCCTAGCTGGCTCGTTTGGTGCCACAATCGACTCAAAGACGCGTCGGAGTGCGTGACGAGGATGGAAATAAGGAAGCTGCCGCCAAACGTCTTTCACGAATGATGGTCCCGCTGCCGGAGATCTATCTTGATCGTGACGGAATTGATGGTCTCTATGCGCAAGCTGTAGATCGCGTTGACCTTCCCTGAGCATGCTCGGCGACCGGGTCTCCCCGGAGGGCATTCGCAAGATCGAGAGGCGCCTGGTGAGCGACAATCCTCTCGTGCAGAGGGCGGCAATTGAGGTTCTGAGGAGGATGCATGCGAAAGGCATCGCGTTATCCAGGCTTAGCCGCCCGCCCGCAAGGAGAGTTCTGATGTGGCTATCTCCAAGTGGGTAATATGATGTTAGCGAAAGCCTTCTGCAACTCGCATCGTTCTGTACTGCTATTTCGGTACTTACGTCATGCGGGACGTTGTTTCCCGCGTTGACTTGTTCATGCCCTCCTCGCGTGCCGGGCTACCACAGTCCGAAGCAGCCCCCCTCAGGTACGACAGAGGGAACGCGCCCGCTCGTCCTGGCTTGCGAAGCGATCGAGTGGCCCCTGGTGGCGTCGCTGAACGCTTACCAACGGCTGACGGCTGATGGCTGACGGCTGGGCCTACGAGAACAAGGCTGCGGCGAACTCTTGCGGATTGAAGGGCTGGAGATCGTCAGAGGATTCTCCGACGCCGATGTAGCGGACGGGGACCTGGATGTCGCGGGCGATGCCGACGACGGCGCCGCCCTTGGCGGTGCCGTCGAGCTTGGTGACGACGATGCCGGTGAGCGCGACGGCCTGGTGAAACTCCCGCGCCTGGGACACGGCGTTGAGCCCGGTGGTGGCGTCCAGGACGAGGAAGGTCTCGTGCGGGGCGCCGGGGATCGCCCGGCCGATCACCCGGTTGATCTTCTTCAGCTCCTCCATGAAGTTGCTCTTGGTGTGGATGCGACCCGCCGTATCGATCAGAAGGCGGTCCATTTTCCTGGCCGCGGCCGCCTTGCAGGCGTCGAAGACGACGGCCGACGGGTCGGCCCCCGGCTGGTGGGCGATGACGTCTGCCCCGATCCGCT
>Ga0209182_10000243_pt1 | contig 14197 bp, 12 predicted proteins | sample LakBais05cmmetaG_FD_185474 | JGI IMG/M metagenome (GOLD analysis project Ga0209182, IMG submission 185474) | Lake sediment microbial communities from Lake Baikal, Russia to study Microbial Dark Matter (Phase II) - Lake Baikal sediment 0-5 cm... | ecosystem: Environmental > Aquatic > Freshwater...
GAGATCGTCGGGGCGGTGGCCACTTTCCAGGACATCACAAAGATTCAGTCGATGGAGGAGCGGATCCGTCGGGAAATCTACAGCCAGGGGCATGTGGCGAAATTCACCTTCGGCGACATCTGCGGCAGCAGCCCCGCGCTGATGGCGGCGATCGACATCGCAAGACAGTATGCTCGGGTCGACTCGACGGTCCTCATCTCCGGGGCGACGGGCGTCGGGAAAGAGCTGTTCGCGCAGAGTATCCACCGGGCTTCCAGCAGGAACGGAGGACCATTTGTCGCCGTGAACTGCGCCGCCTTGCCGGAGACGCTCCTAGAGAGCGAACTCTTCGGCTATGTGGAGGGGGCCTTCACGGGGGCGCGACGCAAGGGAAAGCCGGGTCTCTTCGAGCTGGCCCATCGCGGCACGATCTTTCTCGACGAAGTCTCCGAGATCCCGCTTAGCCTTCAGGGACGGCTGCTTCGCGTCCTGCAGGAGCGCGAAGTGATCCGGCTGGGTCATGATCGGGTGATCCCGGTCGACGTGCGCATTCTGTGCGCGACGAACAGGGACCTGCGCCAGCTTGTCGAGGAGGGAAGCTTCCGGAGGGACCTCTACTGGAGGCTGAACGTGCTGGGTCTTTCCATCCCGCCGCTTCGGGAACGACGCGATGACATCCTGCCGCTGATGCGGCATTTCCTCGACCCTATTTCCTCGACCGGCCATCACGGGATCGTCTTCACCGACGATGCCCTCGCCTTCCTCGACCAGTACCCGTGGTCTGGAAACGTGCGCGAACTGAGAAACCTCTGCGAGCGCCTGGTCGTGGTGCGCACAGGGAACTCCGTGGATGCTGCGTTCTTGTCTCACCTCATGGAGTATGCCGAGCCAACCAGACCCCTCCGGGTCGGCTCCAAGGGCGGTGAGGAGATCGAATGGGCCCTCGTGGAGGCCCGAGGAAATGTGAACCGGGCGGCCGAGATCCTGGGCATTCATCGTGCGACGCTCTGGCGGAAGCGCAAACGGCTGTCCCGCGTGAAGAGCAGGTGACGACAATCGGCGCCTGTGAAGTCGCGACCCAGGCGATAGGAATTTGTTTTTGGGGGCCGCGCGACGATCCAGATGCCGGGCCCGACGGAACCTCGGCAGGCCCCTGCGCGGGCCGGCTCCCCGCCGCTCACGCCGTACCCCTGCACTCGCGTGGAGTATCCTGCACCCCGAACGTGGGTGTCAAGGGCAAGAATGGGGCGGCACCGATCTCCCGTGGATGGGCGCCGGGCAGACCCCGGTGACCTCAGGCTCTGACGGGGCAACCTCCCTGATCACGCGGCAAGGAGACCCGTTGCAGGGGATATGGCAACGGGTACCCCTGCGGGCGGGCTGTGGAGGTGGGCGGGCCACACCCCGAGGTACGTCAGGATCTTTTCGATAACCTCGGGCTGATGGGGCGTTTTCCAGCTAGGTCTTGAAGATGTCCACCGCGAATGGATTGTCCGAGCGGATCGGCTCAACCTCTACGCCATAGGCATCGCGGAAGGCCCGGCCCGATACGCGGCGAGGGGACCATTTGATTTCAAAAGCCCGCAGGCCGTTCCCCTGTTTCACGACCAGGTCCACCTTCGACTGCGCCCGCGTGCGCCAGAAGAAAGGCTCCGCCGGTGAGCCGAGCAGGGCATTGCGCTTGGCCACCTCGGCGATGACCCAGTTCTCCCACAACGCGCCGATGTCGGGCCGGAATTCGTCGGTCGAGAGCGCGTTGAGCAGGGCGTTGCGGATGCCCGTATCCCAGAAAAACACCTTTTGGCTCTTGGCGATTTCCTTGCGGGGATTGGTGCTGAATGACGGTAGCCGGAAGATGACGAAGGTCTGTTCCAGCAGATCCAGGTATCGTTCCACGGTCGGTCGCGCCATCTGAAGCTGGGTGGCCAGTTCGTTGACCGATACCTTCCGGTTGCGACCGGTCAGGCTCTCCGCCGCCTGGTCGAGCAGATCCAGCGAGGAGGAGCCGAGCAAGAGGAACTTCGCGGGCAGACGCGCGTCGTGCCGGCCCTTGATGATGCGGGACGCCTCGGGCAGACGCTGCGCCTCGTCAATCACCAGCACCGGCGGGTTGCCGAGCGAGCGCAGGGCATCGCTGGGCGCCAAAGCGGCGGCGGCCCGGAAACGCGCCTTGTCCGCCTCGCCATCGAAGTTGAGGAAGACCGCGCCCTGTCCCTCCAAATTCCGAAATCCGCACTCGGAAGAAGAAATCGTTCCACCGGGATGTCGTTGTCACGCCTCTCCTCCTGGAGAATGGTGTCTACAGTTGGCGCGTGTTGTCGGATTGCCGGCCGCCTCGCGTGCCCGATTCAGCGGCATCATATCCCCGGAATTCGTGGACGTGTCAAGATGAAAGTCGGCGCGGGATCACGCAAAGCAGGCGGGATAGCGCCGCGGGTGGGGCTTCCGGCGCTGGTAGGCCCGGGCCAACTCCAGGAAGATCTCGAGATCGTGGGTGAGGTCCCCGCCTTTCCCGTCGAAGTAGAAGTTCCTGATCGGGATCCCGGCATGCTCCTGGCTCTGGCGGGGATAGAGGGCCTCGGAGACGATGCCGTTCATGCACGAGAAGGGACTGATGTCGATGAGGCCGTCCGCCCCCTTGCGGAAGAAGTAGTCCACCTTCCCCGCCGAGATGACCATCTCGCCCGCCGCCCCCGCCTGGGGGAGGTAGCGGTCTCCCGCCCGCAGGATCTCCTCGATCTCTTCGGGTTCCTCGTACCCCCGGAAGTCCTCGACGAAGAGATCGCGCAGCGCCATCTCGTCGGCGTGCTGGATGTGATCCCGGAGCTTGGCGCCCAGCATGGCAAGGGAGAAGCGCTTCCCCTCGCGGCGCAGACAGTACTCCTGATCGTTGTTGCAGTACCAGACCCATTCGCTGATGTCGGAGAGCCAGGCCTCGCCGCCGCAGGCCTCCAGGCGCCGAATGAGGTCGTCGTTGCTGAACTCGTTCAGCCGGCAGAAGATCTCCCCCTGGATCCCGATGAGGAGCCGCCCCTGTTCATAGCGGGCGGGAATGGCGCGGAACCGCTCGCGGACCCGGGTCAGCGTTGCCACCAGGGCCTCGAGACGGTCGCGGGGGCGCGTCCCCGGCGTCTCCAGCGTCGCACGGATCTCTCGCAAGGAGATGGCACAAGCCGCGTCGGTGTCCCCCGAATGGCGTTCGTAGGGCCGCGTCCTGAAGAGCAGTTTGCGCAGGATGTCCGCGGCCACGAAGCCGCGCCACGCCGTCCGGGTGAACTCCGGCCCCAGCGTGCCCACCTGCTGGTAGCCGTCCCCGCTGGTGGGGGAGATGATCAGGACCTCCGGATATCCCAGATCCCGAAAGACCTTGCGAATGTACGGGGCGTACTGGCCGAAGCGGCACGGCCCCTCCGTCGTGGGCATCATGAACGCGGTCGTCCCGGGATCGAACCCCGGCGCCTCGGCCACCTTCAGGTATTCGCCCAAGGTCACCTTGGCCGGCAGGCATTCCTCCCCCGCCAGGTGGCGCGCCCCCAGCTCCAACGTCCGGGCGTCCGGGGGCGGCAGGACCACGGCGTCCACCCCGACGGAGCGCAGGGCGGCCGCGAGGCACTCGGCACCGCCATCCGTCATGCGGTGAATGTACAGGCGGCGGGCCATCAGGCCCGCGCCGACGTGTGCCACCATCGCAGCATCCCCTTGCTGTCCAGATAGGCCTCGCAGCGGGTGAGCACCCCGGCGTCGTTGCTGTGGCCGTCGAACTGGAGACTGAGGAAAGGCTTCCCGCACGCGTCCCCCAGAAAGTGCTTGATGTAGGAATCGGGCCCGCACTTGAAGTTCGTGACGTAGATGATGTGCAGGTTTGGATAGCGTGCCGCCAGCTTCCCTGCGGCCAGGATGCGCCGTCCCGAGTACCAGTACATGTTGTCGTTCACGTCCCGGATGTCCTCACCGGAAAGAGGGAGGCAATCTGCGGGCAGGACATTGATCCCGTAGTAGTCCCGGAGCTTCCCGGGGACATCCAGGTTGATCGCCCGGTCGTGCAGGTTGTAGGGACGTCCCACGAGGACGATCCCCGGCTCGCCGGTGGCCTGGAGGGTCGCCAAGGCCTCCCGTCCCGCCGACTCCACCGCCTCGCGGAAAGCCCGCTGCGCGGCGAATCCGCGGGCCACCGCGCGGAGCGTCCGGACGAGCCCAGCCCCCAGCGCGCGCCCCAGCGGGAGGAGCTCATGCGCGACATGCTCTTCGCCCAGCCGGAAGTGCGCCGTGGGAGCCAGGATCCGGTCTCGCACGTCCGCGAGGCGCGGGACGCTCCGTACCACGAAGGGAAGGGTCTGGGCCCACGGACACATGTGCGAGTCGACAGCGTCCGGCGTCGCCTCGGCATTGATCGCGTTGGGAAGGAGGATCCATTCGGCCCCCTTGTCCAAGAGGTCCTTCACGTGGCCATGCGCCACGCGGATCGGGTAGCAGGGCTCCGCCACGGTCAGGTCCACGCCGTCGTGGGCGATCTTTCGATTGGTCTCGTCCGAGAGGACAACGGCGCATCCCAGCGCTTCCAGGAAGGCGCGCCAGAAGGGAAACCGGTCGTGGAAGAACATCGCCTGGGGGATCCCGATCCGCGGACCCGATCCCACGCGGCCACTATACCCATGCAGCAAGTATCCGCGGCGCAAAGCCATCAGGTCGGGAATCACCGGCCGTCGTTCCGTCCGCGATCGCTTCCGGAACTTGTCGCTGCACTTGTCGCCCCAATAGGTCTTGACGCCCTCGACGGTGAACTCCTGCATGTCGCAGACATTGGAGCAGGTCTTGCACACAAACTCCCGCAGCGAGTAGCGCACGGCGCCAAGGTCGAAGCCGCGGAATGTGGTGGGGCGACCGGTCCCCCGCACCTTGTCCCGCGCCAGCAGGGCCATGCCGATGGCCCCGATCACCCCGTTGTGGGGCGGGACAATGATGCGCGTGCCCAGCAGACCGGCAAAGGCCGCGGCCACGGCATCGTTGTAGGCCGTCCCCCCCTGGAAGTAGATCACCTGCCCGATCCGCCGCCCGCGCACCACGCGGTTCAGGTAGTTGAGGACCACGGAGTAGGCCAGGCCGGCCACCAGATCCTCGCGCGCGGCGCCCCGCTGCTGCCAGGCGTTGACATCCTGTTCCATGAAGACCGTGCACCGCTCGCCCAGGCGGACGGGATTCCGGGACTGGAAGGCCAGCCGGGCGAACTCGTCCTTGATGGAGAGACCCAGGCGCTCGGCCTGCTCTTCCAGGAACGAGCCGGTGCCGGCGGCGCAGGCCTCGTTCATGGCGAAATCCACCACCACGCCGTGCTCGATGGCGATGAACTTGGAGTCCTGCCCGCCGATCTCGAAGATCGTGTCCACCGGCTCGTCGAGGAGCGTCCGGCTCACGTACATGGCGCCGGCCTTGTGGGCCGTGATCTCGTCATTGATGGTGTCGGCGCCCACCAGCTCGCCGATCAGCTCCCGGCCGGAGCCCGTCGTGCCCACCCCCAGGACGCGGATGCGATTCCCCAGCGCCTCGGCAATCGTCTTGAGGCCCGCGCTCACCACCTCGACGGGACGGCCCTCGGTCCGGACGTAGATCTCGTGCAGGACCTCGGCGGCGTCGTTCAGGACGACCAGGTTCGTGCTGACCGAGCCGACATCGATCCCCAGGTAGGCGTCCTGCGTCTCGCCGTTTTCGGGCAACCGGTGCGGCCGGACCCGGTCCCGCAGCAGAAGGACATTGTCCAGACTCAACGGTTTCGCCGTGACCCCATTGCCGGCGCCGGCCGTGACGGCGCCGGGCGAGCGGATCGCCGTGCCCCCGGCCCGGCCATTCGTCCCCTCGCTGAGGAGCAGCGCCGCCCCGATGGCGCCGAACCAGGCGTACGCCTCGGGGACGAAGAGTTGCCGGTCGTCGAACGTGAACAGCTCGCGGAGCGCCTGGACCACCCCCGCGTTCCTGGCCAGGCCGCCGATGAAGGCGACGGGCGGCACCGCCGGCTTGCCCTTGGTGATGCTCCCCTTGAAGTTCCGGGCCACGGCGTCGCACAGGCCGCGCAGGATCTGGGGCGGGGCGTAGCCCTTCTGCTGGGCGTGGATCATGTCGGACTTGGCGAAGACCGAGCAGCGGCCGGCCACCCTGGCGGCCGAGGGGGCGGAGCAGGCGATGGCGCCTACCTCCTCGACATCGTAGCGCAGGCGCGTCGCCTGCTGGTCGATGAACGATCCGGTCCCCGCGGCGCAGTCCCCGTTGGTCTCGTAATCCAGGATGCTGTTCCGGCCGGAGGCGGGATCGGGCTCCAGCCGCAGGAACTTGGACGACTCCCCACCCATCTCGAAGATGGTGGCCACTTCGGGATGCAGGAAGCCGGACGCTGCGGCAACGGCCTTGAACTCGTTGACCCGATCGAGCGACCAGCGCTCCTGCAACAGGCCGGCCCCCCGCCCGGTGACGAGCATCCGGTCCCAGGTGACGCCCCGCACGTGTTTCTGGATGGCGGCCACCATCGCCTCGGCGGTCCCCAGGGGATCTCCCAGGGCCCGGCGATAGCGCGAGATCAGGAGCGGCCTGGGCGCGGAGAGCCAGGTGAAGTCCCCATCGCCGGCCAGGCGATCCAGGTCGTCGCGATCCTCGGGATCTCCGAGGATTGCCGCCTTCACGCTGACGGCACCGACATCAATGCCGACGCTCACACGCATGGGGGATTCACGACGGGGTGCAGGCCTGGTCAGTGGCGGGCCGCACCCCTGTTAGGAAGGTTCGAACGATCTCAGGAGCCGGACCAGGGGACCGACGGCGATCAGTCGAGGCCAATATCCCGCATCGGCTTGGTGCAGATTCGTCTTCTGCTTCTCGGCCTTGAGGGATTCCTCGAACCTCGCCGGGCGCTGGGCCGCCTCGTCCCTCAGGCCTTTCACGCCATCGCTGAGGTCCTTGATCCTCCGCTCCTCCGGGGGCGGCTCGAAGGACAGCACGGCCTGCAGTTCGGGATCGACCCGCAGCTTCGCCTGGCAACACGGGGAGACGATTTCGAAGGGCTCAAGGGGTTGTTGGCTCATCGCCTCCTCCGTGATCGCTACCACCTCATTCTTACCAGGACGCATCCTCGCTGCCCCGCGTCCCGCGGGGTTGCCCAGTTGCCAGATTGCCATGCAATTCTTGGCGACCTTGGCGCACCAACGGCGGTGCCGTTGGTACCGTAGGAATTTACTTTTTGGGGCCGCGCGGCGATCCAGGTGCCGGGCCCGCCGGAACCTCGGCAGGCCCCTGCGCGGGCCGGCTCCCCGCCGCTCACGCCGTACCCCTGCACTCGCGTGGAGTGTCCTGCACACCGAACGTGGGTGTCAAGGGCAAAACTGGGGTGGCACCGGGCGGACCCCGGTGACCTCAGGCTCTGACGGGGCGACCTCCCTGATCACGCGGCAAGGAGACCCGTTGCAGGGGATATGGCAACGGGTACCCCTACGGGCGGACTGTGGAGGTGGGCGGGCCACACCCCGAGGTGCGTCAGGATCTTTTCGATCGCCTCGGGCTGTTCGATGCAACGGTACCAGCCATAGTACCGCACCAGGTGCTCCCCGGCGTTCGGGATATGCGCGGTCAGGACGGCCAGCCAGTCGCACGCCGCAAAGACCGCGCAGTTCCGCTTCCGCCCCGGGGGCATCTGGGACCGGGAGATGACGGTCCCGGTCCTGGAATTCAAACGAGATTGTCCCCCACCCTCGGGTCGGCTAACGGAGTTACTCGCCTTCCCCCGCCAGACGCCGAACGGCGACTAACACCTCCGGAGCAACGTGGAGGCCAGCCCCGACCGCCTGGTCGAGGAAGGGTTGGAGATGCGCCAATCGCCCGTCCTTCTTGGCCGTGAGAAGGACACCCAGTGTCCCTCGAACGGGGATGGCGAGTGAAGCAGCGCATTTTCGCGAGGCGAGGTCATCGAGAATGACCTCGAAGCCTCGGCCCCTCACGGCCCAGGAGAGGACGTGAGCCTCTCCAGCGCCGAGATCCCAGGCCGCGACGACCGGCTCAATGGGGCTCGCATCTCGAATGAATCTGATCCCCGTGCCGGATATCCAGGTCCGAGCCTGGTCGGCCTCTGGGCCTTGGCTCACCTCTTCCGCCACGGCGGCGGGAACGATAAGATTTTCGGCTAATTCGGGCAGGAGATGCAACAGGGAAAGCTTGCCCAGGATGATCAGAGGCGAGGCGTTGACGACCCAACGCCTATTCACGAGCAACTTCCTCTGCGAGTTGGTCTGCCGTCACTTGAAAGGGCGACACCCCGAAGCGCCCCAGCGCATCTAGGAACTCGTGGCGAGTAACACCGGCTATTTCCGCACCTTTGGATTGCGACACTAATCCAAGTTCATACCACTTGACGGCGGCCGCTAGGCGCATTTCCTTGACGAACAACTCAGGCGTCGTCCGTAGCGCCGAAAACGCCCCGTCTGGCAATTCAACTAAGACTCGGACCGCCATGGCTCCACCTCCTCCTCCGGAATAGGCTTTTTGACGTTATAAGCGTGACGCAATAAGCTGGTTGAGAGAAACCCCTTCTTCGGCGCTTTTGATGGCCAGTTCGCGGTGTTTTTCCGGGGCAATCCTCAGGGTGATATGTCCCCGGAATTTCTTCAGGCCTAACGGCTCCGGGATAGGTTCGCTTTCTTCCTTCAACCATTGGATGGATTCGTCAACGACATGTTCGATTTCCCTGAGGGCCTCATCGAGCGTGGCGCCATGCGCGGCCAACGAGGGGAACTCCAGGCAACGGGCCACGTGGCAGCCGTCCTCTTCCGACCATGCGATGCGGTAGGTATATTTGCTATTTTTCATGTTGCGCCTCCAGTTTTTCCATGGCCCTCTTGACGTCTCTGACCTGGTATGGTTTGGCCATCTTGCCTTCCTTTTGCAGGTTGATCCTCGGATCGCCCCTCCATGGGGTCTTGAAGATATGATGGCTGCCTCTGATTCTCGGTCCTCCGAAAAGCTTGCGGCAGATGACCAAGAGATCTTCAAACGACACATTGCAAGGGCTGTCGAGGATGTTTTTCTTCATGAAGTGTGTGATAGCGCATATGCTATCATTTGTCAACCGAAAGATAGGCAGGAGTAGTCATGAGATGAAGAACAGTGGAATTTTTCAGAAGCTGTCTACGTTGATGAAAGCCCCCCCATTTTCGGTGATAGGGGGCGGGTGACAGGAATTCTTTCGGGGCCGCGCGACGATCGGGGCGCAACCCCCGCGGGACCCAAGCCACGACTCCAGGCCGGCTCCAGCAGCGCACTTCATGCCGCATCCTCTGGGTGAGGGAGAGTATCTGGCGCCCCGGACGCGGCTGTCAACAGGAAAGGGATGGAGGACATCAGCGGCGGATGCGCAGCGGGTGGCCGCCGCGGCATGCGGGATTCCCGCTCGCGGCGGCCGACCGCCGGAGCCGGCAAACGGAGTATGCGGCAATGGAGTGTGCCGGCGGACTGTGGGCGTGGACAGGCCAGAGCTCGAGGGGAGTCGATTATGAATCCAGTAAATGAGATGCGGCCCATTCACCCCGGTGAGGTCCTGCGTGAGGAGTTTCTCGTTCCGCTGGGAATGAGTGCGCATGTCCTGGCCCTGGGACTCGAGGCCCCGGCGCCACGCATCAATGATATCGGCGGGAGCGGCGCGCCATTACCCCAGATACGGCACTCAGAGTGGCCCGCTATTTCGGCAGCACTCCGCAATTCTGGCTGAACAGGTTGAAGGGCTCGGGACGAAGGCTCAGCCGAGCGGCGCGTCCAGGCGCGTTCGCGACGGAGGCGGACACCTCGCTGAATTCCGCGATGGTCGTCGAGTCCTTGTCGCCCGCCAGGGCGTCGCGCCAAGCAGTCCGCGCTTCACACCATCCGGAAGAGCGACCCGAGGGTGCGGCCGAGGAGCTTGTTGGCGAGGAGCATGGAGGCGAGAACCGCGACAGTGAGGAGGGTCCCCAGGGCCGACGCCGGGCCCAGCAGGTCCGCGAGCAGGTACTCGTAGATCGCCACCGTCATCGTCTTCCAGCGGGCCGAGTAGAGGATGATGGTGGTGGACAGCTCCCCCAGGAGCGTCGAAAAGGTGATGCTGGCGCCCGCCAGCACCCCGGGGAGCATCAGGGGAAACGTGATCCGGGTCGAGGTGCGCAGCCAGGAGGCCCCGCAGGTGGCCGAGGCCTCCTCCATGGCCGGATCGATCTGCGTGAGCGCGGCGCTGGCCGAGCGGAAAATGTAGGGGATCCGCCGGATGACGTAGGCCACGGCCAGGATCATCCACGTCCCGCTCAGGACCAGCCATCCCGAGGAGAATCCGCTGAGAATGGCCACTCCCACCGCGATGCCGGGGAAGATGAACGGGAGCGTGATGGTAAGGTCCAGGACCCAGCGCCCACGCACCGCCTTCCGAACCGCCACGTAGGCCATCAGAGTTCCCAGCACTGCGGCCGTCACGGTGGCCAGCGTGGCCAGGAACAGGCTGTTCTGCATCGGTCCCCAGGCACTCGTGAAGACCCGTCGGTAGTTTCCCAGGGAAAATACGGTCGGCAGCGCCCCCGTTCCCCACCGCTCGGCGAACGAGGTCATCAGGATCAAGGCCTGCGGGATCAGGGCCACGCCCAGGACCAGGCCACAGTACGCCATGGCCAGGATGCGGATACCGCGCCCCTCAAGTTGCCGGGCGGCGCGCGTGGCCCCGGTCACGGTGATGTAGCCGCGCCGCTCCGTGAGGTGGTGCAAGAGATAGAGCGAAACCGCCGTGAAGGCCACGCTCACCAGGGCGATCGCGCCTCCGGCGTTCAGGTCGAAGTGGCCCACGATCTGGAAATAGATCAGCGTGGTGAGGACGTAGTACTCCCCGCCCAGAACCGCCGGCACGCCGAAGCTCCCCAGCGACTGCATGAAGATGATCACCATCCCCGCGGCGATCGCCGGTGTCACCAGGGGCAACGTGAGGGTCCGCGTGATCCGCCAGCGACTGCCACCCATGATCTCCGCGCTTTCCTCCAGACTGGGATCGGCCGAGGACAACGCCCCATAGACCAGCAGGAAAACATAGGGGAAATACCCCAGGGTGAAGGCCAGGATGATTCCTGGCGCACCATAGATGGAGGGCAGATGGAAACCGAGCGTCTGCTTGATGAAGTTCGTGAGGATCCCATTCCGCCCGAGCAGCAGGATCCACGAGTAAGCCCCCAGGAATGGGGGCACCACCAGCGGCAACGTGCCCAGCGACAAGAGGAGAGTCTTCCCCGGCATCTTCACCCGCGCCACGAAGAAGGCCATGGGCAGGCCGATGAGAAGGGCCAACACGCTGGCCGTGAGACTCACAATCAGGGAATGGACCAGCGCCTTGCGGTAGAGCGGCGACGCGGCAAACCGGGCGAAGTGCTCCAGCGTAAGGTTGGTCAACGCAAGCGGGGCGTCCGTCGGCAGGAAACTGTTGAGAACGATTCGCGAGATTGGGTAGACCAGGAACACCAGGAGGATCAGCCCCGCCAAGCCGAGGACCAGGGTCGCCACAGGATCCAGGCGCCGCCACCATGCAGTGCGGGGAGCCCTCACGCCGCCTCCTCTCCCCAGGGGCGCTGCGTGCCGGGATATGCCCGGATGTCTGCAAGGTCGAATTTCACTCGGGCGGGCTTCCCCGCTTCGATTCCGGGCAGGAGCCGTTGCGCGTCGGCCAGGACCGGCCGCCCGCCGCCCGCATCCAAGACATACCGCACGATGCCGCCCAGGAAGATGTACCGCTGGACGGTGCACGGAAGCTCCACAGCGCTCCCGTCGGTGCTGCCGCCCAACCGCACCCGCTCCGGCCGAATGAAGAGTGTGGCCGCCTCGTTGGGCACCGGCCGCCACGTCGAATCGCCTCGGTCCACCTCCAGATCGAGACCGGCCGGGAGGCGCACGCGAACGCGGTCCCCGTGCGTGCCAACCACCCGGGCTTCCAAGAAGTTCGCCCGCCCGAGGAAGTCGGCTACCCCCACCGTGGCGGGCGACTCATAGACCTCGGCGGGGGTGCCGATCTGCACGACCCGGCCCCTGTAGATCACGGCCAGCCGGTCGGAGATGGAGAGCGCCTCCTCCTGGTCGTGGGTCACGTACACCGTGGTGATGCCCGCGCGCTGCTGGATTTTCCGGATCTCCTCCCGCATGTAGACCCGGAGTTTCGCGTCCAGGTTGGAGAGCGGCTCGTCCAGGAGCAGGAGGCGCGGTCCGTATACCAGCGCCCGGGCCAGCGCGATCCGCTGCTGCTGGCCGCCGGAGAGCTGTCCCGGCCGCCGCGCCGCGAGCGCCCCCAGCCCGACCAGCTCCAGCGCGTCGCCGACCCGGCGACGGATGTCCGCCTCGGCGGTGCGGCGGGCGCGCAGGCCGTAGGCCACGTTTTCGAAGATGCTCATGTGCGGGTAAAGCGCGTAGCTCTGGAAGACCATCCCGAGATTGCGTCGGAACGGGGGGAGACTGGTGAAGTCCTGGCCGTCGAAGATGATCCGGCCGGCCGTCGGGCTTTCCAGGCCGGCGATCAGGCGCAGCGTCGTCGTCTTGCCGCAGCCGCTCGGTCCGAGGAGGGTGAACAGCTCGCCGGCCTGCGCCTCGAGTGAAACGTCGCACACCGCCGCCACACGTTCGGCGCTCGTGCCGAACTCCTTGCAGAGCTTCTCGACCACGAGGCTGGCGGTCACGAGACAGACGCCTTGCTGCCAATAGCGGGGTGACGCGCTCCGGTCATTTCGCCGCCATGATCTCGTCGAACTTCTTGAGGTTGGCTGCCTTCTCCTTCGCGGCCCTCTCGACGTCGTAGTCGAAGAACCTGATCTCCCCGGTGGGCTTGAGGCCCGGGGGCGGCGCGATGTCCTTCCTGACCGATCGCCGGAAGAAGGGTTTCCCTGCGGCGATGGTATGGGCCTCCTTGGAGGTCAGAAAGTCCACGAGGAGCTTCGCATTCTCCAGGTTTGGCCCGCCCTTGATGATGCCGACGGCGTCGTAGCGCAGGCCGGTGCCTTCAGACGGATGCACCGCATCCACCGGGCGTCCCTCTTCCTTCAGCTTGAAAACGTTCTCCTCCCCCGTGAGTCCGATGGTGAACTCACCCGTGCCGACCCCCTGGTAGGCCAGCTTGGACGAGGAGGTGATCGTTGCGTTCTTCACAACCTCCTGGATCAGGGGCCACCCGTGCAATTGCAGCATCTGCGCCAACTGGGCATAGGCCGACCCCGAGAGGGCCGGGTTGGCCATGATGATCTTGCCTTTCCACTTGGGATCGCCGAGATCTTTCCAGGCTTTGGGTGCCTCGCCGGCCGGGATCAGCGACGTGTTGATGATCAACACCTGGAGCGGCATGCTGAAGCCGTAGAAGCGCCGTTGCGCGTCCTTCATGTTGCCCGCGAAGTCCGTATCGAACTTTGAAGTGTAGGGCTGGAACATGTCGGCCATCTGCAGGAAGGATTCGTGGCTGGCGGCCAGCATGATGTCGCCTTGGGGCCGGGCCGCCTCGGCCTTGACCCGGGTGAAGAGCTGCCCTACCCCCGCCGAGATGATCTCCACGCTCAGGTTCGGCTGTTGTTTGTTGAAAGCCTGGGTGAAGGCTTCGCCGAATTCCGCGGTGTCGGCGTTGTAGATCGCCACCCTGCCGGCGGCCAAGGCCGCCGGATGCCAGAACCCGCCGAGGAGCAGACCGAGTCCGATGACGCCCGCAAGCACGTGCCGTGGTCTCATGGCTGGACCTCCCTTTCTGCCCGTTGGCCCACGATATCGAGTGGAATCGACAGGCGGCAGGCATAGCCACCCACCGCCTCGTGTTTCCACGAGGCAGCCGTCACGAGCGCGACGGCCGTGCATGAATGGCCCATGGTGTGATCGGTCGACCCCTGTCTGCGTCTGCAAGTGCGTGCCGGAGGGGACGGGTCACGTCACCGCAAGGCTCCCGATCGAGCGGCCATCATCATTTCGCAAGGGTAGAGCGTTGTCAAGGACTCCCCGATGCGCGCCCCGCCAGCGCATGGCGCGCGAAGACCTGGGCCGCGCCGTGGGCCATGCCGAGAGAATCCCCGCCGTGTCCGAAACTCCTTGCCGCTCCCGCCTCCAGACGGTAGACTACCCGGGACCTTTCTGCGCAAGGGAGCTCGCGATGCCGTTTCGTGCCGATCCAACCAAGGAATACTACGAGATCCTGGGGCTGAAGCAGGATGCTGCGCTCGAGGAGATC